>Ga0209066_10004822_pt1 | contig 14473 bp, 12 predicted proteins | sample All_14_2_FD_187198 | JGI IMG/M metagenome (GOLD analysis project Ga0209066, IMG submission 187198) | Freshwater microbial communities in response to fracking from Pennsylvania, USA - Allegheny Zone_MetaG_DW_15 (SPAdes) (version 2) ...
CCGGCGAGGTGGTCGCGCTCGGCCGGCTCGATCCGGTGCCGACGGGGGCGGTGCTGTCGCCCTCAGGCAATGCCGACGCCCTGCCCTTCCCGGCACCGCCGGCGCCGGTCTTCGCGCTCGCCATCGCGACCGAGGACCGCAAGGACGATGTCCGCCTTTCCGGCGCGCTGCAGCGACTGGCTGAGGAGGACCCGGCGGTCCTCGTCCGGCACGATGCCGAGAACGGCCAGATCCTGCTAGCCGGCCAGGGCGAGATGCATCTTGGCCATGCCGTGACGCGGCTGGCCGAGGCGCATGGCCTGCGCGTGACGACGAGCCATCCCCGCATCGCCTTCCGCGAGACCATCCGCCAGGCGGCACGCCACCATGCACGGCATCGCCGCCAGACCGGCGGGCACGGGCAGTTCGCGGATGTGACGCTCGAGGTCTCGCCCCGGCCGCGCGGCGAGGGCTTCGCCTTCGAGGACCGCATCGTCGGCGGCGCCATTCCCCGTAAATACATCCCGGCCGTGGGCGATGCGGCGGAGGAAGCGTCGCGCAAGGGCCCGCTGGGCAATCCGGTGGTGGACATCGCGGTGACGCTGCTGGACGGCGCCTTTCATTCGGTCGATTCCTCCGACATGGCCTTCGCGACCGCGACGCGCATGGCGATGCAGGAGGCGCTGGCCAAGGCCGAGCCGGTGGTGCTGGAGCCGGTGGACCAGGTGACGGTGCTGGTGCCGCAGGATTCGACCGCCGCGGCGCAGCGGCTGCTGACCGGGCGGCGCGGGCAGATCCTCGGCTATGCCGAAAAGCCCGACTGGCCCGGCTGGGACGAGGTGCAGGCGCTGGTGCCCGAGGCCGAGCTGCACGACCTCATCATCGAGCTGCGGTCGCAGACCATGGGGCTCGGCACCTATACGCGGCGCTTCGACCATCTGGCCGAGGCGCGGGGGCGCTGAGCATGGATCGGGGGGCCGGCGCCCCCGTGTCATGCTGCCAGGTCGGGCGGAACCTTCCCGCCATTCTCGGCGACCTTCTGCATGACCTGGCGATGCAGCCAGGTATTCATCGCGGCCGTATCGTCGGTGGACGCCGTATAGCCGAGTTCGCGCGCGAGTTCCCGGCGCGCCGGCAGGCTGCTGTCAATGCCGAGCAGCTTCATCAGGTCCACGATCGAATGGCGCCAGTCGAGCGTCTGGCCTGACGCGGCCTCCATCCCGTTCAACATCGCCGCCACATCCACCCCCGGCCGGTGGGCATCGGGCGCCGAATCCGGCGCCGCCGAGAGCGGATTGGGATCCGCCGCACCGCCGGGCGAGGCCGGCTTCACGGCGGTGTGGCCCGGGGCGTCCGGCGCGGAATCCGGCGCGGCCGAAAGCGGCGCGTTGTCCTGGTCCGGGCCGCCCGTGGCGCCGGTCGGCGCGACTTGCGGCTCGCCCTGCCCGCGATGGCCGAAGATGCCGTTCATGATGGACTGGAAGATGCTCATGGCGTGGCTCCCTGCCTGCGATGCGACAGAATCCCCGGTTGCGGGCCGTTCGCGCCCGCCGGGCTTCCGCTTCGCGCTGCACGTGCCACACTGAACGCAACGCAGAGGGGAAACGTTGCATGACCAGCCAGTACACCGTCGCCGATCTGGTCGCGGATTTCCTGCCGCAGATCGGTGTCTCGACCGTCTTCGGCATCGTCTCGGTCCACAACATCCCGATGCTGGACGCGATCGGCCGGCGCAACGCACTGCGCTACGTCATGTGCCGCGGGGAGATGGGCGGGGCGCATATGGCCGATGCCTATGCGCGGGTCGCGGGGCATCTCGGCGTGCTGTTCACCTCGACCGGTCCCGGCATGGCGAACGCCATCCCCGGCCTGGTCGAGGCGCGCTTCGCCGGGTCGCCCGTGCTGCACATCACCGGACAGACGGCGACGAAGTTCATCGACCGCGATGTCGGATCCGTGCACGACGTGCCGGGGCAGACCGCGATGCTGGCGGCGGCCTGCAAGGCGGCCTATCGCGTGCGCTCGGCGAACGAGGCCTTCGGCGTGCTGGTACGCGCGGCCGCAGAGGCGCTGTCCGCGCCGCGCGGGCCGGTGTCAGTGGAAATCCCGATCGACCTGCAGCGCGCACCGATCGACCGGCCCGGCGGGCTGGAGTCCCTGGTGCTGCCCATCGCGGCGCCCCTGCCGCCCAACCCGGCGGAGCTGGACGCGGCAGCCGAGATCCTGTCCGCGGCGAAGCGGCCAATGCTGTGGCTCGGCAACGGTGCGAAGCAGTCGCGCGACGCGGCGCTGCGGCTGATGGCGATGGGCTTCGGCGCGGTGTCGTCCTGGAACGGGCGCGGCACCATCCCCGAGGATCATGCCATGACCCTCGGCGGCCTGCACGGCAACGGGTCGCCGCGCGTGCAGGAATTCTACGGGTCCGTCGACGCGATGCTCGTCGTCGGGTCGCGTCTGCGCGGGCACGAGACCGGCGACTTCTCGATGAAGCTGCCTAAGACGCTGATCCATGCGGATTGCGATCCCGCCGCCGATGGTCGGACCTACGGCAACAGTCTCTTCGTGCATGGCGATGCCGGGCTGGTCATGTCGGGCATCGCGGATCGGCTGGCAGGGCGGTCCGGCGTCGATGCCGGCTTCGCGGGTGATTTCGCGGCGCTGAAGTCCCGCGCGCGGGAGGAATACCTCGCGACCCTCGGCCCGTATTCGGCCTTCCCCGACGCGATCCGCGCCGCCCTGCCGCGCGATGGCGTCTTCGTGCGCGACATCACCATCGCGAACTCGACCTGGGGCAACCGCGTCTTCCCGATCTACGACCCGCGCAACTCGGTCTATCCGGTCGGCGCGGCGATCGGGCCGGGGCTGGCGCTGGGGCTCGGTGCCTCCATCGCCGCGAAGGGACGCAAGACACTGGCCATGGTCGGCGATGGCGGCTTCTCGCTCGGCATGTGCGAGATCTTCACCGCCGCGCAGGAAAAGCCCGACCTGGTGACGATGGTGATGAACGACGGCGGCTACGGCGTCATCCGCCACATCCAGGATGCGGTCGCCGATGGCCGCCAATTCGGCCACGACCTGTTGACGCCGGAGTTGCAGGGGTTGGCGGCCTTGGCAGGGCTGCCCTACTTCCGCGTGTCGAGCGCGGAGACGGTCGGCACCGTCGTCGCGCAGGCCCTGGCCATGAACGGCCCCGCCCTGGTCGAGGTGGACATGCGCGCGATCGGGCCAGTGCCGCCCTATGCGCCCTATGCGACGATGGGGAAGCACGCAGAACGGGCGCGGCAGTGACGCAGATTGGGGAGGGGCTTTACCCCTCTCTGCACCGCGAAGCAGTGCTTCGCGCCCAACAGAGGCCCGAGGCCTGTGGAAACCGTCACTTGGCGCCGGACACCATGGTTCGGCCCGTGGCTAGGGAAGCTGTCCCAGGCCTACAGCGGGATGCGGAACCGAAGCCCCTCCTCCCCGCCATAGGCCGCCTCCTTCCGGAAGCGTCCCACCAGCATCCCGCCATTCGCCGTGATCACCTTCTGCGACGCGGCGTTGTCCGGATCGGTCGTCAGATCGACATGCCGCAGGCCGACCGCCCGCGCCTCCGGCAGCAGCACCGCCAGCGCCCGCGTCGCATGCCCCTGCCCGCGCTTCCACGGCACCACCGCATAGCCGATATGCCCGAGCACATGCGCCGGCAGATCCTCGGTCCCGTTCTGCCAGCGGAAATGGATCGCACCGCAGAATCCACCATCCCAGATCCAGCGCGTGAACGCAGGCAGCCGCTTCACGGTTGACCCATCCGGCAGGGTGATTGGCGCCCCGCGTGCTTCCGGGTCATGCTGGCTTGCCAGGAACGCATCCGCATCCCGCGCGATGGCCGCGAGATGCGCCTTGATCACCGCATCCCCCGCGACATTCGCCGGCGACCAGCCGCCTTGCAGCGCCGCGACGTACTCGGGCAGCGCATCGCGGCACGGCCGGATCAGCGTCGTCATCGCGCGAGGAACCGCCGCGAGCACCACCCCGCCACGCCGCACCCTGCGATGACCATCGCCATCGGCACTGCCGTCCCATCCTGCAACGCGCCCAGCACCGTCCCGGACAAGGCCCCGATGCTGAATTGCAGCGTGCCCATCAGCGCCGAGGCGCTCCCCGCCACCGCCCCATGCGGCCCCATGGCGAGTGCGGTCGTCAGCGGCATCACCCCGCCCATCATCGCGACGAAGAAGAACAGCGCCACCAGCATCGCCGGAAAGCCGCCGAATCCCATTTTCGCCACGAACAGCAGCACCAGCCCCGAGACGAGGGGCACGGTGATCGTCACCGGCAGCATCCGCTTCGGCGGGATGCGATGCGCGAGCCGCCCGACGATCTGCCCCATCGCCATGATGCCGAGCGCATTCGCCCCGAAATAGAAGCCGTACTGCCCCGGCGGCACACCGTTCAGCTCCATGAATACGAAAGGCGAGCCGCTGATGTAGGTAAACATCCCGCCGCTGATGAAGCCCCCGGCCAAGGCCAGGCCCAGGAAGCGCCGGTCCATCAGCAGCCCGACCCACACCCGCAGCACGGCCGCCAGGTCATCCCGCCGGCGCCGTTCGATCGGCAGAGATTCCGGCAGGAACAGCGCGATCACCACCAGCATCGTCACGCCATACACCGCCAGCAGCGCGAAGATGCCGCGCCAGCCGAAGATCGGCAGCACCGCCCCGCCGACGATCGGCGCAATGACGGGCGCGACGCCCATCACCAGCATGAGCTGCGCCATCAGCCGCACCGACCCGCGCTCATCCGACACGTCGCGGACCACGGCGCGCGCGATCACCATGCCCGAACAGCCGCCCAGCGCCTGGAACAGCCGCGCCACCGTCAGCGTCTGCACATCGGGAGCCAGCGCGCAGGCCATCGCCGCGATGGTGTAGAGGCTGAGCCCGACGAACAACGGCGCGCGCCGTCCGAAGCGGTCCGACAGCGGCCCATACAGCATCTGCCCGCAGGCGAGGCCGAGGAAGTAGATCGCCAGCGTCCCCTGCACCGCGCCGGGCGAGGCATTCAGCGACGCCCCCAGCGCCGGCAGCGCCGGCAGATACATGTCGATCGAGAACGGCCCGATCATCGCCAGTGCGCCGAGCACCAGCGGCAGTCGTATCCTGTCGAGCACGCTCAGGCCTCGGGCGCGGCGGCAAGAGCCTCGGCAGCAAGGGCAAGCGCCTTCTCCACCGCCACGCGGCCCTCGGCCGAGAGCGGTGCCTGGGGCGGGATCGGGTCGCCCACCGCGAAGCCCTGGATCTGCAAGGCACCCTTGATGCAGGCCGCGAGAGAATGCGCCGCGAACAGCTCATTCACCCGCCACAGCGCGCGTTGCAGCGTCAGCGCCGCGTCCCATTTGCCGGCCCGGCACAATTCGTACAGCCGCACCGATTCACGCGGGATGGCGCAGGCCGGCCCGGCGAACCATCCCTTGCCGCCGATCATCATCACCGCAAGCGGGATATGGGCGGAGGCCGCGAAGACCTCCATCCGCCCTTCCGTCCGGTTGAGAATGGACAGCAGCCGCCCGGTATTGGTCGATGCATCCTTGATGCCGACGATGCGCGGGTGGCGGGACAGCGTGTCGATCGCCGGCAGCGTCAGGTCCGACCTCTGGAAGTTCGGGTTGGTATAGAGCACGACCGGCTTGTCGGTGGCATCCGCGACAGCGGTGAAGTAGGCGATCACACCCGCTTCGGAGACCGGGAAATAGGCCTCCATGATGGCAAGGATCCCATCGGCACCGATCGCCGCGTAGTCCTGCGCCTGGCGCACCGCATCGGCCGTCGTCGTCGCGGCGACACCGGCGACCACCGGCACGCGACCGCGCGTGGCCTTGACCACGATTTCGACGATCCGCCGCCGCTGCGTGGCGTCCAGATAGGCGAACTCCCCCGTGCTGCCGAGCGGCGTCAGGCCATGCACGCCGGATTCGATCAAATGTTCCACCAGCCGGCGGAGTTCGTCCTCCAGCACCGCGCCATCCGGCGCGACCGGCGAGACCAGATAGGGAAAGACGCCGTGAAGGCCAGAGCTCATGCCTCGTCCAATTCGCGCAGGATCACCAGCACTTCCTGCCGCGCCGGTTCGGGCAGGCCGTGCATGACAGTGCCGACGCGGCGCAACGCGCGCCGCAGGCCGTGGATCTGGTCGAGCAGATCGAGCGCGACCTCCACACCTTCATCATTCACGCCCATGGCTTCCCGCAGGTCCCGGATCAGGCAGGCGCGGGCGAGGTCAGCCTCGCTGTACTCCGGCGCCTCCGGGGCGATCCAGCCGGCGGACACCCAGGCTTCCAGCATCGTCGCCTGAAGCCGCAGACGGCGCAGGCGGTCCTTGTCCTCGGCCATGTCAGCCCTCCATCCCTTCGCGCGGATTCTGGGCCTTGCCGGCGGCCCAACGCTCGGCGAAGGCTTCCAGCTCGGCATCGGGCTTGTCCGGCAGGACCAGGCGCAGCGTGACGAAGGCATCGCCGCGCGACCCGTCGCGCTTCTTCACGCCACGGCCCTTCAGCCGCAGCACCGTGCCGCTGTTCGACCCCTTGGGCACGGTCACCATGACCGGACCGGCGGGGGTGGGCACCTCGACCTTCCCGCCGAGCACGGCCTCGGTGATGCTCACCGGCAGGTCAAGCAGGATGTCGTCGTCGCGGCGGGTGAAGTGGCGATGCTCGCCGACACTGACCTCAACCATCAGGTCGCCGGGCGCGCCGCCCCCCATGCCGGGCGATCCCTTGCCACGCAGGCGCAGCACCTGACCTTCGCGCGTGCCGGGCGGGATGGTCACGTCCACGGTGCTGCCATCAGGCAACGTCACGCGCTTCGTCGCCCCGTTCACCGCATCGAGGAAATCGATGTCGAGCCGCGCATGGATGTCCCCGCCCGGCATGCGGAACTGCGCGCCGCCACCGCCACCACGCCGCCGCGCCCCGCGGCCGAACAGCGCGCCGAGCAGGTCGTCCTCATCCATCATGTCGGCGTAGCCGGCATCGCTTTGATAGGCGCCGCTCTCGCCCGCATGGTCGCGATACCAGCCGGGCGGGGGCTGCGGCGGGCGCTCGTTGCCGGCCGCGTCGATCTCGCCCTTGTCGAAGCGGGCGCGCTTGTCGGGGTCGCCCAGGATATCGTTCGCGGCGGAGACCGCTTTGAACTTCTCCTCGGCCGCCTTGTCGCCCGGATTCAGGTCCGGGTGCAGCTTGCGCGCGAGCTTGCGATAGGCCTTGCGGATGTCGTCCTGCGAGGCATCGCGCTTCACGCCCAGGACGTCGTAGGGATCCTCGTTCACGATGCCTCCGTCGGGCAGGTCCCACCCGGCGGGGCGGGTGCAGATGCTCTCTCAAACCAAGGCCCGGGCGGGTCCGCTTTCAAGGGACCCGCCCATGGCCGGCGTCACGCCTCGGCCAGCACCGCCAGCATGCGGATGTGGCTGTCGATGCCGCGTTCGAAGCACACCACGTCGAACTTCTCGTTCGGGCTGTGCACCTGGTCGTCATCCAGGCCGAAGCCGACAAGCAGGCAGTCGAGGCCGATGATCTGCTTGATCTGCTCGACCACCGGCAGCGATCCGCCGCCGCCCTGCAGGATGGCGCGCTTGCCGAATTCGTCGGTCAGCGCCGTCTGGGCGGCACGGACGAAGGGGCTGTCGGAGGGGATCTCGATGCCTTCGCCATGGCTGAAGACGTGGATCTTCACCTGGGCATCCTCAGGCAGGCGATCGACGATGAAGTCGCGGAAGCCAGCGATGACCTTGGCCGGGCTCTGTCCCTGCACCAGGCGGAAGGAGACCTTGGCGTGGGCCTCGGACGGGATGACCGTCTTGGCACCCTCCCCCATGTAGCCGCCCCAGATGCCGTTCACATCCGCGGTCGGCCGCGCCCAGAGCCGTTCCAGTGCCGTGCGGTCCACCTCGCCCGCCGGGACGGACAGGCCGACGCTGCCGAGGAAGGCCTTCTCGTCGAAGTTCAGCCCGTCCCATTGGGCGCGGCGCTCGGCGGAAATCTCCTGCACGCCGTCGTAGAAGCCGGGGATCAGGATCGTCCCGGATTCGTCCTTCAGGTCGCCCAGGATGCGCGTGATCAGGTTGATCGGGTTCAGCGCGGATCCGCCGAACAAGCCCGAATGCAGGTCCTTGTCCGCCGCGATGATGTCGATCTGCGTGTAGACCAGCCCGCGCACGCTGGTGACGATGGAGGGCGTGTTGATGTCCCACATGTTGCTGTCGCTGATGACGACGACATCGGCATCGCGCAGCGCATCGGCGTTGGCCTCGAGGAAGTCGGGCAGGTGCTTCGACCCCACCTCCTCCTCGCCTTCCACCATCACGGTGATGCGGCAGGGCGGGCCGCCCTGGGTGTCGTGCCAGAAGCGCAGGGCCTCCAGCCACAGCATCACCTGGCCCTTGTCGTCCACCGCGCCGCGCGCGACCGCCCGCTTGCCGTTCGGCCCATCGACCAGCACGGGTTCGAAGGGCGGGCTGGTCCACAGCTCCAGCGGCTCGGCCGGCTGCACGTCGTAATGGCCGTAGAACAGCAGATGCCGCTTCGCGCCCGCCGGACCCGGATGGCTGGCGAGCACCACCGGATGGCCGGCCGTATCCTTCAGCTCGGCGGTGAAGCCGATGGCGCGAAGCTGGTCGGCCATCCATTCCGCCGCGCGCCGGCAATCCGGGGCGTGGTTCGGCTGGGCGGAAACGGACGGAATGCGCAGCCATTCGAACCAGCGCGCGCGGGATTCCTCACGCCGCGCGGCGGCATGGGCGAGAATGGGGTCGACTGAAATCATGCTTCCTTGGCCTGGCTGCGCAAGATGTGCTTCTGGATCTTGCCGGTGGAGGTCTTCGGCAATTCCGCGAAGACGATGTGACGTGGAACCTTGAATCCCGCCAGATGCTGCTTCGCGAAGGCGATCAGTTCCTCGGGCGTGGCCTGGACGCCGGTCTTCAGCTCGACGAAGGCGCAGGGCGTCTCGCCCCACTTCTCGTCCGGCCGCGCCACCACCGCCACCACCGAAACGGCCGGATGCTTGTAGAGCGCATCCTCGACCTCGATGGAGGAGATGTTCTCCCCGCCCGAGATGATGATGTCCTTCGAGCGATCCTTCAACTGGATGTACCCGTCGGGGTATTTCACCGCGAGGTCGCCCGTGTGGAACCAGCCGCCCTTGAAGGCTGCCCCCGTCGCGGCGTCGTCCTTCAGATAGCCCTTCATCACGACATTGCCGCGCATCATCACTTCGCCCAGCGAGGCGCCGTCCGCGGGCATGGGCTCCATGGTCATGGGGTCCATCACGTCGAGGCCCTCAAGCGCGATGTAGCGCACGCCCTGCCGGGCCATCAGCGCGGCCCGTTCATGGGCCGGCTTCGCATCCCATTCCGCATGCCATTCGTTCACCACAGAGGGGCCATAGACCTCGGTCAGTCCATAGACGTGGCAGATGGCGAAGCCCGCGGCCTGCATGGCGGCGAGCACCGCTTCGGGCGGCGGCGCGCCGGCGACGATGAACTTCACCTGATGCGGCAGGTCGCGCTTCTCGGCTTCCGGTGTGTTCAGCAGCGTCGCCATGACGATCGGCGCGCCGCACATGTTGGTCACGGCCTCATCCGCCATCAGGCGCCACATGTCCGGCCCGCGCACCGCGCGCAGGCAGACATGCACGCCGGCCTGGGCGGTCACCGTCCAGGGGAAGCACCAGCCGTTGCAATGGAACATCGGCAGCGTCCAGAGATAGGATGGGTGCTTGCCCATCTCCGCCGACAGGACATTGCCGACCGCGAGCAGATAGGCCCCGCGGTGATGATAGACCACGCCCTTCGGCTTGCCCGTGGTGCCGGAGGTGTAGTTGAGCGTGATCGCGTCCCACTCATCCGGCGGCAGGGTCCAGGCGAAGGCGGGATCGCCTTCCGCCAGCAGGGCCTCATAGCCCATGCCGCCGAGCGTCTTCGCCTTCACCGTGGCCGGCGCCAGAGGATCGTCCACCTCGATGATCAGCGGCTTCGCCTTGGCCTGCACCAGGGCAAGCCGCACCACCGGCATGAATTCCTTATCGACGATCAGCGCCTTGGCCTCGCCGTGGTCCAGGATATAGGCAACGGTCGCCGCATCCAGCCGGGTGTTGATCGTGTTCAACACCGCCCCGGCCATCGGCACGCCGTAGTGGCATTCCAGCATTTCCGGGATGTTCGGCAGCACCGCCGCCACCGTGTCCCCGGGCCCGATGCCGTGCCTGGCCAGCGCCGAGGCCAGCCGCACGCAGCGGTCGCGCAGGTCGCGATAGTTCCGCCGCACCGCGCCATGCACGACGGCCAGCGCATCCGGATAGACCTGCGCGGCACGCTCCATGAAGAGCAGCGGCGTCAGCGGCTGGTGATTCGCGGCGTTGCGCGCCAGACCCGTCTCGTAATCGGCCATGTGTCCGCTCCTCAGCGATCTTCCCAGACAGGTCGGCGCTTCTCCAGAAAGGCGCCGATCCCCTCCGCGGCGTCGTGCGCCATCAGGTTCTCCGTCATCACGCAGGCGGCCGCGCGATAGGCCTCGATGAGCGGCAGGTCCACCTGGCGGTAGAAGCCGGCCTTTCCCATGCGTATCGTCAACGCGGATCGCGCGGCGATGCGTTGCGCCAGATCATGCGCGGTGGCCATCAGCGCCTCCGCCGGCACGACCCTGTTCACCAGGCCCAGGCGCAGGGCTTCCACGGCCGGGACCATCTCGCCGAGCAGCAGCATCTCCATCGCCGCCTTGCGCGGCACGGCGCGCGCCAGCGCCACCGCCGGCGTCGAGCAGAAGAGCCCGATATCCACCCCCGGCGTGCAGAAGCGCGCCTGTTCCACGGCCACCGCCAGGTCGCAGGTCGCGACGAGCTGGCACCCCGCCGCCGTCGCCACCCCCTGGACGGCCGCGACTACAGGCTGCGGCAGTGCCGTGATGGCCTGCATGACGCGCGAACAGGTCTCCATCGTGCGGTCGAAGAATCCCCGCCCGCCATCGGCATCGGCGCGATGCGCGGTCAGTTCGCGCAGGTCATGCCCGGCGCAGAAGACCGGCCCCGCGGCGGCCAGGATGACGCAGCGCACGGAGGCGTCCTCACTGATCTCGGCCAGCGTCGTCTCCAGCAGGTCCAGCATCGGCAGCGAGAGGCTGTTGCGCTGCGCCGGCCGGTTCAGCGTCAGCACCGTCACGCCGCCCGCGCCATCCTCCCGCAGCAGCATCGGGGCTGCGGCCCCCATCTCCGTCGCCGCGCTCATGGCCCGTTCCCTCCATCGTTTCCGCGACAGGGTAGCGCGCACACCGCCCCGCTAGAAGCGGCCCGGCCCTTGCCGGGGCCGCCGCTTCGGGCCAGCCTCTGGCCCCGTCGCTGCATTCGAGGGAAAAGCATGGCCTGGACCGCGCATACCATCATTCAAAACGGCAAGGCCATTCCGTTCGAGGAAGCCCACATCCATCCGCTCGCGGTGGGTCTCGCCTATGGCGCCTCGGTCTTCGAGGGCATCCGCGCCTACATCAATCCCGCAACGAAGCGCCTGTCGGTCTTCCGGCTCGAGGAACATCTTGTGCGGCTCGACCAGGGCATGAAGTTCATGCGCTTCGACGACCCGCCCTCGCGCGACGAACTGCGCCAGGGCGTGCTCGAGGCCGTGAAGGCCAATGCGCCGGACGACGATGCCTATATCCGGCTGCAGGTGCACATCGAAAGCCTCGGCAACCAGTCCACCACGGGCAAGGTCGGCTGGGTCTGCGCCGCCATCCCGCGTGAGCGCTCGCCGAAGCGGACCAGCGGCCTCGCCCTCGGCGTTTCCTCCTGGACGCGCATCGCCGACAACACGACGCCCGCCCGCATCAAGGCGGCGGCGAACTACCACGCCGGGCGCATCGCGACGCTGCAATCCAAGGCCGATGGCTATGATGCGCCCATCCTGCTGACGCGCGAAGGCAAGGTCAGCGAATCCGCCGGCGCCTGCCTGTGCCTGGTGCGTGACGGGGTGATGATCACGCCTGCCCGCGACAGCGACATCCTGGAAAGCGTGACGCGCACCACCGTCATGCAGCTTGCCGCGGAACTCGGCGTCCCGGTCGAGGAACGCCGCGCCGACCGCTCCGAGCTCTATGTCGCGGATGAGGTGTTCCTCTGCGGCACGGGCCAGGAACTGGTGCCTGTGGCGACCATCGACCGGTTGCCGGTCGGCGACGGCATGCCGGGGCCGATCACGATGAAGCTGCAGGAAGCGTATGAATCCGTGGTGCGCGGGACGACGGACGCGCATGCGGAATGGCGGACGCCGGTGGTCTGAAACCGCCGAACTGAAGCGGCAGGGAGGGGCTTTGCCCCTCCCCGAACCCCTCCCCACCAAAGGCCACAGGGCCTTTGGAAACCATCACTTGGCGCTTGGCATCACGTTCATCGCGAACTGCCGAAGCCCGCTGGATGCCCTACGCCCGGGCATGCTTCCTGGTGCAGTTCACGAAGCGCGCTCCGCCGTTGTGCCAAGCAGGCCCCTCAGCGTCAGGTCTAAGTTTCCACAGGCCTTCCCGCGCTTCTCCCGCTGTGAAACTGATGGGGGGTCTCGCCTCTGCCGGGCTTTGGCAGCTGTGCCGTCCAGCCAGCAAGGTCCGAAGGACTTTCGCGAACCTCCATTTGGCGCCGTGCGCCACGGCCGACAGCGCGCCGAAACCCGCTCTTGGGCACCAAAGGCGTTGGGAGGGGACGATGTGACCGTTGCGCCCGGCGTCAGAAGACTGTGGTCCAGGATGCCCAGCATCCTGGCGGGGTGGCTTGGAGGGGCAAGGCCCCTCCATCAGCGACAGTGCCTGCATCAGCACCGCCGCGACGACCTTCCCGGCCTTCGCCAGGAAAGCTGCCCCGGCAAAAGAAAGGCGCATGCCGGCCTGATGGCCAACATGCGCCCAGTGGAGCAGAGCCCGCCCCGGGGGATAGTGGGAGGGCGGCTCAGCCCCTTGCGACGGCCCGGGAACCGAGGGGAAGAAGAGGTCCCCGGACCGCCGAACTGTCAGGCCGCGCGCAGCGGCAGGGCGATGAAGCGCCGCGCCCCGTCGCGCTCGACCTGGAAGGCGATGGACGGACGACCCGCCTCGCGGGCGGCGCGCACCGCGTCGACCACGTCCTGCGGCTTGGCCGCCTCACGCTCACCGGCGCGGATCACCACGTCGCCCGGGCGCAGGCCGCGCTCCTCGGCCACCGAGCCGGGCTCGACCCGGGCGATGGCGACACCGCCGTCCTGGCGCGGGGCCAGCGCGATGCCGAGCTGCGGCTGACCCGCCGCGTCCGGCTTGCCGGAGGCCTGCTGGTTGGCCGGGTTGGCCCCGACCTCCACGCGGCGCTCCATGGCGGTGCCATCGCGCAGCACGGCGAGCGTCGCGCTCTGGCCCGGGGCCACGTCGGCCACGCCGGCGGCGAGGTCACGCGGGGTCTGCACGCGGGTACCGTTGATCGCGGTGATCACGTCGCCCGCCTGCAGGCCAGCCTTGGCCGCGGGGCTGTCCGGCTCGACCGCCGCCACCAGCGCGCCCTTGGCGTCGGCGGCACGCATCGCGGTCGCCAGCTCGGGGTCCATCGGCTGCAGGCTCACGCCGAGCCAACCGCGCTGCACCGAACCATGGTCGCGAAGCTGCGCGACGATGTGCTGCACCATCTTGGACGGCACCGCGAAGCCGATGCCGATGTTCCCGCCGGAGGGGGAGAAGATGGCGGTGTTCATGCCGACCACGTCACCCGCCGCGTTGAACAGCGGCCCGCCGGAATTGCCCGGGTTGATCGAGGCATCGGTCTGGATGAAGTCGTCATAGGGGCCCTGGCCGATCTGCCGGCCGCGCGCCGAGACGATGCCCGCCGTGACGGTGCCGCCGAGGCCGAAGGGGTTGCCCATGGCCATCACCCATTCGCCGACGCGGGTATGGTCGCTGTCGCCAAAGTTCAGCGCCGGCAGCGGAGCGCCGGCATCGACCTTGATCAGGGCGACGTCGGTCGCGGTGTCGCGGCCGAGCACACGGGCGGGCAGCTCGCGGCCATCCGCCAGCACCACCTGGACCTCGTTGTTCTCACCCACCACATGGGCGTTGGTCACGATGTAGCCGGCGGCATCCACGATAAAGCCCGAGCCCTGGCCGGCGCGGCGCTGCTGGGGCTGCTGCTGCATCTGGCCCTGGCCGAAGCGGCGGAGCATTTCCTCCATCGGCGTGCCGCGGAACTGCGGCGGGATCTGCATCTGCTGCTGCTGTTGCACCTGGGCGACGCGCTCCACGGTCAGCACGCGGACGACGGAGGGACCGACGCGGGCAGCGACGTCGGCGAAGTCCGGGCCAGCCGGACGGGGCAGGGCCACGCCGGCAACCGGCGCCGGGGCCTGCTGCGCGGTGCCCGGGATGGCGGTCAGTGCCGTGGTGCCGAGCGCCAGCGCCAGGACACCGGCGGCGGCGATCATGGGGCGGCGGAAGGTGAAGCGAGGCATCTGTGTCTCCCTACAG
>Ga0209066_10004827_pt1 | contig 14464 bp, 18 predicted proteins | sample All_14_2_FD_187198 | JGI IMG/M metagenome (GOLD analysis project Ga0209066, IMG submission 187198) | Freshwater microbial communities in response to fracking from Pennsylvania, USA - Allegheny Zone_MetaG_DW_15 (SPAdes) (version 2) ...
GTGCAAATCTCGCAGGACCTGCAAGCATACCTTCTCCTTGGCCAGTGCGTTGAACAGCTTGTACTGCTGGTTTTGCAAAATTCTTAATGCCTTGTACGGCATTGCCTATAGAAGTAGGGAAGGCTACTTTTTGAAACTCATCATAAAAAGAAGGCATTAATGGATCAAGCATGCTGTACAACCTTTAATTGCTGGTCAAATCTTTTGCGGCTTTCGTCTAAGTAGTTATACGCAGCCAGTGTTCTACGAATCTGTTCTGATTCTATCGTATCTTCTGTAGGGACTTTCTTAGTTGCCATAACTTGTTCCCAATCTTTTTTTAGTTTGGGCATATCCAACAAATCATTGTCTGGAATGATCTCAATATCATCAAGTGGCGCAGGGGGTATGAAGGTCTCTTCAAACTTACACACTACAGAAATAAAAGTTTTTACTTGTTCGCTTAATTTAATGTCATTGCGAACTCTATTTGCGATGTCTACAGAGACAGCTACTTGACCTACAGATGGAATTTGAATGTTATCGAAATCCGCAAAAAAGTTAGTAAAGGCAGCTGTACACCAATTAAAGACTTCCCATTTTTCCCAATAAGCATCTGTATTGTGCAGTGTTCTGATGGCGTGAATCTTACCTACATTAAGTGTGCTGATAGTCCCGCCAAATACTTGATGCACGTGTAATTGAGTTGTTTCTGCTTCCCACAATAACCATTCAGGACCAAACTTTTTTAAAAGAAGCAAATCTAGAATAATAGGATGTGCATCTGGGTGTTCAAAGATGTGCTTAGGAACAGAATTATCTATTTGATTAATAGGCTCAGCTGGAGGATGTGATTCTGTTTGTTCCGAATCTAAGCTATCTAATTGCTGTAGAACAGCAATCTTTTCGATGCCGCCTAATGCACGCGCAAGTCTTGTTTCATAATCATCAGACACTGTACTTATGAGAATAGGCATCTTGTGCCATTCTACCTATGATCTTCTTAATATCTACGGGCATGGAATTAAAGAGGGATATAGGATCTTTCTTAAATTCTTTCACGAAATCTTTACCGACAACCTGACAAAGAGCTTCACAAGAAGTTTCAGCAAGGCATTTTAGGTCTTTATGATACACAGTTTCATTGCCGTGAATCCAAGCATCATCTTCTGCGATCTTTACGCCGTAAGTGGATAGATAAGGATCTACAACATCAGCATCATAATACCAATGAATATTGGCCTGCTTGTCAAACTCAGATAGAAGTTCCACATATTCTGAAGGAGTGATCTTAGGTCTTACATTTGCGATCTTATCTAACAACGGCACATGTTCTTCTTGCACTACATGCCTACGCGAAGATATGCCAGCGTCAATATCTGGTATTGCGCCATATGTGTTGGAGCCATATTGCGATACAATAGAAGCTACCTTAACGCCGAGCTCTTCAGCTCTCTTCGTTAAATTAACGCAATATTCTCTACGCAATTCTGGAGAGAAGTAGTTTTTGTATTGCGTGAAATAGTCGGAAGCCTCTTTGACTTGATCGAAAGAATCAAGAGGATACTTCTCTAAAAAAGGAAGCGCATAACGAGCGGCAGTCTTTACTTCTGTTGTTGTAGGAGGCTCAAGACTTTCTACGTTAATTCTCGGATTTACATGCGCAGATTTCGGCATAAAGTTAAAGTCACCCTTTTTAGGACTTTTAGGGGCAGGTGGTCCTGCTGGAGCCAAGGAAGTACCTGAGACTTCTGCTTCTTTCCACATCTTTTGTTTTGTTTCGTATTTCATAGTGCGCCCATTTGATGAGGAGTCATGATGTCTTGCCCAGCACCCTTAACAGCTTTTATGTTGCTATTCATCTTACCTACAGCACCAAGTCCTGTCATTGTGTTACTGCCCATTCCTACCGCGCTTTGCACACCTTTACTTCCAGCCATATCTTCTAAGATCTTCTGAAAAGCAATCTTCATAAGCTCTTTAGGATAAGGAAGATCGAATGCTTCGCATGAAGCCATGAGATTTCTAGCCGCGATTTTCTGTGCTTGTTCGGGCAACTTATGCGCAGTCTTCAGGAAATAAGCAACAGATAGTGCAGTGTTACTTGGATCTATAGTCGCAAACTTCTTAAGTTCATGGCCATTCTGCTCCAAAACCAATGCAAAAGACTCATCTGCAAGCTTCTCTCTTTCCTCTTGTGTAATGAGGTGAGCTGTCTTTATAGCCTCTTCGACCAACGACGCCTCCTTTTTAAAGAGCGTTAAACTTGGATCGTCGTATACATCTAAGATAAGTCCTGAAAATTTCTGCATAATAGAATGGTAACAGCGCTATACCACCAATTTCCAGTTTATAGGAATGCGGGGATAATGACCTTGTGGACCCGCAAAAGCCTACTTGTTATGGAAAAAATTGGGAAGCAGCTAATCCAATATGCGCAGGAGGTTTGGATCCTACTGCAACCGCGAATTCAGGTGGCACGTATGTACGTGAAAGGTGTCATTTTTACGGTTCATGTGCAAATGCGAGTAACACATTGCGGGCTACGGTTCAAGTCAATAACCTTATAAGACAACAAGGAGTCCCACAATACCAGCAAGTACAAACAGTACAACCACAGCCAGCTCCACAAGTGCAAAATAGACCATTTTCCCCATATTACCCACCAGCAAGACCCCAAGTTCCAGGAATCCCTGCTCCTAATCTTAGACCACAAGTTCCGCAAATGCCGCAAGTTCAACCTGGACAGCAATTTCCTTATTACGCGCCAATGTATATGCCTGGCGTTGTTCAGGTTCCAGAAGTCGATCCTAGCGCAGGATTAAGACAGTACTTAGTTCATGGAGGTATAACAATATTACGTGCTGCAGTTGTGGCGATTGGGCTTGCGCTTGCGGAGTATATAAGTAGAACTCCTTTCATACGCAAGTGAATCCTGATCGAGCATATATAGATCGATGGCTTTGGGTGCCGAAGACGTTAATCAATGTCAACGGCACCAAAGCTGCTTTAACCATCTACCCACAAGGATCAAGAGGATCGCCACAGCCAATTATGCTGTGGAAAGAAAGTGAGGATCATCTAGGAGTTCCACGTAAGTATTTCAACAAGGGTGACTTAACTTGTCCTGTAGAAGATTTACGGCCTACTTCATACACTGTCACTGGCATACAGAGTCGTATTCTTTTAGATCACAAGAACACACCTCATGGTCTTGTACCTACAGGACAGGCAGTTCAGTCTGAAGCAATCGCAGCTATGTATAAGGGAGATGGTGGAATTCTCCAACTTGGTTGCGGCAAAGGAAAAACACCTGTTTCTCTTCATTATGCTGCTTTGCGACAAGTACCTACACTTGTTGTGATTTCAGATACCTACTTATTGGAACAATGGAAAAGTGAAATTGAAAAGCATCTTGTTGTTCCAGGAGGTGTTGGTCTTATACAAGGTAAGAATTCTGAATGGCAAAAAGGCTTAGTACTTTCTACTTACCATACTATTGCTATGCGTTCTGGAGAATTCTCTGAAGAAATGCGTAAATGGTTTGGTCTTATTATTTTTGAAGAAGCTCACCATGTAAATGCGCCTACTTTTAGTACTTGCGCAGAAGCGTTTTATGGTGAGCGCTTAGCATTAACAGCTACACCTATCAGAACAGACGGTTTGCATGTCATTTCTGATTACACAATTGGACCTGTTCTTTATAAAGACCTAAGCCAGGAACTTAGTGCCAAAATCGTGTTCTTGTGGACAGGTGTAGCTGTTCAAGATCCAAATCTTATTAAAGATAGCTTAGGTGAATATCATCTTAGTTTGATCTCTTCTTATTTCGCGACTTGTAAGCCGCGATTGTTAAGAACCTTACAACTGATAGAAGAAGCCTATGAACAAGATCGCAAAATCTTAATTATTGCGAACTCTAAGGATGAGATTGTGAATCTAGCAATGCTCTGGGAAAAAGAGTCATTGGATATGAACAATCTCTATTCAGAATATACAACCGGTATCAAGCACATTAAAAATGCTCTTCTTGATCCACGAACTGTAAAGACCTTACGTAGAAATCTTGCAGGTGTAGTAGAGAAACTAGAGTCCAATCCGATAAGTGCGACTTTATTGCAACGTAAAGAAGGACTAGAAGAAAGATTGGCTGAACATAGCAAAGTAGAGTCTCAGCTTAAGGCTATTGAGAAAAGTCAGAGAAATTCTATTCGCGATTTTGCAAGTACGATGAAAAAGAGCGGCTTGTTGGTCTATGACGTAGATCCTAAACTGCGCCTTAAGTTCATCAAAGAGAGACGAGTTAATTTTTCTATTGCGAAATATGGAAAAGAAGGACTAGACGATCCCGCGTTAGATACAGTCATTGCTACTTCGCTCTTTACAAGTAAGGCAACTCTTCAGCAATTAAAAGGAAGGACTGAACGCTATTACGAAGGAAAGAAAAATCCTGTAGTTGTGATTCTGGAAGATAACGTATCTCCTTGTATCGCAATGTGCAGGAAATTACGACATCATCTAAATGCAGGGATAACGAGCAAAGAACCCTATCCATACACTATGGTTGGACATCCTTCTTTGAAAAATCCTAACATCGCTATTTTCTGATGGAACACTCATTAGCAGATTTAAACACTCGTTGGTCTGAATGCTCCGCCTGCGGATTAGGTATTAGTAGACGAGCTAGAAACGGTTCTTACATTCCTGGTGTAGGCGTTAAGCGCGGCATTATGTTTATAGGTTCAGGACCTAATGAAGATGATGAATATGTTGGTAGACCTTTTTCAGGTGCGAAAAATCTTGTGGATATGGCTATCCGCAAACATGGCATTGAAGATTATTACTTAACCAATCTTGTAGGCTGCAGATCATGTCATCCAGCAGTTAGCAAGAATGGCGAAGCCATTATGACTGTAGATGGGTATGGAAATCAGGTACAACAAGTACGTGATGAAATTCCATTACCTACAGAAATGGCTGCTTGTAAAGAACGCATTCTAAATGAGATCTGGTTAGTAGACCCGATTGTCATCGTAATGATGGGCGCAGAAGTTGTTAAGACATTGACTGGAAAGATAGTAACTGTTTATTCGCCTTCAAATGAGCCTATAGACATTATGGTGCCCGGAATTTGGGAAGAACCAGTATTGACAGAAAAGAAACAAGCTTGGGGCCGTAAAGTTAAAGGATCTTATATTTATCCGACAAGACCTATGCCAGTAAAGTACATAGGCATTCCTACTATGAACCCAGAGTTTGTAATGGGAAGGATCTCTTCTTCTTTACCTGGAAATCCTAGAGAAGTTTGGGATAGACATATTGCAAAAGCGCTTAGGATCTACAACACTTTGATTCAAGAAGCCAATGTCTAACCCACAACACTTAGTGGAAGTTCATGCAGAACTTCTACGTCAAATTTATGCCTATCGCGAATATTACGCAGATATTTTTGTAGAGTATTTTAAATTACTAGATCAAGAAAAGATTGCCAGAAAGCATGCAGAAGATGCTGTGCGTGCTTCAGGTAGAAGTTATGGTGACTGGCAAGTGCACAACACCACTACAAAAGTGGATGCTCAAGCTCTTCTTGATCTAGTTGGTGCGAATGTTTTTGTTGCGCTAGGAGGCACGATAGAGCAAAAACCCGTGATCAAATCCAAGCAAATTGATATGGAAAAACTCAAAGAGCGTTTGTCTGAAGATATGCTCTCCGAAATTATCAAGACAACTGTTCAATACAAGAAGCCAGAAGAGCCATGAGTAATCGCGTCTTAGTTTACAAATCTACCTACGAAGAAGTATGGGCAGACGAGCCAAATCCCGATAATGGTAACGCTAGCCACGAATTCACTTTTCATTACTTCGATAGTCCTACTTCTAGAGATTCAGATACGCTGTATTTTCAAGAAGGACCTATTTCAGAAGTCGGTGTGAATGGCGTTACGAATGAAGCTGTGATTGCGGCTGTAAAGGCTCGTTTAGAAGGTTTTCAATCTTCTCCTTATGCTTGTGAAGAGAACGCTGTCGCCTTGGCTGGTCTTCAGATGGCTTTAGAAGCTTTAGAAGCACGAACTAAACGGCGTAAGAAAGAAGGCGTTGAGGGTACTCATAAATTGGATAAGAAGAAATGAAAGTTACAAGCGTGACCAAGAAAAAAGGTGCAGTTGTAGAAAACATCACGGAATATCTTCGCGATCCTTTTGAGGAATTGGTTAAAGACGGTGTTCGTTCAGAATTAACTTATAACTTTCACGCATCTCTGCCTTTTGGTGAAGTCGGTGTAGGAGTTACGGTTAAGCTTGTTTGCGACCAGAACAAGGAGACACTGGATAAGGCTGCAGAGTTGGCCTTTAATACTTGTATTGAATACGCAATTGCTGGAGCCGATAAATGCTCAGTAGCATTACATGAAAAAATCAGCACAGATCTTGTGGAGGCTCAACAAAGGTAATGGTAAGAGGAACACCTGTTTTTGATGGTTTGGCTCTGTTTGAGTTGGAGGTTAACTTCGTACAACAGACAGCCACAGCCACAGCTGCTTTTATAAATACTGCGACAGGAGCGACTCATGGCTCTACCACAGCCTCAGGTAATGTGTGGAGTCATGAGACATTGAGTCTTCTTTCTCAGTTGCGCGAATCTATCGAAAGAGATTTGGCTAAAAAGCACTTGACTGTCCTAGACGATGGAGTTAAAGGTGTGAAACCAACTGGGTTGGCAGAATACCTTGAGTCAACCCCATCGATCTAGGAAGAAATATGTCTGTACGCGAAACTCTTGTTGATTTGATCAGTGACGTTGATAACTCCGAAATTGCCTTTGGCGAGCTCCTTCGTGCTGTGCGCAGTTGGAAGGCCGCCAAGTCGCATAATAAGACTAAGCGCGAGAAGGACTTGCGCGCAGTCTTTAGCAAGGTCTTTGAGGACTATGGCTATTTGCTAGAGGACTTGGATGAGCGCTTGAAGGAGCGAGAGTCCAATGAAGACTTTGATGATGAAGATGACGACGATCTAGAGTAGTTGTAAAAGCACGCTACGTTGTAGAGACCTGTCAAGCAATTTGGCAGGTCTCTTTTTTTAGCCTTTATTTCGGATGTTTACGATTTTAGTCTGTCTCTGAATAGGCTTTATGCTTGCCGAATTTGCACAGGTTGGTACTGTGAAAAGCCCTTTGACGGGGCTAACAGCTTATAGGTTTTTATGGCGACAGTAGAACAGCAATTAGTTTCCCGCATTATCAGTACAGGCGATCTCGCCTCAGTCATCAAGTGGGGTATTACATCTGATGATTTTCTAGACCCGAAATCACGAACATATTTTGATCAAATACTCGGATATTACTACGGCAATAAAACCTCTGGTTCTGTTTTAGGTCCTTCTCTCATTCGCGAAAGATTCAATCATTTTGAATTTGTTGACGAAGTGGGAATGACCACTGAGGCTCTATGTCAGGAAGTAAGAAATAAGCGTGTAGTTTTAGAAGCACAAAAACTTCAAAGTGACTTAGAAGAAGTCATCGCAGCAGATCCTATCAATGGTCTGGATAGGTTGCAGGCAGGCATCGCACAGCTACAAAGGTTAGGTAGTCGTAGTTCTGCGTTCAATCTAAAGCAGGCTTATGATCACGTAGTCGATACGTATATCAATGGTGCTTCTGCATTAGATAGATGTGTATGTACCTATCCTTGGGAACCTTTGACTGAAGAGTCGCAGGGTATCCAGGAAGATGACTATATTGTCGTATATGGTCGCCCTAAGTCTAAAAAGACTTGGGTAGCTACCAAACTAGTTGCGCATGCGATTCAGCAAGGCAAAAAGGTATTAATCTATACCAAGGAGATGACGCGTGAAGGTCTATCTGACAGGCTCATTGGATGCTTGGCTGAAATAGATTATGGTTCTATGCGTAAGCATAGGCTCGATGCAGAGTCAAAGATACGGATTGCAGATCTCGCCAATATTGTCGCCAAGTATTCAGAATATTACAGTTGTATTTCTGGTAGCGAAGTAGAAGATAGCGATACTGTTCATTGGTTACGCGCAAAGGTAGAGGAAATTAAGCCTGATCTCGTAGTCATTGATGGTCTTTACTTAATGACCGATTCTCGCAGAGCTAAAGATGATCATGCTCGTGTTCGCAATATTTCGCGCGACATTAGACAGATGGTTCTAAAGCTCAAGATTCCATGCATCGCGACTATCCAGGCAAATAGAGCAGCACATAAAAATAAGAAGGCGAACTTGGATGAAATTGCTTTTAGTGATGCTATTGGTCAGGATGCTACTTTGGTCATACGTACATATGCTGAAGAGATCAATACGCCTGACGGCCCAGTAGATACGATTCAACTCATTATCGGTGGTTCCCGTGAGTTCAAATTTCCAGGACTACGTATTTACGGACAACCAGCCATTAACTTTGGATACTTTGGAGAACTAACAGACAAAGAGATCAATCAAGCTCAAGAAAAAGAAAAGCAAGAGCTTGAAATCGCGAATGCGAAAGTCGCTAAATTGAAAGGCAAAGCTAGAAACAAGGATCTAGGTAACGTCGTGCCTATCAATGAAATGTCTGCAGAAGCCCTCTACTTCAATACATAACCAATGAATGCAGAAGAACTTATTCGTCAGGTTCTTGATGTAAGAAGTTCGTCTGGTGCAGAAAATTTAATGGCCATCTGTCCTTTTCATACAAAGGACGATGGCCGTCCTGAATCTACACCATCATTTGCGATTAATAGATTGAATGGTATGTGGATATGCCATTCATGTCATGAAGCAGGATCTTTAAGATCTTTGCTGAAAGGGCTTGGTTTTTCGTACGCGGAAATTAGTGGCTACGCAACATTATTAGATGGGCTCAAGCCAATACAACTAAGTCCAATTGCTCGTGGAAAGGCTGTTGATCGTGCAGGTTTCTCTAACACTCCCATTCCGGATCACTTTTTGGGTTTATTTAATTACTTGCCACTTGATTTGCTGGAAGCAGGTTTTACCGCAGAGACATTGGATCATTTTGAAGTCGGTTTTGATCCTAACCACAGTCGCATTACTTTCCCTATACGCGATGTTAGTGGTCGCTTAATCGCTATTAGCGGAAGATGTATAGATGGAAGCCAACCTCGTTATAAAATCTACACCAAAGAATATAAGGTTTGGGGACTACCAGAAAAGGAAGAGCTCATTAAGTCAGACATCATTTGGCATATGAATGATGTATATCCACGAGTAAGTCTTAGTGCTACTCCTGGAAAACTCTTTGTTGTTGAAGGCTTTAAAGCTGCTATGTGGTTATGGCAGCACGGTGTTAAGAATGTGGTAGCTCTATTAGGTTCTTTTTTATCTGAAGCGCAATTAACTGTGCTTGCACATCTTGGTTCTAAAATCATGTTGTTTTTGGACAACGACCAAGCAGGTGTAGGCGGCGCTAAACGCGCACTTAAAGAACTTAGCGGCGTAACGTTCGCACAACGAGTTAAGTACCCAACACGACTACTTAGTGATTCAAAAGCTCAACCAGATCTTTTAACTCCAGACGAGATTGCAGAATTATGCCTCTGATTGGAAAATTACCTATTCATCCAATTCAACATGAAGGCAAAGAATGGATAGCTGTAAGACCTATCTATGGCTTCTTTGGTCTTTATACGCCACAAAAAAGTAGCGTTGATAGACATGTGACTACTGAGTTACTTTATGCGCGAACACGTACTGGCTATCGTAAACAAATATGCATACGTAGAACTGATCTTTTGAAATGGCTTATGTCATTGGAAGAACAAAAGATGCGTAGAAACGCAATCACTTACCGCGAAATTATTCAACAACTATCTTCCAGTTGAAAATTCTCAACTGAAAATCCTTTCAGAGCTAGTTTTTTCACCATGAAGCGTTCAGTACTGAACGCTCGTGTGGAATGGATTCCACAGGGAGATACAATGACAACTAAAATATGCGCAATCGGTATTGGTCGTGAGGTAGTTAACACTGCGGTCGTGGATGACGTTTGGGTACCTATTATAACGTTCTGCAAATATCTTGGACTCAAAGACACTAGATATGAAAAACGATTAATCATGGAATGTGGCTTACGTACTGAAGAGAAGTTCGTTGAAAACCCAGCAGGTGCACGTAGGATGTTGTGCATTCATATCAGCCATTTAGAGAGATGGTTGATGACTATAAATATTGGACGTATACCCAAAGCAAAACGAGGTGCCTTTCTCAATTTCCGCATAGATATGGGCGACTTAGTTCACAACAACATGAATCCAGATAATAGCGTTGAAGGCACTGCTACATTGTTCACGCGCTATGCTGATGGCACCATACAATCTGTAGTAGAAGTTGGTGAAGCTCCAACAGAATGGTACGAAGAACAAGCATATGAAAAGCCAAGTCATATCAAAGCCATAACGGATTTATTGTTTGGCATTATTCCGTACACGCCTGAAGAGTACTCGCAGATTCAAGAAGTTCTTACACGCATCTATAATGAACAGAATTTAGATGTTCGCGCAATACGGTTGGTGCTTGAAGAATATATGGAAGAACACAGGAAAGAATCTCTATCTGCAAAACAAGTTATTAATGCTTTGCGTGGGATGATCGATACGCAATTGAAACTCGCGCAGTAGTAGCGTAAAATAGAAAAGATTAAGAAGTGGGAAGCACCCACAGAAATCGAGAAGATTAAAAATGGCCGTGTTTGGTAAGAACCAAGACTTGATAGAGCGCTCCCGCAGAACCGCAGATGCGGCAACAATGCGCAGGAGACAAGAGGTACAACCAAAAGCAAAAGCAGTAAGAGGTATTCGCCCTTCTTGGGTTGATACCTATAAGCCTTCTGAAGGCAAGTATGATCTTGTACGCCTTATTCGTAATCCAACTACTTTTGTATCGCCGCTAGAACCCAGCGACGACGCAGGAGCAGAGGTCTATGAAGAAACTGTTGATTGGTACAAGTACATTAAGCACTACCACGCAACTCTGAAGAGATCAGTGAATTGCAGTGGTGGCCCACAATGGAAGAACAAGAACGCTTCTACTCCATGTCATGCTTGCGCTATGCGCTTTGGCTCATGGGATGATGTACAGAGGAAGTACACATCTCCTGTAGGTGTAGCTCTTGAATATGTACTAACTGTTCTAGTGATGGAGCTTTTTCATAAAGTTCCGCAGATTGATGCCGCAGGCAATATTAGGGGCAACAATAAAGGAGAACCTTATACCGATTGGGTTCAATGCCAAGGAGAAGGGTGCGAATATTGTGCTGAAGGCTTAGAGATGAAGGAAGGCCATATCCAAACTTGGCCTATGCCAAAGACCTTTTTTGCGCAACTTATGGATCTTGGTGACAAGAAGTCTAACTTCTGCTTGAGTTGCGCCAAGAAGACAATCAAGTGGTTTGGTAATGAGTATGAATGCAGCAACTGCGATAATCCACAACCTGCAAGTGTCTTTGATCTAAACTTCCAAGTTTGCAAGAAGAAGATCAACGACAAGCAGACTCTACTTGATTTTGAAGAAGTAGAGATCGCACCTGTTCCAGAACAGTACATATCTCTTCTGGATAGTCTACCGAATATGGCTCAGAAGTTCGGACCAACAGCTTTAGACCAGCAATCAAAACAATTTCAATACACCCCTAAGCCTTCAACACAGGCTAGGTTCATCAACAAATAGTATGTACGAGCTAGGGGTCCGAAAAGACCCCTAGTTGTTTATGGCCATTTGGAATTTCGATATACCAACACCGGAATACTTCACATGGGATACGCCTGGTATTGAGGCGCTAGTTAGGGAAGTTGCAGATACTAAGATAGTCGCGATAGATACTGAGACTACAGGATTAAAAACTTGGAAAGACGTGCCGATGTATTGGTCTCTGGCATTTGGTCATAGACGCATTACTTTGCACGCATCTACATTAGAATTTTTCAGAAATATATTTAAAGATCAAAATAAATCTTGGATCTTACACAATGCAAAATTCGATCAACATATGCTGGCGAATGTTGGTTGTGAGTTAGCAGGTGATCTTGAAGACACAATGGTTAAACATTCGTTGTTGTATAACGAATGGGGCGATAAGCACGGTTTAAAAGAGATTACAAGCTGGTTGAATCCTGGAGAAACAGTAAGAAAAGGCTTTAAAGAGACTTTCGCTAGATCTGGCGAAATCAACAATCCACAAGCTTGGATATTACGCGCTGAACGAGAAGATTTTCAGAAACTGGTGGACTACGCGTCAGCAGATGCTTGGGATACTTTACGGTGCAGTAACTCATTAGAAGAGTTGTTAGCTTCTGAATACACAGTATCTTTATTTCGCGATGTTCCACCTTATATAGATACACTTTGGGACTACTACCACAAAATAGAGAAGCCTTATACTCGTGTTTTATGGAGCATGGAACGAGCCGGCGCTTTATTTGATGTGTCGCGTGTTGATTCTCTTAAACCTGCTGCTGAAAGGGAAATCGAACAGCTTCATGCGAAGATTAATAAAATCGCAGGAAAAATTGTCAACCCTAATAGTAATCCACAATTACGTGAACTCTTAGTAGAAGAGCGTGGGTTAGAGCCACTTAAGCGTACAAAAGGCGGTAAGTCTGGAGTTCGAGAAGCATCAATTGATGCAGCGTTTTTAGAGCATTACGCGCATACAGATGACTTAGCTGGTGCAGTACATGATTATCGTGAGTCTATTAAGCTATACAAGACCTACTTAGTAGGATTATCTAGTGAGGTAGATACTAGAGGTTACATACACACTAGCTACAATCAAGCAGATGTCAAAACTGGCAGATTGTCTAGTAGAGATCCAAATCTACAAAACATTCCACGACCAGAGAATGATAAGTGGGGATTACGTTCTCTGTTTATCGCACCTCCTGAAATGAAGCTAGTAGTCATGGACTACAAACAGCTAGAATTTCGTATTCTGTGCTTAGCTGTACAAGATGAAGGAATGCGTGCTGGTATTTTAGCTGGCAAAGACGTACATATGGCTAATGCGGAACTTGTGTATAAAGTTCCGTACGAAGACTATGTGCGAGCTAAAAAACTTGATGGTTTAGTGAAAGCTGGTGTAGAGCCAGAGTCTTCTTTGTCTCCATACATTAAGACTTGTCTATTTCAGCGTAACGCAATTAAGACAATTGGTTTTGGGTTACTTTATGGTATGGGACCAAAACGTCTAGCTGCTCGATTAGGTATCTCTATTAAAGAAGCAAAAATTATTGTCGCACAATTTAATGCTGCGTTACCTGCTGTCGAGTCGGGTAATGAAGCTTGCATAGCTGAAGCTGTCGCGACTGGATACGCATATTCTTTATTAGGTAGACGCAGAAATTTGTCTGAAATCCATAGTGACGATTTTGCAAAATATGCTGCTGCTGAGCGTGCAGCTAAAAATACTCCTATTCAATCAAGTGCTGCTGATGTTGTTCGCATGGCTCAATGCTTGTTTTCTGAAGCGGATATTTGGGGAACGTTTGGTGCTGTACAACAGCTACAAGTACATGACGAAGTTGTGTTTAGAGTACCAACAGAAGCTGTTGACGAATTTATACCTGTTGTAAAGGATATTGCAGAACATCCTTTCCATGTGGAACTATATGCTCCATTGGGCGTGGATATAGGTTCAGGCTCAAATTGGGGAGAAGCGAAATAATGGAAGATGGTATGGAGAAATATGGTGTAGAGCAGCGTAATGACTTAGAGAAGTACGCGCATGAAGAAGAAACTTGTCCTTCTTGTGGAAGACAGACCTTCTTACATGGTAGGGTGCGAATCTGTCCGAAATGCGGCTCTGAGCCTTTCGAGCAGTAACTCTTGAAGCTGGGGGCGAGCTTATCGCCCCATTTTTAATCATGGCTAAAAAAGAAACTCCTGCTGTTCCTACGTTCACTCCACAAGCTGTTGACTCTTTTTCCTTTCCTATGGTTACTGCTGAAGAGCGAGCTATTGCTATTCGCGCAGCTATGGGACAACTCAACTCTAAGAAGAAGATTATCGTTCACGCGAACGAAGCTCCGAATACTTATGAGCTACGCAGACCTACAGGCATTATCAATGTAGATGTTGTTCTTGCTGGCGGCTTTCCAGCTGGTTCTATTAATGAAATCTCAGGACCAGACGGCACTGGAAAAACCAATCTTGCTCTGTTGATTTGTCGAATGCACCAACAGCTCTATGGCGAACATGCTTCTATTGCGTATGCATGTACAGAAATGCATTTTGACTATAAACGCGCATTAGAAGTTGGTGTAGCTGTTCCTGTTCCTGATGAGATCATTCATCAGTGGGAGTTAGAGAATATTGAGCGCGGACTTCCTCCTTATACAGAAGAGCAGCGTATTGCCTTTAAGCGAAAAGTAGGAGAGTTTCAACTCATTGTTGGCCATGTAGGTGAGGAGATACTTGAGGTCACTACAGAGCTTGTACAGCTTAATATGTACGGACTTATCATTGTAGACTCT
>Ga0209066_10004828_pt1 | contig 14464 bp, 22 predicted proteins | sample All_14_2_FD_187198 | JGI IMG/M metagenome (GOLD analysis project Ga0209066, IMG submission 187198) | Freshwater microbial communities in response to fracking from Pennsylvania, USA - Allegheny Zone_MetaG_DW_15 (SPAdes) (version 2) ...
GTTCCACACCGTCGTGAGAGAGGAGCCGCACGTGAGTATCCACCCCGCCCCGCCCGCGTCGCGCACTGCCGCCGACCATGCCGTCGAGCTGGTCACCGAGTACTTCGGCCGCGCCCTGACCGCGCTCGACGACTGGCGAGAGCGCCTCGCCAGCGAGATCGCGACGGCCCGAGCGGATGCTCCGCTCACGACCGACCGCCTCGACGCGCTCGTCGAGCCGTCGGCGCTGGGGCTGTTCGACGCGCTCGACCTGCCCGTCTACGGCTCGGGCTTCATCGCAGCCCTCGACTCGCTCGCCGACGCCAACAGCCACCTCGCCTGGTGGCAGGGCCCGGAGCGCGCGCAGCTCGTTCTCGCCGCGCAGTCGGTGAACAAGGAGCACATCGACTACAGCGAGCTGGAGTGGTACCGCGTGCCGTTCCAGACCGGTCGACCGCACGTCGCCGGCCCCTACGTCGACTACCTGTGCAGCGACGAGTACACGATCACCGTGGCCGCTCCGGTGCACGTCGACGGCGAGTTCGTCGGTGCCGTCGCGCTCGACCTGCTCATCGACCAGGTCGAGCGCAACCTCACACCCCAGCTCGCGGCCTTCGGCGACGACATCTCGATCATCAACGGCGTCGGGCGCGTGCTGATCTCGACGAGTCCCGCCCGCGAGACGGGCGACACGATCCGCGGCGACGACCTCGCCGGCTTCGAGCGCCTCCCCTGCCCGGGCATGGCCCTCGACGTGCTCATCGCCCGCTGACGGCGCGCCGCCGCAGCGCCGCTAGGCTCGCGGCATGAGCGAACACGACGACCGCCCGGTGGGCTTCCTCGGCAGGATCCGATCGATGCGGGTCATCACCTGGGTGCTGATCGTCGGCCTCGTCGCCCTGACGCTCAGCGGTACCACCCTGCTGTTCCTGCTGCTCGGCAACTAGCGGCCGGCGGGCTCACGCGGCCCGGAAATCCGCCCGGCCCTGCCGGACATGGTGCAGTGTGAGAGCCGTGATCGATGCCGCCCGCGAGCAGCGGTTCCGGGAGCTCGCGACCCTCGTCGCCGAACCCGTGCGCCGCTACCTCGCGCGCCGCAGCGACGCGGCCACCGCCGACGAGATGCTCAACGATGCGCTGCTCGTCTGCTGGCGCCGGCTCGACGAGGTGCCCGGCGAGCCGTCGGAGAGCATCCCGTGGGCGATCGGCGTGGCGCGCAACCTGCTCGCGAACGCGCAGCGGGCACAGCGCCGCCGCGACCGCCTGACGGCGAAGATCATCGCGCTCGACCCGCCACCGCTGTCGGCGCCGGTCGACGAGAACGGCGGTGCGGGCTCCGACGACGCCGTCGCGGTGCGGGATGCCCTCACGAGGCTGCGCCGCGACGACGCCGAGCTGCTGCGGCTCTGGGCCTGGGACGGCCTGGAGAGCCCGCAGCTGGCGACCGTGCTCGGCATCAGCGCGAACGCCGCGGCGATCCGGCTGCATCGGGCGAAGAAGCGCCTCGCCGACGAGCTGCGGAAATCCGCGACACCTGCCGGACATGTCGGCAGTGAGGAAGGGAGCACCGATGCACGACGATGACCGTCAGCTGCGCGAGCAGCTGCGCGGCGCCGACCCGGCGCGCGACCTCGCTCCCCTCCCGCCGATGTGGCTCGACCACAGGATGGAGCAGATCATGTCCGACACCCCGTCGACCCCGACCCGCGAGACCGAGGCGCCGAGCGCGGCGCCCAGCACGTCCCGTCGACCCTGGATCGCGATCGCTGCCGCCGCCGCCGGCGTGGCGGCCGCCGCCGCGATCGCCGTGCCGCTCGTGCTCGGCGGCAGCCCGACCGTCGAGCCGCTCGCGCTCCCGCAGGGCGGCGGATTGGCCAGCGGCAGCTGCCTGCCCGTCTCCGCCGAGGCGCTGCTCGAGCAGGAGCAGGCCTTCGCCGCACGGGTCATCACGGTCGAGGGCGAGACCGTGACGCTCGAGGTGACCGAGCGCTTCGCCGGTGAGATCGCCGACCGCGTCACGATGCCGCAGGTCGATGAGCTGACGAGCGACTTCTCGTTGCAGCCTCTCGCCGTGGGAGACGAGTACCTCGTCGTCGCCGGCGACGGCGAGATTCGCGGATGCGGGCTCAGCGGCCCCGACTCCCCCGAACTGCGCGCCCTCTACGCCGAGGCGTTCGGCGGCTGACGCCCGCGCGGCCCGACACGGCGCTTCCCGCGCCTGTCGGGCCGCGCACGGCGGGTATAGCGTGAGCGCACCGTCGCCGACCCCGACACGGACGCTCGTCCGGTGAAAGGCCCGCCCATGCTGCGCTTCCTCGTCCGCCTCGCGATCTACCTCGGCACGGCGGCGCTCGCCCTGTTCATCACCTCGCTGATCCTTCCGGGCTTCCGCCTCTCCGCCTCGGGCTTCCTCGTCGCGATCGGCGTGTTCGCGCTCGCGCAGAGCATCCTGACCCCGTTCATCGTGAACATGGCGCGCAAGTACGCGCCCGCGGTGCTCGGCGGCATCGGCCTGGTCTCGACCTTCGTGGCGCTGCTCATCGCGAGCTTCTTCCCGGGCGGCATCACGATCACCGGTATCGACACATGGGTGCTCGCGAGCCTCATCGTCTGGCTCATCACCGCCCTCGGTGGGTGGCTGCTGCCGCTGCTGCTCCTGCGCGGAAAGCTCGCCGACCCGGCGCCGAAGAAGTAGGCAAGCGTTCGCGCCGACCCTGCGCCGCCGAGCAGCCCGCATCCCTCGAACCGGCCCGGCCCGGGTTCTGCCCGGGCCGGGCCCGGGCAGAACCCGGGCGTCGCCTCCTCCGACCGGACGGGTCGTCCACCCCTTCCAGAACTGCGGACGCAACCGAATCTCCTTCACTCCGATCCGCAGATCTGGAAGGCGGTCACCACGGCGCCCCGGTGAGTGGCGCGGGGACGCCCGGGAGAGCGGCACGCGAAGAGCCCGTGCGCGGAACACGCGCACCCAGGCGGCACCGGGGCTGCCGTCGGCGGGCATCCAGGTCACGCTCGTAGTGTCTTCAGCGAGCGGTGTGGGCGAACGCGCCCCCGCGATCGGCCGGAAGGACCCGTCATGCGCAGCACTCCCCCGAACTCGTCCGAGATCCGCGAGGCCCTCGAGAACCTCCGCGACGCCGTGATGGCGCGCTCCGGCGGCGGGCAAGGTGGTGCACGGCAGCACGGCGACCTGCGTACGGCGATCCTCTCGGCGCTCAGCGGCGAGGTGAAGAACGGCCACCAGGTCATGCAGGCGATCGCCGCGGCGAGCGGCGGGGCGTGGATGCCCACCGCAGGTCAGGTCTACCCGATGCTGCAGCAGCTCACCGATGAGGGGCTGCTCACCGCCCGGGCCGACGGCGAGCGCACGGTCTACACCCTGACCGAGGCGGGCCGCGAAGCCGCAGCTTCCGCGCACGAGGCGGCGAGCGGCGCGGGCGGCGAGGGTCGTGACAGCAGCGGCCGCGCGGGCTGGAAGCGCCCCGACTGGGACATGAGCGAGTTCGTCGACCGCATGAGCGGCCGCTGGAACGACCACCGTGCCGAGCACACCACCGCCGTGCCGCGCGCCGGCGCGAAGCTCGCGCAGGCGGCCGCGCAGGTCGCGAGCACCGGCACGAAAGAGCAGCAGCAGCGCGCCGCCGCTCTGCTCGACGAGACGCGCCGCAAGCTCTACGCGATCCTCGCCGAAGAGACGGTTCACACCGCGCCGAGCGAGCACGTCGATCACGCGGAGCACGTCGATCACGCGGAGCACGTCGATCACGCGGAGCACGTCGATCACGCGGAGCACGCCGAGCACGCCGCTCACACCGAGGACTAGACCGGTGCCCTCCGGCGCCGATCCCGCCGCAGCGAGACCGACCACCAACCCCGGCCGCGACCGGGCCCTCCGTGCGCGCTACCGCCGCATCATGCGCTTCGCCGCGCGGGCGCTCGCGCAGGCCTGGTGGTTCGAGCTCGTGCTGCCGCGGTTCGGGCTCGCGCGCCTCGCGGCGCGGGGGCGCATCCGTCGCCTGCAGGTGCTGTCGCGCCGGTTCCACGACCTCGCCGCCGACCTCGGCGGCCTCATGATCAAGGTCGGGCAGTTCCTGTCGTCGCGCCTCGACATCCTGCCGCCCGAGATCACCCGCGAGCTCGAGGGGCTGCAGGACGAGGTGGCGCCCGAACCGTTGGAGGCGATCGTCGCGCAGGTCGAGCGCGAGCTGGGCATCCCGCTCGATCGCGCCTTCGCGTCGTTCGAGACCGCGCCGATCGCCGCCGCCTCCCTCGGCCAGGCGCACCGCGCGCGGCTGTCGCCCGGTATCGCCGCCGACCTCGGATTCGACGCCGTGGTGGTGAAGGTGCTGCGCCCGGGCATCGAGCAGATCGTCGAAGTCGACCTCGCCGCGCTGCGCCGCGTCGGCCGCTGGCTGTCGCGCGTGCGGCTGGTCAACAGGCGGGCGGATGCTCCCGCCCTCGTCGAGGAGTTCGCCACCACGAGCCTCGCCGAGATCGACTACCGCACCGAGGCCGGCAACGTCGAGCGCTTCGCGGGCGACTTCGCGGCCGACCCGCGCGTCGGCACGCCGACCGTGGTGTGGGAGCGCAGCGCGCGGCGCGTGCTGACCCTCAGCGATGTGACCGCGATCAAGATCACCGACGTCGAGGCGCTGCTGGCCGCCGGCATCGACCCGAACGCGGTCGCCGCCGAGCTGGCGCGCGCGACGTTCGAGCAGATCTTCGTCGCCGGGTTCTTCCACGCCGACCCGCACCCCGGCAACATCTTCGTGACGCCCGGCGGTGAGGGCGGCTTCGCCCTCACCTACATCGACTTCGGCATGATGGGCGAGATTCCCGACGACCTGCGGCAAGGGTTGCAGCAGTTCATCTTCGCCGTTGCGGCCCGCGACGCCCGCGGCTGGGTGGTCGCGACCCAGCGCCTCGGCGTGCTGCTGCCGAGCGCCGACACCGTCGAGCTCGAGCGGGCCATCACCGCCCTCTTCGACCGCTTCGGCGGAATGGGTGTGGCCGAGCTGACGCGCATCGACCCGCGCGAGCTCGAGCAGTTCGCGCTGCAGTTCAGCGAGCTCGTGCGCACCCTGCCGTTCCAGCTGCCCGAGAACTACCTGTTGCTCGTGCGCACGATCTCGCTCATCTCGGGGGTCACGAGCGCCCTCAACCGCGACTTCAACATGTGGGATGCGGTCGACCCCTTCGCCCGCACCCTGCTCAACGGAGGCGGCGCCTCGACCCTGCGCTCGGTCGGCCGCGAGGGTATCGCGATCCTCTCGGCGCTCGCGCGCCTCCCCCAACGACTGGATGCGCTCGCCACGCGCCTCGACCGTGGCGAGCTCGCCGTGCGCAGCCCCGAGGTCGAGCAGCGCCTGCGCGTGCTCGACGGCAGCGTGCGCCGCGCGACCTCGGCGGTGCTATTCACCGGGCTGCTCATCGGCGGCATCCTGCTCCGCGAGAGCGATGAGGTGCTCAGCTGGGTGCTGCTCGGAGCCTCGGCGCTGCCCCTGCTGCACGCCGTGCTGCCCTGGCGGCTGCGGTAGGGCGCTCCCTCACCCCGCGTCGCGGTCGAGCTCGTGCTCGACCGCGCGGCGGATCCAGCTCGAGACCGACCGGTCGTCGGCATCGGCGCGCGCGCGCAGGCGCTCGAGAAGTTCGACGGGGAACCGCACGGGCACCGGCTCGCTGAGTCGCGGGCGTCGGCGAACGGGCCGACCCTCCGGAACCTGATTCGCCGGGTCGGCGTAGAAGACGTGCTCCTGCTCGGCGCTCATCACGGTGTTCGGCTCCGCGGTCATCGATCCTCCCGGTACAGCGCGGCGAGCGCCGCGGACGCTTCGTAGCACCCGATCGGTCGGCACATCGTGGTGTCACGGCGCGACGGCGCGAGAGGGACCATCAGCACGCGACCGCTCACCTCCGCCACCATGAGCCAGTGCGCGGGCGGTTTCGCCGGATAGAACAGGGGGTCACTGGCCCACACCTCCGCGATGTCATCGACGCCCAGATACGGATGTTTGAACAGGTGCGCCACCTGACTGTCGATCTCGAACGGCCAGTCATCACGGAGCAGATCGAGGTCGAAGCCCTTAGTCGGCGACACGAGAAGTGTAATACAAAAGTATACGAAGTGGAGGATCGAGTTCGTGGGGCGGCATGGTCGCGCACCTTATGGCGACGGCTCGTTTCGCGAGCGAATCCCTCACAGCCGTCGATGCGTCTGCGCTACCGTCGCCGCATGACGAAATACCTGATCTCCTTCCCGAGCGGCGTCATGCAGGTCGCCGACGGCGAGTGGGAGCAGGTGAGCGACCACGCCCACACGATCATCGAGGTGCCGACGCGCGCCGAGGCTGTCGAGTGGGCGCGCCGCGTGGCGGTGGCCTGTCGTTGCCCGCAGGAGTTGCGCGAGTTCATGCACGACCCCGAGTCGTAGAGCGCCGTCGGGAGAAGGAGCAGCTGATGACCGAGCCGGGCCCCGCGACCGTCACCGCCTACATGCAGCGCGCCCGCGAGCTCGAGCCCGCATCCGTCGACGGCGTCTCGTACGGCCTCGCCGCCCTGCTGTATCGGGGCCGCCCACTGATCGCGGTGGCGCAGACCGCCGCCGGATACTCCGTCTACCCGTTCAGCCCCGCCGTCATCGAGGCGGTCGCCCCGCTGCTGGGCGACCTGAAGCGCTCCAAGGGCGCGATCGCATTCACGGATGCTCACCCGCTGCCGCACGAGGCCTTCGACGCGCTCGTGCTCACCCGCCGCGCCGAGATCGACGCCGCCCTCGACCGCTGAGCGGGCGAACCCGACCCGCGCCGTCAGGCCGAGGGCGCGCGGTGATCGATGGCGAGCCACCCGGTCAGCACGCGCCGCAGCGCAGGCTCCTTCGCACGAATGTCGTCGGCGTCGGCGAACGCGATGAGCCCGCGGATGTCCGAGGCCCACTCGACGAGTCCTTCGTCGGTGCCGAGCACGGGGGTGCCGTTCTTGTTCTCCGGCCGTGTCGCCCCCATGTGCAGCACGAGCTTCACAACGTCCTCTCTGTTGCGCAGGTTCATGGTGATGCGGTCTTCGCCGTCGAGCACGTAGCTCGGGGCGTTCCACTTTACGCGCTCGGTGAGGCCGGCGCCGAGCGAGCCGATGATGTCGCGCAGCAGTTCCACCTGGTCCCGTGTGCTCTCGTCGAGAGCGCTCACGAGGTCGGCGACCGACACCCGCTTCGACGGTGGCATGGTGCGCGTGTACGAGCCGGTGCCCCTGCTACAGGTTTACTCGAACCCCTCTCGCTCTGCTCCCTCACCTCAAGAACTGCTCTTCCGCTCGACAGCTAATGAGCACCAGGATGCTCGCCCCGAACCACGTCGGCGAGCCCGCCAACTTCGAACGCACGAAGCTGAGGCCGTTGTCGGTCGCTACCGCGAGGTCCGCAACATTCGAACCGTCGCTGCAGAGCTACAGCTCTCTCGGTCAACTGTTGCTCGTATCCTCAATGAACACGGCGTCGACGCAACGCGCAGGATGACCACAGCCGAGATCTCCGAGGCGGCCGAACTTTACGAGCAGGGGCTGTCAAGTGGAGTGATCGGCAAGCAGCTGGGATTCGACAATCACACGATCTTAAGGGCCCTGCGTCGGCGTGGAGTACCCATCAGGCCGGCTGCCCACCGGAAGTGAGAATGCGGCTTCACACGCGCAATTGGACTAGACACCGTTCGCTGGTGCACGTGGGGTGCGGCGCTCTGCCGCACCCCACGCAGTTCAGAACTCCGCCATCATCGTCCAGGTCGCTCCGCGATCTTCGGACCTGTGTACGCCCTCGATTCCGGCCACGACGATCGAGCCATCGTTGCCAACGGCCAGGGCATCCGTGAGGGGTGGCGCCAGCCCGATCGGCGTCCACGTCTCCCCGTCGGGGCTGGTGTGAACGTAGCCGTCGACGTCGATTCCGACCAGGAATGCCTCCGTTGACACGTCTGCCGGGCTGGACGCGATCAGAACCAAGAGCGGAGCACTGTCCGTTGCGGTGAACGTCATGCCGTCGTCGGTGCTGACGAGGAGACCCTGCTCCGTCGTTGCGTAGAGACTCTCGGCGTTCGCATCCCAGCTGAGGGAGCGCGCGCCGATCGGCATTCCTGCCGCCCAACTCTGCGCACCGTCCCGACTGACCATGACCTGACCTGTGGCCGAGTCGATGCCGGCCAACGCCATCCCGTCAGACGACTGCGCGATCGTCATGCTGTGAAAATCTACTTCCCCGAGAAGGGAGATCGGCGCGAACTCCCCAGTCGGCACGCTGAGTTCATAGACGCCGATGTTCGGGGGCAGATTCTCGTCGGGTGCCGGGTGGCCGGAGAAGTAGATGGTGTCGCCGAAGCGCGCCATCCCCATCACATCGCCTGCCCATTGACCGATGCGTTCGACCGAACCGTCCGCTGCCACGCTGAGGACTCCGTCATGCGTCGCGACGTAGGCACTTTCGCGCTGCAGGTCGTAGTCCACCGCGTGCACGTGCGACACGACGATGGGGGTCTCCGTCGTGGGGGAAGTGCATCCCGCTAGACCGACGGAAAGGACGGCGGCCGCTGTCACGGCCGCCACTCCTATCCGCCGCATCAGGAGTCGAGCATCGAGCGCATCAGCTCGATCTCCGCCGTCTGGCTGGCGATGATGTTTTCCGCCAGCTCACGCACACCGGGGTGCTCGCCATCATCAAGGACGCCCTCCGCCATCTCGATTGCGCCCTCGTGGTGGACGATCATCTGCTCGAGGAAAAGGTCACCTGCTTCAGGCCCACTGGCGTCCTCGAGTGCCTGCATGTCCTCTTCGGTCATGCCTGCCATGCCGTCCATGCCGCCCATGCCGCCGTGGTCCATGCCGTCCATGCTGTCGCTCATGGCGGGCATGCCCCAGTCGTCGAGCCACTGCTTCATCTGCTCAATCTCGGGGCCCTGGGCGGCCTTGATCTGCTCTGCCAGCTCTACGACCTCGGGATCGACTCCCGACTTGGCAAGCAGGATGTCGCTCATCTCGATGGCTCCCTCGTGGTGGGGGATCATCATCTGCACAAACATGACGTCTGCCATGTTGGCGCCGGAGCTCTCGGGTGGCTCTGTGGTGGTCGAGCATGCAGCGAGCCCGACCATGCTGATGAGGGCGAGTGCACCCGCCGCGAGAGCGCGGGTGCGGAATGACTTCTTCATTTTTGTGCTTCTTTCGTCAGTGTTGAATGTTCGGGTCGCAATGATGACGGCGTGACTACGCAGTCATCAGGCGGCGAATCACTGACGGTTGATGCAGAGTTCTGAGAGTTCCGGAGGGCGCGAGTCCGCAAGTCGACGAGGTGTGCTGTCCAGTGTCGATACGCCCGGGGCCACGACGCCAAAGCGGAGAGCCACCAGTGGGAGAACCAGGCTGACGACCACGATGAGCGCCATAAACACGCATGCCATCAGGAGCGCGGCGTGATCGCCGGCACAATCCGCGCACGGAGCATCCTGACCCTGTGGCGCAGTGGCGTCAGAGTGCGGAGCGACAGTGTCAGCGTGGTTGTGCTCCACAGGCATGGCAGAAGCCGCGACCGAGCTCGATGCAACGGTCGAATGACCGGCGGGGGTCGATCCATGAGCGCCCATGGCGACGCCGACGACCGCGAATATTGCGATCAGCAGCACGTAGCCGAAGCGCCGAAGCATCTGTCATACCTCCAGGGGGTATCTTCTCACACCTCAGGAATCCGATGCACCATGTTCGCTGAGAACGGCGCGCACGATCGATGCACAGCCGATCGGGTCGCTGAGCGGCAGGCGATGACCGCCTAGTCGGCGTGCGGCCGAAATGTTCGCAAACCGCGCGGCGAGCTCGTCAGCACGACCGGGAACGGGGACTGGGTCCTTGTCGCCGTCGACCAGCCGCACCGGGACATTCCGCGCCGCCAGGTCGTCAAGTGCGTCAGTCCACTCTGGGTCGCGCACGAGCGAGTCGAAGCCTGCGATGTAGCCCGGCCAGGTGTGTTCGACGGAGTCCCGGGCGATCGCGACAGGCAGTCGGGGGCTGATGGCGACTGCAACGCCGCGTGCCACGGTGCGGTTGTCGCACTGACCTGTCCCGGGTTCCGTGGAGTCCTAGCATCGGGCTAAGGCCCGTGGATTGGAGTCCTGATGGCGAAGAATAACGCCTACCCGCGCGAGTTCCGAGAGCGAGCCGTGGAGTTGTATCGCTCCGGTGGGGTGTCGATGGATGCCCTGGCCAAGCAGCTCGGGGTCGCGTCGACCACGATTGCGAACTGGATCCGGCAAGCGCGGATCGACGACGGGGAACAGCCCGGCATCACCACCGGCGACCGCGACGAGCTGACCCAGTTGCGGCGCGAGATCCGCCGGCTCGAGATGGAGAACGAGATACTCAAACGCGCCGCGGCCTATTTCGCGAAAGAGAACGTCCTCCCAAAATGACGTTCCGGCTGGTCCGTGAGCTGGCCGCGGAAGGGGTTCCTGCCGCGGTGGCCTGCCGGGTGCTGAAGGTATCCGAGTCGGGCTATCACGCGGCCAGGTCCCGGCCGCCGTCACGGCGAGAGACGGCCGACCACGCGCTGATCTCGACCCTGCGAGAGATCCACCGTGACTCGCGAGGAACCTACGGGGTTCGGCGCGTGCACGCCGAACTGCGCTTGGGTCGCCACCTCACGATCGGTCATGGCCGAGTGGAGCGGCTGATGCGGCAGGCCGGTTTGCAGGGCGTGCATCACCGCCGGTGGCGGCGCAGCGGCGGCAACAGGCTGCCGGCAGTGTTCCAGGACCACGTGCAGCGTCAGTTCGTCGCGGATCGGCCCGACAAGCTTTGGGTGACCGACATCACGCAGCATCGCACGGGCGAGGGATGGGTTTATTGCGCTGCGGTGATCGATGTCTTCTCGCGTCGTTGCGTGGGCTGGTCGATCGCGGACCATCTGCGCACCGAGCTCGTCATCGACGCCGTCGACATGGCACGCATCAGGCGCCGCCCCGAGGGCACCGTGCTTCACTCCGACCGCGGCACTCAGTTCACCTCTTGGCTGTTCGGCACGCGCATGCGCGAGGCTGGGCTGATGGGCTCGATGGGGAAGGTCGCCTCGGCCTATGACAATGCGCTCATGGAGTCTTTCTGGGGCTCCATGCAGATCGAGCTGCTGGACCGGCGAGCGTGGAGCACACGACGCGAGCTGGCCACGGCGATGTTCGAGTGGATCGAGGGGTTCTACAACTGCCGCCGCCGCCACTCGGCCTTGGGCTACCTCAGCCAGGACGAGTTCGAGACCCTTCACAAGAGAGCTGCGAGCGCGGCATGATCAAACCGAAACACTCCACGGAACCCGGGAAAGTCTCCCTGCGTTTCGGCAACCGCATGATGCACCTCGGCTACGGGCGCGGCTTGGCCCGCACCGCCGTGATCGTCCTCATCCACGGCCTGCACGCCGTCACAATCACCCCCGACGGCGAAGTGCTCGCCGAGCATCTGATCGACCCGAACAAGGGCTATCAAGCCAAGACGTGAAAAACGGGCGAACCCTCCCGCTGGGGGTTCACCCGTCCACGATGTCCTGAGACATCACACAGTGCACCTGCTACAGGTTTACTCGAACCCCGCACCTGGGGTCATCACACCTCAAGAACTACTCTTCCGCTCGAGCCCCCGCAACCAGGAAAGTTCGACAACCGGAACTCGTCGGCGAGCCCGCCAACTGAGGGCTGACGAAGCACAAGCTGTCGCGACCCGTTACCTCGCGGTGCGCAACGTTCGAACCGTCGCCGCCGAGTTCGGACTTTCCCGGACTACCGTGGCCCGAGTCCTGAGCGATCGCGGAATCGACGCGTCACGAAGGATGACCGAGGGCCAGATAGCGATCGCCGTCGAACTCTACGAAAGTGGCCAGTCGAGTGCCGTGATCGGCAAGCAGTTAGGCTTCGACAACCACACGATCTTGAAGGGGCTGCGAAACCGCGGCGTCAGGATCAGGCTGGCGGCCGCTCAAAGGCGAGAGGGTGATTCAGGAAGCGTCTCCTAAAGGGTCAGCCTCCCGTCGAGACGATGACGCTGCAGACGCCCCCCGGTTCGCAGTCGGTCGGGTCGAGGTCTCGACCCGCCGCGATCAATTGATTCAATTCAGCTTCCAAGACAGCAAGCTCACGTTGCCGCCGCTGCACCTCATCGAGCTTTTCCTCGAGCAGAGTTGAGACATGAGCGCAGGGCGCTTCGCCCGCGTCGCGGATGTTGATCACACTGGCGATCTCAGCAAGGGTGAGACCCGCCGATTGCGCGGATCGAATGAAGTTCAGTCGCGATACGGCCGCGTGGTCATAGCGGCGATAGCCATTTCCTTCACGCGCAGAGGGCGAAAGAAGTCCTCGTCGCTCATAGAAACGGATTGTCTGTGAGGGAACACCGCTGACGTTGGACAGGTCGCCGATCTTCATGGGCTCCATTTCACCACTTGACCTTGCATCGCGCTACAAGGTTTATTCTCCGAGAATGGAGATCACGCTGCAGTACTTCATTGGTTGCCCGAATTGGTCGATCGCCGCCGAGCGCTTGGCGACGATCGCCTCCGAACGCCCCGACATCACCGTTCTTCACCGGCTCGTCGAAACGTTCGATGACGCGGAGAAGCTCGGCTTCCGCGGCTCGCCCAGCATTCTCGTCGACGGAGTGGACCCGTTCGCCGACTCGTCGGCACCCGTCGGCCTGGCCTGCCGTGTGTACAGCACACCCGCAGGTCGCGCTGGCGCCCCCACTCTGGAACAACTGCGCATGGCGATCACCGCACAGCACGATGGAGTCGCACTGTGAACGCGGAGTACGACCTGTTCGTCATCGGTGCCGGGATGGCAGGGACCACTGCGGCCAACCGCTGCGCGTCCCAAGGCTGGAAAGTCGGCATCGTCGACACCCTTCCCTACGGAGGCACCTGCGCTCTTCGCGGCTGCGACCCCAAGAAAATTCTCCGCCGAGGCGCCGAAATCATCGACGATGCACGCCTCATGCACGGCAAAGGCGTTAACCAGAATGGCCTCACACTCGATTGGCCCGCCCTCATGCGGCACAAGCACGGCTTCACCGACGATATTCCAGGCGCCATGGAGTCCACGCTGAAACGGAACGGTGTGTCCACCTTCCACGGCGATGCCCGATTCGTCAGCCGCCATCACGTCGACATCAACGGCGAACAGCATTCCGCAGCACGATTTCTCATCGCCACCGGAGCCCGCCCTCGGCCGCTCGAGTTCTCCGGCCAGGAGCTTCTGGTCGACAGCACCGAATTCCTGAACCTCGAAGCGCTGCCCAGAAGAATCGTGTTCGTCGGCGGCGGGTTTGTTTCCTTCGAGCTGGCGCACATCGCAGCGCGCGCTGGCGTGGAGTGCGTGATCATCGACCACGGCACAAAGCCGCTGCGCGCATTCGACCCGGACCTCGTAGATCTGCTTGTGCGCCGCAGCGAACAGGCTGGAATACGAGTGCACCACAGCACCTCCGTGAGCGCAGTCACGCACACCTCCACGGGCTTTCACGTTGCAATCGAGCGGGACCGCGCGACGTCCAACATCGACGCCGACCTTGTGGTGCACGGAGCGGGCCGCGTACCCAACTTCGACGGCCTCGATCTGGAGGCAGCCGATATCGCGCACGGGCCACAGGGCATTGACGTCTTCGGGCACTTGCAGAGCCGTAGCAATCCGTACGTCTATGCAGCAGGTGACGCGGCGGGCACCCCGGGCGAACGCCTGACGCCGGTGGCCGTCTTCGAAGGTAAGGTCGCCGCATCCAACATGCTCAAAGGCATCGAGACCGTGCCCGACTACGCCGGCGTGCCCTCGACGGTGTTTACGATTCCAGAACTAAACCGGGTCGGGATGCTCGAACAAGAAGCTGCACGCGATGGTCGAGAGATTTCTGTGCGCTACCACGACACCAGCGGCTGGTACAGCAATTACCGAATCGGTGAGACCACCGCCGCCACGAAGGTGATCGTAGATCCAGCGACCGACTTGATTCTCGGGGCGCACCTACTCGGCCCAGGCTATTCAGAAGTGATCAACACGTTTGGCCTCGCCATCAAGCTCGGACTCACCACCCGACAGCTGAAGTCCGTGACGGCCACCTATCCTTCCGTCGGCTCCGACCTCGGCTCCATGTTCTGACAAATGCGATCCCGAGCGGCGCCGAAAGGCCTACAACACTGCTGATGAAAACCCGTTCAGATATTCCGGTCGGATATTCCGGTCGGTGCCCCTGGAGGTGTCTGGTTTCAGCACATCGTGGACACCTGTCTCACGACATCGTGGACAGTGACCCACCCTGCGCCGTGATGTCTCACGTCATCGTGGACACCCGGTCAGGGTCGATGGGTGAGCAAACAGGAAGTGCTGATCCTCGCCGTCACCGTGCAGGGCCTGTCCTACCGCGAAGCCGCCCGCATCCACGGGGTGTCGAAATCGCTGGTCCATAAGCTGCATCAGCGGTGGCT
>Ga0209066_10004831_pt1 | contig 14461 bp, 12 predicted proteins | sample All_14_2_FD_187198 | JGI IMG/M metagenome (GOLD analysis project Ga0209066, IMG submission 187198) | Freshwater microbial communities in response to fracking from Pennsylvania, USA - Allegheny Zone_MetaG_DW_15 (SPAdes) (version 2) ...
GGCTGACTGTGACGGGCGTGCGCGGCGACTACCGCTTCGAGTCGGGCGACCACGAGGCGCACCTCACCCTCGACGGCTCCCCGCAGCTCATCGATCTCGTCTAGCCGCGGGTTGAGTAGCGCGCCGCAAAGCGGCACGCGGATCGAAACCGCCCCCGAGTTACAACCGCGCCCGGTACTGCTCCCGGATGACCGGACGGTGATCGGCGGCCGGCTCGTCGGCGATCGGGATGCTCCAGTCGGGCCGTTCCCCCGTCGCGACCCAGGCGGCCTGCACCGCCGCGCCGCGCGCGACGTACTCGCCGGGCTCGGGCACGACGACGGGCACGTCGAACACCTGCCCCGCGATTCGCGACACGGCGGGGTTCTGCGCGGCCCCGCCGATGAGCAGGATGCGCCGCGCGTCGACCCCGACCGCGCGCACGGCGTCGAGTCCGTCGGCGAGGCCGCACAGCATCCCCTCGATCGCGGCTCGGGCCAGGCTCTCGCGTGTGGTGGTCGCGAGAGTCAGGCCGAACAGGGTCGCGGTCGCATCCGGTCGGTTGGGGGTGCGCTCACCCTCGAACCAGGGCTGCAGCACGAGGCCGCCGGCGCCGGGTTCGGCGGTGAGCGCGAGGCGGCCGAGCTCGTCGTGGTCGACGCCGAGTAGTCCGGCGATCGCGTCGAGCACGCGCGCGGCGTTGAGGGTCGCGACGAGCGGGAGGAAGAGCCCCGAGGCGTCGGCGAACCCGGCGACGGTCTCCGACCCGGCGGGGGACCCGGTCACCGCGAACACGGTGCCCGAGGTGCCGATCGAGACGACGACATCCCCGTCGCGTGCGCCGAGGCCGAGGGCGGCACCCGCGTTGTCGCCCGCGCCGGGGCCGACGATCGGTCCGCCCGGGAGCGTGCCGGCGCTCTCGCCCGGGCCGAGCACGCGCGGCAGGATCGCGTCGTGCCCGAGGGCGGCGACGAGCAACTCGCGGTCGTAGTCGCCCGTGTGCGGGTTCCAGTACGACGTGCCGCTCGCATCAGACCGGTCGGTGGTCAGCTCGGCGAGCTCGGCGTTGCCGGGGCCGAAACCGCGCAGACGCCAGGTGAGCCAGTCGTGGGGGAGGGCGACGGCCGCGACCTGCGCGGCGTTCTCGGGCTCGGCATCCCGTAGCCAACGCAGCTTCGTGGCCGTGAACGAGGCGACCGGGCGCGAGCCGGTGCGCTCGACGATGTCGGGGAACTCGGCGGCGAGCTGTGCGGCGGCGTCGGCGGAGCGGGTGTCGTTCCACAGCAACGCGTCGCGGATCACCTTCCCGTCGGCGTCGAGCACGACCATCCCGTGCTGCTGGCCGCCGATCGACACGGCGGCGACGTCGTCGAGCCCTCCGGCGGCGGAGATGGCCTCCTGCAGCGCGACCCACCACGCCTCGGGATCGACCTCGGTGCCGACCGGATGCGCGGCGCGCCCCTGCCGCACGAGCTCACCCGTGGCGGCGTCGACGATCACGACCTTGCAGCTCTGGGTCGACGAGTCGACTCCGGCGACGAGGGTCACAACATGTCCTTTCGCTGTCTGCCCGACAAGGCGCACTTTCGTGCGCCTTAGTCAGCCATAGTGGGCAAATAGCCCCTAGCGAGCGCCCATGAGGTGCTCGGTGGCGAGCTGCTGCAGGCGCACGAAGCCGCCGCCCTTGCCGCCGAGGTAGGCGGAGGTGTCGAAGTCCTCGTAGGCGGAGCGGTCGGCGAGAAGCTGCGCGTAGGTCTCGCCCTCGTTGAGGGTCGGCACCGAGAGCTCGGCGACCTTCGCGGCCGTCAGGGCCTCCTGCACCTCGGGGTCGGCGCGGAAGGCCGCGGCGCGCTCCTTGAGCAGCAGGTAGGTGCGCATGTTGGCCTTCGCCGACTCCCACACGCCCACCTCGTCCTCGGTGCGCGAGGGCTTGTAGTCGAAGTGCCGCGGTCCCTCGTAGGCGGGCACGCCGCCGGGGCCGCCGTTCTCGAGCAGGTCGACGAGCGCGAACGAGTTGTGCAGGTCACCGTGCCCGAACACGAGGTCCTGGTCGTACTTGATGCCGCGCTGACCGTTGAGGTCGATGTGGAAGAGCTTGCCGTGGTACAGCGCCTGCGCGATGCCGGCGGCGAAGTTGAGCCCGGCCATCTGCTCGTGTCCGACCTCGGGGTTGAGCCCCACGAGTTCGGGGTGCTCGAGCGAGTCGATGAACGCGATCGCGTGGCCGAGCGTCGGCAGGAGGATGTCGCCGCGCGGCTCGTTCGGCTTCGGCTCGATCGCGAAGCGGATGTCGTAGCCCTTGTCGAGGACGTACTGGGCGAGCAGGTTGACCGCTTCGCGGTAGCGCTCGAGGGCCTGACGGATGTCCTTGGCCGCGTCGTACTCGGCGCCCTCGCGGCCGCCCCACATGACGAAGGTCTGCGCGCCGAGCTCGGCGCCGAGGTCGAGCTGGCGGAACACCTTGCGCAGCGCGAAGCGCCGCACGTCGCGATCGTTCGCGGTGAAGCCGCCGTCCTTGAAGACGGGGGCCGAGAACAGGTTCGTCGTGACCATGGGGATCTTCATCCCGGTCGCGTCGAGGGCGCCCTTGAGGCGGTCGATCTCCTTCTGACGCGTGGCGTCATCCGACCCGAACGGGAAGAGGTCGTCGTCGTGGAAGGTGAGGCCGTACGCGCCGAGTTCGGCGAGCTTCTCGACGGCGTGGACGGTGTCGAGCGGCTTGCGGGTGGGGCCACCGAACGGGTCCGTGCCGTTGTAGCCGATCGTCCACAGGCCGAAGGTGAACTTGTCGGCGGGCGTGGGGGTGAGAGTCATGCTGAGCTCCGTTGATCGAGAGGGGTGGCGATATGTTGCGAGTTACAACATATCGCGTCGAGGGCGTACAGTGATAGGCCTTCGATAGTTTCGACACGCGTGCCGCAAGCGGCGCGCGGCTCACCCCAAGAGTTTCGAAGTCATCGTCGACAGGAGGACCCGTGACGGACGCCGCCACCCGCGTCACGCTCGCCGACATCGCCGAACAGGCCGAGGTGTCGCTCTCGACGATCTCGAAGGTGCTCAACGGGCGCGCGGACGTCTCCGCCGCCACCCGGGGGCGGGTCGAAGACCTGCTCACGCAGCACGGGTACCGCCGTCGCGGCACGCCGACCTCGAGTTCGCTCATCGAGCTGGTGTTCCACGAGCTCGAGGCCGCGTGGTCGATGGAGATCATCAAGGGCGTCGAAGACGTCGCGCGGGCCGCCGGATTGAGCGTCGTGCTCACCGAGAGCGGCAGCCGCCATGCCCCCGCTGCCGACTGGATCGAGGGCGTGCTGCAACGCCGGCCGGTCGGCGTCGTGCTCGTCTTCTCGGCGATTCCCGACCAGTACCGCGAGGTGCTCAAGGCGCGCAGCATCCCGTTCGTCATCATCGACCCCGCGGGCGATCCCACTCCCGACGTGCCGAGTGTCGGCTCGGCGAACTGGTCGGGCGGCCTCATGGCGACGCGTCACCTCATCGAACTCGGCCACACCCGGATCGCCGCGATCACCGGTCCCGACGACATGATGTGCTCGCACGCGCGCATCGACGGCTACCGCTCGGCGATGACGGCCGCGGGGCTGCCGATCGATCCCGACCTCATCAGGTTCGGCGACTTCCACACCTCGGGCGGGCGTGAGCACGGGCACGACCTGCTCGATCGTTCCGACCGGCCCACCGCGATCTTCGCCGGCAGCGACCTGCAGGCCCTCGGGGTGCTCGAGTCGATGCGGCAGCTCGGCCTGCGCGCGCCCGACGACGTGTCGATCGTCGGCTACGACGACATCCCGCTCGCGACCTGGGTGAGCCCGCGGCTCACGACCGTGCATCAGCCCCTGCGCCGCATGGCCGAGGAGGCGACCCGGCTCGTCATCCGGATGCGGGAGGGCGACGTGCACGGCGTCACCCGACTCGACCTCGCGACCGATCTCGTCGTGCGCGAAAGCACCGCCCCGCCGAAGGCGCCGTGACCCCGCATCGGCGGGCGCCGACGGTCGTGCCGCTCGCGCGCGCCGCGGGTGCCGGCGACACGTGCGCGCTCACCTTCGACGACGGACCGAACGGCGCCGACACGGCCGCGCTCCTCGATCTGCTCGCCGAGCACGGCATCCGTGCGGTGTTCGCGGTCGTCGGATCGCAGATCCTCGCGCCGGGGGGCGCCGGGATGCTGCGCCGCATCGTGCGGGAGGGGCACGTGCTGTGCGACCACTCGACCGACTTCGACGACCTGGGCGACCTCACGGTCGAGCAGGCGATGGACCGGATGCGGCGCAACGTCGCGATCATCCGCGATGCCCTCGGCGACCCCGACGCCCCGATCCCGTACTTCCGCGCCCCCAACGGATCGTGGGGCCGCACGCCCGAGGCCGCCGTCGCGCTCGGGCGTCAGCCGCTCGCGGTCACCGGCACGATCGGCGACTGGATGACGCAAGACGAGGCGGTGCTCACCGAGCGGCTCCGTGCCGAGATGCGTCCGGGGTCGATCGTGCTCGTGCACGACGGCGGCGGGAATCGCGCGGCCTCCGTCGCCGCCGTGCGCACCGTCGTCGAGGAACGGCTCGCCCAAGGCTGGCGATTCACCCTTCCCGAGGGCCTCGAGCCGCTCGCGGCTGGCAGTCGGCGGTCCGGCTGACCGGAGTCCAGCCGGACCGCCGCCCCGTCACCTTCGGCGGGCCGCGAAGCGCTGCTGGAGCAGCACCGCGACGACGATGATGATGCCCTTGATGATCGCCTGCACCGAGGTCGACAGATTGTTGAGCGTGAACACCTGCGAGAGCGTCGCGAAGATGAGCACGCCGAGCACGGTGCCGACGATCGTGCCGCGGCCACCGATGAGCAGCGTGCCGCCGACGACGACCGCGGCGATCGCGTCGAGTTCGTAGAGCCCGCCGTGGGTGGAGGTGCCGACCCCCGTGCGGCCCATCATCATGAACGCCGCGATTCCCGCCGCCGCGCCGGCGAGCACGTAGAGCATGACGGTGTGACGCTTGACCTGAAGGCCCGCGAGCCGCGACGCCTCGTAGTTGCCGCCGATCGCGACGGTGCGGCGCCCGAACGTCGTGCGGCTGAGCAGGAACCAGCCGATGAGCGACACGATCGCGAAGATCCAGATGAGCGGATCGATGCCGAGCGGCGACTCCCGGAAGAAGCCCTTGAAGCCGTTGTCGTTGACGATGAGCGTCTGGCGGTTCGAGATGAGCTCGGCGAGCCCGCGCGCCGCGACGAGCATCGCGAGCGTCGCCATGAATGGCACGACTCGCCCGTAGGCGATCACGAGTCCGTTCACGAACCCGGCGAGCGCCCCGACGACGATCGGCACGAGAACGAGCAGGAGCCAGGTGCTCCCGGCGGCCGCGGCTTGCACGGCGGCGAGGGAGCCGACGACCGTCGCGAGGCCCATGACCGAGCCGACGGAGAGGTCGATGCCCCCCGCGGTGATGACGAAGGTCATCCCGATGCTGATGACGCCGATGATCGAGGCGAAGCGCACGATCGTGAGGATCGTCTCAGGGTCGGTCATGCGGTCGGGTCGGGTGATGATGCCCGCGATCACGATGAGCGCGAGCGCGATGACGAGCCCGAGGTTGCGGCCGGTCGAGCCGGAGAGGAACCGGCGGAGGGTGCTCGGGCGCGCCTCCTCGTCGAGCGTCACGGGGGCGGGGGGAACGGTGGTCGGCTCGCTCACGCGGCGTTTCCTTTCATCACGAGGTCGAGGACGGCGGGCTCGTCGAGCTCCGTCGCGGGGGCTTCTCGCAGCACGCGTCCGTCGCCGATGACGAGAACGCGGTCGGCGAGACCGAGTACCTCCGGGATCTCGCTCGACACCACGACGATCGCGGTGCCCGAGTCGGCGAGTCGCCGGATGAGCGTGTAGATGTCGGCGCGGGCTCCCACGTCGACCCCACGGGTCGGCTCGTCGAGCAGCAGCACGTCGGTTCCGTGCACGAGCCAGCGCGCGAGCATGATCTTCTGCTGGTTGCCGCCCGAGAGCGTGCCGGTCGTGCGGTCGGGGTCGGCGGGGCGGAGGTCGAGGGCGGCGATCTGCTCTGTCGTCTCGCGCCGTTCGCGCCGCTCGTCGAGGATGCTCGCGCGCGCCATCTGCGAGAAGGTCGAGAGGGTCACGTTGCGGAAGATCGGCTCGACGAGCAGCAGGCCCTGACTCTTCCGCTCCTCCGGGGCGAGCCCGACGCCGGCTCCGACCGCGGCGCGTACGGAGCCGGGCCGGAGTCGACGTCCGCGTACCGAGACGTGACCCGCCGTCGGCTTGCGCGCGCCATAGATCGTCTCGAGGATCTCCGAGCGTCCCGAGCCCACGAGGCCCGCGAGGCCGACGATCTCACCCGCGCGCACGTCGAACGACACGTCGGAGAACACCCCGCGCAGCGCGAGCCCCTCGACGCCGAGCACCGTCGGGGCGTCCGGCGGGAGGGCGGTCTTGGGCGGGAAGACGTACTCGACGGTGCGCCCCGTCATGAGCCGGATGAGTTCGGCGGTCGGCGTGTCCGTCGCGGAGAGGCCGCTCGCCATGCTCGCGCCGTCCTTGATGACCGTGAGGCGGTCGCCGATCTCGCGGATCTCCTCGAGGCGGTGCGAGATGTAGATGACGGCGACGCCCTGGGCGGTGAGCTGCTCGATCACCCGGAAGAGGTTCTTGACCTCCTCCGAGTCGAGCACGGCGCTCGGCTCGTCCATGATGATGAGCCGCGCGTTCCGGGACAGCGCCCGTGCGAGGCTCACGATCTGCTTGTGCGCGGCCGACAGCTCGCCGACTTCGCGGTTCGGCGGGATCTCGCCGTGGCCGAGGCGCTCGAGCAGCTCGCGCGTCGCCCGCGCGGCCTCCCCGCGTCGCAGCACGCCGCCGGTGGCGAGTTCGTGGCCGAGGAAGATGTTCTCGGCGACGGTGAGGCCGTCGACGACGTCGAGCTCCTGGTACATCGTCGCGATGCCCAGTGCGAGGGCCGCGGTCGGGTCGGCGATGACGGTCGGCTCGCCGTCCCACAGGATCGTGCCTGCGCTCGGCTGATGGGCTCCCGCGAGCGTCTTGATGAGCGTCGACTTGCCCGCGCCGTTCTGTCCGAGCACGCAGTGCACTTCGCCCGCGCGCACGTCGAGGTCGACGCCGCGCAGGGCGCGCACGCCCCCGAACGACTTCTCGATGCCACGCATCTCCAGTAATGACGTCGTCACGTCGCCTTTGACCATTCGGCGAACATAACAGACCCGTGCGCGGCTGCGCCATGGTCGGGTGAGCACGAACCCCGGAACGGGAGGACTTACGACGACGGCGCGAAAGAAGTTGACGGATCGGCGTCGCACTATGTAGCGTGTCCGACGTCAGCGCCGACGGCATCAGCTGTGCTCCCCGCACGAGGTCGGCGTGACGATCACTGCGATTCACACGACCTAGGAGGACGCACATGCTCGGAGCAGCGAAGCGCCGTAAGCATCTGCTCGTCACCGCCGGAGCCGCACTCGCGCTCGCCGGCCTGATCAGCGGCTGCACCACGACGGGCGGCGGAAACAACGCCCCGACCAACAACACCGGGAACGACGAGTCCGGCGACACCATCACGATCGGATTCTCCGGCCCCGCCGCCGACCACGGCTGGCTCGGTGCGATCAACTCGGCGGCGATCGCCGAGGCCGCGAAGTACCCCGACATCGACCTGATCGTCGCGGAAGGCACCAACGACGCCAACCTGCAGATCAGCCAGGTCGAGACCTTCATCAACGACGGCGTCGACGCCATCGTGCTGCTGCCGACCGACGGCGCCGCCCTCACCGAGGTCGCGATCCGCGCGATGGAGGCCGGCATCCCGGTCATCAACGTCGACCGCGAGTTCTCGTCGACCTTCGCCGCGCGCACCACCATCCTCGGTGACAACTACGGCATGGGCGTGAGCGCCGGCACCTACATCTGCGAGGAGCTCGGCGGTCAGTCCGACGCCGTCATCGCGGAGATCGCCGGCATCGACTCGCTGCCGCTCACGCAGGACCGGTCGCGCGGCTTCGCCGACGCGCTCGACGACTGCGGGCTCGAGGTCACCAACCGGGTCGCCGCCGAGTTCACGGTGCAGAGCGGTGAGGCCGTGACCTCGCAGCTGCTCGCCGCGGCTCCGCAGATCGACGCGATCTGGAACCACGACGACGACCAGGGTCTCGGCGTGCTCGCCGCGATCGAGGCGGCCGGCCGCGACGAGTTCTTCATGGTCGGCGGCGCCGGCTCGGCGAACGCGATGCGGGACATCCAGTCCGGTGACAGCGTGCTCAAGGCGACGGTCATCTACCCGTCGACCCAGGCCGCCGACGGCATCCGCCTGGCTCGTCTGATCGCCCAGGGCAAGGCGATGGCCGACCTCGTCGAGGTCGAGGTGCCGTCGCGCATCGTGCTCAACGCCCCGGTCGTCACGGCCGACAACGTCGAGCAGTACCTGCCCACCGCGTTCGAGTCCTAAGCCTCGACCGCTCCGGCGGGGTGCGTCGTCCTCGGATGACGCACCCCGCCCTCAGACCACCCCGAAAGATTCAGGAAACACACCATGGCACCCCTGCGCATCGCGATGATCGGTCACGGCTTCATGGGAGCGGCTCACTCCCAGGGCTGGCGCGTCGCGCCCCGGTTCTTCGACCTCCCCGCCCATCCCGAGATGGCCGTGGTCGTCGGACGGAACGCCGAACGCACCGCCGCGGATGCCGCACGCTGGGGCTGGCAGGAGACGTCGACCGACTGGCGCGAGGTCGTCGAGCGCGACGACATCGACGTCGTCGACATCGTGACCCCGGGTGACTCGCACGCCGACATCGCGATCGCCGCGCTCGCCGCCGGCAAGCACGTGCTGTGCGAGAAGCCCCTCGCCAACACCGTCGCCGAGGCCGAGGCGATGACCGAAGCCGCCCGCACCGCGCCGAACGGCGCCCTCGCGATGACCGGGTTCACCTACCGGCGCGTGCCCGCCGCCGCCCTCGCTCGCGACCTCGTGGCCGCCGGCCGCCTCGGTCGCATCACGCAGGTGCGCGCCGCCTACCTGCAGGACTGGCTCATCGACCCGGCGATGCCGCTCACCTGGCGTCTCCAGAAGGAGATCGCCGGCTCGGGTGCCCTCGGCGACATCGGCGCGCACGCGATCGACCTCTCGCAGTTCGTCACGGGCCTCACCCTGACGAGCGTCTCGGGCACGCTCGAGACGCTCACGACCCGCCGCCCTCTCCAGGAGACCTCGGTCGGCCTCGGCGGCACGGGCGGCAGCGAGTACGGCGACGTGACGGTCGACGACGTCGCCCACATCGTCGGGCGTTACGATTCGGGCGTGCTCGGCACCTTCGAAGCGACGCGATTCGCGACCGGACGCAAGAACGCCCTGCGGCTCGAGGTCTCCGGCACCGACGGCGCCCTCGCCTTCGACCTCGAAGACCTCAACTCGCTGCAGTTCTACGACAACACGGCCCCCGAGTCGGAGCGCGGTTTCACCAAGATCCTGGTGACCGAGCCCGTGCACCCCTACATCCCGGCCTGGTGGCCCGCGGGGCACATGCTCGGCTACGAGCACGGCTTCTCGCACCAGGTGAAGGACTTCGTCGAGGCGATCGCGACGGGCACCCAACCCACGCCGAGCTTCGCCGACGGCCTGCAGGTGCAGCGCGTGCTCGAGGCCGTCGAGCAGAGTTCGCGCGCCGGCAGCGCGTGGACGACGATCTGACCGATCCGACGATTCACCGATTCGAGGAGCTCTCCCATGGCACGACCGATCACCCTGTTCACCGGCCAGTGGGCCGATCTGCCGCTCGAGGAGGTCGCGAAGCTCGCCTCCGGGTGGGGCTACGACGGCCTTGAGCTCGCGTGCTGGGGCGACCACCTCGACCCGTGGCGCTGGGATGAGCCGGGCTACGCCGAGGGCAAGCTCGAGCTGCTCGCGAAGTACGGGCTGAAGGTCTACGCGATCTCGAACCACCTGAAAGGTCAGGCGGTCTGCGACGACCCGATCGACCAGCGGCACCGCGACATCCTCTCCGACACCGTGTGGGGCGACGGCGACCCCGAGGGCGTGCGCCAGCGCGCCGCCGAGGAGATGAAGCACACCGCGCGGCTCGCGGCGAAGCTCGGCGTCGACACCGTCATCGGCTTCACCGGCTCGAGCATCTGGAAGTACGTCGCGATGTTCCCGCCGGTCTCGCAGGCGGCGATCGACGCGGGGTACCAGGACTTCGCCGATCGCTGGAACCCGATCCTCGACGTCTTCGACGAGGTCGGCGTGCGCTTCGCGCACGAGGTGCACCCGAGCGAGATCGCCTACGACTACTGGACGACCGTGCGCACCCTCGAGGCGATCGGGCATCGCCCGGCGTTCGGCCTCAACTGGGACCCGTCGCACATGGTCTGGCAAGACCTCGACTCGGTCGGGTTCCTCCTCGACTTCGCCGACCGGATCTACCACGTCGACTGCAAGGACACCCGCAAGCGCATGACGAACGGCCGCAACGGCCGGCTCGGCTCGCACCTGGCGTGGGCCGACCCGAAGCGCGGCTGGGACTTCATCTCGACCGGCCACGGCGACGTTCCGTGGGAGGACGCGTTCCGCGCACTCAACGCGATCGGCTACACCGGCCCGATCTCGGTCGAGTGGGAGGATGCCGGCATGGACCGCCTCGTCGGCGCCCCCGAAGCGCTCGAGTTCGTGCGCCGGCTCGCCTTCGACGCCCCGGATGCGGCCTTCGACGCCGCCTTCAGCACGAAGTAGCCCGCCGGGCGCGTCAGGCGGTGCGGGCCGGGGGCTCGAGTCCGCCGACCATCGCCTCGACGCGGTCGGGGGACAGGGCGTGGTGGATGGCGAGCATGCACGCGCCGAGCACGCCGGCATCCGCTCCCACGCGCGACTGCGTGATCTGCAGGTGCTCGGTGACGAGCGGCATCGAGCGGGTGTAGACGACTTCGCGCACCCCCGCGATGAGGTGCTCGCCGGCCTGCGCGAGGGCGCCGCCGATGACGATCGCGGAGGGGTTGATGAGGCTCACGCAGGTCGTGAGCACCTCGCCGATGTCGCGCCCCGCCTGCCGCACCGCTTGGATCGCCTCGAGGTTGCCGCGCTTCACGAGGTCGACGACGTCCTGACTCGACTCGGCGGCGAGACCCGACTCGCGCAGGGCCCGGGCGAGCGCGCGCCCGGAGGCGAGGGCTTCGAGGCACCCGCGGTTGCCGCAGTGGCACGGCACGTCGGCGCCGCGGGCGACGTAGACGTGCCCGATGTCGCCGGCGGTACCCTGCGCCCCGCGCTGCAGCAGCCCGCCGGAGATGACGCCCGAGCCGATGCCGGTCGCGACCTTGACGAACATGAGGTGGTTCACCTCGGGCCAGGCGAGTTCCCGTTCGCCGAGCGCCATGATGTTGACGTCGTTGTCGACGAGCACGGGCACGTCGAACGTGCTGCGCAGCCGTCCGGGCACGTCGTAGCGATCCCAGCCGGGCATGATCGGCGGGTTCGTCGGCCGGCCGGTGCTGTGCTCGACCGGTCCGGGCACCCCGATGCCGACGGCGAGCAGGTCGGCGGCGGACCGGCCGGCGCGCGCGAGCAGATCCGCCGCGGTGTCGGCGACCCAGGTGAGCACGCGCTCGGGCCCTTCCGCGACGGCGATCGGCTCGCCGGCTTCGGCGAGGATGCGGCCGGTGAGATCGCTGACCGCGGCTCGCACGTGGGAGGCGCCGACGTCGACGCCGAGCACGACCCGACCGGATGCCGCGAGCGCGAACTGTGCGGACGGTCGCCCGCCGGTGGAGACGGCGTCGCCGATCGCCCCGACGAGTCCGAGGCGCATGAGCGCGTCGATGCGCAGGCCGATCGTCGAGCGCGCGAGCCCCGTGATCGCGGCGAGTTCGGTGCGCGTGCGCGGTTTGCCGTCGCGCAGGATCTGGAACAGGTCGCTCGTCGCCGACGACCCCAGCGGGTTGACGTGCCCCGGGGCGGCACTTATGTCGGTCATCGCAACATCTAACCACCTGCGTCGGTCGAAGTGCGCACGGGAGCACGGAGCGAGGGTGGCGGCCTAGGCTGACCGCATGGATGCCGGCCCCCTGAGCGCGGAGGCCGTCGCCGCCGTGCGCGCCGGGTACGCCTTCGACGCCCCCGCGATCGAGATGGGGGCGCTCGTCAACGGCGAGGCCCTCGCCGACGTGCCCGTGCGCATCCCGATCTCGATGATCAACCGTCACGGTCTCGTCGCGGGGGCGACCGGCACGGGGAAGACGACGACCCTGCAGATGTTCGCCGAGCAGCTCTCAGCTGCCGGGGTGCCGGTGTTCGCCGCCGACGTCAAGGGCGACCTCTCGGGGATCGCGACTCCGGGGGAGCCGAGCGACCGGCTGCGGGAGCGTTCGCGCGGCATCGGCCAGCCGTGGGTGAGCACGGCCACGCCGACCGAGTTCTTCACCCTCGGCGGTCTCGGCGGCGGCATCCCGGTCCGGGCGAGCGTCGCGGGGTTCGGCCCGGTGCTGCTCGCGAAGGTGCTCGGGCTCAACGCGACGCAGGAGTCGAGTCTCGCCCTCGTCTTCCACTACGCGCGCGCCGCGGCTCTTCCGCTCATCGACCTCGGCGACCTGCGGGCGGTGTTGACCCACCTCGTCTCCGATGCGGGCAAGGCCGAACTCGCCGGGCTCGGTGGGCTGTCGAAGGCCACCGCGGGCGTCATCCTGCGCGAACTGATCACCTTCGCCGACCAGGGTGCCGACGTGTTCTTCGGCGAACCCGCGATCGACACCGCCGACTTCTTGCGCGTGACCGCCGACGGCCGCGGCGTCGTGAGCCTGCTCGAACTGCCGCGCGTGCACGACCAGCCGGCGCTGTTCTCGACCTTTCTCATGTGGCTCCTCGCCGAACTGCACCGCACGCTCCCGGAGGTCGGCGACGTTCCCGCCCCGAAGCTGGTGTTCTTCTTCGACGAGGCCCACCTGCTGTTCCGCGACGCGTCGAAGGACTTCCTCACCGTCGTGACGCAGACGGTGCGCCTCATCCGCTCGAAGGGCGTCGGGGTCTTCTTCGTCACCCAGACCCCCAAGGACGTGCCCGGTGACGTGCTCGCCCAACTCGGCAGTCGGGTGCAGCACCAGTTGCGGGCCCACACCCCGGATGACGCGCGCGCGCTCAAAGCGACCGTGTCGACGTACCCGAACTCGGGCTACGACCTCGGCGACGTGCTCATGACCCTTCCGACGGGCGAGGCGATCGTGACCGTCATGAACGAGCGCGGTGCGCCGTCCCCGGTCGCCTGGACGCGGCTGCGCGCGCCGCAGGGGGCGATGGCCCCGACGCCGCCCGAGCGCATCGCCGCGATCGTCTCGTCGTCCACGCTGCGGGCGCGCTACGGCGCGATCGCACGTCGCGAGTCGGCGCACGACCTGCTCGCCGCCCGCACCGCCGCGCCGGCGGGTGCCGTCACGAGCGACCGCGGCGCCCCCGACCCGGAGCCGCGACGCGCGCGCACGGCGCCCGACACCGACCGCCCCTCGTCGTCGTCGCCCGAGAGGCGGACGGCGGCCGGGCGCACGCGGCGCGGGTCTCTGGCGCGGCTGATCGTCGAGAAGCTCTTCGGCCGCGTCGGTTGACGCCGCGGATCGAGTTCAGACCATCATCGGCATGCCGAGCAGGGTCATGACCCCGACGGCGACACCGATCGCGGCCGCGATGATGACGACGAGCAGACCCCCGACGAGCCACGGGCGGTTCTCGAACCAGTAGGCGCTCCCGGGGTAGGCGGCGAAGAACTCGCTGTGCGACATCGGGTGCGCCGAGTCGGTCGCGGCGACCGGAAGCGCCTCCGCGATCCGTTCGAGGTCGCCCGGGCGCCAGAAGTTGCCCCGCAACCGGAACAGGCGCCGCCCGTCGGCATCCCGCACGAGCAGCTGGATCGCGCTCTCGGTCGACTGCCCCACGTAGACCGGAACGAGGTCGACCGTCGCGATGCGCTCGAAGGGCACGCGCACCGTCGGGGTGAAGATCCCGTTGCCGCGCAACTCGCCCTCGGCCACGACGGTCGTGAGATGCAGCTGCCGGAACATGAGCGCGAACGCGATCACGACGACGATGCCCTGCACGAGCAGCACCCACAAGCCTTGACCGCGCGGGATCGCGAACCAGTAGAGCACCGCCGAGACCGGGACGAGCACCACGAGGATCGACACGAATCCGGAGACCAGGAGGGAGCGGCGCGGCACGATGCGCACGGTGGCGACCTCCGTCACGGGCCTCGTCTCCCCAGTCGGTCCCGACGCGCGGGCTGCTGCGGCCCGGTCGTCGGTGTCGGTGTTTCCGGTTCGTGGTGCGGGTGATGCGGTTCTGGTGCTGATCTCGTGCGGAGGATGGGGGATTCGAACCCCCGAGGGCTTTCACCCAACACGCTTTCCAAGCGTGCGCCATAGGCCACTAGGCGAATCCTCCTGAGGACCCTCCGCGCACCCGTCAGAGCCCGGTTACCCTTG
>Ga0209066_10004833_pt1 | contig 14460 bp, 14 predicted proteins | sample All_14_2_FD_187198 | JGI IMG/M metagenome (GOLD analysis project Ga0209066, IMG submission 187198) | Freshwater microbial communities in response to fracking from Pennsylvania, USA - Allegheny Zone_MetaG_DW_15 (SPAdes) (version 2) ...
CGGTGAAGTCGGCGGGTTCGACGGCCGCGGTGCCGCGGCCGTCGAACCCGCCGACTTCACCGCCGCCATCGAGCGCATCGTCGCCGGGCTGGAGAAACGCCAGCGGGTGATGCGCGACAGCGAGCGTCAACGCGTGGCGGTGCATGAAAGCGGCCATGCGCTGGTGGCCATGGCGCTGCCGGGCAGCGACCCGGTGCACAAGATCTCGATCATCCCGCGCGGCATCGGCGCGCTGGGCTACACGCTGCAGCGGCCCACCGAAGACCGCTACCTGGCCACCCGCAGCGAACTCACGCAACGCATGGCCGTGCTGCTGGGCGGCCGCGCCGCCGAGGCCCTGGTGCTGGGCGACATCTCCACCGGCGCGGCCGATGATCTGGTGAAGGTGACCGACATCGCCCGCGACATGGTGATGCGCTACGGCATGGCCGCCGAGCTGGGCCAGGTGGTGTTCGACGTGCCCGGGCCGGCTTTCCTGGAAGGCGCACCGAGCGCGCCATCGGAGCGCCAGGTGAGCAACGCCACGGCCGAGCAGATCGACCTGGCGGTGAAGGCACTGGTGGAAACGGCCTATGCGCAGGCCACCGCGCTGCTGGGCGAGCGCCGCCCTCTGCTGGACGAGATGGCCGCCCGGCTGCTGGCCGAAGAAACGCTGGATGAAGCCGCGTTGGGCAGCCTGGCCGGGCGCGCCCGGCCGGCGTGACCCCGCTCAGGCGTTCAGTCTTCCAGCAACGCGCGCAGCATCCACGCGGTCTTCTCGTGGATGTCCAGCCGCTGCGTCAGCAGGTCGGCGGTGGGCTGGTCATCGGCCTTGTCGGCCACCGGGAAGATGCTGCGCGCGGTGCGCGCCACGGCCTCATGGCCCTCGGCCAGGATGCGCACCATCTCCAAGGCCTTGGGCGGCTTGGCCGGCGCATCGGGCAGCGAGGAGAGCTGGCCAAACTGCGCGTAGGAGCCCGGCGCAAAATGGCCCAGCGCGCGGATGCGCTCGGCCACCGGATCCACCGCATTCCAGAGCTCGGTGTACTGCGCCATGAACATGGTGTGCAGCGTGTTGAACATCGGCCCCGTCACGTTCCAGTGGAAGTTGTGGGTGGTGAGGTAGAGCGTGTAGGTGTCGGCCAGCAGCTTGGACAGGCCTTCGGTGATGGCCGCGCGATCCTTGTCGCCAATGCCGATGTTGATGGGCGAGTTGCTGCTGACGGCGCCGGACGGCGCCGGTGCTGACTTCTTCTTGGCCATGAAACTACCTTTCAAGAAAAACAGTAGGGGTGACGCCGCGCCGCCTGTCTGACGCACGCCTTCGCTTGGCTTGCGTTGCCACGGAGCGTCTTGAAAGCATAGAGCGCACAGGGCGGCCGGTCTACCGCCGCGATCACAATCACCATCCCGTACGGCCGTCTTCTCACCGCCTCATTCCCCATGTCAGCCGATGTTCTGCTGCAGCTGCTCGGGCTGCTCACCGTGGCCGCCATCGGCTACCTGGCCGCCCGTGGCGGCCTGCTCGGGCCGGCCGGCAGCGCGCGGGCCCTGTCCAATGCTGCGTTCACGGTGTTTGCACCGGCGCTGCTGTTTCGCACCACCGCCACCACCGATCTGCGCACGATGCCAGGCACCCTGCTGCTGGCCTTCTTTGTGCCAGTGCTGCTGATGATGGCCGTCGCCCGCTGGTGGGCGGGCCGCCGCGCCACGGTCCCGGCAGCACCCATGGTGCTGGCCATGACGCTGGGCTTTGGCAACTCGGTGCAGGTGGGCATCCCGATGGCCGCCACGCTGTACGGGGAAGAAGGCCTGCGGCTGCACCTGGCCCTGGTGAGCATGCACGCGCTGGTGCTGCTGGGCGCGGCCACCTTCTGGGTGGAGCTCGACATCGCCCGCGCCCAGGCCCGCGCGGCCGGCGTGCCAGCCTCGTGGCGCGGTGCCGTGGCCACGCTGGGCCGCACGGTGCGCCAGGCCGTCATCCACCCGGTGGTGCTGCCGGTGCTGCTGGGTTTTGCCTGGAACCTGGCCGGCCTGCCCGTCACCCGGTTCATGGACGACACGCTCAAGCTGCTCGGCCAGGCCGTGGTGCCGCTGTGCCTGGTGCTGATCGGCGTGTCGCTGGCCGAGTTCAACCTGCGCGGGGCGCTGAGCCGGGCGCTGCTGTGGAGCGTTCTGAAGCTGGTGGCGATGCCGCTGCTGGTGGGCTGGGTGGCGGCTGGGGTGTTTGGTCTTTCGGGCACGCCGCTCGCGGTGGTAGTGATGGCCGCCGCGCTGCCCTCAGGCAGCAACGCACTGCTGTTTGCGCAACGCTACCAGACGCTGGAGGCAGAAACCACGGCCACCGTGGTGATCTCCACCGTGGCCTATGTGGTCACCGTGCCGCTGTGCCTGATGGCGCTCGCATGGCACGCCGCCTAGCGCGCAGGTCGTCCAACGCGGCCAGAAAGTCGTCGAGCGTGAGCACCGGGCAGGCGAAACGATCGCGCAGGCCGAGCAGTTCCCCATCGCCGGTGACCAGCGCATGCGCCCGCCCGGCCATGGCCAAGCGCGCCCAGGCCAGCGCCATCGGGTCGCCAGCGTCCTGGCCGGCGTCGGCTTCAGGCACGCGCACCTTGCCGGCATACGGCAGGTATTCGCTCAACAAGGCGGCCTGCTCGGCGCGGGTCAGGCCGAGGCGCGGGTGGGCCAATTTGTCCTGCAAGTCCAGCAGGGTGGCCTTGCAGACCAAGGGCATGCAGCGGCCTTTTTGCCAGGCCTGGCGCAAGGCCGACGGCGCGCCGCCGCCAAACACCAGTGCCGACACCAGCGCGGCGGTATCCAGCACCACGCGTGGCGCCCGGTCCGGGGGCACGCCCAGGTCGATCGTCATGGGGGTTCGCTTTCTTGTGGCGCCTGCGCAGCACCACCATTCGGTTACAAACCATTATCGGGAGGCATCCGGCCCCGATGTAGGGCGACCCGCCTGGCCGTGGGGATCAACCCCGGCGAGCATGAGAAGATCTGCCGCTATTTGATTTCACGACCCATGACCGCTCCGGTTCGCACCCCATCCACCTGGCAGCAGCTGGCCACCGACGCGGCCACCGCCAGCCCGGTGCCGAGTCCCTGCATCAACGTCTGCCGCATCGACACCGCCACCGGCCAATGCGCCGGCTGCCTGCGCACGCTGGACGAGATTGCCGGCTGGGCCCGCCTGGATGCCGCTGCCAAACGCGACATTTGGGCCGCGCTGCCGGCCCGGGCGGGCACGCCCACGCCCAACGCCGCATGAGCAACGCCGGGCCGCCCCAGGTTGCGCTGTCCCCCGCGGGGGGCGGTCTGGGCGCAGGCCAGCCCTGGGGGCACCCATGAGCGCACAACCGCGATCAACACCACCCGCCGCACAACGCCTGATCGGCGCGATGGGCATCGGCGACCTGGATGCGGTGATGGCCGCCGAGGTCGCGGCCTACCCGTTCCCCTGGACCCGCGGCAACTTCGTCGACTCGCTCGCCTCGGGCTACTACATGCGCTGCCTGTGGAGCAGCAATCATCAGTTGCTGGGCTACCTGGTGGCCATGCACAGCCTGGATGAATGGCATCTACTCAACATCACCGTGACGCCCACGCTGCAAGGCCGCGGGCATGCCCGGGCACTGCTGCGGCATCTGATTGCGCATGCGGTGGCCACCGGTGCGCAATCACTGTGGCTGGAGGTGCGGCCCAGCAACGAGCGGGCCCGCAAGCTCTACCTCGGTTTCGATTTTGTGGCGGTGGGCCTGCGCCGGGGCTACTACCCGGCCGAAGGCGGCCAGCGTGAGGATGCCCTGGTGATGCGCCGGGCCATCGGTGTTGACGATGCAAGGATCGGCCATGCCGTGGACTGACCGGCAAATCGCCCTGCTGCGCGCGATGGGCATCCGACTCTGGCAACCGCCGGCCAACGGCGCTGCGGTCGCAACCTCGGCCAGCACTGCGGCAACCGCCACGGCCGTGTTGGACGAGCCCGCGCCACCCGCCGCCGTGGTGCCGCCGCCCGCACGCGCCCCGGCCGCCCCAACGACACCCACCCGAACGTCACCCGCAACAACACCCACACCCAGACCGACAACGCCTGCCACCGCGCCGGCCCTGCTGGCCCGCCGCCCCACTGGGGTGGACACCATGGACTGGGCCACGCTGCGCCAAACCGTGGCCGGCTGCCAGGCCTGCGGCCTGTGCGACGGCCGCACGCAGACCGTGTTCGGCGTGGGCCATGAGCAAGCGCGCTGGATGCTCATCGGCGAAGCGCCGGGGGAACAGGAAGACCGCCAGGGTGAGCCCTTCGTCGGCAAGGCCGGCCAACTGCTGGATGCCATGCTGGCCTCGCTTGACCTCACGCGCAGCGAGGCCGACGCCCAGCGGCAGGTGTACATCGCCAACGTGCTGAAGTGCCGCCCGCCGCACAACCGCAACCCCGAGCCGCAGGAAGTGGCCCAGTGCGAGCCCTACCTGAAGCGGCAGGTGGCGCTGGTGCAGCCGCAGCTGATCCTGGCGATGGGCCGCTTCGCCGTGCAATCGCTGCTACAAACCCAAGAGCCCATCGGCCGGCTGCGCGGCAAGGTGCATCGCTACGAGGGCGTGCCGGTGGTGGTCACTTACCACCCCGCCTACCTGCTGCGCAATCCGCTGGACAAGGCCCGCAGCTGGGAAGACCTGTGCCTGGCGCGCGAGGTGCTGGCCGGCTCAGTCTGACCCTGGCGTGACTGAAGAGCTGGCCAGGTATCGCTTGCGCCAGAAGTAACCCACCAGGCTGATGGCCACGGCCACCATCACCAGCATCGCCACCCAGAAACCGGTTGATGAATGGATCAGCGGGATGGCATCGAAGTTCATGCCGAAGATCCCGGTGATCAGGTTCAGCGGCAGGAAGATGGCGGTGAGCACGGTGAGCGTGCGCATGATGTCGTTGGTGCGCTGGCCCAGCGCCGAGAAGTGCATCTGCACCGCACTCTCGATCGAGGTTTCCAGCCGCCGCACATGGCTGAGCACCCGCTCGATGTGTTCGAGCACATCACGCGAGCGCACGCTGAGCAGTTCGCGCTCGCGCTGCGCCTGGGTCTCGGCCGCAGCGGGCGGCCATTCGGCCAGCGCGTCGATCCACTCCTGCACCGCGCTGCGTTGGTCTTCGCACAGCTCTTCCAGTTGATGCAGCGTGTTGCGCGCGGCCAGCAGGGCGCGCCAGTCGATGTGGCGCGGGCGCGGGCCGAGCAGCTCCTGCTGCAGGGCGGTGAGATCGCGCGTGAGCAGGCGCCGCAAGGCCAGGTAGCCGTCAACCATGTGGTTGACGATGCGCAGCATCAGATCGGCCGGGCTGGCCGGCAGACGGGCACCGGCGTGGCCTTCGCTCATCTGCGCCAGGCGGTCGATGAAGAAATCCCGCACCTGGCAGTCGCTTGGGTGCACGGTGATCAGCACGCGGTCGAACATGGCAAAGCCGACCGGGTTGGTGTCGATGGTGGCAAGCGTCTGCGCTGCAGTGACGGCGCTCACCACCTCGGTGTCCTGATCGCCCGCGGTCGGCGCGCCCGCCGCCAGCCGGCGAAACACCAGCAGGTCATACCAGGAGGTGTAGTCGAAGTGGGATGGCAGCTGCTGGTTCAACAGGTCGGAGACATGCAGGTCGACCAGCGGGCCGATGCCCCAGCCTTGCAGGGCCGCCTGCAACAGGCCCAGCTGCTCACGCAGCTGTTCGCGGCGCAGGGCCACCCAGAGGTAGCCGGTGGCGGGCAGCTCGGCAGGCAGCGACGGCAGGGGCCGAAACCCATCGGCCAGGGCGAAGACACGCATCGGTGCGGGCGTCGATCAGCCGCCGTGCTGGCGCAGCTGACGCGCGGCGTCGAGGGCGAAGTAGGTGAGCACGCCGTTGGCACCGGCCCGCTTGAAGGCCAGCAGGGATTCCATCATCACGGCGTCGTGGTCAAGCCAGCCGTTGGCGACCGCAGCCTTGAGCATCGCGTATTCGCCGCTGACCTGGTAGACGAAGGTCGGCATGCGGAATTCGTCCTTCACCCGACGCACGATGTCCAGGTACGGCATGCCGGGCTTGACCATCACCATGTCGGCCCCTTCGGCGATGTCGAGCGCCACCTCGCGCAGGGCTTCGTCGCTGTTGGCCGGGTCCATCTGGTAGACCTTCTTGTTGCTGCGACCCAGGTTGCCCGACGAGCCCACCGCGTCGCGGAACGGGCCGTAGAAGGCGCTGGCGTACTTGGCGCTGTAGGCCATGATGCGGGTGTGGATCAGGCGTTGTGCTTCGAGCGCCTGGCGGATGGCGCCGATGCGGCCATCCATCATGTCGCTGGGCGCGACGATGTCGACCCCGGCCTGCGCCTGCACCAGCGCCTGGCGGATCAGCACCTCGATGGTCTCGTCGTTGAGCACGTAGCCGGTGTCGTCGATCAGGCCATCCTGCCCGTGCGTGGTGTACGGATCGAGCGCCACATCGGTCATCACGCCCAGCTCGGGGAAGCGCTGCTTCAGCGCGGCCACCACCCTTGGCACCAGGCCTTCGGGGTTGGCCGCCTCATCACCGTTGGGCGACTTGCGATCGGCTTCGATCACCGGGAACAGCGCCAGCGCGGGGATGCCGAGCCGCACGCATTCTTCGGCCACCGGCAGCAAGCGGTCGAGCGACAGCCGTTGGACACCGGGCATCGAGGCCACGTCCTGCGCCTGGCCCTGCCCCTCCAGCACGAAGACCGGGTAGATGAAGTCGCTGGCACTCAGTTGGTGCTCGCGTACCAGGTCGCGTGTGAACGCATCGCGGCGCGTCCGCCGAGGTCGGTGGGACGGGAAGGATCCGGAGAAGGTCATGGAAGCGAAAAGGAGGCCTGGATTCTGAAAAGCAGCCCGGCGCTTACGAATGCTCAAGCCAGAGGGGCGAAGCGCCGTTCCAGATGTGGCATTCACCACGATCAACCAACCTTGGGAAGGGTGTCCTTCGGGCTAGTGTCGGTATTTGGCGCTGCTACACTTGCCGCTGAATGATACGTCGCAAGGCGTTCATTCCCTGCTTTTCCTCCCTGAGCAGGTGCCTTACCGTGTTGACAGCGTTAAGGCTTTGCAGCCCCAGCCCCTGGCTGGGGCTCTTTTTTTGGCAAAACGCCCTTGCGCGGTGCCCTCGTAGACAGCGACATCGCCCCGCCTGGGGATGGGGAAGCACTCAGCGCTGCACTGCCGGGCGCGGCGTCTGCAAGGCGAACCCGCCCGGCCGATCATGAGGCTCGGCCGCATCATCGAGCGGCATCGCCCCGGACGCATGCACATCATCGAACAACGTCGTGCGTGGCGGCTCGAACCCCGACAACCGGGTATCACCCAGCTCAGAGACCTCCAGCGCCTCAGGCACAAGCCCCATCGGGATGGTCACAGCGCCCGTCTCCAGGGACGGCTCATCATCGGTGAGCAGCGTGCGCCGCACCGTGGCCGCATCCGGCATCCAGGATTCATCCCACACTTGCAGCGGCACGCCAGCGGCGCGCAGCACCCGCTCCAAGCGCCGCTCACGCTTGCGTGCCCGGTCGCTGGCCCGGTGTCCGCTTTCGCGCACTTCCACCACGGCAATGACGCGGCTGCTGCGGTCACACACCAGCAGATCCACGCACACGTGGCCGATGCGGCGCAGCCATTCGGCATACGACAGGCGCGCAGGCACGTGCAGAAAGCGCGCCACCGGCACCTGCGCCAACACCACATGCTCGGGCAACGCCCGGCTGAGCACTTCGTAAGCCCGGCGGTGGCGATGCGCCAGCACGCGGGTGACCTCGGGCGGCCAGCCGATCACGGTGTCGACCGCATCGAGCACCCGGCCCGAACGGTGGTGCATGGGACGCGGCGCCTTTTGCAGCCGCCAGATCAGAAACAGGGCCAACGCGGCCAGCAAGACGCCCAAGGCCACCCAGCGCCCTTGCCCCTCGGCCAGAAGTGAGAAATCCATCACGCGAACGTACTAGCGCGCACGGCAAGCGTCAAGCCGTCCATCGGGTGAAACGGTCGCCGATTGTTACCAACCGGCACCGATGGACACGTGATCGGCCGGCAAGCGCGTCTCAGGCCTCAACCCATCCCGGGCAGGCCGCGGCCGCCGCCGAAGCGCTTCATCATCTTCATCAGGCCGCCGCCCTTCATCTTTTTCATCATGCCGCGCATCTGGTCGAACTGGTTCAGCACGCGGTTGACCTCCTGGATCTGCACGCCGGCACCCGCGGCGATGCGGCGCTTGCGGCTGGCCTTGGTCTTGCCGTCCAGCAGCAAGGCGGGCTGGCGGCGCTCCTTGGCGGTCATCGCATTGAGGATGCCCTCCATGCGACGCATGTCCTTCTCGGCCTTCCCGAGGTCGACCTGTCCGGCCTTCGCGGTGAATTGCGCGGGCAACTTGTCCATCAGACTGTCCAGGCCGCCCATCTTCTTCATCTGACTGATCTGGGCCAGGAAGTCGTTCAAGTCGAAGCCGTCACCAGACCTGACTTTGTCGGCCAGCTTCTGCGCCGCCGCCATGTCCACGCTCTTGGTGACTTCCTCGACCAGCGCGACGATGTCGCCCATGCCCAGCACCCGGCCGGCATGGCGCTCGGCATCGAAGACTTCGAGGCCGTCGATCTTTTCGGAGACGCCGGCAAACTTGATCGGCGCACCGGTGATGGCGCGCACTGACAAGGCCGCACCCCCGCGTGAATCGCCATCGAGCTTGGTCAGCACCACGCCCGTCAGCGGCAAGGCTTCTTTGAAGGCCTTGGCGGTGTTGACCGCATCCTGGCCCTGCATGGCATCAACCACAAACAGCGTCTCGATCGGGTTGAGCACCGCATGCAGGTCACGGATCTCGGCCATCAGCGCTTCGTCGATGGCCAGGCGGCCGGCGGTGTCGACCAGCAGCACATCGAAGAAGTGGCGCTTGGCATGGTCCAACGCAGCCAGCGCAATGTCATGCGGCTTCTGGCCCGCTTCGGACGGGAACCACTCGGCACCAGCCTGCTGGGTGACGGTCTGCAGCTGCTGGATGGCAGCCGGGCGGTAGACGTCGGCCGAGACGGTGAGCACCTTCTTCTTGCGCTTCTCCACCAGGTGCTTGGCCAGCTTGGCGGTGGTGGTGGTCTTGCCCGCGCCCTGCAGGCCGGCCATCAGGATGACAGCGGGCGGCTGCGTGGCCAGGTTCAGCTCGGCCACCGGGCCCTTGCTGGCACCGGTCTGCGCATCGGCATCGCCCATCGTGGCGGCCAGTTCACGCTGCACGATGCCCACCAGGGCCTGGCCCGGCGTGAGCGAGCCCACCACCTCCTGCCCGAGCGCCTTTTCTTTGACGCGGGCGATGAAGTCGCGCACCACCGGCAAGGCCACGTCGGCCTCCAGCAACGCGAGGCGCACCTCGCGCATCATGTCCTGCACGTTGGATTCGGTGATGCGCGCCTGGCCGCGCATCGTCTTGACCAGTTGTGACAGGCGTTCTGAAAGCGCGGAGGCCATGCAGCAGACTCGAAAGGGGGTGGAGGGGCGAGGGCGCCAGATCAAGCCATGCGTGCTGCCGTACCAGACAGACATCGGCGGGCGCTGCCCCGAAAGTAAACTGTGTGCGTGATTCTATCGATCGGCCTTGCGCCCCCCCTCACGCCCTGGACCTGGGTGCCTGCCGTCGCAGCCCTGCTCATCTACTTCTGGGCAGCGCTGGCGACCAGCGAGCACGGCGCGCGCTGGTCGCTGGCCGCGGCCTGGGTGGCGCACGGCACGGCCTTGCTGGCACATGTGCTGGGTGTGGGCGAGGTGGAGCCCGGTGCGCGTTTCGGTTTTGCACCGGCGCTGTGTACGACGGCCTGGCTGGTGGTGGCGGTGTATGCCATCGAAAGCCGCTTCGTGCCGCTGGTCAGTGTGCGTCGTGTGCTGGCAGTGATGGGCGGGCTGTCGCTGGGCCTGATGCTGGTGTTCCCCGGCGAGCCGCATCTGCACCCCGGCGCGCCATGGGCGCCGCTGCATTGGCTGCTGGGCCTGGCGTCGTATGGCCTGTTTGGTGCCGCCGTGCTGCATGCCAGCCTGCTCGACCGGGCTGAGCGCGCGCTGCGCCGACGAGGGGCGGCCCCGGCCCCCTCACCGGTGCCCGGCATTCCGCTGCTCAAGCTCGAAGCGCTGACCTTCCGCTTCGTCTCGTCGGGCTTCCTGGTGCTGACGGCGGCCATCGTGATGGGGGCGCTGTTCGCCGGCGCCTGGCGCTGGGACCACAAGACCGTCTTCTCGCTGCTGGGCTGGCTCGTCTTTGCCGGCCTGCTGCTGGGTCGCCGAGCCTTCGGCTGGCGCGGCCGGCAAGCCATACGCTGGCTCTACGCGGGATCGCTGCTGCTGCTGCTGGCCTATGTGGGCTCGCGGTTTGTCTTCGAAGTGCTGCTGCAACGCAGCCCAGGCGCTTGAGGCGCAGGAGATCGCAATGGGACGTATGCTGATCTGGCTGCTGCTCGGTGGCTTGGTCTGGTGGCTGTGGCGCTCGCGCAGCCGCCTGCCGGCCGCCCCGAGCAAGCCCCCAAGCCCGCCGGCAGCCAAGGGCGCGCTGCCCATGGCGCGCTGCCACCACTGCGGCATGCACCTGCCGACCGCCGAGGTCGTGACCGACACCGCCGGCCACGCTTACTGCAGCCCCGCCCACCGAGACCTCGGCCCACCGACATGACCCACCCCCTGCGCGCTTCGCGCGCCCCCTCAAGGGGGCAACACCAGCGGACCGGCAAAGCCGGATCCACGGCGTTTGCTGGGCTGCACCGAGTTCATGCGATACGGAATGCGCGCGGCGCCACGGGCCACTGACATGAGCGACCGCGGGCCCACGGACGCTGGCGCCGACAGCCTGCGCGACGAGTCCTGGTTTGCAGCGCTGGGCTTGGTGCGGGCCACGCGGCCGGCGCCGCTCTCTGCCGAAGGGCCCCCGCATGACACCGCCTCGCGGCGACGGCGACCGCGGCGGCACTTCATCCGGCAAGACGCCCCCACCGCGCGCCACACGGCCGAGGACGCCCCCACCCAGACCCGCATCTACCGCGCCTTCGCCGTGGCCCGTGCGCTGCTGGGAACACTGATGCTGATCGCACAAGGGCTGGTGCATGCCTATGGCGTGGCGCACCCTTCATGGATCGTCATCGGCGTGTGCTGCGCCTATGCCGTGGGCACCGGCCTGACGCTACGCACACCCCGTTCGATGCTCAGCCCGGCCAACACCGCGGTGACACTGCGCAAGCGGTGGTTCCTGGCCACCGTGGGGGTCGACCTGCTGTGCTTCGGCGTGCTGCTGGCACTGATCGGCCCGGGGCTGAACGTCGCTGCGCTGTATGCCTTGCCGGTGCTGATGGCCGCCTCGCTGACCAACCGCCAAGTCGCCCTCGGCGTGGCTGCGGTGGCGTCGCTGACGATGCTGGGCGCAGCCAGTCTCCAGGCCGCCGAGGCCGATGCCACCACATTGCTCATGCAAGCCGGTCTGGCCGGTGCGGGCCTGTTTGCCATTGCCGCGCTCACCGGCGAACTGGCCGCCCGCCTGGCTCGCGAAGAACGCACCGCGCGCAACACGCTGGCCATGGCGCGCCAACAGGCCCTGCTCAACCGCCTGGTGATCGAGGAGATGCAGGACGGCGTGCTGGTGGTCGATCGCCACGGGCACATCCGCGCTGCCAACCCGGCGGCCCTGACGATGATCGGTGCCCCGGTGGGCCCGCATCCCACCCGCCTGCGCCTACGCGACCGCCCCAGCTGGCGCCCCCTGGCCCAGGCCATCGACCGCGCCTATGCCAGCGGCAGCTGGCCCGACAGCGGCCGCGACATCCGACTCCTGTTCACTGCGGAAGACCGCCCCCAGAGCGCCGCACCAACACCCGAAGCCCGCATGCTGCGCCTGCGGCTGCGCTTCACCCGCAAGCGCGAGCCCGAGTTCGATGAAGCCATGTGCGTGCTGTTCATCGAAGACGTGCGCACCCTGCGCGCCCGCGCCCAGCAAGAGAAGCTGGCTGCAATGGGCCGCGTCTCGGCCGGCATTGCCCACGAGATCCGCAACCCGCTGGCCGCCATCGCCCAGGCCAACGCGCTGCTCAGCGAAGACCTGATCGACCCGGGCCTGCGCCAGCTGGCCGACATCGTGGCCGACAACGCCGCACGGCTGCGCCGCATCGTGGACGACGTGCTCGCCGTGACGCCCTCCGGGCAGGGCGACACCCACAGCCTCATCGACCTGACCACTCACGTGCGCGCCATCGGCGAAGACTGGCTGCGCACCAACGGCCTGGTGGAAGCCGATCGATTGCCCCTCACCTGGCACCTGCCAAGCGAACCACTGCCGGTGCGCTTTGAGCTCGACCACCTACGCCGCGTGATGGTGAACCTGCTCGACAACGCCTGGCGCCACGGCTCACGCCAACCCGGCGCAATCGGCCTGAGCCTGGACACCGCGATGCGCAGCGCCGCCGGCCCCACCGCCGTGCTGAGCGTGAGCAGCGACGGCGCCGCCATCACGCCCGATGTGGAGCGTCACCTGTTCGAGCCGTTTTTCTCGACCGCCAGCCGCGGCAGCGGCCTCGGCTTGTATATTTGCCGCGAACTGTGCGAGCGCTATGGCGCCAGCATCGAATACCAAGCCGGCCCGCCCACCAGCCGCGCGGTGAACGTCTTCGCGGTCATGATGCCGCTGCAAGCCACCGACGCGGCAACCCCGGTCGATCGGCCCTGAGCCCCGACCGCTCGCACCGCCCTCACCCCTCAACCCGCCATGAGCCCCACTTCGCAACGCAGCCTGCTCGTCGTCGATGACGAGCCAGACCTGCGCACGCTCTACGAGCTCACGCTGCTGCGCGAGGGCTATGCCGTCGAAACCGCCGGCACGTTGCGCGAGGCCTGGCAACAGCTGGAGCAAAGGCAGTTCCACCTCGTCATCAGCGACATGCGCCTGCCGGACGGCACCGGCATGGACCTGCTGCGCCGCATCGAACAAACCGGGCGGCATGAGCGCACCGTGGTCATCACCGCCTACGGCTCGCCCGAGAACGCGGTGCAGGCCCTGAAGGCCGGCGCCTATGACTACCTCACCAAGCCCGTCGACCTGAAGCAGTTCCGCAGCGTGGTGGCCTCGGCCATCGGCCGCCCGGGCGACCGCCGCGGCACCGCCCAGCCCTCCGCGGTCGAACAGGCCCAGGCAGCACAACTGCGCCGGCGTCAGACCGATGCTGGCCATGCCATGCACCGCATGGCCGGCCAGTCCGCGGCCATGCAGCAGGTGCGCAGCCTGGTGGGCAAGGTGGCGCGCAGCATGGCGCCGGTGCTGATCCAGGGCGAATCGGGCACCGGCAAGGAGCTGGTCGCACGGGCTATTCACCAAAGCAGCGCGCGCATGAGCCAGCCGTTCATCCCGGTGAACTGCGGCGCCATCCCTGAACAGCTGCTGGAGGCCGAGTTCTTTGGCTACCGCAAGGGCGCTTTCACCGGCGCCAACGAAGACCGCGAAGGCTTCTTCCAGGCGGCCAATGGCGGCACGCTGTTCCTCGACGAAATCGGTGACCTGCCGCTGTCAATGCAGAGCAAGCTGTTGCGCGTGATCCAGGAGCGCGCCGTGCGCCCGGTGGGCGCCGTGAGCGAAGTGCCGGTGGATGTGCGCGTGCTCAGCGCCACCCACAAGCGGCTTGATGGCGAAGTCGATGCCGGCCGCTTCCGGCAGGATCTGTTCTACCGCCTCAACGTCATCGAAATCCGCGTGCCCGCGCTGCGCGAACGGCTCGATGACCTGCCCGACCTGTGCCAGGCCACGCTTCAACGCATTGCCGATGAAGGCGGCATGCGGCAGGCACCGCACCTCACCGACGCGGCCTTGACGCGCCTGTCATCCCACCCCTTCCCGGGCAACGTGCGCGAGCTCGAAAACCTGCTGCACCGGGCCGTCGCCCTGTCGGGCCATGAGGTGATTGATGCAGCCGATCTGCTGCTGCCCGATCTGGCGGGCGGTGAGATCGTGCCCACGGCTGCGCTGATCGGGTCGACGCCCAGGCCCACTGCCGAGCCCGAACACATCACCCCAGCAGCGGCACCCTGCATCGAGCCGCTGCCCGACAACCTGGCTGCTCACCTGGACCAGGTGGAGCGCGAGATCCTGCTGCGCTCGCTGGAACAGCACCGCTTCAATCGCACCGCCGCCGGGGCCAGCATGGGGCTGACTCTGCGGCAGATGCGCTACCGCATGGCGCGCCTGGGCATCCACCTCGGCGGCGAACCCGGCCTGCGCGAGGACCAGGACAACGGCCTCGATGATCCCGCCTGATCGCACCACACCCTCGTTGAAGCCGCGCTGGACTGACGGCTGGCACCGCGACCACCGCCACTGCCCCTCGCCCAACTTCGGCGCCCGGCCCGCCGGCGTGGCCATCGACCTGGTCATCGTGCATTCGATCAGCCTGCCGCCCGGACAGTACGGTGGCGATGCGATCGAGCGCCTGTTCACCAACCGGCTCG
>Ga0209066_10004834_pt1 | contig 14455 bp, 3 predicted proteins | sample All_14_2_FD_187198 | JGI IMG/M metagenome (GOLD analysis project Ga0209066, IMG submission 187198) | Freshwater microbial communities in response to fracking from Pennsylvania, USA - Allegheny Zone_MetaG_DW_15 (SPAdes) (version 2) ...
GGCTCTTGACACAGAAGCCGCGGGCCGGCGAACACCGTGCCTTCTGGTGCCACAGCGCGTTCGGCTTGCGCAACAAAAACTGGGACGAGTCGATCCGCTTTCTCAAGGAGAACGGCTTCAACGCGATCCTGCCGAACATGCTCTGGGGCGGCACCGCGTATTATCCCTCCCGGGTCCTCCCCGAATACGCGCAACTGGCAGAGAAAGGCGACCAGATCGAGCAGTGTTTGGCGGCCTGCAAAAAATATGGGGTGCAGTGCCACGTCTGGAAAGTCAACTGGAACACCGGCGGCCACGCGCCGCAGGCGTTCATCGACCGCATGGCCGCCGATGGCCGCGTTCAGAAGCTGTACTCCGGCGAAACCGAGCGCACGTGGCTGTGCCCTTCCCATCCGGCGAACCAGGACCTTGAGGTGGCGGCCATGCTGGAAATCGTGCGGAGATACGATGTGGCCGGCGTGCATTTCGACTATATCCGCTATCCGGGGAACGACGCCTGTTTCTGCGAAGGGTGCCGCTCGCGCTTCGAGACCGTTCTGGGCCATGCCGTGGAGAAATGGCCGGCCGACACGCGCAAGCCCGGCGAGGTGCGCGGGCGGTGGCTCGACTTCCGGCGGTCGAACATCGACGCCGTGGTGCGGCGGGTATCGGAGGAGGCCCGCATAATCCGGCCCGGCGTGCAGATCTCCGCCGCCGTTTTCCGCAACTGGACAAGCGACCGCGACAGCGTGGGACAGGACTGGAAAATGTGGTGCGAGAACGGCTGGCTGGACTTTGTCTGCCCCATGGATTACTGCGACTCCAACGCCCTTTTCCGCAATATGGTGACCTCGCAGAAGGCCTTCGCGGGCAAGGCGCGGCTCTATCCGGGCATCGGGCTCTCGTGCTGGAAAGACCCGCGGGATGCGGTGAAGCTGGCCGAACAGATCGCCATCGTCCGCGAGCTCGGCGTACCGGGCTTCACCGTGTTCAACTATGATGCCCACGCGGAAACCGTCTTGCCCTACGTAAGACTCGGAACCACGTCAAAATAAAGGCAGAGAGCCTATTCCCCTGTTCCCCAGAAGTTCCCTGCCGCTCGTCGTTTAACTGGAGCTGCCTATGCGCCACACAACCTTGAAAACGCTTGCCTCGCCGCTTCTTCGTGCCTTTAAGGATAAAATGCCGGAAACCTTCGGCATCGCGGTGTTCGATGAAAAGAGAGCCGTCGGCATTGTCCTCGACAGCATCGGAGGCCCCGACCGGTTCTGCTTCAACATCGCGGAGGGTTTCGTGTTTCCCCTGCACACCTCCGCTCCAGGAAAAGCCTGGGTCGCTGCCCTTCCCGAGCGACGGAGAAACCTCCTGTTGGACAGGCTCACCTTCAAGAGGTTCACTCAAAACACGATCACGACCCGCAAAGCCTTTGAAGCGGAGATCACGCGCATCCGCGCCGCAGGATATGCCACCGACCTCTCAGAGGAAACCGAAGGCTGCCACTGCGGGGGTGTCGCCGTGATCGGTCCCACGAAAACACCGGTGGCCGCGCTCTGGGTGACCGGCATGGCCAAGCGTCTTTCGAACAGACGACTCCGCGCGTGTATCCGTATCCTTCAACAGGCGAACAGCCAGATTGAAGAAGCCTTGGCGAAGGCGTCTGCCTCAGCCCCGTCTGGCCACATCCGCTCGGCCTGTGTCGCGACGGCCGTCGAAACGCTCACCGCACGGCCTTGTGAACCGGCCAATTATGGCTTACTCGCAAAATCGTGCGGTGTGAGCTACTCGACCCTGCGTACCGCGTTCCGCGCCGAAACCGGCAGGACGCTGGGACAGTACCACCTCGGACTGCGAATCGAGGAGGCCCGCCGCATGCTCGTGCAAACCGACCTGCCCATTACCCAAATTGCCGGACACACCGGCTTCTGCAACCAAAAACATTTCTCTGCCCTCTTCAAGCGCAAGACCGGTGTCACGCCCTTCGACTATCGGCGAAACGGAGGCTGAAGAGCCGGATGCCAGATCGCCATGTGTTCCGCACACGGGAATTCGTTTGTCAAATAACGAACTTTTTCGATTTTCATTTTTGTCATGGGACGGGTTGACCTATTTATTGGTTTTATGACTAAATAGATCCCATCTTCATCGTTGGGCCGGCTCGTATACGGTCGGGCGTTAAGAGACGCGTCATCTCAAGGAGTGGGACCATGTTAAATAATCGGAGTGCTGGTTGTTCGTTGATCGCCCTTATCGGGCTTTATGTCGTTGCGGCTTCTGCCGCAGCCTTGCCGCCGGTGCGGATCATGCCCTTGGGAGATTCGATCACGCTCGGCACAACGGCGGGTGGGTATCGCGCCCCTCTGTACGCAAGCCTCACGAGCCTGGGCTACACGGTGGACTTCGTCGGCACGCAGACCGGCAACGCCGGCACCCTGCAGGATCCGGACCACGAAGGACACAGCGGCTGGACGATCGGCATGATCGACGCCTCGATCAACGGGTTCTTGGATTCCGTCGCCGCCCCCAACGTGATCCTGCTTCACATCGGCACCAATGATTCAAACCCCAACAATGTGAGCACGTTTGCCACTGCCATCGACCGGCTGGATGCGCTCATCACCAAGATCGCCACCAAACGTCCGTATGCCCACATCATCGTCACCTCGCTCCTGCCGCGCACAGATGAGCCAAGCAACACGGCGATCACCAATCTGTTCAACCCCTATGTGCCGGGAGTCGTCGACACACACAAAGCGCTTGGGCGCAAAGTCACCTTCCTCGACATGCACGCCTTTCTCACTACCGCCGACCTGGCCGACATCGCGCACCCCAATCAGGCTGGCTACAACAAAATGGCCGCCGCCTGGCTGCCGGCCATCACAAATCTCATCGCGCCGGCGGGTGACTTGGCCCCCCCTGCCCTCGTCAACGCGCGCAGCCTGTCGAATAACCGCCAGGTGGCCGTGACCTTCAGCAAACCGGTGACCCCGGCCACAGCCACCAACAGCGCCAACTACGCCCTGAGCGGCGGCCTCTCCATAGCCTCCGCCGCTCTCGATGCGGACCAGCTGACCGTCACCCTCTCCACCAGCCTGCAAGCCCCAAAAGCGAGCTACACCTTGACGGTCAACAATGTGACCGACGAATCGATTCCTTCCCCATTGTCGATTTCTGACAACAGTCAGTTCACTTTCTTGACCGACACCCCGAGCGGGTATCTGAACAACGTGCCGGAGTCCTCCGCATACACCTTGGTCTACAGCCTGGATGTTCCCGCTTCAGTTAACTACAAGTTTACCCAAGTCGCTTATTCGGTGGACAACCACCATGTCATCGGCGACTTCAGCCGAGTGGCCTATTACATGGAACTGGTGGGCACGAATGGCGCGATCACCTATGTGTGGGCATCGATGAACGCTTTCACGAATGACCTCTCCCTGCTGGGCGTGCCGACGCTCATTTCCGGCGCAGTTTTCCATAACTCCGTCTCCAACATGAACGTTTTTTGCAACGTGCCCGGCGTCACGACCGGCAGCGGCTTCACCGGCAACCTCGAGTTCTGGCCCTACAGCTACGTCTACGCCAACACCTACGGTGTGCCCGGCGCCAGCGGCTCGCGCTGCGACTTCGGCGACGGAATCAACCCGAACGGCGCGAACTGGGGCTCCATGCAACTGCACAACACGGGAGAAAAGCAAACTCTCTTCGCCTTCAACGCTTGGTGCGATGGAGGCTCCACCGAAATCGGCATCGGCAACCAACCGACCGGCGAACCCGACTGGACATTTGCGAAAACCGCTGGCGCCTACAGCACCAGGAAGTTGCAGGTGCTGGTGCTGCGCGATAGCGACGCGACCCCGCCGACGCTGGTTTCCGCGAACGCCAGCCTGGCGCGCACCCTCGTCACAGTCCGCTTCTCCGAGCCGCTCGAACCCTCTTCGGTGAAAGGCACCTGCTTCTCGCTGGACAACGGCGCGCAGGTCATCAGCGCGACCCTGGCGGCGAACCAACGCGACGTGACGCTGGCCACCACGCGCCAACCCGCAGGCAACGCCACGTTGACCGTGACTGGCGTGCGCGACAGCGCCGCAGGCAACCCGATCATCCCCAACTCCACAATCATGGTGTCCGCGCCCGCCCTGCCGCCCGAGATCGCCACACGCGTCGGCGGCTTGGCCGCAGGGTACCAGTTGGCCTACACGCTCGATATCCCAATCACGGGCACCTTCAACGGGACGGTCAGCCCCTATAGCTCTGATCAGCAATTTTCCACCAATTTCTATGACCGGATAGCGTACTACCTCGAGCTGCAAAAACTCGATGGCAGCGTCCAGTACATCTGGACCTCCATGGACGCGTTTACGCCCTACCTGTCCCGGATCGGCGTGCCGACCGCCGCGTCGAAGGCGATCTTCCAGCAGACCGTCACCAGTCTGGATGTGCTCTCCAACGTGGCAGGCATCACCAACGGCACCGGCATGGCCGGAGGCAACATCGAGTTCTGGCCCACAGGCCAGACGACGACGAATGCGCTGGGTGTCGCCAACGCAAGCGATTCGACGTATGACTTCGGCGACACCCGACTCACAAACGGCACCTACGGCTGCATGCAGGTCCACAACTCGAATGCCCGACAAACTCTTTTCGCCCTGAACAACTGGGGCGCCGACGGCAACACCCTCTGCGTCGGCATCGGCAACGCGCCGCTCGGCAGTCCGGACTGGACGGGAACGAACAACGCCAGCGCTTTTTTCCGACGCACGCTCCATGTGCTCGTGCGCCCCGCCGCAGGCTCAACCAACTCTTTGCCCGCAGAGGTCGCCGCCAACGTGCCTCTGGCCGCTGGCTATCAGCTGGTCTGCTCCATCACAAATATTCCCATTAACGGCACCTTCAACACCTCGTCGGCCGACTATTCCGCCGACATCCGCGCTTCTGTCACCAACCCCTTCTCTCGAGTTGCCTACTATCTGGAACTGAAGAAGCCCGGTCTCCCTGCAACCTTTATCTGGACCTCCATGGACGCCTTCACGACCAACGCCCTGAAACTCGGTATCCCCATCGGCGGCACGGCCTTCCAGCAGAAAGTCACGCGGCTGGACGTGTTCTCCAACCAGGGCACCATCATCAATGGCATGGACATCGCCACCGGCAACATCGAGTTCTGGCCCTCCGATTTCAGCCCGCCCAACACGCTGTCCATACCCGGCGCCAGCGCCTCCGCCTTTGACTTCGGCGACGGCGGCGGCACGACGAACAAGGGCGGCCACGGCTGCATGCAGGTCCACAACTACGGCGCGCAGCAGACGCTCTTCGCCATCAACCATTTCAACAACGGCAACAAGATCGGCCTGGGCATCGGCAACAACCCGGTTCCCAACGCGACCTACCCCGACCCCGACTGGACGGCCACCTACAACGCCGACACCTATGAGCGCCGCATGCTGCATGTGTTCGTGCTTTTCCAAGACGTTCAGGCCGCCGACACCGTCGCCCCGACTCTGACCGGCGTTACGGCCTCATCGACCCTCAAACGCGTGTTGGTCAAATTCAGCGAAGCGCTCGCCGACTCCGCGGCCAACAGCGCCAATTTCAGCATCAACGGCGGCGTGACCGTCACTGCAGCCATGCTCTCTCCCGACAAGAAGAGTGTCCAACTGACGACCACCGCTCAAACGCCGGGCCAGACCTATCTCGTGAGCGTCACCGGCGTTCGCGACCGCTCCACCAGCGCCAACCTGATCGCTGCGGGAGCCTCCGTTTCCTTCACCGCGCCGGACGTTTCCCTGCCGCCCCACCTAGCAGGCGATGTTCCGGAAGCCTCAGGCTATGCCCTGATCTATAAATTGGCCGTTCCGGACACTGCGAATTTCGTTCCTAACGGCGCACCCTATTCGGTCGATGAGAGCCTCTTCGGGCAGACGCAGCCGTTCGACCGTGTCGCCTACTGCATGGAACTGGTCACCAAAACCACGTTTGTGTCCAACTGGGTTTACGTCTCGATGGACGCGTTCACCAGTGACCTCTCCAAGATCGGTGTTCCCACCGCTGCCCGCGGCGCCGCGTTCCAGCAGTATGTCGCCAACATGAATGTTTATGCCTCGCCAAACGTCTCCGTGACGACCGGCACCGGCATCGCCACCGGCAACATCGAGTTCTTCCCCAGCAACTATACGGGCGCTAACGACAAAAACATCACGAACGCGCTCGGCGGCACCATCGTCGATTTCGGCGATTCCACCGGTACGGCAAGTGTGGGGCACGGTTCCATGCAGATTCATAATTTCGGAGCAAGCCACACCATTCTGTCCCTGTCCCATTTCGGCAACAATGGCTTGAGTCCCGCGATGGGGTTCGGCAACAACACGAATTTCACCATCTCCGGTTACACGGACACGGACTGGAGCTTCAACTACAACGCGAACACGTTCGGCACAAAAAACCTCTACGTGTTGGCACGCTGGGGCGGCACCCCGCAAGGAACGGGACCGACCCTGCTTACCCAACCCGTCAGCCGCGAAGTCTTGGCCAACGCTTCGGTCAGGTTCTATGTCCAAGCCGTCGGCGCAACCTTCTACCAGTGGCGGCACAACGGCGTTGCGATCGACGGCGCGAACCAGGCCTGGCTGGAGATCTCCCCGGCCGAGCTCTCAGACTCCGGCACCTATGACGTGCTGGTCTACGGGACCGCCACAGCCAGCACCGCCAGCCAGGCCGCGACCCTCCGTGTGATCCCGCGCGGCACAGTGCTCCGACTCCGCTAGTGCGTTCTGGATAATGTGTCGCCGCTTCCGGCAGGGACGCCTCCCCGCAGCTTCTGCGGCGGGGTCCCCTCACCAGAGATCGGCCATTAAAAAATCAACCCGCTCTGGCGGTTGAAACGCCCTATTCCCGGCCCACAATCCGCACGCCCGCGGCCACCTCTCCGGTGAAGGTCGACAATCCTGTGACCCTTAACGTTACAGGCGTCGACCGGCTATTGACGATCCGTCCCGAACCGGCAAGCGCGGTAACCGTCAGATCCTGGCCATTCAAATCCAGCATGCCCTGTTTGCCGATGCGCACATCCGCCACCCCGGAAAGCGTCTTCCCGTCACTTTTCCCGGTCGACTTTTCCGCCTGCGAATGCAGCGTCTTGCCCAGCCATTTTTCCGCCAGGTAATTTTCAACCGCCTGTCGTTCGGATTCCGACAAGATCCGGTTGTACGCGAGAATCTCGCCGATTTTTCCTTTGTACGAACGGCCCTCCGGCCAGAAATACGAACCCAAAGCCACCGGTATCGTCAACAGATCCGTTCGGGCGCGTTGTGCGCACAGAATATGCGGACGACCGGGCGTGAAAGAGACGCCTTCCGCTCCGTCGATACGATAGGTATCGAACGTGTTGAAATAGTTATGGGGCAGATTCACGCCTCCGGACCACACGTCTCCGCCGACGCAGCGGATCCCATAATCCGTACCCCGGCCGGGATCTTCGGCACCCCAGATGCCGCCGTACTGCGGAGACCCTTCCGGCTGGTTCACAATAAAAACCGTCTGCTGCGTAAATTTCTCCGCAGTGGCAATCCGGTTGGTGAACCCTGCAAAATAGACAGCCGGTTTGCCGTTGATTCCCTTGGCCTGATAGACCGGCAACGGACACGCGGCTGAGGTCTGGCGGAACAGCGCGCCGGTCAGTTGCTCAGCCCATTCCGTGACAGTCCCGTCCGGGCTGAGTTTCAAACACCCGCTTTCGGAGGCATCCAAAACGAAGGAGAGTCCGGGAAGAAACGGCGCAACTTCATCCTGAAGGCGGACCACACCGCCATCGATACTCAACGGTCCGGAGAACGGCTGCCCCGCCGACAGGTACAGCACGCCGTCGCCGATCTTCTGCACGGCAAGGCGGTGGTCCGGCCCATCTTTCAGCGTTCCGAACAGCAAAGCCCTTTTATCGTCCAGGACCACGGTTTTCTGCCCTGGCACTCCGCTGGGTGCCGCAGACAGGGTTGCGCCCGAGGCCATCGACAAATGCCCCATCTGGAAATGTTCGCCGCCGATAAGGGCTGTCGCTCCCTTGAGAAGCTGAAGCGCTTCAACCTTCTGCACGGCCGGGGCAAATGTCACAACGCCTGAACCCTGCAACGACAGTGTTCCGGCCACATTGTCCTGGATGGTGACCGGTTCAGCACGGGTCATGTTCCCGATGGCGGGCAGCGTCACCGTGCCGTGCGTTCCCGGCTGCGCATTGTAGCGGCCCATCCACACCCAGCAGTCACGACAGCGACAATCCGCCTGGCGGTTACAGGTGCCTTGAAAGTTCTCATGCGGCGGCACACTGAAAGAAGCGCGGACGAGCTGTTCCATTTTTCGGAAATGAGGGTCCTTCCTATCCGCATAGCTTTTGTCGGCGGCGAACTGTCCCCATCCTCCTTTGTCAAGCGGCAAGGGCGCCATGAGTATCCGGCTCTTTTCAGGAAGCGTCATGTTCACCAGCGCATCATAAGGCTGCTGGGCCACTGCGTCGCCAAACAGGGCTTTCACGTATTCCCGCAACTCCCGGACACCCGCAGGAGTCTGGGTGGCGAACTCCGGCAGGTTCCAGCTTGGGCACGGCAGCTCCTGCGCGTTCATGTCCATCCAAACAATCAAGTCCGACCATTCCGACGATGTCAGCGTGACGCCGTTGTGTCCGGCCCTCAGTTTTTTTGTCAGACGGCTCGGGGCGGCAAAGTAATCGTTCGTCTGACTGGACCCCGTTTCCGTATACGGGTGAGCGCGGGCGACGAGAATCTCCGGCTGCTTCTTCTGCCCCTTCGTCCGTGTCAATTCCGCCCAGCCTCGAGGCCCGATCAACGACAATCCCCCGGCCTGTTGCCCGTCCGGCTTCAACCCGTGGCAGGAAATGCAGTGCCGGTCAAACACCGGCCTGGCCTGGCGGTCGTACCCCACACCGTTCTCGGTGTTCGGGACCGGCACCGGCTCGGAAACCGGAATGTCTTTGCGGGAGACCGCCTGCGGCGCCTGGATCCGGTTCTCGTGACACCCCACGCACCGGAGCTGCTCGCCTTTCTGCACGTAAATGAAGGAGCGCATGGTCATGACCGCCATGCCGTTCTCATCCAGCGCCTGCAACTGCACGGGAACGCCTGCGGGCATCCGGAACGCCACAGAGCCGTCCGGATGGACAGGCACCGTGCCGATCGGCTCCTTGTAGAGAGGATATCCCCCAAGATCATTGCGCTCGGGATGGGCAGCGGTCCACTTCGTGATGATCCGGTTCAGGCGCAGGGCCTTCACGCATCCCGCCTTGATCGGCATCCGGCAGTTATACACATTCTCCACGGAGCAGACGCCCGTGTCAGGGGCCTTCTCTGGCGGTGGAAGGGCAGAGGCGATTTCCGGGGGCCGCTTCAGCTTACGCACCGGGATCGGGGAGAAGGTGTTGATCTGCGGATCCTCAAAAATCAGCTCTCGTCCGCCCAGCGTATCAATCAGATACACCTTGAAAGAATTTGTGGACGGCCAGGCGGCCGACCAGCCGTACGAGCAATAATCGGAATCGTTCTTATGGAACCCCATGGGCGAAAAAGAGGCGAAGGCAAGCGTGTCGTTAACCGGAAACGGATCGGCATAATAGCCGGTGTCTTTCCAAGGAGAACCCGGATAGGTGATCTCCGGCGTGATTTTGGTGATGGCTTGTTCGCCGTCTTCGCCTTTGTGCGCATCGATGAGGATCGGGCAACCCGCCGTAAAGAAGTGGTGCGCGCCGCCGGTCGCCGCCACGACATGGGTGTTGGGGATGGCCTTGATCCCAGCCATCACTTTCGGCACCGGGGTATAGTTCCCGAAGAAATGGGCGGTTGCCGTACCGTCCGGATTCATACTCCAAAGGCTCTGCCAAGGAACGGCGTTCCGGTCAATGTAATCCCAGCGGGTATACGCGAGCCGCCCGTCATTCAAGACGCTCGGCTCCCATTCGTTCGCCTCGCCGAACGAAAGCTGCCGGATATTCGAGCCATCCTTGTCCGCCCGGCAGATCATGAATGACGGCGCGTAGCGCGCCCCATGGCATCGCCCATAGCCTTGGCAACGTGTGGATGTAAAGGCGAACCCGCCGTCGGGCAGATAGCAGGGATCCACATCTTCGATCAATACGGTCTGGCGGCCTTCCCATGTGGTCATCGGATCTTTTTCCGTGCCGGTCAACTGGCGAACCCATGAGCCGTCCACCGCGGCTTCATAGATGAAATAGCGCAACGCCGTCGCGGGATGGTTGAACGGCTCGTCGTCAAAAATCGGATTCGTCGGATCCACCCGGTTCACCGACCGGCCGATGGAGCTTTCGGTGCGGGAGATCTTCTTGCCCAGCGTCTCGCTCGGCACCGGAATCAGTTTCTGGAGGGGCGTGCGGCGGTCCGTATGATCGCAGAAAGCGAACAGCACCCGGTCGGCATCCCAGTGCAGATCCGGATTCAGCGTGGTTCCCAAGGGCATTTTCCCCTTGAGGATGCCACGTTTCTTCGGCGCGGTTTTCCAGTCTTCAATGACGATCAGGCCATCTCCGCCCGGACGGGAATAACGCCCCACATACTGGTCGACCATGTGGGTCGCATGCGAATAGGGCAAGTTCCGCTGAGAGGCCAGCAGCCGGTTAAACCCCAGATCCGGATGCGAAAAAATGATTTTCCGCCGCAGCGAACGAATCTCATTCTCAAGCGCGCCCCGTGATGCCGCATCCTTGGCCTGAGGCAGCCGTTGCGCCAGCGCAGACAGCTCTGCCGCCATCGCGGGCCGCTTCTCCGCGCGCTCGACATACGACAACGTGCGCTGCGCCAGCGCCAGCGCGTCGTCAGCCGTGTCGGCGCTGATTCTGAAGGCCCCCAAAAGAATAACCCCCAAGACACCTTTCTTCATCTCTCCCCCTGTTCTTTCTCCGACACTCCCCGCCTCAAACCCCAGAATGACCCCTCTTTGTCGCATCCTAAACGCCCGGGCCCGTGCCACAGGCGCGACCTCACGCCGCGCGCCCCCCTTCGGCTCGCGGGCTCCGCGCCGGACCGGCACAGGCCGTCCCGCCCCCAGCGTGCCCATTTGCGGCAGGCTACTTCAAGAGGAAGAGCGTCCCGCGTTCAGGCACCAGCTGGATGCTTGTGTCCGTCACCCGGACAGACCACCCCTTCGGAAGATTCGTCGCGGCGATGCCGCCCGTGATCTGGCCGGTCGCCGAAAGAATCGTGTGCGACTGAGTCTCGTCAAGAAATTCGAGGCCCACCACGTTCAGCGTGACTTGCTCCAAGTGGAAATTGCCGTCCACCGCGATCACGTCATACGTTCCGGACGGCGACACACGGACCGTCAAGGTGCCGTCCAGCGCCAGATTGCCGTTCTGGAATGAACCGGTCCCGGAAAGGTTATGGACGGTTTGACTCGTCCCTCCGAGATCCACCGTCACGTTGTTCGTCAGAATCAGTTGCCCGGTTTGTGAAAAGATGGCGTCCGACGTGTCCAGCCCGCCGGCGGTCAGCCACTTGGCGGAGAGATAGGCTTCGACGTTACGGACCTCCTCCACTGAAAGAAACCGGTCATACGCCAGCACTTCGCCGATGTCGCCGATATAACAGCGGTTGGCGCTCGTGGAGATGTAGTAGCCGCCCAGCGCGTTGTTTACGGACGTCTTGGGCAGCGCGGTCTGGCCACAGAAAACATACGGCGCGCTGGCGACAAAGCTCCGTGTCGCAGCCCCGTTGACCCTGTAGACGCCATCGTAAAAGATATCGCCGATGAAGCCGTCCCGCCACGTCGTGGCATTATCCTGCCGCAGCCCGACATCCGCGGTCAGCGCGGGCGCCCAGACGCCTGCGAGCGACTGGAAGCCCCAGGTCTTGGTCACAAAGAAAAGGGTTTGGACTTTGCAGGAAACAGGCGTGTACATCCAATTCGTCCCGGCAAAGCGGACTGCATTTCGCCCATAGATGGCATTGGTGACATATGCGGGCTCAACGTATCTGCGGTCCACAGGCTGTTTGAAGGCAATCCCATTGCCCAGCCGAGAGGACCAGTTCGTAACCGCCCCCGTTTCATTCGTTGCAACGGTGTTGGTGGCCGAAGCGTCCAGCCAATAGGTCAAACCCGCTTGGATCGGTTCAACATGATACGGGGCGAGGTGAACGGTCCCGCCGTTCAAAACGACGTCGTTGGTCGACGCGACCCTGACGGTGAGGTCCGCCGTGGAAGAGCCGGTTTTCACCAGCCTGATGTTCCCGGCGATCACGCCGCTGAAGGACGAGGCGCCTGTGACCGTCAACGTCACCACGGCGTCACTGCTGTTCGTGATCATGCCTTCGCCCGAGAGCGACGCCAGCGTCTGGCTGATGCCGTTCAGATCCAGCACCGCGCGGTTTTCCATGGAAAGCGAGGTTGTCGGCGGCAGCAGGTTCTCATCCTGATTCACACGGTGCAGCCCGTTGCCCAGCCACTTCTCCGCAAGGTAATCTTCGATCTGCCAGCGCTCTTCCTCCGACAGGACACGGTCATAGGCGATGACCTCGCCGATATACCCTTTATAGGCCCGCTTCTGCGGCGCTGTGTAGTAGTAGTTTCCCAGCGCGACATTGCAGGTCTTGCCGGCGGTTCTCTGCGCATACAGGATATGCGGCACGTTCTGCACAAAGTTGTTGGTGTTTTGCCCATTGATGATAAAGGTCGGCAGGTCGTTAAAGAAAAAGGTGGGATTACCGGGAGAGTTCTGCCAACTGGTGCTTGAGGACGTGCGGATGCCAAAATCGCCGTTATCCTGGCCCCAGATTCCATCCATCGCCTCATATCCCGTCGGCTTATTGACGATGAAGAGCGATTTATGGGACAGCGAAACCGTGGACGCGATCCGATTGGTGTTGCCCGCGAAGTAGACCGCCGGCTTGCCGTTGATCGCGTTCTGCGCATACTCCGGCAGGGGACGGTCGGCCGTCTTCTTGAACCGCAAGCCCGCCGCCGAAGAATCGGTCCAGTTCGTCACCGTCTGACTGCTGTCCGTCAAGACTTTCGACGCGTCCGCAGCGTCCAGCCAATAGGACAAGCCTGCCGCCGGAGGCCGGGTCAAGCCCGCCTGCAGCTTCAGCGTCCCCTCCCGGATCACAGTCGGCCCCGAGTAGCTCTGGGGGCGCGTCAGGATCAGCGTCCCCGTACCGACCTTGGTGAGCCCCAGCACCGCCGCGCCATCCTTCAGGCAACCGTTAAACATGAAGTTCGTGCCGCTCTTTCCGATTTCGAGAGGCTTTGGATTGACCGCGCCCGCGACAGCCGAGACATCGCCGTACCCCAGAAACATCTGAAACCAGGTGTTGGAACCATTCACACCGACAGGCGACACTCCGGCATCGAACGAGGCCAGCGAAACTTGGTCGCCTGTGAAGAGGAGCGGTCCGTTGCCTTTCTGGACGAAGGAGCCCGTTCCGCCGATGTTGTTGGTCACGAGCAGCGTCGCCGTGTTGTTGAAAGTGACCGTCGAGTTGTTCGTCACATCACCCTGCCCGAAACTCCCCTCCGGGCCCAGTGACAGGATGCCCGACTGCACGACGGTCATGCCCGCATAGGTGTTTGTCGCATTCAAGGTCAGCGTACCCGACGCCGTTTCGGACGAGAAGTAGAGGCTTCCTTTCCCGCCCACCGCTTTATTCACCTTAATGCTCCCCGTAACTGCCACAAGGAAGCCCACGTCATCAATCAGCGTCACCGTGTTGTCCAGCGTCAACTGGGTGACGCCGGCGTAGTCGAGTACCGCAGACTTGTGAGCGCCGCCCACCCCGAAGCCAGCCAAGTGAAGCTTGTTGGAAAGGGTCAAGTCTCCCAGCATGAGCTGCGCGCCCTTGTCGCGGTTGCCGTACACATAGATGTCACCCGTGCTGAACACGCCCGGATTCACCATCGTCACACGGCCGCCCATAATCCGCGTGTCGCCGGAATAGGTGTTGGTACCCGCGACGTTGAGCCAGAAAAGCTCTTTCGCGTTACGAGCCGCCAAGGTCACGCCGTTCTGGCCGGCCAAGGCGCTCGAAAGCGTGCTGGCTTGGTAGTTGGCCGAAGCTCCCGCGCCCCAGATCACGCCCTCTGACGTCCCGAAGTCGATCGTCCCGCCGGTGATCGTCGGCCCCGGCACATTGGCGCCTTGCGAGTTGAAGATGATCCCGGCGGGATGCGTGCCGTCGCCGACGGTCAAGGTCTTGCCTGCGCTGATGGTGAGGGTTCTGCGGTCATTCATCCGCAACGCGTGGACGTGCTTGTCATCCGCCACCGTCACGTTGTTGGTCACATCGGCGATGGAGGAGGCGCCGCCGTTGACACCGTCCGTGTAGGCGGCAGGCACGAATCCGTTGCCCGAATCATACGTGAGGAAGTGGAACGGGAAATTCACTCCCGACAGGTCACATCCGACAATCGACGCATCCACCATGCCGTTGGAGACAACCGGCGCAGTGCCGTTCACGAGAACCTTCTTCGT
>Ga0209066_10004835_pt1 | contig 14455 bp, 12 predicted proteins | sample All_14_2_FD_187198 | JGI IMG/M metagenome (GOLD analysis project Ga0209066, IMG submission 187198) | Freshwater microbial communities in response to fracking from Pennsylvania, USA - Allegheny Zone_MetaG_DW_15 (SPAdes) (version 2) ...
CCGCCCGCCGGTGGCATTCAGGTCGCCAATATGATCGGGCGCGTGAACATGGACGGGCGCGGCCATTGTACCGGTACGCTGGTGGGCGACAATCTGGTTCTCACCGCCTCCCACTGCCTGTGGGACAAGAAGGCGGAGCGCTGGTATGGCGCCCAATTCGTCCATTTCGTGGCCGGATACAGCCAATATGGCTTTGCCGGCCATTCCAAGGCTACCCAACTGCTGATTTCCCGGCAATCCGACCCGGCGACCTTCCTCGACACCGCCGCCTTTCCCAATGACTGGGCGGTGATGGTCCTGGAAAAGCCGCTGGGCAAGGAGCTTGGCCATGTCGACCTGCTCGATCCGCAATTGATGAAGGGCGAATTGCCGAACCTGCTGATCATGGGCTATCGGCGCGACCGTGCCCATGCCCTGACGGCGGAACGCAATTGTGTGGCCCGGCAGGACCCCTTCAATGCCGGGCTGTTCCTGCACAACTGCCAGGGCACGTTCGGCGTGTCCGGCGGACCCTTGATGGGGGTGCTGAATCGCAAACCCATCCTGGCGGGTGTCGTGATCGGAATCATCGAACGCGATGGCAAGCAGTTCGGCGCCGCCATCAACCACACCGCCATCTTCAGCACTGTCCAGGCCCTGCGCCGGGGGGATATGGCGGCAGCCGGAAAATTCGCCCGTCTGCTGGACTGACCCCGTCCCGCTTGAAAAAAAAGCTTCCCGGAATTGTTCGGCGCGATACCATCGCACGGGCGCGTTCATTCGTCATCAAGATGAAGGACGCGAACCGCCTGCGAAGGCCCCGCCTTTAACGGCCAATGACAATGAATGATCCAGGGAGAGATTCAATCATGACCAGACCGATTGCCCGGCGAGCCTTGCTGGCCGTTGCGGGCTTCGCCCTCCTCGCGGGTGGGCTTTCCTTCGGTTACCCGAACAGCGCCGCCGCCGCGGATATGCCGGTGCTGCGCTTCTCCACCCCCGCATCGCAGACCGATTTCCGGTCGAAGGGGCTGGAGGAGATTTTCGGCGCGGCGATCAAGGATTTCGCCAAATACGAGCCGCACTACAATGCCACCCTGTTCAAGCAGGGTACGGAGCTGATAGCGATCCAGCGCGGCAATCTGGAAATGTCGATCACCTCCGCCCAGGAATTGGCCACCCTGATCCCCTCCTGGTCGATCTTCACGGCCGGCTATCTGCTGCGCGATGCGGACCACCAGCGCAAGGTGTTCGAAAGCGATATCGGCAAGGAGATGTATGGGCTGGTGGAAGACCAGCTGGGCATCAAACTGCTGAGCGTGATCTATTTCGGCGGCCGGCAGCTCAACCTGCGCACCGACAAGGAGATTCGCGTGCCGGAGGATCTGGCCGGCGTGAAACTGCGTATGCCGGGCACCGATGCCTGGCTGTTCCTGGGCAAGGCGCTGGGCGCCAATCCGGTGCCGGTGGCCTTCACCGAGGTTTATACGGCCCTGCAGACCGGCGCCATCGACGGGCAGGACAATCCGCTGCCGACCAGCCGCGACCGCAAATTCTATGAGGTCACCAAGCAGGTCGTGCTGACCAACCATCTGGTCGACATGAACTTCCTGTCGATCAGCAAGGCGGTGTGGGACAAGTTCACCCCCGCCCAGCAAGAGGTGATGCAGAAGGCCGCCAGCGACGCTTCCGCCAGGATTGCCAAGGATATCCTGGCCCAGGAAGCCGAAATCCAGGCCTTCTTCAAGGATCAGGGGCTGAAGGTCTATACGCCCGACCTGAACGCCTTCCGCACGCGCGTGCAGAAGCTGTATCTGGAATCGGAATACGCGAAGGACTGGCCCAAGGGCATGGTCGATCGCGTCAACGCCATTCAATAAGGCAGGCGGACACAATGGCACGCCTCATCCGGTTTCTGTCGGCACGGGCCGAGAACGTGGCGGCGGCTCTGCTCGCCCTGCTGTTCCTGAGCTTCATGCTGCAGATCGTCAGCCGCTATCTGGTGAACCACCCGATCGGCTGGACCTTGGAGGCGTGCCTGATCGCCTGGCTCTGGATCGTTTTCTGGTGCTCCGCCTTCCTGTTGAAGGACGAGGATCATGTCCGCTTCGACATGGTCTATCTGGCGGTCGGGGCGAAGACACGACGCGTCTTCGCCGGAATCGTGGCAGTGGTGCTGATCGCGGCATTCGCGATCTCGCTGCCCGCCACGATCGACTACATCCACTTCATGAAGATCCAGAAAAGCGCCACGCTGAAAATCCGGCTGGATCTGATCTTCATGGTCTATGCCTTCTTTGCGGTGGCCGTGATCGGCCATTATGCGCAGCGCCTGCTGCTGATCGTGATGGGACGGCCGTTCGACGCGAGCGAGGACGGCCGCGAGGCCGGACATATCCCCTATGAGTGATCCTTTCCTGTTCGCATTGATCCTGATGTTCGTGCTGGCGGCGCTGGGCGCGCCCATAGCCCATGCCATCATCGCCGGTGCCATCGCCTATCTGGGGATCAAGGGCCAGGATATGGGCCTGGCCGCCGAGCAGATCATCCAGGGCCTGTATGACAGTTTCATCCTGCTGGCCGTGCCCCTGTTCATCGTGGCGGCCAATGTGATGAATGCCGGGTCGATCAGCGACCGGCTGCTGACCTTCTGCGTGGCGCTGGTCGGACGGTTCCGGGGCGGGCTGGCCCATGTCAATGTCGTCTCCAGCGTGATCTTTTCCGGCATGTCGGGCTCGGCCATCGCCGATGCGGCCGGGATCGGCAAGATCATTGTGGAGATGATGATCCGGTCCGGCCGCTACAGCCCTGGCTTCGCCGCCGCGATCACCGTGGCATCGGCCACCATCGGTCCGATCATTCCGCCCTCCATCCCGATGGTGATGTACTCCCTCGTCTCCGACGCCTCCATCGGCTACCTGTTCCTGGCCGGGGTGGTACCGGGTCTGCTGATGGCCCTGATGCTGATGGCGATGATCGCCATTCAGGCGCGGCGCCATGATTTCGGGCGGGAAGAGCCGGTCCCCCTGCGCGCCCTGCCCCGGCATGGCCTCCGCGCCTTTCCGGCCCTGATGATGCCGGTAATCCTGCTGGCCGGCATCTATGGCGGGGCAACCACACCGACGGAAGCCGCCGCGGTGGCGGCGGGCTATGCGCTGCTGCTGGCCGCCTTTCTCTATCGCGCGCTCAGCTTCCGCGGGCTTTATGTCATCATGAAGGAAAGCGCGCGCTCCTCGGCCTCCATCGGCATCATCATCGGGGCGGCGCTGGTGCTGAACTACATCGTCGCCAGCGAGAATATTCCGGGCGCCGTGGCCCTGTGGATGCAGGGGCTGGACGTGACCCCGCTTGGCTTCCTGTTCGGGATCATGCTGCTGATCTTCGTGCTGGGCTGCTTCCTGGACGCGGCCACCATCCTGCTGGTGATCGTGCCCCTGTTCCTGCCGACCTGCCGGGATCTGGGTATCGATCTGGTGCATTTCGGCGTGGTGGTCGTGGTCAATACGATGATCGGCCTGATCACCCCGCCTTATGGTCTGCTGCTATTCGTGGTCAACGCCACCACCGGGGTGAAGCTGATCGACATCATCCGCGAGGTCGTGCCCTTCCTGGCCGCCCTGCTGGTTGCGCTGACCGTGATGGTGCTGGTGCCGGATCTGGTGCTGTGGCTGCCGCGTCTGTTCGGCTATCCCGGCTGACGCAGGTCAGAACGCCAGATAGATGTCACAGGCCGCCAGCACATCCAGGAACAGCCGGGTATGGGCCTGATAGGCCTTGCCGCTGATCGGCCTGCCCATGCGCTTTTCATAGAACACCACCACTTCATTGGCGCTCATCGCATCGTCCCTGCCGCTTAAAAGCCGGTCGAGCTCTCGATGCACCTCGCCGGAAATCACCAGGATTTCCCGATCCATCCGGCAGCCATAGCGCGACGGGTTGAGATAGGCGTGGTCGAAAAAGCCGGGATCGGCCATCCGCGCCGCCGTCTGCGTTTGCGGTGGCCCCTTTCCATCCCTGTCCAGGCCAGAAGCCAAGGCCGGGGGGATGGTCGTCAGAGCAAACAATACCGTCAACAAGACCAAGCGAAACAACATAACGTTCGCCTCCGTCGACTGGTCGCGATACCCGCCCGAGCAAGCAGGATCGGGACTGTGTTTGATACGCACGGCGTGCGCTTCCAGAAAAACTATGTGCACGAAGTGCGCCTCTTGCAAGCAAAAAAAAGCGCATGCCGTGCGCCCATCCCAGTCCGCGCCGATTTGCTTCCCGCAATGGCAGCCACATCGCCAGGACGGTCGCAATCCGCACGCGAAGCATTGGAGGGGCCGAGGGGTACCGGTGTACGCCAGAGCGGCAAAATTTCACTTGCTATTGCGATACCATCCGACCATCTAATCGGCGCGGAAGGAAAATTAGGCAAACGGCATGTTTGGATCGGATAAAACTAAAAAGCCGGAGAAGGTTCCGACCAAGGAACCGGTCTACCCATCCATTTTGCGTGTCGACCGCGCGGATTTCCCGATCCTGAATTTCGGCATCAGCCGCATGCGCATCGGCAATGTCGATTCCGACATCGTGCCGGGCATGTATCTGCATGCGGTCCTGCCTCTGCCTTTCCATTCGGGGGAGGAGGAGCACGTCACCATTCTGGCGCTGGTCTATGGCATTCAGGATGGCGTGGCCGCGATCCGGGTGGAGGAACTGTCGGCCATATCCCGCCGCATGATCCAGGATTGGGTGACGGAGGCGACGGAAAAGGGCGCCCTGGCGCCCAAGCCGCTGGGTGCCCCGCCGCAGCCCGCGGAAAAGGAAAAGGCCGGGGAATAACCCCCGCCCGGCCCGAACCGCTTACACCTCCGTCCTCGGGTCCCGCGCCTGATCCATCCTGCCCGATCCGTTCGACCGGGGGCGGGAAAATTGCCTTCACAGCGTGATGCTGTCGGATTGAACCAAAAAAGCGCGCTGAAGCTCAAGTCCAGCCTTAATACTGGACTAAAGGTCCCGCATTCGCTATCCCGCGCCTGACCTTCACCACAGGATCGACTGTCCTCGCCCCATGCCCACCCATGCCGAACAGCGCCACCTGCCGCATACGCCGCAGCAGCTTTTCGACCTTGTGGCGGATATCAAGCGCTATCCCGAATTCCTGCCCTGGTGTCGGGGCGCGCGCGTCCGCACCGAAACCGAGACGGAGGTGGTGGCCGATCTGATCATCGGCTTCAAGGGCATTACGGAGCGTTTCACCAGCCGCGTGAAGCTGGACCGGCAGGCCCTGGCGATTCATGTCGCCTATGAGGATGGGCCGTTCAAATATCTGAACAACCACTGGAAATTCCTGCCCGGTGAGGATGAAGGGCACTGCACCATCGATTTCTATGTTGATTTCGAGTTCCGCTCGCGCCTGTTGCAGAAGATGATCGAATTCCTGTTCGAGGAGGCCGTGCGCCGCATGGTCGCCGCCTTCGAAACCCGCGCCAACCAGCTTTACGGCTGAACTTCCGGGCCACGCCGCCCCGGACAGCCGCGCCCCGAGGTGCGAGCATCCGGTTTGGATGGGTGCTACGCTGTCCGCCCGAACTTTCGAGACGCACCTGCGGTGCTCCTATAGGCATGCGGCTTGTTTTACAGCCTTTCCCTCACCCTGAGGCGCGAGCGACAGCGAGCCTTGAAGGGCGAGGGAAAGCCTCTGCACAGCACCAACTAAACCAGTCGGAGCCTTATACCAACCAGCTCGGCCACCGACCGATCAGGTGTGGGTTTCGCTCAAGCGCCGCGCGGGCTTGACCAAGCTGCGATGAGTTCGGCTCATCACAGCTTGGTATTAGCCGCAGGTATAGGGAACGCCGGCCTTGCCGGTATTGGCGTTGTATTCCTTGATGATGCTGACGACCTTCTGCGCGGTTTCGCCTTCCTGGGCGATCTCGTCCCAGAATTTCAGTGCCGCCTGCTCCACCTCATGCCATTCGGCCTGCGGAATGGAGGTCAGCTGCAGCTTGGTGCCGGTGGCGCGCAGCTTCGCTTCGCCAGCCCAATACCAGCCATTGCGATAGGTATGGCTGGATTCGATGCCGGCCATGACCACGGATTTCAGATGGGCCGGCAGCTCGGCCCATTTCTTCTCGTTCACGAAGAAGGAGCCGATCCAGGCGCCGGAGATGTTGTTGGTCAGGAAATAGTCGGTCACATCGGCCCAGCCCACGGTATAGGCCTCGGTAATGCCGCACCAGGACATACCGTCCAGCTCGCCCGTCTGCACCGCGACTTCCGCATCCTCATAGGGGATGGAGACCGGGACCACGCCATATTGGGCCAGGAAGCGGCCCGCCGTCGGGAAGGTGTACAGCCGCAACCCGTTCAGATCGGCCAGGCTGCGCAGCGGCTTCTTGGTGTTGAAGTTGCAGGGGTCCTGCCCGGCAGCCGACAGCCAGACCACGCCGCCCACCTTCTGATAGGCGGCCTTCCAGACATCGGCCAGCCCGTAATGATAGAACAGCGCCGGCACGTCCAGCGCATGCTTGGTCGCCATCGGGAAATAGCCGCCAAACACCGCGACTTCGGCCGGAGACGCCATGGAATCATCGTCGGAATGTACCGCATCGATGGTACCGGCCTGCAGGGCGCGGAACAGCTCGCCGGTCGGGACCAGCTGATCGGCATAATACAGCTCGATCTCCAGCTCGCCCTTGGCGGCGGCATTGATCGCGTCGATGGCGGGCTTGGTCACGAACTGGCCCAGCGTCGAGCCGGCATAGGTCTGGAAGCGCCATTTGATCGGCGCCTGAGCCCGCACGATGGCCGGGGCGGCCAGGGTTGCCGCCCCCGCGCCAGCCGCGGCAAGTCCGGCACGGCGCAGGAAATCGCGTCTGTTGGTCTTCGTCATGATTGTTCTCTCCTGTTCTGTCTTGTCTTGGTTGCACGACGGAATGCAGCGCCGGCCTTGTTGTGCGGCCGGCTTGGGATGGCGACGCCGGTGGAAGGGCGCCACCATCCGGAACAGCCCCTTACTTCCCGTAATGCTGCGCGGGCAGCCACAGGGCGATCTCGGGGAAAAGCATCACCAGGGTCAGCGCCAGCAGCATCACCAGCACGAAAGGCCCGATGGATCGGTAAATGTCCTTCAGCGTCACCTCCGGCGGGGCCATGGCGCGCATCAGGAACAGATTATAGCCGAAAGGCGGCGTCATATACGCAATCTGGCAGGTGATGGTGTACAGCACCCCGTACCAGATCAGGTCGAAACCCAGCAGGGCCACCAGCGGCACATAAAGCGGGGCCACGATCACCAGCATCGCGGTATCGTCCAGGAACATGCCCATCACCAGGAAGGACAGCTGCATCAGGATCAGCACGGTCCAGGGCGACAGGTCCAACTGGCCGATGAACAGATTCTCGATGGCCTTGACCGCGCCCAGCCCGTCGAACACCGCCCCGAAGCAGAGGGCTGCCATGATGATCCACATGAACATGCAGCTGACCGACAGGGTCATGCGCAGGGTGTTTTCCAGCACTACCCGGTTCAGCCGGCCACGGATGGCGGCGGCAATGGTGGCCGCGACCGCACCCACCGCCGCCGATTCCACCAAGCTGGTAATGCCGGTAATGAACAGCCCGGTCATGGCGACGAAAATGCACAGCGGCAGAATGCCCGCGCGCAGCAGCCCCAGCTTTTCCGCCAACGGCATGCTGCGCTCTTCCTTCGGCAAAGGCGGCCCCAGATGGGGCTGAATCCAGCAGCGCACCACGATATACAGGATGAACAGCCCCGCCATCATCAGGCCGGGGAACACGCCAGCCAGCCAGAGCTGGCCGACCGGCTGGCGCGCGATCATGCCATAGAGCACCAGCACGACCGAAGGCGGCACCAGAATGCCGAGTGTCGAGCCCGCCTGGATCACGCCGGTGACCATGATCTTGTCATAGCCGCGCCGCAACAGCTCCGGCAGGGCGATGGTGGCCCCGATGGCAAGCCCAGCCACCGACAGCCCGTTCATGGCGGAAATCACCACCATCAGCAGGATGGTGCCGATGGCAAGCCCGCCATGGACCGGCCCCATCCAGACATGGAACATGCGGTACAGATCGTCGGCGATCTTCGATTCCGACAGCATGTAGCCCATGTAGATGAACAGGGGCAGCGTCAGCATCGGGTACCATTTCATCAGCTTGATGGCGGCGCTGAAGGCCATCTGCGCGCCGCCATCGCCCCACAGCAGCAGGGCGGCGGCCGCCCCGACGAAACCGATGGCGCCGAACACCCGTTTACCCGTCAGCAACAGCACCAGCAGGCTGGCGAACATGGTCAGGGCGATGAAATCATTGCTCACGACAGCGGCCTCCCGGTCGCGGTCGCGACATCCTTGCAGAACTGCGACAGGACCTGCAGCAGCATCATGACCGCGCCGAAGGTCAGCACCAGCTTGATCGGCCACATATAGGGCCGCCAGGCGGAAAAGGTGCGCTCGTTGAAGGTGAAGGCATAGATCGTGCTGTCGATCGACCCGATCAGCAGCATCACCAGATAGAACAGCAGGAAGACGAAGGTCACCGCATCCACCACTGCTCGCTTGCGTGCCGACCATGTGCTGTAGAGCAGGTCCATGCGCACATGCCCGTCGATCTGCAACGAATAAGGACCGCCCAGAAAGAAATAGGCCATCATCAGGAACTGGGCCATGTCCAGCGTCCACAAAGCGGGCGTGGAAAACGCCTTGGTGAGCGAGGAATAGAACAGCACCCCGATCATGGCGAAGATCATATACATGGTCGCCCGCCCGATCGCCCGGTTCACCCGGTCAACGATCCGGACATAGGCTTCTACAACCCGTCGCATGAAACCCCCTGCATCGCGCTCCCCTCATCCCCCCGATGCCATCGCTTTATTGCGTGCTAGCCTGCTGCACCTGACGTTGCATTGCAACAGAAAGACTTCGGGGCAGATCAAGCCCCGACGGCACGAAACCACTCCCCGCCGGAATCCGTGATTTCGGCGCGTCATCCCCCCGTCCAGGGCCGCGTACCGCGCCGGTCGCGGACCGAATCCACTTCCAGCCGGCCATCCGCCCGCCAGCGCAGGAACACCGCCCCATCGCGCGCCAGGGTTTCGCCCGTAATGGCAAGCAGGCCGGGCTTGCACCAGCGCGCCACCCGCAGCCCGGTGATGACGATATCGGCGCGGGCACAATCGCCCGCCAGCGCCTCCGCTCGCCCGCCCAGCGAGACCAGCAACCCGTCGCGATCCCAAAGACAGCCCGCCGCATCACAGCGCAGATCGCCCCCCATGGCGCTTGCCCCCGCTTTCGGAAAGGCGATGCGCGGCGGCTCTCCCAGCGATTCTGCCCACATCCCGGCTGCATGTTTTTCCCGCCGCAGGCTGGACAGATAGAGCCCGTCCTCCGTCCGGATGCCGATCAGCCTGGCATCCTCGTTGACCAACAGATCGGGCGGCTCGGTCAGCAGGAAGGATGCGATGGCAAGCCCGATCCCGGCCAGCCCCAGCAACCGCTTGCGGCCGGTCCACAGGCACAGCCACAGCCCGCCCAGCACGGCGCCGATAAAGCCCCATTCCGGCATCTGCGGCAGGCTGCCCACCGCCCCCGGCCAATGCGCCGTGGATTCCGCTACCCAGAGCAGTGCCGTCACCCCCTCGCCCATCAGCCAGAGCGGCCAGGCCTCCAGCCCCAAGGGCATGGCCAGCACCGACAGCACGGCCGCCGGCATGATCCAGAAACCGGTCAGGGGAATCGCCGCCATATTGGCGATCAGGCTGTACTGGGCGATCCGGTTGAAATGATAGGCGCCGATCAGCCCGGTCGCGGCCCCCGCGATCAGCGTGGTCAGCGCCACCCCGGCCAGATAAAGCGCGATGCGCCCCGGCCAACCGCCAGCGCGCCCGACATCGGCCAGCCGTCGGCCAAAGGCTTCATAGAAAGCGATCAGCGCCACCACCGCCGCGAAGGATAGCTGGAAACTCGGCCCCATGACCTCTTCCGGCTGCAGGGCCATCACCACCAGGGCGGCCACCGCCACCAGACGCGGGCTGAAGGGATAGCGATCCAGGATCACGGCGCCCAGCGCGATGGTCGTCATCAATACCGCGCGCTGCGTGGGCACCGTCGCCCCGGCCAGGACCATATAAACCACCGCACCCAGAATGGCGGCCAGCGCCGCCCATTTCTTGATCGGGTAACGCAGCGCCACCGGCGGCACCAGCGCCAGAACGGCCCGCAGCCCGCCGAACAGCAGGGCCGCCACCAGCCCGACATGCAGGCCGGAAATCGCCAGCAGATGTGCCAGTCCGGAATCGCGCATATTATCCAGCACGGCCTGCGGAATGGCGCTGCGGTCGCCCGTCACCAGGGCAGCGGATACCGCGCCCGCCTCCCCCTCCACCCGGGCGCGGATGGTTTGCGACAGGCCGTCGCGCAGACCCGCCAGCCAGATCACCGCCCGGTCATAGGCCCCGGCCTGCCGCTCGGAAAGCAGGCGCACCTCGCCCAGGGCGAAACCGACTGCACCCAACCCGTCGAACCAGGCGCGGCGCTGGAAATCATAGCCGCCCGGCATGGCAGGGGCGGGCGGCGGGTTCAGCCGCGCGCGCACCGCGATCCACTGCCCCGGCAAAGGAGCGGTTGCATCCTTGCGTTTCAGAACGATGCGCACCCGTTCCGGCAGTTGATCCGACGGCAGGCGTGGCAGCGACACCCTATCCAGCGTCACCCGGTTGCCCTCGGTCATGCGTTCCAGCACGACCACCCGGCCTTCCACCTCGGCCGGGCCAAAACTGCGCTGCAGCACCGGGGCGGCCACGCGCGCATTCTGCCATTGCGCCAGGGCAAAGCCGCTCGCAACCAGGCAGAGCGCGAGGCAGGGCCAGAGCAGAAAGCCATCCCGCCGTCCAGCAAGGGCCAGAAAACCCAGCAGGCCCATGGCAGCGATTCCCGCCCAGCCCGGCGGTTCGAAACGCAGCGCGAAATAGGCGGCGATGCCCGCCCCGACCAGCACCGGCAGCCATAGGAAAAACCGCGCGCGCTCGGCCAGGAAGCTGTCGCGCAGGACCGACAAAGGATTGGCCTGGCGCAAGGCGCCCCTGCCCTCCTCCTCCTCGATCCAATCGGCCATCATCTTCCCCCTGCCAGCCGGGCCGAGGGTAAGCGAGGCAGAAGAATTCGGCCAGGGGTTGCGTCAGGCGCCCGAACGGTTCGGAAGGCCCCGGCCCGTGCCCCCGACGCGCGCGGCCCGACGAATCGCGGGCTGGACCAGCGGCACCAGCGCCACGCCCAGCCCCACCAGCAGCACCCACCAGGCCGGGCGCAGCGTGATCGACAGCATCAGATTGGCGTCCAGCACCCGCATCCAGGGCACGGCGGTAGCCAGCCCGTACCACAGGGCTTCCAGCCCGGCCGTCAGCGGTGCTGCCAGCAGGGCCACCAGCAGCAGCGCGGCTGGTCGGTCCAGCCTGCCGCCCAGTCGATGGGCAAGGCGCCAGCCCATCAGCAGCAGGAAAAATCCCATCATCAGGGCCGCCTGGGTGGCGTTGATCTTCGACTGCAGGAAGAAATGCACCAGCGACAGCACCCCGATCAAATAGACGAGGCGGTGCAGCATGCCCCAGCGCCGCCCCATCCGGCGGATCGCCCGATCGGTGGAGGTCGCGGCCAGCACCGCCAGCCCCAGCAGCGCGATGAAGCCGATGGTCAGATAGGGCCGCAGCACGATTTCCGACGCAACCCGGCCGATATTCCAGGATTGGTCGAGCGCATACAGCACCAGATGGGCCAGGGCATAGAAAAAGACGGACAACCCGATCATGCGCCGGACCAATACCCAGCGGCTCCACCCCGTGATGCGGCGCAGCGGTGTCAGCAACAGCGAGAGCAGCAGCAGCCGCACGGCCCAGTCGCCGGTACGGTGGATCGCCTCCGTCACCGGGCGCGGGCCCAACACCCCCGTCGCGGCATCCCAGACGAGCCAGAGCGCCGGGGCGATGGTGAGCAGGAAGGCCAGCGCATACAACGTGCTGAACCGCCCGGCCCGATCATTCCAGGGAAAATCGATGCGCAAGGGAACCCTCCTGAAGCTTCTCGGGATCAAGTGGGGCAGGCCCGCACCAAACGCCACCCCACCTCACGAAGACGTTTATGCAGGTTACCGCAAGGGCGGAAGGCATGGCGCTGCCATTCCCCTTCGCCCTTTCGATGCCGGGGCGGGATGTGATAGAGGCTTGCCCGCCCTCGCGGGTCCGTCCCGCGCGGCCATGGACCTTGCAGGAGCCCCGCCCGATGAAAGTCGTCACCCGTTTCGCCCCCTCCCCCACCGGTTTCCTGCATATCGGGGGCGCGCGCACCGCGCTGTTCAACTATCTGTTCGCGCGGCACCATGGCGGCACCTATCGCCTGCGGATCGAGGATACCGACAAGCAGCGCTCCACCAGTGAAGCCATTGATGCCATCCTGGACGGGCTGGGCTGGCTGGATCTGAAGGGTGAAGGCGAGATCGTCTTCCAGTCGGAAAACGCCCCGCGCCATGCCGAGGTGGCCCATAGCCTGCTGGCCGAAGGCAAGGCCTATCGCTGCTATTGCTCGCCCGATGAGTTGACGGCGATGCGCGAGAAGGCCCGGGCCGAAGGCAAGCCGATGCGCTATGACGGCACCTGGCGCGACCGCGATGCGTCGGAGGCTCCGGCCGGCGTCGATCCGGTGATCCGGGTCAAGATGCCCCAGACGGGTGAGACGACCATTGACGATCTGGTGCAGGGGCCGGTGACGGTCGCCAATGACCAGCTGGATGATTTCATCCTGCTGCGCGCGGATGGCACGCCCACCTATATGCTCTCGGTCGTGGTCGATGATCACGACATGGACATCACCCATGTCATCCGGGGTGACGACCATCTGACCAATGCCTTCCGCCAGTACCATCTGTACATGGCCTGTGGCTGGGAGGCGCCGCGCTTCGCCCATATTCCGCTGATCCATGGGCCGGACGGGGCAAAGCTGTCCAAGCGCCATGGCGCGCTGGGCGTGGATGCCTATCGCGACGAGCTGGGCTATCTGCCCGAGGCGCTGTGCAATTATCTGCTGCGCCTGGGCTGGGGCCATGGCGATGACGAGATCATCGGGCGCGATCAGGCCATAGAATGGTTCGATCTGGATGCGGTCGGCCGCTCCGCCTCGCGCTTCGATTTCGCGAAGCTTGAGAATCTGAACGGCCATTACATCCGCGAGGCGGACAATGCCCGGTTGACCGATCTGACCCTTGCCTGGCTGGAAAAAGACCTTCCCGCCATGGACAGGCCCGGCGTGCAGGCCCGCATCCTGTCCGGCATGAACGGGCTGAAGCTGCGCGCCAAGACGGTGAAGGAGCTGGCGGAAAGCGCCCGCTTCTATGCCGAGCGGCCGGTCTTCCCGCTGGAGAATCCGAAGGCCTCGAAGCTGCTGGAAGGCGAAGGCCGCACCCAGCTGGCCCAGGCGGCGGAAAAGCTGGCCTCGGCCCAGGATTGGAGCGAGCCCGGCCTGGAAGCGGCCATCCGGGAGCTTAGCGAAAGCACCGGGCTGGGGCTGGGGAAATTCGCCCAGCCGCTGCGCGCAGCCCTGACCGGGTCGAACTCCTCCCCCGGCCTGTTCGAAGTGATGGCCGTGCTCGGCCGCGAGGAAGCCCTGGCCCGGATCGATGCTGCGCTGCGGTCCTGAATACCGCGGCCGGATGTTCCGAAAAACAGGAAACTCGCCGGTTTGCGTTCAGCGAATTGGCATTGTATAACCCATTCCGCATTGCGGCATCGGCTGGCCGCCGGCATTCCCAGGAGGGGCCGAAAAGCCCCTCTTCCCTGGCAAAGCGAATTGCCACCAAAGATATTGGAGGGGCCCATATGAGCGACGATACCAAATCCGGATCCAATACTCCTCATGTCACGCTGGTGGACCACCAGTCGGGCAAGAGCTTCGATTTCCCGGTCCTCAAGGGGACCACGGGTCCGGACGTGATCGATGTCCGCTCGCTATATTCCAAGACCGGCTATTTCACCTATGATCCGGGCTTTACCTCGACCGGCTCCTGCGAATCCGGCATCACCTATATCGATGGCGATGTAGGCCAGCTGCTGCATGGTGGCTATTCGATCGAAGATCTGGCCGAACATGCCGATTACATGGAAGTCTGCTATCTGCTGCTGCATGGCGAACTGCCGAATGTGCAGCAGAAGAAGGAATTCACCAATTCCATCACGCGCCACACCATGGTGCATGAGCAGTTGCTGAACTTCTTCCGTGGTTTCCGCCGCGACGCCCATCCGATGGCGATCATGGTGGGCGTGGTCGGCGCGCTGTCGGCCTTCTATCACGACTCCACCGACATCACCGACCCGAAGCACCGCGTGATCGCCTCGCACCGGCTGATCGCCAAGATGCCGACGATTGCTGCCATGGCCTATAAATATTCGGTCGGCCAGCCCTTCGTCTATCCGCGCAATGATCTGGGC
>Ga0209066_10004836_pt1 | contig 14454 bp, 9 predicted proteins | sample All_14_2_FD_187198 | JGI IMG/M metagenome (GOLD analysis project Ga0209066, IMG submission 187198) | Freshwater microbial communities in response to fracking from Pennsylvania, USA - Allegheny Zone_MetaG_DW_15 (SPAdes) (version 2) ...
CGGCGCGCTGGCCGGCGACGTCGGCTTCCTGCCCACCGCCAGCTACTGCGGGCGCATCCGCGGCGACTTCCTGAACATGACCGCCCTGCTGTGCGGCAGCCGCTTCGGGCGCGGCCTGATCCGCCCGGGCGGCCTCGGGTTCGACGTCGACGCCGAGCGCGTCGCCGAGCTGGGCCGCCGCCTCGACGCGGGCGAGAAGGACACCGCGGTCGCCGTCAACCTGCTCTGGAACACCCAGTCCGTCATGGCGCGCTTCGAAGACGTCGGCATCCTGCCCCGCAGCGCCGCCGCCGAGCTGGGGATCGTCGGCCCCGCCGCCCGCGCCTCAGGCATCGAGCGCGACATCCGGCGCGACCAGCCCTCGGGCATCTACTGCTTCTCGCACATTCCCCTCTCCACCTGCGAGACCGGCGACGTCTTCTCGCGGGCCTACCAGCGCTGGATCGAGATCCAGCACGCGATCGACTTCATCCGCGACCAGCTCCGCGCGCTCCCCGGCGGCGCGGCGCGCGTGCCGGTCAAGGCGCTGGCGCCGGACAGCCTCGTCGTCGCCCTCAACGAGGGCTGGCGCGGCGAGGTCTGCCACGTGGCGCTCACCGACGCGCAGGGCCGCTTCGCCCGGTACAAAGTGGTGGACCCGTCTTTCCACAACTGGCCCGGGCTCGCCTACGCCCTGCGCAACCAAGAGATCTCGGACTTCCCGATCTGCAACAAGAGCTTCAACCTCTCCTACTGCGGACACGATTTATGATCAAAATCCTCCTCGCCCGGCTGCAACAGAAACACCGCACGATCGCGTATCCCGACGGCGCGCCGCCGCCGCTCCCGGACCGTTTCCGCGGCAGGCCCGTCATCGACGCCGCCCAGTGCCCGGAAGGGTGCCGCGCCTGCGCCGACGCCTGCCCGACCGGCGCGCTGGACCCGGCAACCCCCGGACTGATCGACCTCGGCAAGTGCCTCTTCTGCACCGACTGCGCCGGCGCCTGTCCCCGGCACGCCGTCACCTTCTCGCAGAGCCACCCGCTCGCGGCGCGCGACCGCGCAGACCTCGTCGTGCCCCGCGACGGCCAGGCCGTGGAGGTCGCCGGAGCCGCCCTCGACGCGAAGCTCAAAAAGGTGTTCGGCCGGTCGCTCAAACTCCGTCAGGTCAGCGCCGGGGGGTGCAACGCCTGCGAGGCCGACACCAACGTGCTCGGCACGGTGGGGTGGGATCTTGGGCGGTTCGGCATCCAGTTCGTGGCCTCGCCGCGGCACGCCGACGGCCTTCTGGTGACCGGGCCGGTGTCGCAGAACATGGCGCTCGCGCTCAAGAAAACCTACGACGCCGTCTCCGACCCGCGCATCGTCATCGCGGTCGGCGCGTGCGCCATCTCCGGCGGGCCTTACCGGGACCACGCGCAGGTCAACAACGGCGCCGACGCCCTGGTGCCCGTGGACCTCTACGTGCCCGGCTGCCCCCCGCACCCGCTCACCATCCTCGACGGGCTGCTCCGCCTGATCGGCCGCATCGAGGACGGCACCCGCAAGGGGTGAACGGCGACCCGCCAACTCATCGGTCGTCATGGTTCAATCTCTCATCTTTCCGATTCTGCCACGCCAATGATCCGGTCGTCGATGAAGGTTGGAGACAGCAATGACAAGCAACATGCCGGATTTGACCTGAAAGATAACGCCATAGGGAAATCGGTTCAAGAGGCAACGCCGCGTATTTTTGACATGGCCTGCCACGCTCCGGGATATTCGAAGGCCCGCCGAATGGCGCCGTAGACTTCTTCGGCGAACTCCAGTCCGAGACCAAGCTGGCTCTCCTCGTAATATTGAACAGCGTCTTCGAACTCTTCTTCCGCGCGAGGATGAAAGCAGAACTTCATGCCGCATATTTTCCGCGGATCTTTGCGAACACGTTTTCGCCGGGGATAAGCTTAACCGCACCGCTGTCGACCTCGGCGACGCGCCGCTCGGCCTCTTCCGCCCACAGTCGGTCAATGTCGGGCCGCGTAGGCAGGTTCAAACTAGCCAGTATCCGGTCCACCAATCCGATCCGAGCATCGGCGGGAAGGTCAAGCGCCTCTTCCACAACTCTTTCGGCTACTGTCGGCATAATCAATTTCCTTTACAGCGCATATTGAATCACAGGGCATGGCATCACGCAATGTGTTTTTGGGGGATCGGGACGGTGTATCGGTCCCGTAAACAGGAGGCTGAATGAACCAATATGACACCACAAGCCGCAGGCTGCTACCGACAAGGTTGTCGCCGACCTCACAACCGAACGCAACACGCTCAAGACGGAACGCGACGCGCTCAAGGCCGAGGTCGACCGGCTTGAAAAGTTGACCGGCAAGGCCGCGAAGCCCCAGGCGGCCGGTGGCGTCGGCGACAAGAAACTGACGGCTGACGAATGTTTGGCCGAGGAATTGAAAAAGGGCAAGTGAACCCGTTCACTCTGGACGTCAACCACAAACAAAAAGGCGGCTGGATGCCGCCTTTCTTGCATTGTCCATTTCTCCCGATATGACCCCCTGACCACATCTTACCTCAGCGGGAGACATCCTCTCTTTCGTCTCGGTTCAAACATCGGCTGTTGACCCAAATTGGGGGGGGAGAATTGGCTGATTGACTTGGTTCGTCCTCCTCCGCATAATGGCTTCATATTATGGGATTCCGCATGACGCGGGGAAAGCCGATGTGACCGGATATGCGTACGACCATCCTTCTGTTTGCGTTTGCGTGGTGCGGCGGCGCGGCGTTCAGCGAAACGGCGGGCCTATGGACGTTCGACGGCGACACGGGGATGACCGTGCCCGCGCTCCTTCCGAACCGCATCGCGGGCTCGGGCTTCCGGCTTGAGGCGTTCACGGCCTCTTCGGCCGCGCCGCCGGCCGCGGTGCCGGACGCGCGGTACACGAATGACGTGCCGGCTGCCTTTTTCTTTCCGGACGGGTCGCTCGGCGGCGACTGCTTTGCGCTCGCGAAGTCCGTGCGGCTGAACACCTCCTCCGACCGCAGGACGGCGAACGCGCTGCGGATGCCGCTCGCGGGGTTGGACGGCGACTTCACGGTGGAATGGTTCGTCCATTCGGAGACCAACATCGGCGCCTGGGTGAACGGGTTTCTGGCGGGCGTGTCGCATGCGGACGCGGCGCGGAATCCGGTGTGGCAGCTGGACGCCTATGTGAACGGGGCGGGGAACGTGCGCACGAACGGGACGGAAATATCCCGGTGGCTGAACGGCCAACCCTCCGGCCGCACGCTCGGGACAAGCGACGCGTGGCACCACTGCGCACTCGTGCATGTGCGGCAAGGCGGCGTCTGCCGTTTCTATCTGGACTATCGCCTCGTCAACACGTCTCAGGGAATTGAAATCGGGCCGGACGCGGTCTTCCAGCTCTCGGGCACGATGGGCGTGGCGACGCGCAGCTACTTTGCGCAGTCCATCGCCTGCGTGCGGCTTTCGGACACGGCGCTCACCCGCCGCGATTTCCTCGTGGCGCGGAACGATCCGGCCGACCGCACGCTGCTCCGCTACCGTTTCCACGGCGTGTCCGGTGCGGTGGCGGGAACGGCCGGCACGCCGCGCTGGTTTCGCAACGATGCGAATCCGCTGCCCGCGTACGACGCGTATGCGGCGGCGAATTATTCCACGGCTGAATTTTCCGGCGACACGGTGCGCCCGTATTTGGCGGAGAACGGCGCGAAGCGACACAACGCGACGTCGCTTTCCTCTGCCACGAACGGCATCGCCGCCTGTTTCCGGTTGCGGGCGGGGTGCGCACCCGAACTGCTGCACGGGAGTTTCACGGCCGAGACGTTTTTCAAGGCGGAGAATGTGGCGATGAACGTGCTGCCGCTTTTCGGGCACGGGGCGGGTGCCGGACTGGACACGGGATGGTGCGCGTTCTTGAATCAAGGGCGTCTCGCCGTACGCCATTATCTGCAGGGCGTGGGCAGTCAGCAGGCCGCCATGACGACCGTCGCGGCGCAACCGGGCAGGTGGTACCACGCGGCGGTCACGTATGACGAGCCGACCCGGACGTTCCGGTCGTACCTTTCGGACGGGCGGGCGCGTTGGGCGTCCGAACCGTGGACGCTTCCGGAAAACCGCGCGGAGTTGTGGTACGAAGGCGACTCCGAAATCGCGCTTTCGAGCCAGAGTTCGTTCAACTCCGGGACGACCGGCGGTCTCTCCGGGTTTCTCGACGAATTCCGCTTTTCGCGCGGGGTGCTCGCGCCGGAAGAATTTCTGCGTCCGTGCGATCTGCCGGGAACGGTGGTGACGGTTGCGGGAGCGGCGGCGGCCGAAGGCGGAATGGATGACGACCGTGCCGTGGAACTCCGCGGCGCGGCGCCGACGGCCCTGGCGCCGTTTGCGACAGGGGAATACGTGCGCGCCGAGCCGGTCTACATGCCGCGGACGTTCGCGTATTCGGGCACGGAGAACAACACGACGAACCGGGCGTCCGGCGTCTTCGCGCAACCGGTCTACGCCGTGGGGGACAAGCGGCTCGCGGTGTCGCGTCCGCAAGGCGGAGACGATCCGTGGCACTACAACAATCTCTATCTCTGGCGGGGCCGGACGTATCTCGGCTGCCTGACATTCTGGGGATCGAACGCCAACGGCTTCGGCTATCCGTTCGCCGCCCTCGCGGACGCGCCGGCGGCGTGGGCGCATGACGCGGCGACAGGGACGACGACCTACGCGAAACCGTATCTCGCGAAGAACGGGGAGAGGCGCACGTTCACATGGACGCTCGCGCCGTGCGGAACGAGCCGGGTGGAAGTGGCCTGGGACACCGGCGCGCCGGAAGGGGCGACAACTGGCGTCGATGCGGTTTCACCGTGGTGGATCTTCGCGCCGAACACATGGCGGGAGGGAACTCTCGCGTTCGGCGGGGCGGCATACGCGCCGAAGTCCGACGCCGCGCTCCTCGCGAATCCGAACGGCATTCAGACGGGGGTGTCGGGCAATCTCGCCGCGAATGCGGAGAATCCGGGACGCGGGTACACGGTCGAATGGCCGACCGGCGCCGGCACGCTCACGGAATCGCTTTCGTTCTCGGCCGCCTACTCGAACAAACTCCATGCCCTCATTCTGCACGCGGCATCCGCGGCGCGCGGCACGTTGGTCTTCGATCTGGGATCGGCCCTCAAGGCTGATCCGGACGCGCCGGAACCGGTGGGCGGGATCGACTTCTGGGGAACGGACGCCACCGAAGTGCCGCGACGGCCCACGCGCAATCTGCTGCCGAACGCCTCATTCGAGCAGGGGTTGCGCTATTTCCGGTACACGCCCGGCGGCGCGACGTACCGCGCCGTGCCGTCGGGGCAGGAGCGGTATACCGTGACGGAGGAGGGCCTCTTCGGATCGAAGGCCCTGCGCGTGCGGTCGACGCAGGGGTATTCCTCGGGGATCCGCACGTTCCCTGTGCCGACGAAAGACGGGCAGACGTATACGTTCAGCTTCTGGGCCAAGTCGCTCTCGGGAAACCGCAGCGTGTCGGTCTCGCTCGCGAGCGCGGCGCAGACGGGCGGGAAGTTCGAATGGTATCCCCAGCAGAGCGCTCCGGAGTCGCAGTTCGCAATCACGGGAACGTGGGCGCGCTATGCGCGCACGTTCACGGCGGACGCGGGCGGCGTGATCGTCCAGATCGGCGGGATGGAGTGGCTGATGGACGGCCTGCAGCTCGAAGAAGGGGCTGCCGCCACAGAATGGACCGGTGATCCGGCGGAAGGCGCGCTCGTCACGTCCGATCCGCACAACGACCTCGTGACCGGCGCAACCCTCAACGCGCGGTACGTGATGACGGGGCCGGCACATGCCGCGATCACGCTCGGTTTCCGCGCTCAGAACGCGTTCCGCGAAAACGTGTTCGAAGCGACCGCTCCCGTGCTGTTCGACGCTCAGGGACGCGCATCCGTCCCGCTCGCGCTTGATCCGCTCCGGCTGGGGGAGGGTGTTTTCGTGCTGCGTGTCGAGTACCGTCTGCCCGGACAGGCGGCCTGGCGCGATTTTCACCGGTTCTCGGTCATGACCCCGCTCGCGAATCAGCACGCGACGAAGAATCTCTTTGGCACGCTCGCGTTCTCCATTGACCGCATCGGGAACGGCGAGCGGCTCGCCGCCAAGCTGCGGGACTGGGGCTTCGGTGCGACCACCTGGGGCAGCACGGCGGACATGGCGACGAACCGTTATCTGTTGGCTTTTTGGAAAAAATACGGCATCGACAACTTCTTCCGGCCGATCCAGAGCGAGGATTCCGTCACCTCGCGGTATCTGACGTGGACGAACGTGACGGCAGAGACCGCCGGCCGCATCGAGCAGGTCGCGTACAACACCGTTCGCACGAACGACGCCTTCTTCACCGTGTGGGCCTTCGGCAATGAAGAAGAGGGCTCATCGCCCATCTGCGCCGCGAAGAATTTCGACGAATACGCCAAGGCGCAGCTCGCCTGCTACCGGGGCGTGAAACGCGCGAATCCGAACGCGCTCGTGCTCCCCACCTGCGGCACGAGCGGCTATTCGCTGCTCCGCGGATACGACGCGATCGACGGTTATCTGGGCGCGGCGGCGCGGCAAGGCGTCTTCTACGACGCCGTGGCCGTGCATCAGTACGGGAACATCGACAAGGGTACGCTCGGCGGACTCGACATGGACGAAGAGACGCGGCGTCTCCTCGACACCCTGACGAAACACGGATATCCCGCCACAACGCCCATCATCAACACCGAGATGTTCAACATCCCCGAGACGTACCTGCCGCAGTGGGGCGCGAACGGGTCCTACGACAGCTATAATGGCGGCAAGCCCTGTTATGACTGGGGACTGCGCGAATACCTCCAAGCCGTTTCCGCAGCCCGGGCGCAGATCATCGGCCTCAAATACCACCCGCGCCTGCTCGCGATGAACATCTGGGTCAGCGAACCGTACGTCGACTGCAACATCACGCCCATCCTGCTCTGCAAAACCGTGAACACGCTCGGCCACCACTTCGGGGATGTCGCGTACAAGGGCGACTTCCGCCACGGAGACACGGTGCGCGGGTACGTGTTCACGCGTTCGGACGGCACCGGCGCGGCGGCGGTATGGACCACGGAGCACGAGGTTGAACACGGCTACAAGAAGGGCGGGGCGCTCGCGGCGGCGCTCCCTGCGGATACGCGCGTCTACGATATCGCGGGAAACCGTCGCGCGGTTTCCCGCGATGCCGCCGGCGCCGTTCTCATTCCCCTCGCTCCTGCCCCGCTCATTCTGCGAGCCGCCTCACCCGACGCGCTTCTCGAAGGTCTTGCGGGAGCGGTTGTGCCATGAGGGAAGGACGGAATTACGGAGTTCTCCCTGTCATGATCAAAGGGACAAGTATGAATGGCGCTACCAATACCGTTGCCGAAAAATATATGGACTAAACGGGCGGTCCCACACATAGGGAGGGACGAGCGTCTGCTCGTCCAAGGGCAAGCAGACGCTTGCCCCTCCCGTGTGTCGGGTGCCCGTGTAGAGTCAAAGAACTTTTCGGCAGTGGTATAAGATAAGCGCATTCGCATCGTTCTTGACGGCTCAGCACAGCTTCGCCCTCCATTTTTCAAGCAAATCCGCCGGTGGAGGGCGAGGCTGCGCCGAGCCGCCGTTTATCTTTGGGCCATTCGGGACAGGTATGAAGTCGACCGGCTGGAGAAGCTCACCGGCAAGGCCGCAAAGCCGCCTGCGGCCGGTGGCGGCGGCGACAAGAAACTCACGGCCGACGAATGGCTGGCCGAGGAGTTGAAGAAGGGCAAGTGAACCCGTTCACTCTGGACGTCACCCACAAACAAGAAGGCGGCTGGATGCCGCCATTTTTTTGCATTGTCCGTTTGTCGGTTGCGCTGAAAAAGTCCTGCCCCATGCGGCCGGGACAGAGCCCGGCCCTCCAAAACGTCGGGGAAACGCTCTTTTCCGCACTGGAGGGACGACCTCCGTGTCGTCCGCCGACTTTTTCGGCGCAACCGTTTGTCCCGATAACGGAGCAACGACATGAAAAGAAAGACACCGCCCCAAACGGGCGGGCGCGGAAGTGTTTGCCTCTTGACTCCGGCTCTAGGATGAGCGACCCCTGTTCCGCCCTTTATCCCGATACGAACCTGTTATCCTTCCGAATTCATAATCATGATCACTGACTTTCGTTGGCCGCCGCCCCGACAGACCCTGCTTCCCTTACTGGTTGATGGTTCATTTTGTAATCAGGCCACTTTTAATTCGTGCAAGTTCCTTTTCAAATGTATCTAAAACCTTTTTTCGATACTTTTCTTCATCAGATGGAAGACAAACCTTATCCCAATAGTTTGATGTCTGAGCACGTCTTAGATTTTCTACATAAATTTTTCGCATGGCATCCTCGCCGCTCTGATTTCTGCATGCTTGCGCATAATAGCGACCAACGATTTTAGCGTTGTCATTTCGATCCATCTCAAGAACTAATGTTCGGTGAAAGAGTATCGCCACATAATTCATCAGAACAAAATTCGAAAGGAACAAAAAGCCATTGAAAATATGTAACGCCCATTCTTTGCGTTGCTTTTTTAGAACAGAACCGGCAATCATTCCGGCCTCTGTCGTTTCCGCATCCAGATGGACGCCACATAAAGGGCAGTAATTTCTTCTCCGCCAGCCAGTCGGCCCCATGTTCTTTCCACATTTTGGACAGTCCCCACGAAATGAAAGCAATGAGGCTGCCATAAGGAATATTGCGACGCCAATGAGCACGAGGCCAAATGAAAACCATCCGGCGACAGAACACCTTCCGTCCGGAAAGTCTAAGGTTGTTTCCCCCATCAACCTGGTGAGTAACAGACCGGCCGTAAACACCCCCAAGCCAATAGCAGCCGCAAGGACATACGGTCTGCGTTGTTTTGCAATCAGTTCGCGAGGATTCATTGGGGTCCTTTCGATATCGGTCTCCGTGCCGTCTCTTGACACAGGCCATTGCCGCGATTGGATTGGTTTTTCGAACTCATCATCATGCTCCCTGCTTTCGTTTGTCCTGCGGCCCGGTGCGCCCCGGATTCCTTCCCTTCAAAACGATTAATCTCCGGCGGCTGGATGACGTCCGTTTTGGACAGTGTTATAGCGGCGATAGACAGCGCAGATTACTGAAAACGTTAACGCGCCTGAGACTGCTCCGGCTGCTGACCAATTCAGCGCCAGTTCCGTTGAATCCCTCAAAGAGGTGAGTACGACATAGCCAAGAATGCAGATGCCAGCAGTGGCACCAATAAATGTTGATATCGTCAGCAGCAGGATTACCGGCATCTTGGCAAATGTCGCCGTTCTGGATACGCGCCTCATGAGAAAAGGCGTCAGGATGATAGCAGGGATATATGTTGGCCATAGCGGAACTGTGAACAACGCAAATGCAGACATCGCGAGGATTGCAAGCGGATTGACCGTTCCACCCCAGCACCCCGGATTCCAGCAGACTAAAGTTGTCACCGCTGACACGGGAGCAAGCGTGACCATTAGAATTACACTTATCCATTCTTTCGTCTGCATTGCCTGTCTCTGTTGATCAACGTCGGTAATCATGACCCCTGCCTTTCGTTTGTCCTGCGGCCCGACGCGCCCTGCTTCTGCCTTCAAACTCTATTTGTCCGTATGTCGGTTGTGCTGAAAAAGTCGGATACCGATAGTTGCTCATCTTCCTTATGGATTGGAAACCAAATTGGTGTTGGCTGCCGGACAAATCACAACCGTGTTGTCACGGATCACGAACCGTGCGTCCACTTCATCGCAGACAAGGAACAAGGCTTCGTAGAGCGTGCAGAACCTCGCAGAAAGTGCGGAAATGCTCGCCTTATCTTCTGCTTTGTCTATATTGGAGGAGATTTGCGGAAGGTTGTCTTCTTGGTTAGTCTTGTGCGTCATCTGACAAGGATTCTTGACGGCGAAGTTGACTCCCCGCTGTTTAACAGGTATCGACGGATCGTCATAGTAAACCGAAGCCGTGAAAAAGAAATCAATGGCGTCGACAATCGTTGCGGGCGGACGGAAAGGTACTTCCGGCACTGTTATGCCTTTCATCTTGGCAATTATCGCTTTCTCTTTCTTTGCGCTTTGTTGAAGTTGGACCGTAGGCCCATTCGTGGGCGTGATCATCAATCCGCCGTCGCCGAACGTATACGTGCTGTCGGAGAGAAAACAGAGCAAATCGACCACTTCGAGCATCGTCAGATTCCGTGCGTGAATGGCAAAGCAATGCTTGTTGCTGCAAGTGGTTACGCCCACAGTGACGGTGCCTGCGCTGAACGCAAACGGATCTATCAACGCCTCTGGCGCATCATGCGGGTTGAAGTGGATCGCCGGCACGATGATCGAATGCATTTTCAGCGCGAAGGCGTTGGTGGTTGTCTCTGCAGCGCGACACATGATTGACGCCCATCCCGTCATCAGCAATAACAACGAGCATTTGATTATTTTGCACATTGCCAAGATACCGTCCCTTCCAAAAACACCCCGTTCCACCATTCACCATATCGCCACAGTTTCATAATAGCAAGTCCCGCCGCTCCATTCAAACCGAACCGAACCGTTTCGCCGTCGCCCGCCGTCATCCGCCTTCCACCCCCCAACTTTACCACTTTACCCCGACTATTAAGGGGCCGAATGGTTTCCCCGTTCGCTCAATCACAGGAGGATTATGGACTCTACTACGATGAAGGGCACGGACCGGAGAAGTGCGTTATTGCGGGAGTTCGGCATTGCGTCAGTGGGACAAAGGCGGTGAACCGTCCGCGGACGCCTCGGGGAGGCGTCCCTACCGGTGGCAACGTGTGACCCATCTTCGCAAGGCTCAGAAAAAACCGGAAAAAACTCCGCGCGTAAACGAACAGAAACGCGCATAAACGATCACTATCGAGCAAGATAAATCAGATTGCGCTTGCATCGCGCGGCCGATCCGGTTATATACATGCGGCGTCTTTGAACGGCGTCCCGACCGGGACGCGAAAGGAAGCGCCCCATGAACTATGCCTACCTCCACCCGCGCGACGAGATCGCGCTGACCCTTTCCCGCATTTACCGCTACAAGATGACGACGACTTCGGGAGGGAACCTCTCGATCATCGACGAGAACGGCGACATGTGGATCACGCCGTCGCGCGTGGACAAAGGCACGCTGACCGCCGCCGACATCGTCTGCGTCAAGCGCGACGGGACCGTCGTGGGGCCCCACAAGCCGTCCTCGGAGTTCCCCTTTCACCGCGCGATCTACGAGGCGCGCCCGGACATCCGCGCGATCGTCCACGCGCACCCGATGGCGCTGGTGGCGTTCTCCATTTCCAAGAAGGTGCCGGACACAAAGCTGATTCCGCAAACCTACCGCTGGAACGGGCAGGTCGGGTTTGCGCCGTATGGGGTTCCGGGCAGCGAAGATTTGGGGCAAAAAATCGCGGTCAAGTTCGCGGAGGGCTACGACAGCGTGATTCTGGAGAGCCACGGCGTGTGCTGCGGCGGCAAGAGCCTGCAGGACGCTTTCCAGCGGTTCGAGACGCTGGAGCTGTGCTGCAAGACGGAGATCAAGGCGTCGCTGCTGGGCGAGCCCAAGTTTCTGAGCGAGCAGCAGCTCCAGCTGGAGAGCAAGACGGACGTGCAGCTGGCGCCGTTCGAGTACGACCCCGGCATGATGTCGATCCGGGAGAAAGAGCTGCGCAACACGATCTGCCAGTTTGTCGAGCGCGGCTACCGGCAGCGGCTGCTGACCGGCGCGACCGGCACGTTCTCGGCCCGGATCGACGGGCACGCCTTCCTCATCACGCCGCGGCCGCTGGACCGGTTCAGCGTGTTGCCGGAGGAGATCGTGATGATCCGCAAGGGGAAGTGCGAAAGCGGCAAGACCCCGAGCCACGCGACGCTCTCCCATCAGGCGATCTATGACGCGCACCCCGAGGTGCAGGCGATCATCAACGCCTGCCCCTTGAACGCCTTGGCCTTCAGCGTCTGCCACAAGGCGATCGACACGCGGACGCTTCCGGAGTGCTACATCTTCCTGCGCGAGGTGGGGCTTCTGCCGTTCGAGACGACGTTCAACAACTACGCGGCCATGACCCGTCAGCTCTCCCTGCGCCATCCGGCGGCGGTGTTGTGCAACAACGGCGTCATGGTCGTGGGCCGCGACATCCTTTCCGCGTTCGACCAGCTCGAGGTGCTGGAGTGCTCGGCCGAGGCGATCCTCGACAGCCTTCCGATCGGGGGCCACGTGCCGATGGGCAAGCCGGTGATCGACGAAATCATCAAGGCGTTCAACCTGCCCGAATAGAGCCGGCCACAAAACGTTTCCCCCGGCGCACCTCCTTTCTGACCACGTTCGCTTTTTTTCACGTCATCGGTTGATGACCGGGGGAACACGAGTCTGATGCGTGTTGGGGGCGAAAGCACAAGGGACGAGCGTCTGCTCGTCCGGGCAAGCCGACGCTTGCCCCTCCCAAAGACAAACGGGCATCCCCCCGGTCACCAACCGATCGCCTGTTTCACATCGCCCGCGCTTTACTTTCGGCGGCGAGAGGTTGTAATCTCTCTCAAACGCGATCTGAGAAATTGAGACGCACGAGGAGAGATGACCATGAGCCGAACGATGACCGCACGTCCTGACAGCGGTGCTGCCACGCGCCGCGCCTTCCTGAAAAGCACCTTGGCCGCCTCGGCCTTCTCCGCGTTTCCCGCGGTCCGCGCCTCCGGCCAGGCCAAGCCCAGCGAAAAGGTCAACCTGGCCTGCTGCGGCATCGGCGGGCAAGGCGGCAGCGACATCAACAGCCTCTACGCGACCGGCCTGTGCAACATCGTGGCCCTGTGCGACACGGACATGGGCGCGCCGCACACGCGCAAGATGCTCGAGAAGTTCCCGAACGTGCCGCGTTTCCAGGACTTCCGGCAGATGCTGGACAAGATGGGCGGGCAAATCGACGCGCTGTCCGTCGGCGTGCCGGACCACACGCACTTCCCGATCGCCATGATGGCGATGGGCCTGGGCAAGCACGTTTACGTCGAGAAGCCGATGGCCCACACCTTCCGCGAGGTCGAGCTGATGATGCAGGCCGAAAAGAAGAACAAGGTCGCCGCGCAGATGGGCAACCAAGGGCATTCCGGCGCGAACTACTTCCAGTTCAAAGCGTGGACCGAGGCCGGCATCATCAAGAACGTGACGCGCGTGGTCGCCCACATGAACGGCGCGCGGCGCTGGCACAAGTGGAATGGCGTCGTCCCGGGGCTGCGGCCGGCCCAGCCTGTCCCCGAGTCGCTGGACTGGGACACCTGGCTGGGGCAGGCGCCCTTCCACGACTACCACCGCGACTACGTGCAGGGCGACTGGCGCTGCTGGTTCGACTTCGGCAACGGCGCGCTGGGCGACTGGGGCGCGCACATCCTGGACACCGCCCACCAGTTCCTGAAGCTCGGTCTGCCGACCGAGGTGGGCGCCCTCAAAGTTGAAGGCCACAACCCCTACGTTTTCCCGATGGCCTCCACGCTCTCCTTCAAGTTCGCGGCGCGCGGCGCGATGCCGCCCGTCGAAATCCTGTGGTACGATGGCGTCAAGAACTTTCCCGAGCTGCCCGCAGGCTTCGGGGGCTCGGCCAAAGCCTCGGACGACATTCCTGCGCCGGGAGGCGGCTCGACGGCGGTCAGCAAGTTGAGTCCGGGCAAGGAGATTTACGCCGAAGGCCTGACTTTCAAGGGCGGCTCGCACAGCAGCACGCTGGAGATCATCCCGAAGGATAAAGCCCGCGACATGGCCTCCCGGCTGCCGTCGTACCCCAAAGGCCAATCGGACCATTACAAGAATTTTCTGCTGGCGTGCAAAGGCCAAGAGCCGTGCCGCTCCTCCTTTGAAGTGGCGGGCCCCTTGAGTCAGGTGCTGACGCTGGGCTGCATCGCCCAGAGGCTCAACGCCACGCTGGCCTTCGATCCGGCCACGCGGCAGGTCACCAATAACAAGCTCGCCAACGACCTGCTGGCCGGGCCGCCCCCGCGCAAAGGGTGGGAGCAATTCTACAAGGCCTGACCTTTCCTTCGCGACCATGCGGCCCTCCGGCAGGGCGGACCTCTTACACCTAACCATGCCTTCCTTACGCATTCTTATCCAAACCGGCCAGCGCCGTTTCCGGCTCGACACCGCCGCCCTCAAACGGCTAGCCGCCGCGCTCGGGAAGCTGGCGCAGGCGCGCCTGCCAGACGAGCCCGCCTGGCGGGAGGTCACGGTCCACCTGCTGGATGACGCGTCCATCGCGCCGGTCAACGCCGCGGTCATGGCGCACGCGGGCGCCACCGACGTCATCACACAGCGCTACGAGCCCATTCCCGGCGAACCCGGCGGCCTGATCGGCGAGCTGTTCGTCAACGTCGAGCGCGCCGCCCGCACCGCGCCGCGCCGCGCGGGCTGGGACGCCGACCGCGAGCTCGCGCTCTACCTCGCGCACGGCTTCGACCACCTG
>Ga0209066_10004838_pt1 | contig 14451 bp, 13 predicted proteins | sample All_14_2_FD_187198 | JGI IMG/M metagenome (GOLD analysis project Ga0209066, IMG submission 187198) | Freshwater microbial communities in response to fracking from Pennsylvania, USA - Allegheny Zone_MetaG_DW_15 (SPAdes) (version 2) ...
GTTAGATATTGATACAGGAATGGGACTTGGTCTTTTTGCAATTTTTGGAATCATTCGATATAGAACTGATGCAATTGAGATCAAGGAAATGACATATTTGTTCTTGATTATTGGAATAAGTGTTGTGAATTCATTGGCTTCAAACCAAATCAGTCTAGCTGAAATGGCGATTATCAATCTTACGGTAATCTTCTTGACATATGGTCTAGAGAATCTTTGGTTAGTGAAACATGAGACACGTAAAACAATCAATTATGAGCGAATCGATTTGATTGTACCAGACAAATACGAAGAAATGAAAGCAGATTTAGAGAAAAGAACTGGTCTTACGTTGAATCGTTTTGAAGTAGGTAAAATAGATTTTTTATCAGATACAGCGCAAGTAAGAATCTTCTATTACTCAGATGATCAGCAACTTTCGGATTATTCTGCTGGACAATCCTAAAAGAAACTATACGTAAACAAGAGAAGATGAATCGAAGGGTTCATCTTTTTTTTGGTACATTTGATTCATGCAATTTCTTCGCTTTCTTCTTTGGCCTATTTCATTGGTTTATGGTTGCGTAAGCAATGTTCGAAATCTTTGTTATGATTTTGGATTATTTGAGGTTTATGAGATCCCGAATAAATCCATTTGTGTAGGTAATTTAAGCACAGGAGGGACAGGGAAGACTCCACATGTGGCTTTTATCGCCAATCATTTTCAAGATAAAGTTGAAACAAGTATTCTAAGTCGTGGTTATGGCAGAGATACGAAAGGATTTATTCTCGTTTCCGATATTAGCACGGCAAATGAAGTGGGGGATGAACCCTTATTTTACCAGACAATATTTAACCATAAAGTACATGTTGCTGTATGTGAGAATAGAAAAGTAGGTATCGAAAAACTCAATCAGTTGTTCATTTCAAATCAATTGATTCTTTTAGATGACGCTTTTCAGCACCGTGCTGTAAAAGCTGGTTTGAATATCTTGTTGACTGATTTCAACGCACTCTACAGCAATGATTTCATGTTGCCAACAGGTAATTTAAGAGAATGGAAAAGTGGACGTAAAAGAGCCGATTTTGTCGTCGTATCTAAATGTCCCGAAAAGCTGACGGAAAGTGAGAAAAAAAGTATAACCAAACAGCTTAAGTTCCCAGAAGAAAAAGTGTTTTTCTCACATGTTAAATATGCTGATTTAAAGCCTTTTGGAAAAGAGATTACATCACCTCAAAAAGTGCTTTTAGTCACAGGAATTGCGAATCCAAATCCTTTGCACGCTCATTTAAAAAAGACTTTTGAGGTTCATCATATAAATTTCAATGATCATCATGCTTTTAGCTTAAAGGATATCGAGGAAATTCATCGAAAATTTGATACTTTTGCAAACAATAATTCTATTATAGTCACAACTGAAAAAGACTTTATGCGCTTAAAGGATGTTACGACAGTATGGAAAATAAATGAGTACCCTTGGTATTATCAACCAATATCAGTGGAAATAGATAGAGAAGAAGAATTTAAAACAATTATAAATCAGTATGTTAACACAATTTAAAGAATCAGTAGCGTTCATCAAAACACGCACGAGTGTTGAACCAACAATCGGTATTATTCTAGGTACAGGTCTAGGTGGTTTAGTGAAAGAAATCAATGTAATTGATGAAATTCCTTACCAAGATATTCCGAATTTTCCTGTTTCTACGGTTGAAAGTCATTCTGGTAAATTGATTTTTGGTGAATTGGGTGGTAAAAAAGTAGTGGCAATGCAAGGTCGTTTTCATTTTTATGAAGGCTATGACATGAAACAAGTTACTTTCCCAGTTCGTGTAATGAAATTGTTGGGTATTGAGCGTTTATTTGTTTCAAATGCTTCTGGTGGCGTAAATCCTGATTTTATAGTAGGTGAGATTATGATTCAAAATGATCATATCAACTTGTTTCCGGCTCATCCACTTATTGGTAAAAACTTTGATGAATTAGGTCCACGTTTCCCAGACATGTCTGAACCGTATGATCCTGAAATGATTGATTTAGCGAAGAAAATTGCTGCAGAAAATGATATTCGTGTTGCAGTTGGTACATATGCTGGTTTAACTGGACCAACACTTGAAACGCCTGCTGAATATGGTTATGTTCGTGCAATTGGTGCTGATGCGGTTGGAATGTCAACTGTTCCTGAAGTAATTGTTGCACGTCACATGGATATTCCTTGTTTCGCAATTTCAATTATTACGGACTTAGGTGTGCCAGGAAAAATTCAAAAAGTGAGTGTTCAAGACGTAATTGAAGTAGCAAGTCGTCAAGAACCAAAAATGACATTAATTATGCGTGAGTTAATTTCTAGAATCTAGGATGGAGGCTGCAATAAGAGATAAATATGAAGTCGTTGTTGGACTAGAAGTGCATGCACAATTGTTGACGCGCACCAAAGCTTATTCAAACGATATCAATGAATTTGGAGCTCATCCAAATACGAATATTAGTGTAATTACCCTTGGTCACCCAGGTACATTGCCTAAAATGAACAAACGTACAGTTGAATATGCCATTAAATTAGGTTTAGCGTGTGGAAGTAATATTGCCTTGGAACAGCATTTTGCTCGTAAGAATTATTTTTACCCCGATCTTCCAAAAGGATATCAAATTACACAAGATACAACTCCCATTTGTACTGGTGGTTCAATCCACATTAAGATGGAAGATGGATCTGAAAAAGAAATTGGAATTACACGGATTCATATGGAAGAGGATGCTGGAAAAAGTATCCATGACGTTGATGTGTATGATACATTGGTCGATTTGAATCGTGCTGGTGTTCCATTACTTGAAATCGTTTCTGAACCAGATATTCGTTCTTCTCAAGAAGCATACAATTATGTTTCTGAGGTTCGAAAATTAGTGCGTTATTTAGAAATTTGTGACGGAAACATGGAAGAAGGTTCGATGCGTTGTGATGCAAATATTTCTGTTCGTTTAGTGGGAGCAAAGGAGTTTGGAACGAAAGTAGAGGTGAAAAACATGAACTCAATTCGTAATGTACAACGTGCTATCGAATTTGAAATCATTCGACAAATTGAAGTACTTGAAGAAGGCGGGATATTATACCAAGAAACGCGTTCATTTGATGCCTTGAAAGGAATAACCATTTCAATGAGAAGTAAAGAGGCCGCGAATGACTATCGTTATTTTCCAGAACCTGATTTACAACCATTGGTCTTAGATCAACAACAAATAAATGCAATCAAAGCTGAAATGCCTGCGCTTCCGCGTGAATTGTACTTGAAATACACACAAGAACTTGGACTTTCGCAATACGATGCCTACAATGTTACCGATAACAAGAGCATTGCATTGTATTATGAAGAATTGATTGGATTAACAAAGAACTATAAATCAGCGGTTAACTGGATGATGGGAGATATTAAATCTTACCTCAATGAGTTTGGTTTAGAAATGGAAGATTTTCCGATTAAACCTGCTGTTATTGCTGCTTTGATTCAAATAGTTGATGATGGAAAAGTTTCCTCTTCGGTAGCAACACAAAAGATTTTCCCTGAATTAATAAAAGAACCAACTGCTTCGCCTTTGTCGATTGCCGAGAAATTGAATTTGATTCAAGACTCAAGTGAGGATTCAATTTTAGAGTTTATTAACACGGTCATAAAGCAACATCCTGATGAGGTTGCTCGTTATAGAGGAGGCGAAAAACAATTGGTTGGATTTTTCATGGGACAGTTAATGAAAGTTTCAGGAGGGAAGGCAGATCCAAAAGCAGCAAACTCTTTATTAAGAACTACTTTAGAAGGATAAAATATGAAAAGTCTATATTTATTACTGTTAGTTTCAATTGTCCTGACGTCATGTGGAGGAGAGGCTGAGCCAGAGAAAAATCCATCTGATAATTTCAGCATTAGCGGAATAATCGAAGGTGCAGCTAATTCAACGATTTACTTAGAGGCTTTGAGTCAACAAGGAGCAATTGAAGTTGCCAAAGGATCACTTGATTCAAAAGGTAAATTCATGCTTTCCGGAAACATTCCTGGAATGGGATTGTACCAATTAAGATTGGGTGAATCAGCTGATAAGGCAATTCCAATGACAATTGTACCCAATGATGAGATTAAATTAGCGAGTAATTTCAATGATTTTTCTGTTCGACCGAATGTTAGTGGGACTGAATGGGCTGCAACCATGAACAAATACATGGCTTTGTACGCTCAGTTTGCGGAATCTCAAAAAGATATTTCAGCTTTACAATCAACCATGAGTGAAGATGAGTTAATGAAGCTTTTCCTTGAAAAAAGAAAACCAGTTGATGATTTTGCACGTTCCGAAATGGCACGTGATCCTGACAATGCGTTCAATATTATCCTTTCGACGACTTTAACACCAAATATGGGCTTCAAGCACTGGGACCCAAAAAATTTGGATGTCTTGAAAGTTGTTGCTGAGGCGTATTTACAAAAGTATGACGGTTCACCCATCGCAGCGACAATGGAGAATCAAGTATATCAAATTGAAATGGCCTACGAAGAGTTTTTGGCTAGTAATGGAGGTGGAAAAGTTGCACCAGAAATTGCACTAAAATCACCTGAAGGTAAAGTTATCAAGCTTTCTTCATTGCGCGGTAAGTATGTTTTAATCGATTTTTGGGCTTCATGGTGTGGACCATGTCGCAAGGAAAATCCAAATGTGGTTCGATTGTACAATAAATACAAAGACAAAGGATTTACTGTCTATTCAGTTTCATTGGACAAAGATGCTGCAGCCTGGAAAGGTGCAATTGCGTCTGATGGATTAGTTTGGCCAAACCATGTGAGTGATTTATTACACTGGAATTCTCCAATGCCAGCTTTGTATGGTTTTCAAGGAATACCTTACACTGTTTTGGTAGATAAAGAAGGGAAAATAATTGCAACAGGTTTGCGCGGTGAAACTTTGGAACAAAAATTGAGTGAACTGCTCGACAAATAAAAAAACACCTATGAAATTAACAGTTACGGTAGCATTCGTAGTCACAACATTATTGACTATTGCACAACAAACAATCAACGTTTCAGTTATTGGAAACATCTTTAATACAAAAGTAGATTCTGTATCACTTTCACAGTATTATGGGAATAATCAATACAAGGATTATTTTAAAGTTCCTTTAAAGAAAAGTGGTGATTTCGCCATTAAAGGTACGCTTCCGTATGCTGATTACTACGTTTTGAGAGTAGGAGGTGCACATATCAATGTGATTCTACGTAACAATTCAGACATCAAAATTTACGGTGATGGAGCTGATATTTTTAATTACAGCAATATCGTTGGTTCTGAGGAAAGTTCAAACATGAATGACTTCGTAAAGATTCTAACTGTTTGGAATAATAAGCGTGATTCGGCTGTTAATCAAATGAATATGAATCCAGCGCGAAAAGAAGAAATCAGCAATTCATTAACACAAGAATACTATACTTTTCAATCAAATTTGCAGAATTTCATAGCGAAAAACCAAAATTCTCCTGCTTTGATTCCAGTATTGTCAGTCGTAGATACAGAGAATGATTTTGCAACGTATGAATCCATTGTAAACCAATTAAACGCTTCGTTCAAAGAATCTCCATCTGTACAAGAGACCTATAAAAATTACTTGAACTTAAAAGCGAAGAAAGAGGCATTGAATTTCCTTGCACCTGGAAAACCAGCTCCTGATTTTGAAGAGTTGATGACAGATGGTAAAACAAAAATGAAATTATCAGACCTGAAAGGTAAAGTTGTTTTACTTGATTTCTGGGCTTCATGGTGTGGACCTTGTCGTAAGGAAAATCCAAATGTGGTGAACTTGTACGGTAAGTACAAAGACGCTGGATTCACTGTAATGAGTGTTTCATTGGATCGTGATAAAGCAGCATGGTTAGCAGCGATTGAAAAAGATAAATTGTCATGGCCCAATCACGTGAGCGATTTAGGTCACTGGTCGAGTAAAGTTCCTCAAATGTACCAAGTGAAAGGAATTCCTTTTACGGTGCTGATTGATCAACAAGGTAATATTGTTAAAACGAACTTGAGAGGTGAAGCCTTAGAACAAGAGTTAAAACGAATCTTTGGTTTCTAAGAATGCCTTCAACCGAAAGAAAACACGTTTATTTTGCTTCTGATTTCCATTTGGGGGTTCCCACGTACGAAAAAAGTTTAGTAAGAGAAAAGAATATTGTTGCTTGGCTGGATTCTATTAAAGACTCAGCACTTGAAATCTTTTTGGTTGGTGATATCTTTGATTTTTGGTTTGAATACAAGCAAGCAATTCCTAAAGGTTTTGTTCGTTTGCAAGGAAAGATTGCTGAATTAACAGATTCAGGCGTTCCCGTTCATGTTTTTACGGGAAATCACGATATGTGGATCTTCGATTACCTGCCAAAAGAACTTGGTTTTCAATTACACCGAGAACCGGTTAAAAGAACCTTCGGAAATCAAACATTTTTAATCGGTCATGGTGATGGTTTAGGACCTGGCGATAAAGGATATAAATTTTTGAAACGTGTTTTTCAAAACAAATTATCGCAATGGGCCTTTGCACGTTTACATCCCAATTTCGGAATTTGGTTAGCAAATTATTCCTCACGCTCAAGTAGAGCGTCGACAGGAAATGATGACGCTAAATACTTAGGAAAAGAAAATGAATGGTTGTTTGTGTACTGCAATGAAGTGCTGGAAAAAGAACACTTTGATCATTTCATTTTTGGACATCGTCATTTACCATTGCATTTAAAACTTAAAGATGATGCTGATTACATCAACTTGGGAGATTGGTTGCAGTACAATACTTTCGCTGAGTTCGATGGCGAGCAGCTTAGTTTAAAGCGATGGGTGAATGGTAAAGCTGAAGAGTATACATCTGAATTCAATTAGAAATATTATTTCACATTACGCTCAATGTGAGCCGGTTCTAGTAGATCCAAAACAGTTTTTACTGGACTAAAAGTCTCCGATGGTATTTCAACAAAAATTGTGTTCCAATTTTCCATTCCACCATTCCATAATCCAGGTTGTTCCACATAAAGTATAGGAGTGCCATCTTGTGTCTTATGTACAACAAAATAGGCGTCATCGTTACGATAATTCAGTAGATTTAATTTCTCATTTTCCATTGAATATGGAGTCATAGCAATCATTACAGGATTGAAATGCGTACTGTTGACCAATAATTTATGTTGATCTTCCTTGTCGGCAATTTGTGCTTTTTCAACGATTTGTTTAGAATAGTGACCATTTCGCTCAATCCAGAAAGGTCCGCCACCTGGTTGACCACTATTTTTAACCATTCCACAAACTCGAGTGGGCTTGTTTAACCCAACGCGAATGTCTGTTGGATTGTTCATCGAAGCAATTTGAGAAGGATCAAACAATTGATATTGATTATTTAATTGTACCAAGGCCTCATTTGTTGGATGCTCAAAAACTTCCTGAGCAGCTTTTTTGAATTCAATGAGTAGTCCGCCTAAGAATTTCCAAGTTTCTGTAGCTTTTTGACTTTCATTGAAATGTTGCACATTATCAATGTTCTTGATAAAGATTATTTCTTCTGAAATTTCATTTAATATGGGTAACAAGGCTCCATGTCCTGAAGGACGTGTAAATGGTTCACCGTTTTTGTCTAAATGCAAGTCACCATCTTCTTTAAATGTCAAAGAGTTACTTTGTACACTTTGCTCTGAAAACGCAACATCAAAGGTGAAACCAGCCGTTTTTTCTGTACTCGTAATAATATCCTTAATTTGATTTTCAAACAGCGATTGAATGGTAAAATGAAAGGATGGTTGTTTGGAATGCACTCGTTTTCCTTGTAACAAATGCTCTTGAAAAGGTGTAAGAACAAAAGGACCCCATTTATGGAAAGGAACCAAGCCTTTTGGTAAACTTCCATAGCCTAAACCTTCTTCGTTCAATAAATAATCTACTAATTCGTCAAAATCGATTGTTCGGTTGTCAATTTTACGCTGAATAGCATCTGGAAAATGGCGCGAAAACGCAAATTCATTGATGGCGTTAAAGAATCGTTCGGCATGACTGCTGCTAGCTTCGTTCGAGCCATCTCTAAATTCATACAAAAACTGAAACATGCGTGAGCCAGAACCAGAGGCAGGTATAAAAAAACGAATTGCTAAGTGTTTTTCTTCGAAAGTATGAATCAAAAGGTTCTTTTCTTCGTCGCTATATCTCAAGATACCTTCATTAATTTTACACGGTGCAATCAAGTGAAGAAGTGGTTTTTCGGCAAAGACCATTTTGCGTTCTTGCTCTATTTTTTCATTTGAAAGCTTGAATGTCATACGTGAGAATAAGTTTTGTTTCTTTGTAATTGTGAATATAGTTCCCGAATATATAAAATATCAATGGAATGCAAGGGGCAGACATGGTGCACATTCTCCCTTTTTGTATGATTTGGTAGATGTTTGTTTGAGAATACCACTCGATAAGCAAGATTTGGTGATAACTCAAGGTTTAGTTGATTGTTTGAAAGCTGATAGTCGAAGTATTCAAATTACCGATGCTGGCGCCGGTTCACGTAAGCTTGGAACGGAACGAAAAGTAAATTCCATCTTAGCAGTTAGCTCTTCAAAAGGTAAATACGCGAAATTACTTTATCGTCTTGCCCGACATTATCAACCAAAACGAATCTTGGAATTTGGTACCTCCCTTGGTGTTGGGACCGTTCATTTATCACTTGGTGCACCAAAATCAGATGTTATCACTGTTGAAGCATGTCCTGAAACACAGAAAATTGCGAAAGAGCAGTTCGCTCGATTGAATTTGAATAATGTATCACCTGTTTTAAGCACTTTTCAGCAGTTTATTGAATCGTATGAAGGTGAATTGTTTGATATGGTATTTGTTGATGGACACCACGACGGAAAAGCATTATTATCCTACATGAATCAATTAAAAGCGATAACGCACAACAATACAATTTTTGTGTTGGATGACATTCGCTGGAGCGATTCTATGAAGGAGGCATTTGATAACATCGTAGATTCATCTAACTTTCATGTGACAATGGATTTATTTCGTGTGGGAATTGTAGTTCCGCGTCATCAGCAGGAAAAGGAACATTTTGTTGTTCGCTACTAATCCATAGCTTCGTCAGAGGTAATTTCGATTTCGTTTTTAGGCACGAAGAAAAGTAGGATTAATCCTAAAATAAAAAAAGCAGCAACTGAAACGACAGAATAGCGAATTGATCCAGTCCAAAATTCCATTAAACCAAAGAATAAAGTTCCCAATACGATTCCGATCTTTTCTGTCACATCGTAGAAAGAGAAATAACTTGCGTGATCAGTTGTTTCAGGTAAAAATTTCGAATAAGTAGAGCGTGCAATAGCCTGAACACCACCCATTACTAATCCTACACAACTGGCAAGAATATAGAATTGAAAAGGAGTTTCAATAACAAAAGCGCCAAAACAAATGGCAATCCAAATCGTAATGGAAATGAACAGGGAGCGAATATTTCCAATCTTTTCCGAAATGCGTGACATCAAGAAGGCTCCAAAAGCTCCGAGGATTTGAATCAATAGAATGGCTACAATCAAACCTGAGGAGCCACTTTCTGCTGGCCATTTAATTTCTTTGTTTGCGAAAATTGTAGCCATTAACATTACGGTTTGAACACCAGTGTTGAAGAAAAAGAAAGCAAATAAATAACGTTTCAGTCTTTTAGTTTTACGAAATTCTTTAAAAACCAATTTAAGTTCTCTAAATCCTCTCCACACGTAGCCTTTTTCTGGTTTCTTACCGTAAACATTATTGGGCAATGCTTGGTAGGTAAACTGACTGAAACCTATCCACCAAACTCCAACTAAAACAAAGGCATAGCGCATGTATTCGAGTTTTTGGGCGCCATTATCCGTCGACATAATCATAGACAAACAAATAACAAGCAATACCATGGAGCCAATGTATCCCATGGTAAATCCTCTTGCGGAAATACGATCATGGTCCTTTACTTCAGCAATTTCAGGCAGGAAGGCATTATAGAAAACTAGACTATTCCAGTAACCTATACTACCAAAAAAGACCGATAACATCCCGAGTTCAATTCGATCTGTATCAAAAAAGAACAAGGTCATACACGAAATTGCACCTAAGTAGCAGAAGAATTTTAAGAATTTCTTTTTACTTCCTGTATAATCTGCAACGCCCGATAGGAGAGGAGATAAAAAGGAAACGACTAAGAAAGAGGCAGATAAGATAAACGAAAATAAGACAGATGATGATAGTTGAAATCCCATGAAATCAACCAATATTTTTTCATCTTTCGGTAAGTCAGCCAAAGCAACGCCATGCGATTCTGCGTAAGCTTTCTTTGTTTGAATATCGTAAAAAATCGGAAAAATCGCCGAAGAAATAACAAGGTTGTAAACCGAATTGGCCCAGTCGTAAAAGACCCAACCACGAATTACTTTCTTATCTCCTTTCTTCAACATAATCTAAACGAATTAAGTGATTTTATTCTAAACCATCGACAAATGGCTGCAAATAACTGTAAAGTGGCATCAATGTCCCTTCTTTTGAAGTTTCTGTCGCACGTTCAATGATTGCATCTGGATCATCTTTCAATAAAGCAGGGAGAACATGACGTAGTAATTCGTTTCCAAAATCTTCTGAAGCATCCAGTGGCAATTCACACGGTAAATTATCAACTGCCATGACTGCTATTGCACCTTTCATTTTGAAATCAACTTCCTCACCTGTTTGCGGATCATATCCATAAATTGGGTCAGAAATTTTACTTGGACGTAAGGTAGAAGCAATCGGTCCAGCAATATCACAACTGATATCCGCCACAACGCTCAAGCGTAAGTTAGGTGATTTTAAATCTTCCGCAGTTACAATGAATGGAGATTTGCTGCTCCAGAAGTGACATGGAATGTAAATATCTGTTTCAGATAAAAAACGACCGAAATTAGAATTGTATAATTCTGGCTGTGTATAAAATTCAGATTTGTCAAATGGTTTTCCATCCTTGCGTTTGAAATAATCCTCGGCTTCTAAATGAGTGTAAACTGGCGTATTGAATTTCTTTTGAAGGAATTCATCCGGTGTAACCTCTTTAATTGGCAATAAATCTATGATTTCTACCGCACCATGTCCTACACGACCATATCCAGTAAGCACTATTTTGGTAGTTGGTGGAAGTACAACTTTCGCCAACTCTGCTTCCATTTCTTTACGATCGGCACACTTATGAGCTGGTTTCAACTCATACAATTCATGCTTTAGTCCAAAAGTTAAAAAAGCATTGTAACAACCAACAATTCCTGCATAGCGACCAAATCCAATCAAACGTTTGTTGTGCTTGTCTTTGATAACCTCATAGTCAATAAGTTGAATATTTTTATCTAAAATAGCATTTAACAAATCGCGATTATAAGGCTGTTTCTTGATAGTATGTGAAAAGAACATGAATTTCTTCCCAGGTATAAGGTCATGAATTTTTACTTCTTTGACACCAAGAATAACATCGCATTCACTCAAATCTTCACTCAAACGCAATCCTTCTGAAATATATTCAGCGTCGGAGTAGGCGCGAATGGGACTTGGTTGCACCACAACTTCAACATTCGGATACAATACCTGAATGGATTTACATTGTTTTGGTGTTAAAGGAACTCGATGATCTGGTGGAACTTTGCCTTCACGAATGATCCCAATTTTAATTTTCTCCATGCTACTAATATGATACAGGATTTTTCAATAAATATGCGTCAATGAATTCACGGACACAACCTTCTCCACCTTTCTTTGATAAAATAACATCAACCTTGCTTTTTACAGCGTTTACGGCATCAGATGGACAAGCTGAAAAACCAACTTTTTGAATAATTTCTAAATCATTAATATCATCACCTACAATGGCAACGTTTGCTAATTCAATTCCCATTTCTTGGCAAAAGGAAGAAAGAATGTCAATTTTCGGTTCACGGCCAACATAACATTTTTCAATCCCCAGCATTGCTGCTCTTGTTTTTACCATTTCTGCTTTAAAACCAGATGATATGATAGCTGGCTCAACATTGTTTTTTGACAAAAATTGAATGGCCATACCATCTTTGGTATTGAATTTTTTTATTTGATCCCCGTTTTCAGTAATGTACATGCCGCCATCGGTCATAACACCGTCGACATCCAAGATCAGTAATTTAATTTTATCGGCTTTTTTCGCCCAAAGATCCTTTCTGAACATGGGCTTGAACATTAGGCCTAAAAAATCCACATTGTATTCTTCACAAACAGCTTGTAAATCATACACTGTCAATTCATGCACATTGTCGACATCTAAGTCATTCAAAAAAGAATCAAATTCAATTCCGAATTTAGCACAAAGCCCTTTGATATTTTGTTCTAGGTACATCATCAGATAATCGAATAACCAACGCTATTTGCAACAGGTTGAAGTTCGCTTAATAATTTTTCAAATTGTGCATGGTCGAGTTGCTGTGAAGCATCTGACTTAGCGACTTTTGGATCTGGATGTACTTCAATCAATAATCCGTCAATTCCCATTGCGACACATGCTTTTGCCAATGAAGGTACGCCATAAGCATAACCCATAGCATGTGAAGGATCTAAAACAATTGGAAGATTAGTGTATTCTTGCAACCAAGCCACACCGCATAAATCAAGTGTAAAACGCGTCCCCGTTTCGAAGGTGCGTAAACCTCTTTCACACAAAATGACATTTTCATTTCCTCCAGCTAAAACAAATTCAGCTGCCTGAACAAATTCTTGCAATGTCGTTCCGAAACCTCTTTTGATTAGTACAGGTTTGTTAGTTTTTGCACAAGCACGTAAAATCCCTTGGTCATACATAGCTTTTGCGCCGACTTGAATAACATCTGTGTATTCAATAATTTCTTCTATGTGAGTTGCATCGCGCGCTTCAGTAATAACTGAAAGACCATATTCCTCGCGCATTTTTGCTAGAAGTTTTAATCCTTCTAAACCTAAACCTTGAAAAGAATAAGGACTCGTTCTTGGCTTGTAACATCCACCACGAAGGGTTGAAAGTCCATTTTTTATCAATAATTCAGATGACTGACGAATTTGTTCTTCTGATTCAACTGAACAGGGTCCAGCAATCATTAAGGTATTCATCGTGTCACCACCAATTGTATTTTTTCCAATCTTAACCGTACGCTTTTTTGACATGTACGATTTAGCAGATAATTGCATGTCATTCGGGAATACCCAAAATTGATCTGTTGCACTTTCAAGCGATGACGGAACCTCTTTAACGCCAGAACCAGTAATTAGCACATTTGTTCCTTCATATACAATATGAAATGCTTTTGAGTTTGCCGCTAATGCTGCTGCCTCCTCTTTTGACACAGATTGTTTAAGATGTATTATCATATTTCTCCTTTGATCAGGTTCACAAAGTTAACAATTCCGATGGCTTCTGTTTCGTTTTTAACAACTGGAAGATACATCACTGGAAATGAGCATTTTTTTATTGTTTTTAGCAATTCTACAACGGTCGTTGTATTGGAAATACTTAATGGTGACTGATTAATTAAATCAATTGGTTGTATTGTATTTAAATCATTAAGATGTCTCAACATTGCTTTGCGAATATCAGCGCTCGAACAGATTCCTTTTAATTTGTTGTGTACATCAAGTACGAGACAAAAACCTAAATTTCCATTTTCAATGGTTTCAAGAATCGATTTTAAACTCATACTTTCCGCGTGAACAATTGGACATTCTTCCAAGGGGATCATAAAATCTTCTACCGAATAGTGCGATTCGATTTCACGCATGGTTAGATTCATCAATGCATGACCAATACTAGGAGCGTTGAAAAGATACGATCCAGAAACGGATGAACTAACCCCCATATTACGGAGGATAAATGAAACTTCACCGTTTACACCACCATCTACATGTATCGATTTAGTTGGATACTTTTTGCGGAATTGTCGAATTTTTGAAAAATTGATTTTGTCAAAAACGCCGCCACTTTGACCAGGAATGGTTGCCATGATTAGGATGAAATCAAAATCAGCATATTGATCAAAGACCTCAACAGAAGTAGGAGTGATCACAGCTAAACCTTTTTTTCCTGTAATATCCGCTGGAATTTCTAATCGCTCAGTTAACTGTTCATATTGAAAAGTTACATATTCTACAGGATTGGCGCGAAGTAAGTCGAAGTATTTTTCAGGTTGTTCAGTGATGATGTGTAAATCGAGCGGTAAACTGCACCATTTACGAATCTGAGCAATATCATCAAAAACAGCTAAATCATCATTGCAATCGATATGAAGCAAATCAACTTGATGGTTCACCAAATCTTCAATCACTTCTTTTAAAGGTCGCTTTTTGTCACTATAAATGGATGCAGATATTTTCATTAAGTGGACTTAAATTCTATTGGTTAATGTTGTAAATTGGATTGAAAGAACCGTCACAAATAACAA
>Ga0209066_10004839_pt1 | contig 14448 bp, 9 predicted proteins | sample All_14_2_FD_187198 | JGI IMG/M metagenome (GOLD analysis project Ga0209066, IMG submission 187198) | Freshwater microbial communities in response to fracking from Pennsylvania, USA - Allegheny Zone_MetaG_DW_15 (SPAdes) (version 2) ...
TTCAAGAACGCCGAGCAGGATTTTGGCGACATGAACACCTGGTGGGGCACGGCGCTCTACTTGAATTTTGACCCAAAAGAATGGCTCGGCCTCACCTTGCGCAGCGAATATTTCAGCGACAGCAAGGGCTTGAATGTGTTCGGTGGGTACGTGGATGGGGGCAGCGTCATCGAAACGACTTTGTCGGCGAACTTCAAGGCAGGCAACTTGACTTTTATCCCCGAACTGCGGTTCGAAAAAGCTTCGGAAGCTATCTTCCTTGATGCTGATGGTGCTGCTACGGACGCCGCCATGAGTGGAATTTTAGCATTGGCATATAGTTTTTAAAGTAAGACAAACTGAGTGAATTTTTGAACGCCTTTCCTGTCGGTATGCAGGAAGGCGTTTTTTTCGTTTTGCGGAGCAAAAAGCAAAGACGAACGCCCAAGCTGCACTTTTTTAACACAAATTGCTCCAAAAGCCGTTGTTTTGGCAGCATGAATAGTACCTCGACAATTCTGTTTGTAGAAGACGAGCCAAAGGTAGCTGCCTCCATCAAGCAAGGCCTGGAGGAAAACGGCTACCAAGTGGACCATGCACCGGACGGCGCCGTTGCCAATTTCCTGGCTGGTTCCAAGAAGTACGACATCATTTTGCTAGATGTGAACCTTCCGCACGTGAGCGGCTACGAGGTCTGCCGCAATGTGCGGGCCAAGGACCCAGGGGTGCCCATCATCCTCTTGACGGCCATGCAGTCCATCGAGAACAAGATCATGGGCTTCGACGTAGGGGCAGACGACTACATTGTGAAGCCGTTCGACTTTCGGGAATTACTGGCAAGGATTAAGGTTTTTTTGAAAAGGAGTACTTTGGAGGGCGAGTCGCAACAGGACGTGATACTCCGGGTAGCCGACCTCGAACTGAACACCGACGCCAAGACCGTCCATCGGCACGGGATGCCCATTTCGCTGACTGCCAAGGAATTTGCGCTGCTGGAATTCCTGCTAAAACGCAACGGGCGGGTGGTCAGCCGCAACGAGATCAGCGAGTTCGTCTGGGACGTGAACTTCGACACTGGGACGAACGTGGTGGATGTTTACATCAATTTTCTTCGGAAAAAAATTGACAAAAATTTTGAGCCGAAACTCATCCACACCAAGCCCGGCATGGGGTATTTCCTGAAGGAACTATGAACATCCTCACCAAACTTACCTTGCGTTTCACCATCATCACGGCTTCCATCCTGGTGGTGTTCTCGTTGTCCATCTTCGTTTTCTCCGCACGCTTCCGCACAGCCGAGTTCTATGACCGCTTGGAGAGCCGTGCAACCACCACCGCTCGCCTGCTGGTGACGGTGCAGGAGGTGGACAAAAGCCTGTTGCGCATCATTGACAAAAACTCCCTCCCCGCACTGCCGCAGGAACAGGTTTTGGTTTTTGACGAAAAGGACGAACTATACTACAGCAGCATCGAAAACCCAAGCATCAGTTACACTCCAGCCTTTTTGGACAAGGTGCGGCGGGAAGGCAAAGTGTTTTACAAAACAGGCGAAATTGAACAAATTGGTTTCAATTACAGTGGCGACGGCAAGGAGCAGTATGTGGTGTTGGCCGCCGCTTACGACCGCTTTGGGCGGCGCAAGCTTGCCAATCTTCGCACCATTCTCTTGGTGGGCCTTTTGGTTGGAATTGGCATCATCGTACCAGCAGGTTGGCTGTACTCCCAGCAGGCCCTTGCACCGCTTGCCAACATGAACAATCAGGTGGCGAGCATCAATGCGGGGAACCTGAACCGCCGCTTGGACGAGGGCAACCGCACCGATGAAATTGCCAGGCTTGCCATGAATTTCAACCTGATGCTGGAGCGCCTCGAAACGGCTTTCGAAGTGCAGCAGAGTTTTGTCGCCAATGCTTCGCATGAATTGCGCACGCCATTGGCAGCCATGCGCAGCCAGCTACAGGTCATTTTGTCGAAAGACCGCTCCGCAAACGAGTACCGGGCCACGCTCCAGTCGCTGCTGGACGACACGGATGCCTTCGCCCGGCTCACCACGGGCCTGCTCCACCTTGCCCAGTCCAATATGGACAACCAGCGCTTTCGGTTCACGCCGTGCCGCGCTGACGAGGTACTGTTCACGGCCATGGAAGAGCTGGCAAAGCTTCATCCCGAATACCATTTTCAGATGGACTACGAGTCCCTCTCCGACGAAGAAAGTGCGCTCACTGTGCTAGGCAACGAGCAGTTGCTTACCATCGCCTTCCTCAATTTCATGGACAACGCCTGCAAGTTCTCGCCTGACCGGATGGTACATATTTCATTTAGTTCGATGCCTAACCAGTTGGAGATAAAATTCAACGACAACGGCATTGGCATACCTGTCGGGGAACAATCCAAAATCTTCAACCCTTTTTACCGCGCCGCCAATGCGCAGGGAGTAGCGAAGGGGCATGGCATTGGCCTATCACTCTGCCAAAAAATTGTGCTGCTGCACAATGGCGAAATCGAGCTGAAATCCTCGCCGGGAAAGGGAAGCACCTTTATCGTCAACCTACCAACAGAACGATGACCCTGCGGTGGGTTCTATTTTAATTTTCTTTTAATAATGCTTTAATCGGGCTTTAAGGGAGACGCTCGAATCTTTGTGCCAGAAAGCATGAAAGCCAATGCTGTAAAAACATAGCTAACGTGAGTTTTCTGTCATGTGATGCATCCCGATGTTCGCCTTAAAATTTCACTCCGCGCTCCCTTCAGGGGTGGTTCAAAAATGGCTGCCGCTGAAGGGGAGATGTCGGGGTGAAATTTTACATCTCAAAATGCTTCTAATAGACTTGAAGCAGAAGGCGAAAAACGTGGAAACGCTATAAAAATCAAGTATTGCCTGCATCATGTTGCATTCGAACAAGGGATTGATAGCAGTATCGGCAATAGCGTTGGTAGCGCTGTCAGTGCTGGGCTTCAGCACCTGCAATTGGAGTGCAAGCAAGGCAGCTTTGGCGCACCAGAGCGCCTTGAAACAAGAGGAAGTTCGGGATTTTGCCATCTTGGAAAACTACCTTTTGGGGCAGGTGGACAGCCTGCAAAAAGTGTACACCCGGTTGGCAGCGCATGGAAAAATCACTTCACAACTAGCCGAAAGAGAGGCCATCCTGAAAAAAATAAACGCCGAACATGCTGATATTCAAGGTATTAACACCTTGAAATCAAACATTGAGGCACTTTTGAAACTGAAAGAAAGCTTGGAAACAGACATCCAGAAACTCCAATCCAGAATGCAATCGTAAGCCATGCCCATCGGCAGCTTCAAAGAATTTAATTGTTCCAAAGCGAATTAGTGATAGTCGGAAAGCCCGCCCACGCATGGACGGGCTTCTTTTTTTTTCCGTTTTTCACTTCATCCCCTTGCCCGTAGCGGCCCAGTAAATGCCACCGAAAAGATGCTCCAAAAATGCTGGATCGGTGTACTTCGAGGGCATGTGGCCCAGTCCCGTGTAGAAGGCCCGCCCGCCGTCGAATTCATGGTACCATGCCAGCGGGTGGAAGCTGCCCATGCCCTTGCCAGATACCCTACCCCAATCGGCAACGGGATTGAAAGTGCTTTCGTCCACGGAGAGCAGGTACTTCAGTCCCGCCACTTTTTCCTCGCCGTACTCATACCATTCGTCCGTCCAGAGGCGCTCGTCGGGCATCAGTTCGAAGCCGGGGAACTTACGGTCGAGCACCTTGATTCGGGCCGTCTGAATGGCCGGGTGGATACGGAACAGCCTGCCCACCAACTGCGTGTACCAAGGCCATTCGTACTCCGTGTCAGAAGCGCTGTGGATACCCACGTAGCCTTTGCCGGAGCGGATGAATCGCTCCATCGCCGCCTGCTGCTCGTCGTTGAGGATGTCGCCGGTGGTGTTCAAAAAGATGATGACATCGTACTGTTTTAGGTTTTCATCGGTGAACTGTGCTGGGTCTTCGTGCCAAGACACGTCAAAAAATTGCCGTTCGCCCATGGCTTTGATAGCATCCACCCCCTCGTTGATGGACTCGTGGTGGAAGCCTGCCGTGCGGGTGAACAACAGGGCTTTGAACTGTTTTTTCTGCGCAATGCCCGGTACGGCCAACAGCAGGGCCGACAATGCAAAAAGAAGTTGTAAGGCGTTTTTTTTCATGTTGTAATAATTTTTTGTTGCGGTGAAAATAATCAGGTTTTGTGGGCAACCCGATTTTATTGCTTGTTTTTAGGGTTTGAAACAAAAATGCAAACTCATTAAACATAAGTAGGGTTATGACCTCAAAAATTGCGTCCAGCTATCCACCTTCATGAAATTTTCAACTGATTGATAATCAGCCTCAAATGCAATGGTTATAAGGCACCTGAATCTCCAATCCAATTCCTTTTCTCAAGAAATTCAACCAAAAAACTTGGAAGCAAGGATGATGTGAAAAAATTATCACGACCTTACCGCCAAAATCAAGGCACATGAAACGACGCCAAGCCATCCGCAATATTGCCATTGCCACCGCAGCTGCTTATTTACTGCCGGGCTGCAAGCACGATCCGACGTACACTGGCTCAACCCATGCCAACTTTCCTCCCGGCTCCGAGCAGTACAAATTGTTAGAACAGTTCACGGAAGCCCTTTTGCCGAAGGCAAAAACACCCGCCAAAACGCCGGATTCCACCACCGATTTCTTACTGCGTGTACTCAATGATTGTACTCCACCTGAAGACATCCAAAAATATTTGACGGGGATGGCAGAGATGCAAACGCGGGTAAAAGAGCGTTACAAATCCGACTTCGGCGCACTACCAGCCAGCCAGCAGGCGGAGGTTTTCGCATGGCTGTCGGGCACGGATGGGCTGTCCGAACCACTGAAGTTTTTCTATGAAAAAACACGGGCACTGACCATCGAGCATTTCACCTCGTCGGAATTTTTCTTAACAAACGTGGCGAAATGGGAGTTCGTGCCAGGGCGCTTCGTGGGCTGCGCCGCTGTCTAATTAGGTTGGTGAATGCCCGATTATCAACCTAATCAATTTATCAACCCACCAACAACTTTACAATGCCAGACACATCACACAACTTCGACGCCATCGTCATCGGTGGGGGCATGACGGGCGGCTGGGCCGCCAAGGAACTTTGCGACGCCGGCCTGAAAACCCTGATGCTGGAGCGGGGTCGCAACGTGGAGCACCTCAAGGATTACCCCACCACGAACATGCAGCCGTGGGAATTCCCGCACCGGGGGCGCATCCCCTTCGAAGTGGAAAAAGAAAACCCCGTCATCAGCCGCTGCTACGCTTTCCGAGAGGATGCCATGCATTTTTTCGTGAAAGATACCGAGCACCCCTACGTGCAGGAGAAGCCCTTCGACTGGATTCGGGGCTACCAGGTGGGCGGCAAGTCCATCATGTGGGCAAGGCAGGTGCAGCGCTGGAGCGACTTCGATTTTGAAGGCCCCGCCCGCGATGGCTTCGCCGTGGATTGGCCGATACGATACAAGGATTTGGCGCCGTGGTACACCAAAGTGGAGCAGTTCATCGGCGTCAGCGGCAACAAGGACGGCCTCGACGTGCTGCCCGACGGCGATTTTCTCAAACCCTTTGAACTGACCTGCGTGGAACAGCACTTCAAGGATTCAGTTAGTAAAAACTACAAGGACCGCCACGTGATTTACGCCCGCTGCGCCCACATCACCGAGGAGCGGGAAATCTTCAAGCAGCAAGGGCGCACTCTTTGCCAAGGCCGAAACCTCTGCCAGCGGGGATGCCCTTTCGGCGGATATTTCAATGCCAATTCGACGCTCATCCCATGGGCGCAGCGCACAGGCAACCTGAGCTTACAGCCGCACTCCGTCGTGCATTCCATTATTTTCGATGAAAAAGAAAACCGGGCAACGGGCGTGCGGGTCATCAACGCTGAGACCAAAGCGACGACCGAGTATTTTGCCAAAATCATCTTCGTAAATGCGGCCACGCTGAACACGAATCTGGTGTTGCTCAATTCAACTTCCAACCGCTTCCCGAACGGCCTCGGTAACGACAGCGGCCTACTCGGCAAATACGTTGGCTTTCACAATTACCGGGCGAAAATCTGGGGAACACACGAAGGCCACAAGGAATTCAAGACCGAAGGTGGCCGCCCCACGAGCGCCTACATTCCTCGCTTCCGCAATGTTCGCAAACAGGAAACGGACTTCCTGCGGGGCTATGCCGCTGGCTTTTACACAGGCCGTGGCCTCGACTGGAACGGAGAGGGCTTCGGCCAGCAACTCACCGACAACCTCCTCGGAACGAAAAACTATGGCCCTTGGAACGTCTCCAGCCACATGATGGGCGAGACCATTCCGAAGGAAACCAGCTTCGTGGCCCTCGATGAAAAACTCAAGGATGCATGGGGAATCCCACAGCTACGCATCAACTTGGAGCACGACCAAAACGACGACAAAATGGTGAAGGATTACTTCGAACAAATGACCGAAATGTTCGAAAAAGCAGGCTTCACCGACATCCAGACCCGCGACACAAAGCAGGCCCCCGGCCTCGACATCCATGAAATGGGCGGCGTGCGCATGGGCCGTGACCCCAAGACCTCGCTGCTGAACGAGTGGAACCAGCTTCACGCCTGCCCCAACGTGTACGTCACCGACGGTGCCTGCATGACTTCCATGTCCACCCAGAACCCGTCGTTGACCTTCATGGCACTGACTGCACGGGCGGCCAACCATGCTGTGGAGGAGTTGAAGAAGAAAGGTTAAAAACTGTGCTTATTTTCAATCCTCATCCTTTAAATATTTGAGCCGATTCCGTTCCGGTTTTTGGCCTGGCACGGTGTCCAGCCAGTTGCGGGTTTCATCCACCAGATTGGTAATCCGCTCAATATGCCATTCAAGGTTTTTCTTCGAAAACTCTTCCTCTTTGAGCCGCTGGAATTCTTTGATGAGATAAACTTGGAAAGAAGGACTGAGCCAGTAGCAAAAATTCAGGGCGATGTCCTTGTGGGCGTATGTGCCGCCGTACCTTCCTTTTTGGGAGGTCATCCCAATCGCACCAGTTTCCGAAATCCAACTTTGAGGTGTGAGGACATTGCGGTTTTGCAAGTATCTATCTTTAAATCCTGCCATTTGGTTGGATTTAAAATCGGGGTTGTGCAGACGCTCCCAAGTTTCCAAAAATTCAAGCGTCGAACTGTTTTTCATCCATGAGGCAATGAGGATGTCTGCTCGACTGTCTGACTTTTTTGCAATATCCGTCAAGGAAATATAATCAGCGTCCTTCACCTGGTCGATGGTGATGGTCAGCCCCTGCACGTTGATTTTCTGCTTAGACATTGGATGGTGGGTTTTTGCTAGCGCAAGGTTAGCAATTTGACCTCAGAAACCCAAGCCGATGATTTTTCCCTCCCCTACCACTGCGATTTGTCATTTTTCAATGCAGCCGCCCGCCTAAACTTTGCCGAAAATCTTTTAAGTCATGCTAAAATCATCCACCTTTCACGACAGCGACGACGTCGCTACCCTCCCAACCGACATGAAGAAATATGTCTGGGCCTTCAGCGAAGGCAACGGCAAGAACAAACAACTTCTCGGCGGCAAGGGCGCCAACCTTTGCGAAATGACCCAAATTGGGCTGAACGTGCCGCCGGGCTTCGTCATCAGCACCGAGGCATGCCTGACTTACCTCGCCAACCCAAACAAGGAATTGCCCGCAGGGCTGATGGACCAAGTCGTTGAGCAGGTAAAACGGCTCGAAACGGCCACCGGCAAGGGCTTCGGCGATGCGTCGAACCCCTTGCTCGTTTCGGTGCGCAGCGGCTCGGCCATGTCCATGCCCGGCATGATGGACACCATCCTCAACCTCGGCCTGAACGCCCAAACCCTGCACGGCCTCATCGCCCAAACGGGCAATGAGCGCTTCGGCTACGATGCCTACCGCCGCTTCATCCAACTCTTCGGCAAGGTGGCGCTCGGCGTTCCCGATGAAAAATTTGACGAACATTTCGAAGAAATCAAGCGCCGGGCTGGCGTGAAAGTGGACATCGGCCTCAGCGCCGATGACCTCAAGGAAATCAGCGAGCGCTTCCGCAAAGTGGTGCAAGAACACACCGGCAGGCCGTTCCCAGAGGACGTTTACGAACAACTCCGCATCAGCATCCAAGCCGTTTTCAACTCCTGGATGGGCAAGCGGGCCGTGGATTACCGCAGGGAATTCAAAATCACACCAAGCATGGCCAACGGCACGGCGGTGAACGTGGTCACGATGGTCTTCGGAAACATGGGCCCCGACAGCGCAACGGGCGTGGGCTTCACCCGTGACCCCGGCACTGGCGAAAACGTGATGTTCGGCGAGTACCTCGTCAACGCTCAGGGCGAGGACGTGGTGGCGGGCATACGCACCCCGAAACCCGTGGCTGAACTGGCCAATGAAATGCCGGAAATGTACGCCCAGCTCGAAGATTTGCGCAGCAAACTGGAAACCCACTACCAAGAGGTGCAGGATTTTGAATACACCATCGAAAACCAAACCCTCTACTGCCTACAGACCCGCAACGGCAAGATGAACACCACGGCGCTCGTACGCACTTCGGTGGAAATGGTGAAAGAAGGCCTGATTTCCAAAGAACAGGCATTGCTGCGCATCCAACCGGAAATGCTGGAGCAACTGCTGTTCCGCCGCCTCGACCCAAAACACAAAGCGGTGGCACTTGCACAAGGACTTCCTGCATCGCCGGGTGCTGCCTCCGGTCACTGCGTTTTTGACGCCGACCGGGCCGAAGCACTGGGCAAGGCTGGCCAAAAAGTCATCCTCGTGCGGGAAGAAACCAAGCCGGAAGACATCCACGGTTTCTTTGCTGCGCAAGGCATCCTGACCAGCCGGGGCGGCAAGACCTCACACGCTGCTGTGGTGGCACGTGGCATGGGCAAGCCTTGCGTGGCTGGTGCCGAAGGCATCTCGGTGGACGTGAAACTGCGCCAAGCCGTCATCGGTGAAAAAACGCTGCACGAAGGCGATTACATCACGATTGATGGCGGCACGGGCAAGGTCTATCAGGGCGAAGTACCCACCGTGGAGCCCGTTTTTTCAAAAGAACTCCAAACCCTGCTCGGCTGGGCCGACGAGGTGGCAAGGCTGAAAGTCTTCGCCAATGCGGACACACCCGGCGCTGCGAAAAAAGCCGTTGAGTTTGGGGCAATGGGCATTGGACTTTGCCGCACCGAACGCATGTTCAATGATGTGGACAGGCTGCCCATCGTGATAGATATGATTCTCGCAAATACACCAATGGAGCGGGAGGCGGCACTCAACCGCCTGCTGCCCATCCAGCGGCAGGATTTCGTGGAAATCTTCAAGGCCATGTCGCCACGTCCAGTGACCGTGCGGCTCCTTGACCCGCCTATCCACGAGTTCCTGCCCAGCGAGGAGGAACTGGTGGGAGAACTCGAACACCTGCACCACCTGAAAACGACGATTGATGGTGTGAACAACCTCTACGGCAGCCTGCGACTGCTCGAAGCCAAGGAGGAACTGGAGCACGATTATCCCTCGCCGTTCAACCAGATGGGCGCTGATTTGGTGACAAAAGCCATCCAGAAAAAAGAGCTGATGCTCCGCAAAATCAAGGAACTGCACGAGGTGAACCCGATGCTCGGCCACCGGGGCGTAAGGCTCGGCCTGACGCACCCTGAGATTTACAAAATGCAGATTCAGGCCATCCTCGAAGCGGCGGCTGAGTGCCAAACCACTGGCGTGGAAGTTCATCCAGAAATCATGGTGCCGCAGGTTTGCACCGCACGGGAACTGGAGCATGTGAAAGTCTTCGTGGATGAAATCCGGGAGAAAATAGAGTCCAAGATGAAGGCCCCGCTAGAGTTCAAGTTCGGCTCCATGATTGAGGTAGTGCGGGCGGCCATGCGGGCCGACGAACTGGCCAAAGTCGCCGAGTTTTTCTCCTTCGGAACAAACGACCTGACGCAGGCCACCTACTCCTTCAGCCGGGAAGACGCCGAGAACAAGTTCTTGCCGCTTTACCAGCAAATGGACGTGGTACACGATAATCCGTTCGAGGTGTTGGATGTCAAAGGCGTTGGCCGCTTGATGGAAATCACCGTGGAATGGGGCCGCAGGCAGCGCCCGAACATTAAAATCGGCATCTGCGGCGAACATGGTGGTCATCCGGCCAGTATCGCTTTCTGTCACAAAATCGGTTTGGACTATGTGTCCTGCTCCGGCCCACGGGTGCCGATCGCTCGATTGGCGGCAGCCCATGCGAAGCTGGGTGAAGGAAAATACACATCAGATTGAGAAACTTGGCAATTGACGCAACCTTAGCGCTGAGGTAAGACACTGTTAATATTGTGCGGCTTTCTTTGCGGCATGTTTCATACTTACCCTAATTAGTGAGAGTAAAAAAATGTTTCTGGCAGCCACATCCTCAAGGCAGGATGTGGCTGTTTTTTTTGGGTTTTACAAGTTTTTGGAATTAAGGTTTTTGGGTACACACCGCTAGCTGCTTCACACAAACTTCACCAAGACTTAAATCCTTCCTAACCGTTCCGTAGAATTCCCTTCCAACCTTTGCGGCGTTGCCAAAAAAGCAACAAAAAAGCCGGGAACAGCCCCAAGCTGCCCCGGCTAATAGCAATTTGTTTAATTAAAACTCACAAATTTATGAAACGAACGAGACTTGCGCTAAGCCAAAGGGCTTGGCGGGTGGCCTTTGTCTTTTTGTTGACAATCGGCGCCTGCACGACGGGCCTTTTTGCTCAAAAAACCGTCAAAGGCATCGTGAAAGACGCCAAGACCAATGAACCAGTGGCAGGTGCCACGGTCATGGTCAAAGGAACTTCCGTCGGTACCATTTCCGACATGGACGGCAGCTTTGAACTGAGAGTGGCCGACCCGAACGCACCACTGGTGGTCAGCTTCATCGGTTACGAAGGCCAAGAGGTAGTCATTGCGGAGCAAAACTTCGTGAACATCCTGCTTGCCGAAAACGCCCAACAATTGGGCGAAGTGGTGGTCACAGCCTTGGGCATTACGAAGGAAAAAGCCCGTGTGGGCTATGCCGTGCAGGATGTAAAAGGCGCTGACCTCATCAAGGCACGGGAGCCCAACCCCATCAACTCGCTCACAGGGCGGGTGGCGGGCCTCACCGTCGGCGCATCGGCGGAGTTGCTCGGCGGCCCATCGGTGCTGCTCAGGGGCGACAAGCCGCTTTATGTGGTGGACGGCGTGCCCATCCAATCCGATTCTTGGAACATCAACCCGGACGACATCGAGACGATTACCGTGCTGAAAGGCCCCAACGCTTCGGCACTCTACGGCAGCCGTGGCCAGTACGGCGCCATCCAAATCACTACCAAACGGGGAACGAAGGACAAACGGGGCTTTACCGTTGAATTCAACAACTCCACCATGATGGAGGCCAGCTTCCTGACCATTCCAAAGGTGCAGAGCGAGTACGGCCCCGGCGACCACGGGCGCTATGCCTTCGCCGATGGCAAGGGCGGTGGTTTGTACGATTCCGACTATGATATTTGGGGCCCAAAATTCGAAGGCCAGCTCATCCCGCAGTACGATGGCGAGTACACGCCTGGCACGGAATACACGACGGAGTTCCCAAGCGGTGCTACGTTCACGGGCAATATCAAACCGACGCCTTGGACGGCACGTGGCAAAAACAACCTCGAGAAATTCCTGCGCCCCGGCATCCTGCAAACGACGAACCTCGCCGTGAGCGCTGGCAACGAAAACTACGACATCCGCATGTCGGGAACCTTCACCTACCAGCAGGGCATCGTGCCTAACACGCAGTTGAATTCCGGCAATTTCAACACCACCATCGGCTACAATTTCAACAAAAAACTGCGCTTCGAGAGCGGCCTGAACTACAACCGCCAGTTCACCGACAATATCCCAGACGTGGCCTACGGGCCAAACTCGATGATTTACAACGTCATCATCTGGGGTGGTGCCGACTGGAGCATGGACGACATGCGCGACTACTGGCAACCCGGCAAGGAGGGCCTCCAGCAGATTTATGCCGATTACACCCGTTACAACAACCCTTGGTTCAGCGCTTACGAATGGCTGCGTGGCCACCAAAAAACGGACGTGTACGGCTATGCTTCTTTGACCTACAGCTTCAGCGACGCTCTGAAACTGCTGGGCCGCACGCAGATTTCCACCTATGATATTTTTAGGAGTGAAAAATTCCCTTACTCCGCCACGGTTTATGGCCGTGAGCAGGCCAAGGGCGACTACCGGGAAGACCGCCGCAACCTGTTCGAGAACAATACCGACGTGATGCTGACCTTTGACAAAAGCGTAACGCCATCGCTTGATGTTACGGCCTCCATCGGCGGCAATATCCGCTCGTTCCAGTACAATTCCAGCTTTGCCAGCACCGACTACCTGAACGTGCCGGGCTGGTACAACCTGAACAACTCACTGTTCACCCGCCAGGTGTTCAACTACAATTCCGACATGCGGGTGCTCAGCGCCTACAGCTTCGTGGACATCACCTACAACCGCTTCCTGACGTTGGGCCTGACAGGCCGCACGGACAAGCACTCGACCCTGCCATCCAGCAACAACAGCTATTTTTACCCTTCGGCAAGCTTGAGCGCACAGATTTCAGAGGTGGTGAAATTGCCCGATTTTTTCACCTTCTTGAAACTGCGGGGCAGCTTGGCAAAAGTAGGTTCGGGCCTTACACGCTCGACCATTCCAGCGGCATACCTCGTCGCTGGTCGTGACGTGATTGACTACGGCAACGACTACTACACGCCGTATGATGGCCCGAACTACATCAACTCCAGCGGCTACAATATCAGTTTCCCGTACAACAACCAGCCAAGCGCCTACTCGCCGACGACCATCGTCAACCCGAACTTGGAGCCTTCGTTTTCGACGGCTTTTGAAACGGGCATTGACATGAAATTCTTCAACAACCGCTTGGCACTTGACCTCACCTATTTCAACGCCACCGACGGCCCGAACGTGTTTAACCTGCCGCTTTCAGAGTCCACTGGTTACGGCGCAGCCGTAGAAAACGGCATCAAGACTCGCAAAAAAGGCTACGAAGTTGTACTGGGCATTCGTCCCGTGAAATCACCTGACTTCAACTGGCAAGTGGACTTCAACTGGAGCACTTGGCGGGAGACGTTGGACGAGATTTATCCCGGCGTGGAGAAGCTCGGCCAGTTCCTCGAAGTGGGCGACCGCATTGATGCTTACTATGCTGGCGAGTTCGTGAAATCACCAGACGGCCAGAACATCATTGACGGCAGTGGCCGTCCGTTCCGCAACCCAGTGAACCGTTTCCTCGGCTACACCAACCCCGACTGGACTTGGGGCGTTCGCAATACCTTGAGCTACAAGAACTTCGGCTTCGGCTTCCAGTTCGACGGGGCAGTGGGCGGCAATATCGTCAACTATATCCAGCGCCAAACCTTCCGGGGTGGCCGCCACGAAGAGACCGTGCTGAACAATATCAAGGACGCCAACGGCCAGGGCATGGGCGACGCCCGTTACCAAGACTATTTGGGCAACAAAACTTGGGTGGCCGAGGGCGTGGTCATCTCCAACGGTGTTGCACCGGAGTACGACGTGGACGGCAACATCACTAACTACGCCGAAATGGAATTTGCAAAAAATACGCAGACCACCTACCTCCAGGACTACATCAGCCGCTACTACTCCAACGAGGAGGCCAACCTGATGAGCCGCACTTTTGCCAAGCTGCGGGAGGTGACCATTACCTACAATTTCCCTGCGGAAAAATTCAAGGGCAAGCGCATCCAAGGTGCCAGCATCAGCCTTGTGGGCAGGAACCTGCTCTATTTCGCTGAGGAGAAAAACGTTGACGTGGAACAGTTCACGGGCACGACCAGTCCCAACTCGGTGCAAGGCTACTCCGATCTGCAATCGCCGACGCTGCGGCGGTTTGGGGTGAATTTGAACTTTACATTTTAATCAAAAACCCCTGACCCCTAAAGGGAAACCTAACTTGGGAAGTTCATCGGTTAAAGTTCCGACGACTGAATGGATTAGGTTCCCCTTTAGGGGTCAGGGGTAAAATTTCGACAATGAAAAATCTAAAATACCTTTTCATCATCACCGTCCTCGCCTTCGCAGGCTGCGAAAAGAGCTTCGAGGACCTCCAAGTAAACCCCAACCAGCCAACATCGGCACCGCCCTCGCTGATTTTTCAGGGCGTATTGAACGACATGTACGAAAGCTGCTGGAACGACAATATCGTGATGCGATACAGCCAGTTCCACCTCTGCAACTACAACTACTACGGCAACAACGAGTACAACTGGACAACGGCTGGCTTCGATTTTTACACCCTCAACAACGTGAAGTTGATGGAAACGGAAGCGGAGAAACTGGCGGGTAGCACCTCCAATCCCTATTCGGCGCTTGGCAAGTTTTTCAAGGCATATTTCTCCGTGCGCATGTCCTTGAAATTTGGT
>Ga0209066_10004840_pt1 | contig 14448 bp, 11 predicted proteins | sample All_14_2_FD_187198 | JGI IMG/M metagenome (GOLD analysis project Ga0209066, IMG submission 187198) | Freshwater microbial communities in response to fracking from Pennsylvania, USA - Allegheny Zone_MetaG_DW_15 (SPAdes) (version 2) ...
CAAGATATTCGTCATGGGCGACAACCGGGATAACAGCTATGACAGCCGCTTCTGGGGATTCGTCGACCATGCCGACATCCTCGGCAAGGCCTTCATCCTCTATTGGTCCTGGGATATCGAGACTCCGTTGCTCTCGGCGACACGGTTGACGTCGATTCGCTGGGGCAGGATCGGGGATGTCATTCAATGATTCATCCTTCTGCGAGTGAGAGATAAAAAGAGCCGTGAGAGCTGAGTACAGTTTCAGACACAGGCACATTTTCGGGATGGAGCAGCTTTCCGTCCCGGATATCCACCATGTCATCGCCGCCGCCCGTTCTTTCCGCGAGATATCGGCTCGATCGATCAAAAAAGTGCCGACCCTGCGGGGCAAGACGATCGTCAATCTGTTTTTCGAACCATCGACCCGGACCCGCACATCCTTTGAAATCGCCGCCAAACGGATGAGTGCCGACACCTTCAACATCGCCGCCTCGACAAGTTCGGCCACCAAAGGGGAGACCCTGATCGACACCGCCCGCAATATCGAGGCAATGAACCCCGATATCATCATCATCAGGCATTCCTGTTCGGGCGCGCCGCAACTGCTTGCCCGCCATATCGGCGCCTCCATCATCAACGCCGGTGATGGCGCCCATGAACATCCGAGCCAGGGTCTGCTCGACATCATGACGATCCTCGATCACAAGCAGGATCTGGCCGGGTTGAAAATCGCCATCATCGGCGATATCGCCCACAGCCGGGTCGCGGTCTCGGACATTCTCGGCTTCACCAAACTCGGGGCGACGGTCTGTGTCGCCGGGCCGGCGACCTTTATTCCGGCGGCGGTGGAGCAACTGGGGGCGCGGGTCTGTTCGTCGGTCGACGAGGCGATCGAAGATGCGGATGTCGTCATGGCGCTGCGGATACAGAAGGAGCGTCAAAACGATCCGTTGATTCCGAGCCTGAGGGAGTATTCGATCTATTACGGAATAAATCGCCGTCGGTTGGCCAGGGCCAAACCGGATGTGCTGGTCATGCATCCCGGCCCGATCAACCGGGGGGTCGAACTGAGTCCGGATGTCGCCGACGGTCCCTCTTCCGTCATCCTGCAACAGGTCAACAACGGGGTGGCGGTACGCATGGCCCTGCTCTACCTGGTCATGGGCGGAGAAAAAAGCGGCGAAGCCCAGGGAGCCTTATGATGTCCGAGTTGATCATCCTGCAGAACGGCCGTGTCATCGACCCGATGAACCACACCGATGCGATCGCCGATATCTGGATCGAGGAGGGGAGGATTGCCGCTCCCCGGGCGACAGCGCCGGCGGGTGCCTGCCGTTACGACATGGCCGGCAGGTGGGTGGTGCCCGGCCTGATCGATATGCACGTCCATCTGCGCGAACCCGGGCAGGAGTACAAGGAAACGATCGCGACCGGGACGATGGCGGCGGCGGCCGGCGGTTTCACGGCCGTGGCCTGCATGCCCAACACCCGGCCGGTGAACGACAACGCGGCGGTGACCCGCTATATACTTGACAAGGCCGCCGACTGTGTGGCCCGGGTCTATCCCGTCGGCGCCCTCAGTCGCGACAGCCAGGGGCAGCAACTGGCCGAATACGGCGAACTGAAAGATGCCGGGGCGGTCGCCCTGACCGACGACGGGATGCCGGTCGTCGACAGTCAGCTGATGCGCCGGGCGATGGAATACGCCGACAGTCACGGGTTGCCGGTCATCTCCCATGCCGAGGAATCGTCCTTGAGCCGCAACGGCTGCATGAACGAAGGGGCGGTCTCCACCCGGCTCGGCCTGCGAGGGATCCCGACGGCGGCCGAAAGCATCATGGTGTACCGGGAGATCGCCCTTGCCGAGCTGACCGGGGCCAGGGTCCATATCGCCCACGTCAGCTGCGAAGCGTCGCTGGCCCTGATCCGTCTCGCCAAACAGAGGGGCATCAAGATCACGGCCGAGACCGCACCCCACTATTTCGCTCTGACCGATGCGGCGGTGATCGGGTACAATACCCATGCTAAGATGAATCCGCCGCTCCGTTCCAAAATGGACAGAATGGCGATCCGTGCGGCGTTGGCCGATGGTACGCTGGACGCGATCGCGACCGATCACGCCCCGCATTCGGTCCTGGAGAAGGATGTTGAATTCAACTATGCCGCCAACGGCATAGTCGGCCTGGAAACCTCTCTGCCGCTGGCCCTGTCCCTGGTCCATGACGGGGTCATCACCGCCGGCCGGATGGTCGAGCTGATGTCCTGCGCCCCGGCCCGGATCCTCGGGGTCCCCGGTGGCCGGCTGGCGCCCGGCGATCCTGCCGATATCACCGTTATCGACCCTGACAGATCCTTTGTCTTTGCCGCCGGCGAAAGCCGGTCGAAGGGCAGAAACACCCCGTTCGACGGCCGGCAATTCCGCGGCAAGGCGGTGCTGACGATCATGAACGGGCGCGTCACCTACAGCGATCTGTAATTATAGATATTCCGTAGGATCTGGGACTCCGGCCGCGGTGAAGCCGTTGCGCCGCAGGATGCAGGCGTCGCAGCGGCCGCAGGCCTTCGTTCCCCGGGGATCGTAACAGCTGTGGGTCAGGCTGTAATCGACTCCCAGCGAGATCCCCTTCCTGATGATTTCCGCCTTGCTCAGATGCATCAGCGGCGCCTTGATCGCAAATCGCGCCGTGCCGCTGATCCCAGCCTTGGTTCCGAGATTGGCCATGTGGGCGAAGGCCTTCAGAAATTCCGGGCGACAGTCGGGATACCCGGAATAATCCACCGCATTGACACCGATGAAGATGTCCCAGGCACCGAGGACCTCGGCCCAGGCCACGGCGTGGGCGAGGAGGATGGCGTTGCGGGCCGGCACGTAGGTGACCGGGATCGACGCCTGCTGCTCCGGAGTGCCATCCTTCGGCACCGCGATATCGGCGGTGAGGGCCGAGCCGCCGATCCTGTCGAGATCGAGTCGGAGAATCAGGTGCCGTTCCACTCCGTACATTGCGGCAATCTTGGCGGCCTTGGCCAGTTCGACCGTCTGCTTCTGGCCGTAATCGAAGCTGAGGCAATGGCAGGCGTAGCCCTCGGCGCTGGCGATCGCCAGGACGGTGGTTGAATCGAGCCCTCCGCTCAGGAGGATGACGGCTGGTGATTTTTCGGGCATGGCGCGTGGCTCTCTGGTTCAGATGAAGGAAAACGGGAGCGAGCGCGTGACGACGATCTCTGCCGGAGTGATCTGCGCCTGGTACACCAGGATCGCCACGCCTGCCTCGTGCACCTCCTCGAGGGTCCGGGCGTAGAGCGGGTCGATGGCTGCGGCGGGCCGGAACCGGACGGCATCGTCGCGCTGGACGAGGAACAGGACCGCGCCGCTGTCGCCGCGGCGGACGAGGTCCCGCAGTTCGAGCAGATGCTTGGTGCCGCGGGCGGTCACCGCGTCCGGGAACATCGCAGATGCCTGATCGACATAAGTACAGCACTTGATCTCGACAAAGGTCGTCACCGCTCCGTGGATGACGGCGAGATCGAGGCGACACCCCGGGGAGGTTGCGACTTCGGTGGCGATCCGATCAGGATCGGCCAGTTCCCGGACGATCCCGACTTCAATGGCCTCACTGACAATCCTGTTGGTCCGCGCGGTATTGACGCCGACCCAGGTGCCGTTTTCCTGTACCATTTCGAGAGAAAATTGATACTTCCGACGGGGATTGGAAGAGTGTGAGAGGCGCACCGGGCTGCCGGGGGTCGAGCAGGACAGCATTGTTCCGGTGTTCGGGCAATGGGCCGTGACCGTCCGGCCGTCGGCGAGTTGCACATCGACGAGAAAGCGTTGGTATCGCTTGAGCAGGACAGCGGGGATGAGAGGGGCGGAAAAGCGCATGCAGGCCGGGGAAAACGATAAGGCAACGGGGGAAAAGTTAAAAATATTTGCATTGCATATCAGCTGTGCAAATGATAAAATCCTTGCATAATCCACGGTTTCGCCGGCCTGTGAGGGACGTCCGCACTGGCCGGAGAGGGGAACTCACGTCATTGACCCGTGTAACTCTACTCATAAAGGAGATGCATTGCCATGAAATTAGGTATCAATGGACTTGGCCGGATTGGGAAGCTCACCGTTTGGCACCATGTATCGAAACGCTACTTTTCGGAAGTGGTTGTCAATATCGGCAGGGAAGTGGGCAGGAGTCTCGAGGATCTGGCGGCAGCGATCGAACGCGATTCATCGTACGGTCGACTTGGTACCTATCTTCATGGACACAAGGCGGGACGGGTCATCGAGGAGCTTGACAACGATAAGGGAACGATGCGGATCGACGGCGTCCCGGTAAAGATCCTCCGCAGCACCCGCAACCCCAGAGAGATCGCCTGGCGCGACAACGACGTCAAGCTGGTGGTCGACACCACCGGGGTCTTCAGTGATCCGACCACCGACGCCAACGATGGCAAAGGGGCACTGCGCGGCCATATCGTCGCCGGGGCCGAGAAGGTCATACTCTCCGCCCCCTTCAAGATCAAGTCGAAAGGCCTGCAGATGCCTGCCGATGCGGTGACGACGGTCATGGGCATCAACGACGACACCTACGATCCGGCCCGGCATTCGGTGATCTCCGCCGCCTCCTGCACGACGACCTGCCTGTCCTACATGATCAAGCCGTTGATGGAGACGATCGGGGCCGAGAATTTCCTCAGCGCCTCGATGGTCACCGTCCATGCGGCGACCGGCAGCCAGCAGGTGCTCGATCGACTGCCCAAGACCGGCGCGACCGATCTGCGCAAGAACCGCTCGATCTTGAACAACATCATCCTCACCACCACGGGGGCGGCGAAGGCGCTCGCCCTCGTCATTCCGGAAATGGAGCGGATCGGGTTCATCGCCGAGTCGGTGCGCATCCCGACCTCGACCGGTTCGCTGATCGTGCTGGTCCTCAACTTCCAGGATGACAGCGACAATCCGATCAAGCGCAGCTATATCAACTCGATCTACCGCGAGTACGGTCAGAACAGCCCCTATCTAGTCTTCACCGAAGAGCAGAACGTCTCCTCCGATATCGTCGGGCTGCCGGCCGCTGCAGTCGTCATCGAGGGCTCCGAGACCCACACCCGCACCGCCTCGATCCAGGTCAACCTGCAGAAGGTCAAAAAGGACTGTCTGGCCCCGGGCGCCGATGCGCTGCTCTCCGTGCCGGTGACTCAGGCGGTCGTCTATGGCTGGTACGACAACGAGCTCGGCAGCTACACCAACATGCTCGGCGACTTGACGGTCCAGGTGGCGGAGAAGATGATCTGAGGGGTGTTGCGCATCCGCGATCTGACGGCGGCCGACCTCGACCGTGTTGCCCGGCTCGAGCGGGGGGAGCCCTCGGCGTGGGACAGCGGCGACATCCGCCGTGAACTCCACCAGGGCGAAGGTTTGCGGCTGGTCGCAGTCGACGAGGCCGCCGGCGGCATTGTCGGGTGGTGCTGCAGCCGCTCTGTCGAGGCGGAGGCCGAGCTGCTGAAAATAACGGTGCTCGGCTCCTGCCGCCGGCGCGGCATCGCCTCGGCGCTGCTGGCTGACCTGCAGGACCGGCTGGTCGGCGAGAGGGTGCGGACACTCTTTCTCGAAGTCCGGTCGCACAACGATCCCGCCCTCCGCCTGTATCGGCAACACGGCTTTGCCGAGGTCGGGCGGCGGCGCAGATACTATTCCTCGCCGGAGGACGATGCCTTGGTTTTGGCAAAGGAACTTGCCGGCGAGTGTGCACTTTCTTTTTCCGAAAAGGAGAATTCGATGAAATCGATCCATGATCTCCAGCTGAACGGCCGGCGGGTGCTGCTCCGCGCCGATTTTAACGTGCCGATGAACGAGCAGGGGGAGATAACCGACGATATCCGTATCCGTGCCGTTCTGCCGACGATAGAACATATCCTTCACCGCCAGGGCAAGCTGATCATCTGCTCGCACATGGGTCGACCGAAGGGCAAGCCGGTCGCCGAATTCAGCCTCGCCCCGGTCGCCGCCCACCTCCAGTCGCTGATCGGCCGGCCGGTCCGTCTCGCCCCCGATTGCATCGGCGATGCCGTCCGGGAGATCGTTGCGGCGATGGCGCCGGGGGATGTCGTCATGCTCGAGAACCTCCGCTTCCACAACGCCGAAACCGGCAACGACCCCGAGTTTTCAGCCCAGCTCGCCGGCCTTGCCGATGTCTATATCAACGATGCCTTCGCCGTGTCGCATCGGGCCCATGCCTCCGTCGTCGGAGTGGCAGAACGGGTGGCGGACAAGGCTGCCGGTCTGCTGCTGCAGGCCGAGATCGATTACTACCACAAGGCCATGGATACCCCCATCCGGCCTCTGGTCGCCCTGGTGGGGGGGGCCAAGGTCTCGTCGAAACTGGCGGCGCTGGAGAATATGCTGACCAAGGTCGACCGGATGATCATCGGCGGGGCGATGGCCAACACCTTCCTCAAAAGCCAGGGGGTCGACGTCGGCGCGTCGAAGGTCGAGGAAGATTTGCTCGAAGCCGCCGAACGTCTGGTCGCCACGGCGCGCGAGAAGGGGGTGAAGATCTTCCTGCCGGTCGACTTCGTCGTCGCCGACGCCTTCTCCGCCGAGGCGACGGTCAAGAACGTCACAATCCAGGACGTGCCGCCGACTTGGATGGCCCTCGATATCGGCCCGGCATCGACCATTCTGTTCAAGGAGGCGCTGCAGGATGCGAAGACGATCGTCTGGAACGGGCCGATGGGGGCGTTCGAGATCGATGCCTTCGCCCGCGGCACGATGGCCCTCTGCCAGGCCGTGGCCTCGTCGCATGCCCTGTCGATCACCGGTGGCGGCGATTCCAATGCCGCCGTGAAGAAGGCCGGCGAAGAGCGCAATATCAACTATATGTCGACGGGCGGCGGGGCTTTCCTCGAGTTGATGGAAGGCAAATCCCTGCCGGGGATCGATGCCCTTTCCTGAAACCCGCACCGTGCCCATGAGAACGGAGGAAATAATGAAACGGAGACCGTTGCTTGCCGGCAACTGGAAGATGCACACGACGACAACCGAGGCCCGGGATCTGGCGACGGCCATCGCCGGGATCTGTGTCGGCGTCGACGACCGGGATGTGCTGCTGGCGCCGCCGTACACGGTATTGCGCGATGTCGCCGAATGCGTGAGTCGAACCGGGATTATCGTCGCCGCCCAGAATGTCTGCTGGGAGGAAAAGGGCGCCTATACCGGCGAAATTTCACCGGTCATGGTCAGGGCGGCAGGGGGGACGGCGGCGATTGTCGGCCATTCCGAACGGCGGCAGATCTTTCTTGAGAACGACGAACTGGTCAACCGCCGGCTGACCGGGGCCCTGGCCTTCGGCCTGACGGTGATCCTGTGCATCGGCGAGACCCTGGCGGAACGGGAAGGCGGCGACACCTTCGCCGTCCTTGAACGCCAGGTCCGCAAGGGCCTGGCCGGAATCGGCGGCGAGGCGATGGCCGGAGTCGTGATCGCCTACGAGCCGGTGTGGGCAATCGGCACCGGCAAGACCGCCAGCAAGGAGCAGGCCCAGGAGGCGCATGCCTTCATCCGCGCTCTGCTGGCAGCGATCTACGAAAAAAATATTGCCGAGCAGACGAGAATACTGTATGGTGGCTCGGTTAAACCTGCCAATATTGACGAACTTATGGCCCAGCCCGATATCGATGGGGCCCTTGTTGGTGGCGCCGCCCTCGACGCACAGTCCTTTGGGCGGATTATCACCTTCAGATAATATTTCACGAAGCGATTGAATGGAAACTCTGCTGATTGTCCTGCATGTTGTTGTCTGCCTGTTTCTGGTTGGTATCGTGCTGCTGCAGCACGGCAAGGGAGCAGATATCGGCGCGACGTTCGGGGGCTCCAGCCAGTCTCTTTTCGGCAGCGAGGGGCCGTTGCCGCTGTTGAACAAGATCACGACGGCGGTGGCGGTAATTTTTATGTTGACTTCTGTCGCCCTTGCGTATATTTCATCGCACACCGGAACCGACTCGGTCATGAGCGGTCTGACGAAGCCGGCACCGGTGCAGACGACACAACCGCCGGCGCCGGTCCAGACCGAACCTGCCGGGCCGCAGCCGGCCGGCGACACGATGCCGATCGAGCCGGCCAAGGCGCCGGAGGCCAAAACTGCTGCACCGCAACCGGCCGGCGATACAGTGCCGAAGGCGGCCAAGGCGCCGGAAGCCAAAACTGTTGCACCGCCTGCTGCCACCCCGGCCGCACCGGAGAAAACACAGTAGTACTGAATGCCGAAGTGGTGGAATTGGTAGACACGCTATCTTGAGGGGGTAGTGACCCACGGTCGTGCGAGTTCGAGTCTCGCCTTCGGCACCAGTGATTGATACCAGGATATCTTGGGGCGTTCAAAAAGACCCGCAGCCAGCAATGGTTTGCGGGTCTTTTTGTTGTGATGAGGAAAGTCTGAACCGACGCGGTAAGGCTGACCGGAACAGGATGTTGATTACAGAACGAACTTGGCAGTAATCGGAGGAACCCGATGGATGAAAATCTGCAAAACCTCACCTGGGACGATCTGCGACAATGGGCCGGTGCGAAGGTCCTCGGGCGGGGCAAAACGTATATCAAAAATGTCCGTGACCTGGCGCGGACCGAAAACGGCGGACTCGCCGCCTGGGTGTCCGGCAGCGACGACTATGCCACCCGGGTTGAGGCCGGGCGGGACGGCGAACTCGAAAGCTTATGCACTTGCCCGTACCAGTGGGGACCCTGCAAGCATGCCGTGGCGGTGATCCTCGCCGGGCTCGAACAGATCAAAGCCGGCCGGGTTATCCCGCCGATCGACAGGGCGGGAGAGCTGTACCGCACCCTTGTCGATCAGGTTGACGCCGAGGATGATGACGATGACTGGGAAGAGGACGAAGATGACGGGAAGACCGGGGCCGGGACGAGTGTTGCGGCCCAATCCCATGCGCAGGACCGCCATATAGCCGCCATTCTCGGTACCAAGAGCAAAGACGAGCTGATCTCTCTGGTCCTGGCATTGGCCGCCCGCCATCCCGAGGTCGAACGCAAAATTATCGAAGACGAGCAATTGCACAGCGGCAGGATCGACAAGCTGGTCGCGGCCCTGCGCCGGGAAATCAGAACGGTAACCCGGGAGGAGGCCTGGTACAATCCCTGGAACGACGAGGGCCATCGGCCCGACTACTCCCATATCCAGGAGCAACTGGCGGCGCTGCTCGGACAGGGGCAGGCCGACCTGGTGCTGGACCTCGGCCGCGAACTCTGGCAAGAGGGAAAAGCCCAGGTCGAACAGGCCGATGACGAGGGTGACAGCGCCGAGCAAATCGGCGCCTGCATGGAGATTGTGTTCCGGGCGGCCATGGCTTCGTCTCTCTCGCGGCCGGCGCAGGTACTGTGGATGATCGATACCCTGTTGGAGGACCAGTATTCGATTTGCGATGCCTGTGAACAATTCGCCCGTAGCCCGATATATGGCCAAGGCGACTGGGGTGAGGTCGCAGCGAGGCTCGAGGAGAGGCTGACCGCCATGACCAAACGCCGTTCCGGAGATCTGTCCGGCCGTTACGATCTGACCATGATCATTGAATGGCTGAGCGAGGCCTTGAAGAACAGCGGTCAGACGGAAAAGGTTGTGCCGCTGCTCGAACGGGAGGTGGACGCGACCCTCGGGTATGAGCGGCTGGTCGATACCCTGTTGCAGGCCGGCAACCACGAACTGGCGCGGCAGTGGTGCATCGAGGGGTATCAAAAAACCGCGACCACCGCCGCCGGCATTGCCGCTGGTCTGCAGCGCCGACTCCGTGAATTGGCGGTTCGGGAAAAGAAACGCGATCTGGTTGCGGCCTACCGGGCCGACGATTTTTTCACCTATCCCTCGATTGCGACCTTCAGTGAACTGCGGCAGACGGCGGAGCAGATCGGCTGCTGGCCCGCGGTTCGGGCTGCGGTGTTGGCTTTTCTGGAAAGCGGTCATCGTCCCGATCGTGCCAGCGGCAAGGGTGACCGGCCGCCATGGCCCCTGCCCGCCCCCGAGGTTGTCGCCGGCCCGAGCGGAAGATCGCCGCGGGATTATCCCGATCTCTCCACCCTCATCGACATCGCCCTGCTCGAACAACGGCTCGACGATGTCGTCAGCCTCTATCAGGCGCAGCGGCAGACCCGGCGCCCTGGCGTCGGTAAGGGGCGGGAGGTGGCCGCCGCAGTGGCCGCGACCCATCCCGATGTTACCCTCGCCATCTGGCAGGAACTGGTCATCACCCGGATCAAACTGGTGAAGCCCAGCGCCTACGAGGAAGCGGCGGTGTATCTGCGCAAAATGCGGACGGTCTATCAGCAAACCGAGCGCCTGGGGGAGTGGCAGGAACTGATTCGCCGTCTCCGGGTCGAGCACAAGGCCAAGCGCCGGTTGATGGAAGTCCTGGACGGACTGGAGGGGAAGCGGATCATTGGGGGGATGCCGTGACCGGCGCCCGGACGCAGCGGAGAAAACTCTGGTGTATTGAATACCGAGGTGGTGGGAGTGGTAGACACGCTATGTCGAGGGGGTAGTGACCCACAGTCGTTGAAGTTCGGCTCTTGCCTGCGCACGACGGTACCAACCGCACATGTTGTTCGGAACCCGATCGGACCCGCAGCCTGAAAAGGTTTGCGGGTTTTTTGTTGTCCGGCGTGGTACGATGAAGTATCGATTCTCCCGGATGATGACGGCGCGGTTGTATGATGGTTTACGGAGAAGCACTGGTTCCGACCTCCGCAGACCGGGGAAAGACAGTGCGGGCTCTTTCCCAGGTCTCCCGCCCGCTTCCGGACCAGAAACCCTTTGCTGTGATGACCGCCGGTGAATGATCCCCTGAAAAAAATTCTCAGCCCGATCAAGGAACTCCAGAACATCCGGGGGGTTGCCCTGCCGATCGGTCTGGAATTTCTCCAACTCGTCATCACCGGCCCGCCCGGTGCCGGAAAATCGTATTACATCAATCAGATAGGGGGGTGGCCCAACGAGGGCTACATCGATCTCACCCACAACAACTGGTGGAAAAACCAGTCGCTGGTCTACCGGCCCAGGGAGATCCATCTCGGTCTGCCGTTTGCCGGGATGGCCGAGGGGTTGACGGTGTTCGACAAGGAGTATCTCGACTGCCAGCCCCGGCCGGCGCTCGAGCTTTCCCGCATCAAAATCCCGCCCGCCGGCAGCGGTCTGTTTGCGACGAACTGGCGGGATCGCTACATCTTCGAATTCCTGATCCCCGATCCCGAGGTCGTCTTCAGCCAGCGCCAGGCCCGGCAAAGCCAGGGCTATTTCCCCGTCGACGACAACCTGTCCCTGGAAATGGTGGAACTGCAGGTCGCCATCTATCGTGAAGTCGCCCTCTACATGCACCGGGCCGGGATCCATGTCTATATCCGCAAGGGACTGAATCAGCCGCCGATGCGGATCAACGAGCACAACGCCACCAACGTCCCCCCCTGGGCGGTCATCGCCCGCCCGACCCGGCCCAGCCTCAAGACCCTGGCGGGCTGGAAATGGCTGGTCGGTCTGCGGCCGACGGCGGCATGGCTGACCCTGACCAACGAGATCCGGCGGCTCCAGGGCGGCACCCGGATCGCCCATGACGGCAAGGCCTTCGATATGCTGCTCGGTGAATTCCGCCTCCGGTTTTCGCCGGAGATTACCCTCGGGGTCAGCAAGAAGGCGGTCAAGAAAAGCTGGCTGATCCACCTGCCGGAAGACCGCCATGCCACGGCGATGAACGGTTTTGCCCGCATCCGGGTCGGCGACACCGTCGACATCGGCCGGGCCAACAAGGAACTCGACGAGATCTTCAACTTTCCCAAGGACGTTGCCAAAAGGCATCTGACGGTGACCAATCACCGCGGCGATCTGGTGCTGACTCCGCTCGATGAGATCCACGGGGTCCGCCTGGTGCGGCGCCAGAATTTCGATCTGCGCGAGAGATTGCCGGCGGTTCGCTACAATACCCTGGTCAAGATCAAGAAGTTGTTCGGCGGTGCCATCGCCCCGCTGCCGGCGCCGAGGGCGCTGGAGCTGCTGCGGGCGGTCAACACCGTGCTGGAGAACGAGCCGTACCGGATCCAGGACAAAGACGGTTGGCCGGGTGGCCTGATCGAGTTGCCGGGCTCGACCCCGCCGGTCATCGTCGGCGACCTGCACGCCCAGGTCGACAACCTGCTGAAGATCCTCTCCGACAACTGCCTGCTCGACTGTCTCGATACCAATGCCGTCAGACTGATCATCCTCGGCGATGCCGTCCATTCGGAGACCGCCGGGGAGATGGAGAACATGGACAGCTCGATTTTGATGATGGACCTGATCCTCCGCCTCAAGCTGCAGTACCCGGCCAACGTCTTCTACCTGCGCGGCAACCACGACAGTTTCGACCCCCATCTCAGCAAGGGGGGGATCTCCCAGGGGCTGCTGCTGCGCAACCGGCTGCAGGAACTGCGCGACGCCGACTATGTCGAAGCAATGGAGAGGTTCTACGAGCTCCTGCCCTATGTCGTTGTGTCGGAAACCTATATCGCCTGTCATGCCGGCCCGCCCCGCACCGCCGCCGGCCGCGACGATATCGTCAACATCCGCGACAACCCGGAGCTGGCCCACGACCTCACGACCTCCCGCCTCCAGCTTGCCAACAGCCTGACCTCGGGCTATACCAAGAATGACGTCAAGCGTTTTCGGGCCGCTCTCGGTCTGGGCAAGGGGGCCCGTCTCATCGTCGGCCACACCCCCCTCGATCCCTTCGGCAGCTTCTGGAAAAAGGCCGGGGCGATCAAGGGCCATCACATTCTCTACAGCGCCCATAAGGAAGGCCCCGGGGTCTTCATCGTCATCAACAACAAGTTCGTGCCGCTCATCTACCCGGCTGAGCCGTTGACCAAGATCATCAACCGGCTGCGGCTGCCGCTCGCCTGGTGATTTCCTGTTTTTTCGTCCTTTCATGTTCTGTCGCCTCGACCTTCCCCCTGCCTTTTCGCCCTTCCATGCTCTGTCATCGCGGCCTTCCTCCGCTGTCATCTCGACCGCAGGGAGAGATCTCATGCAGCCGTCATCAATCGCAAAAAAGGGCGTCCTCGGAAACACGAGATTTCTCGCTTCGCTTCGAAATGACAGCGGGGGCGGCATCATGTCCTTCGCCCTACCGGGAACAACGAGCACTGTCATTGCGACCTGCCCTCTGGCTTATGCCCTTTCAGCTTCTGCCGCCTCGACCTTCCCCCTGCCTTTTCGCTCTTTCATGCCCTGTCATCGCGACCTACCCCCGCTGTCATCTCGATCGCCAGGGAGAGATCTCCTGCAGCCGTCATCAATCGCAAAAAAGGGCATCCTCGGAAACACGAGATTTCTCGCTTCGCTTCGACAGCGGGGGATGGTCGAAATGTCTGTATATGACAGAGATAAAAAACGAATATGACAGGGGGGAGGGTGCGTCGCGACCTTCCCCCGCTCATCGTTTCCTGTCACAATTCGCATCGAATCGTCAAAGTTTGGCGGAAGTCCGGCCGGGACTCTGGTATAGTGACCTACGCACTGTCCCGGTCTGCGTCTGCCCGTCACTATTCTCCAAGAAGGAATCCGGCCATGTCCCTTTTCAAGAAGTCCTCCCTTGCCGGTCTCATGCGGCAATCCCCGTTCAAGCTCGTTCAGGAGCACATGCGGACGGTCTTTTCCTGCATCTGCCTCATCCCGCCGCTGTTTGACGCCCTGTACCGCAAGGATCAGGACCAGGTCCACGACTTCGCCGCCCAGATCGACCAGCTCGAGACCGAGGCCGACAAGCTCAAGACGACCTTCCGGCTGAACATGCCGAAATCACTGTTTCTGCCGGTCGATCGGGACGACCTCCTCGACCTGATCTCCGTCCAGGACGGCATCGCCGACACCGCCGAGGAGATCGGCCAGATCCTCTGTTACCGCGACATGGAGGTGCCGGATGCGCTCAAGGAGGTCCTCGACGAGCTGCTCGAGGGGACGATGGAGATCAGTTCCGAGGCCAAGGCGATCATCGAACAGCTCGACGAGTTGCTGGAGGTCGGGTTCAACGGCCTCGAGGTCGACAAGGTCTCGGGAATGATCACCGGCCTCAGGCGCAACGAGCACAATATCGACGCGATCATGCACCGGGCCTACCGGACGCTGTTCGCCCAGGAGAAGGAGCTCGACCCGGTGTCCGCCATGTTCTGGTACAAGATCATCGACCGGCTCGGCAACATCTCCGATCAGGCCGAGAACATCGCCGATCGGCTGCTTCTCTTTCTTTCCAAATAACCACGGGGACGAACAATGGAGATTATTGCAGCGCACGGCACGGTCCTGGTGGTCCTGGCGATCATTTTCGGTCTCTACATGACCTGGGGCGTGGGGGCGAACGATCTCGCCAACGCCATGGGGACCTCGGTCGGGGCCGGGGCCATCACGATGAAACAGGCGATCGGCATCGCCATCGTCTTCGAGT
>Ga0209066_10004841_pt1 | contig 14445 bp, 14 predicted proteins | sample All_14_2_FD_187198 | JGI IMG/M metagenome (GOLD analysis project Ga0209066, IMG submission 187198) | Freshwater microbial communities in response to fracking from Pennsylvania, USA - Allegheny Zone_MetaG_DW_15 (SPAdes) (version 2) ...
ACAACGCCCGCGTCGCCCTCCGCGCGAATGCCGACATTTTCGCTGACGTTCTTGCCGAGGCGTTCAGCGCATGACGACCCTCCCCATCGTCTCTCTGAGGCGCCCCACAGTCTCCCGGCTCGCCCCGTGCGGGAACGGGATGCTCCACAAGAGCACACACCGGCCAGGTGACGACGACGTCGCCACGGCCACCTCGAGTGCTGGACGGCAGAGTCGCCGCCCAGTTGTTCACCCCACTTTCGAAAGGCAAGGATTATGACCAACGCTCCTGTGGCGTCTGCTCCGAAGAAGAGCAGTCGCTTCAACCGCAACAACCTGCCGACGACCCTGATCGTCACGCTGATTCCCGTCAGCGTCGCCCTCAACATCGTCGGCGGCTACATCGCCTCGGCGCTGCGCCTGCCGGTGTACCTCGACATGATCGGCACCGCCATCTCGGCGATCGTGCTCGGACCATGGTGGGGTGCGCTCGTCGGCATCTTGACCAACACGGGGTCGGCGCTCATCACCGGCCCGGTGAGTCTGCCGTTCGCTCTCGTGAACGTCGTCGGCGCCCTGCTCTGGGGCTACGGCGTGCGCTCGTGGGGCCTCGGCCGCACCATTCCGCGGTTCTTCGTGCTCAACATCATCGTGGCGATCGCGTGCACGATCGTCGCCGCGCCGATCATCGTGCTCGTCTTCGGCGGCGCGACCGGTAACGGTGCTGACGCGCTCACGGGTACCTTCCTCGCGGTTGGTCAGAACCTCGTCGGCTCGGTGTTCTCTTCGAACATTCTGACGTCGTTGGCAGACAAGATCATCGCTGGATTCGTGGCCCTGGCCATCATCGAGGCGTTGCCGAAGTCATTGACGCAGAACATCGACATCGTCAAGGCGACACCACTCAAGGGCGTGCTCCTCGCCGTCGCTGGCGTCGTCGTCGGAGCGCTCATCGTCGTCGTGTTCCTCGCCATCACGGCTGGCAGCTAAGCACGATCCACTCACCCGGGCGCGCGGTCTCCACCGCGCGCCCGGGCTCTACGGAGGAATCATGACCGATCCCATCATCACGTTCGACAACGTCACCTATACCTACCCGGGCACCGATACTCCGGCGCTCGACTCGATCAGCTTCTCCGTGCTCCCCGGAGAGTACGTCGCCGTACTCGGCCTCAATGGGGCAGGCAAGACCACGCTCGGGCTCTGCGTCAACGGCGTCGTGCCGACGATGCTCGGCGGCGAGCTCGAGGGCACCGTCACCGTTGCTGGTCTCGAGGTCGGCGAGTACGCCGTGCGCGAGATGGCGAAGATCGTCGGCATGGTCTTCGACAATCCGGAGTTCCAAATGAGCCAGCTTTCGGCGGCGGAAGAGATCGCCGTGGGGCTCGAGAACGCAGGCGTGCCCTATGAAGACATGATCCGCATCATTCCCGAGACGCTCGCGCTCGTGGGGCTCGCGGGGTTCGAAGAGCGGTCACCCCTCGGCCTCTCTGGCGGTCAGCAGCAGCGCCTCGCGATTGCGGCCGTGCTCGCGATGAGTCCGCAGATTCTCATCATGGATGAGCCCACCTCGAACCTCGACCCGATCGGCAAACAAGAGGTCTTCGACATGGCCGCCCGCCTTAACAAGGAGAAGGGCATGACCGTGATCGTCATCGAGCACGAGGTCGAAGTCATGGCGCGCTACGCCGACCGCGTCATTGTTCTCAACGAGGGGAAGGTCGTGCTCAACGGCACTCCTCAAGATATCTTCAGCCGCGTCGATGAACTCGCCGCGCTCAATTTGCGTGTGCCTGAGAGTGCAGCACTCTCGACGCTCCTCGCGAGCAAGGGCCTGTGGAAGGGCGAGACCCCGACACGCACCGAATCGGCAGTCGATGCCGTCAATACTCTCTTGGAGGCCCGCCGTGGCTAAGAAGTCCCCCCTTCCGACTCCTGCGGAGGCGCGAGCCGCCTCTGAGCACGCGATCGTCGTCTCCGATGCTCGCTATGTCTACCCGAACGGCAAGGTCGTCGCGCTCAACGGAGTGAGCGTCACGGTCGACCACGGCGAACTTCTCGGCATCATCGGGCAGAACGGATCAGGCAAGACCACTCTCACGAAGCTGCTCAACGGGCTTCTGCAGCCCTCCAGCGGCACCGTCGTGGTCAACGGCATCGAGACGACCGGACGCACGGTGCAAGAGATGTCGGCGCACATCGGCTATGTCTTTCAGAACCCCAACCACCAACTCTTCGCCCGCACGGTGCAGGCCGAGCTCGAGTTTGGACCGACGAACATCGGCATCGAGGGTGAAGAACTGGCGGAGCGGGTCGCCCGCGCTGTCGAGTTCTTCGGGCTCAAAGACGTCATCGACGAGCACCCCTATCGCGTGAGCTTTCCCATTCGCAAGCTCGTGGGCATCGCCTCGATCGTGACGATGGAACCGTCGATTCTCATTCTCGACGAGCCATCAACGGGTCAGGATCACCAGACGACGTCGATCATCAACAACCTCATGCGCAAGCTCGCTGAGCAGGGCACCACGGTCGTCTGCGTCTCGCACGACATGCCCCTTCTCGCCGATGTGGTCGAGCGGGTCATCGTCATGAAAGATGCGCAGATCATCGCGGACGCGTCTCCTCGCGAAGTGTTCGCCGACAAGCCCCTCATGGCACGAACCAACCTGCAGGCACCGCAGATCACCGAGATTGCGCTGCAGACGGTCGTTCCCCTCGGCGGCCCGATCGCTCTCACCCCCGCAGAACTCGCCGATGACCTCGGCGCTCGACTCAGCTCGAAAGGCTAGGACCTCATGTCGATGCAAGGAGCCCTGCCGGTCTCGCTCATTCCCGGCGACTCGGTGCTACACCGGGTGCACCCGCTACCGAAAATGATCTGGGTCGTGCTGTACGTCGTCGTGGCGTTCATGACGCAGAACATCATCGTGCTCTACGGCATGGCGGTATTGGCGCTGTTGCTCGGCGTCATCGGCGGAGTGGTGAAGCCCCTGCTCAAGGCGGCGTTCATCATCGTGCCGATCGGTTCGTCGCTGCTTGCCCTGCAGCTCATGGCCCCCGCGGTCGAACAACCGTGGACCCAGATCGCGCAACTCGGGCCCATCACGCTCTACGAAGACGGGCTGTACTACGGGCTCGTGTTGCTCGGCCGCATCGTCGCGTGCCTGCTCATGGCGCTCGTCGTCGTCATGACGACCCACCCGAGCGACCTCTTCACGACGCTTGCGAAGCTCAAGGTGCCGTACACGCTCAACTTCATGATGGCGATGACGCTTCAGCTCATCCCCGTTTTCCAGCGCGAGGTGGGCATCATCCTCAGCGCGCAGAAGTCGCGGGGCATGAAAGGAAACGGCTTCCAAGCCGTGCTCCCGAGCTTCGTGCCGGTGTTCGTCGGCGCGATCGAACGAGTTCAGCAGCTGTCGATCTCGCTTGAGTCTCGCGGCTTCGGCTCTGCCGGTCACAAGACGTCGTATCGCCAGGTGCGGGGCAAGGCGAGCGACTGGTTCCTCGCCCTGCTCGCCATCGGAGTGGCGGCGCTGCTCGGCACCGTCTCGATTCTGCGCGGCGGATGGAACATCAGCGGGCTGCTCGTCGTCGAACCAGCAACCGCAGTCACCGTGTGGGTGGTCTCGGCCACCGTCTTCCTGGGCATCATCGCCCTGGCCCTCATTCTGTCGTTCCGAAAGAGCTAGGAGGCTCTCATCATGGCCGTCACGAATCACGACGACCGGCAACACCACATTCAAGTAGCACCTGGCGAAGTGGGCCGCTACGTCTTTCTGCCCGGCGACCCTGGCCGGTGCGAGCCCATCGCCCAGTACTTCGATGACCCCGTGCTCGTCGCACGCAACCGCGAATACGAGACCTGGACGGGAACGCTCGATGGCGAGCGCGTCTCGGTGACCTCGACGGGCATCGGTTGTCCCTCCGCAGCGATCGCCATGGAAGAACTCGCCCGAGTCGGTGCTGACACCTTCGTGCGGGTCGGAACGTCGGGAGCAATGCAGCCGCACATCGAGCCTGGCGATCTCGGAGTGGTTCACGGTGCGATCCGCGACGAAGGCACCACTCTGCACTATTTGCCCGTCGAGTTCCCCGCCGTCGCCGACCTCGACGTCACACGAGCGCTCGCTGTGGGCGCCCGCTCTACCGGCAAGACCGTGCACGTGGGCATCAGCCAGTCGAAAGACTCGTTCTACGGCCAGCACGAGCCCGGCCGCATGCCGGTCGCGAATCGTTTGCGAGACCGGTGGAGCGCGTGGATGGCGGGGGGAGCGATCTGCTCCGAAATGGAAGCCGCGGCGCTCTACATTGTCGCCGCGACCATCAAGGTGCGCGCCGGCGGCATCATGATGATCATGGGCCACCACGACCAGTCGCCCATGACGCCGGAAGAGGAGGCGCGCGGCTCGCTCGACAACCTGTTGCCGGCAGCGATCGCTGGCATGCGCGAACTCATTGCGCGCGATCGTGAGGCGGCGGCATGAGCGGCGGACTCGATCCCGAACTGCAGTACCACCTGCAGTTGCGTCCGGGAGATGTCGGGCGCTACGTGCTCTTGCCGGGCGACCCCGGCCGCTGTGCACCGATCGCCGAGTACTTCGACGACGCCGTGCACGTGGCGACCAACCGCGAGTACACGACGTACACCGGAACACTTGACGGCGAGAAGGTCAGCGTCGTGTCGACCGGCATCGGCTGCCCCTCCTCGGCGATCGCCGTCGAAGAACTCATCAAGCTCGGTGCCGACACGTTCATTCGCGTGGGCACGTCGGGTGCGATCCAACCGACGACCCCGTCGGGCACTCTCGCCATCGTCACGGCGGCGATCCGCGACGAAGGAACGTCGAGTCATTACTTGCCGATGGAGTTTCCGGCAATCGCTGATCCGCAAGTGGTGGATGCCCTCAGCGAAGCCGCGCGTCGCACCGGTGCCCCAGCCGAGCGCGGAGTGACCCAGTCGAAAGACTCGTTCTACGGAGAGGTCGAACCGGAGCGCATGCCGATGGCAGGCATGCTCGCTGATCGCTGGAACGCATGGGTTGCGGGCGGCGCGATCTGTTCAGAGATGGAGGCAGCGACGATCTTCTGCATCAGCGCGATCCATCGGGCGCGTGCGGGCGGCATCATGCACGTGCACAATGACGCGACGGGTGGAGATAGCGATCCGGAGCGCGTACAGCTCTTGCGCACGGCCGTCGAGTCACTGCGCGTGCTCATTGCGCAGGACCGCGCTGGCGTATCGTGGCCCTGACCGCCGACGCCGCTCGACTCGCAGAGGTCGCCCCCGAGTACGTCGCGCGCATGCGCGGCCATCAGCGCCGCAACGTGACGCTCATGATTCTCGATGGCGCGGCGTTCGCGCTCGTGCTCTCGATGTTGAGTGAGACGACGATCATTCCGGCTTTCGTCGAAGGGCTGACGGGTAGCGCGGTTCTCGTCGGGCTCGTCGGCGCGCTCTATGCTCTGGGCCGATACGCGCCGCAGCTCGTCGGGGCGCACCTGGCACTCGGGCGCGAACGGCGCAAACCTTTGTTCGTGGCGATCGTCGTCGCCCAACGCGGCGGCATTCTCGCAGTGGCGGCGAGCGCTCAGCTCGCCGGGGTGCTGGACTCTTCGCTCGTTGCGGTGCTGTTCTTGGTCTCCTTCGCGATCTATGCGGCGCTCGCCGGAGTCGTCGGCCCTGTCTTCGGTGACTTCGTCGCGAAGGCGGTGCCGATGGGCAGGGGGCTTTTCTTCGGCTCCGTGCAACTCATTGGAGGGTTGTTGGGCTTCGGCGCAGCGCTCATCGCCGAGGGGGTCATCCGCGACAATCCCTTCCCGGTCGGCAATCAGCTGCTGTTCTGGGCGGCCGTGGGCGGCTCGGTGATCTCGCTCGTGCTCGTGAGTCTGCTCAAGGAGGAGCCGCTGCCGAACCCGGATGCCCGGCCCGCGTTCGGGCGCACCCTCGCGCGAATCCCCAAGATCGTGCGAGACGATCGCGACTACCGTCGGTTCCTGCTGGGCCGGCTGCCTCAGGCAGTCGCCGCAGGCGGAATGGGCTTCGTGGTGGTCGCGGGGCTACAGGAGGGTTCGCTCGTTCCCTCCGACGCCGCTCTGCTCGCTGCGGCGTTCATCCTCGCCCAAGCGGTGCTCGGTTTCGCCTTCGGTGCGCTCGGCAATGCAGTGGGTTGGCGTGCCGTGATGGTGGCGGGCGGAGCCATGATGTCCGCCGGATTCACGGTCGCGGCCGTGGGCGACTCGCTCATCACGAGCATCATCGCCATGGCGATGCTCGGTGGCGCGAACTCGCTCGTGTTCGTGGGAGATCAGAACATGTCGATCGAGCTTGCTCCCTCGGGATCGACGAGCATCTACATCGGGCTGACGTCAACAGCGCTAGGGCCGTTCTTCATCGTCGGCCCGCTCTTGGCGGGGCTCATGACTCCTCTCGTCGGCTTCGCTCCGGTGTTCGTGGCCGCGGCGGTGCTCGCTGCGCTCGGTGCCGTGCTCAGTGCACGCGTGCGCGAGCCGCGGCACCGCGTCGATCAACCGGTGCGCGTCGACGGCGTGATGCCATGAGTGTCGCCGCAGACGTCGAGCTGCTGCGTGTGGCTGCCCCCGAGTACGTAGCGGGAATGGAGCGCTATCGTCGGCGCAACACGACTCTCATGGTGCTCGAGGGTGGCACCTTCGCGCTCGCCATGTCGTTGCTGAGCGAGGCGACGATCATTCCGGCCTTCGTGCAGGCGCTCACGGGCAGCGCACTCCTGGTAGGGCTGGTAGGAGCGGTGTTCGCTCTCGGACGGTACTTGCCACAGCTCATCGGTGCGCACCTCGTGCTCGGCAGGCGCAGGCGCAAGCCTCTGTTCTTGACGATCGTCGTGGCCGAGCGCGTGGCGATCTTGCTCATCGCTATTGCGGCATCGCTTGCAGGGGTGCTCACGACTGAGCTCGTCGTCGTGCTCTTTTTCCTTGCCTTCGCTGCCTACTCGACGACAGTCGGTCTGCTCGGGCCGGTCTATGGCGACTTCATTGCCAAGGCCATTACACATGCCAGAGGGTGGGTCTTCGGGCTCGTGCAGTTGCTCGGGGGAGTGTTGGGCTTCGTCGCGGCCCTCGGCGCCGAACGGCTACTCGCCGCCTTCCCCTTCCCTGTGGGCAACCAGATCGCGTTTTGGGCGGCGCTCGGCCTCTCGCTGCTGTCGATCGTCTTCGTCTCGCAGCTCGTCGAGCTCGACTTTCCGGCGGCCGAGCCTCGCCCTCGGTTCCGCACGTTGCTGAGCGAAGTGCCAACGATGCTTGCAGCGCACCGTGACTACCGTCGGTACCTCTCGGCGCGAGCGCTCATGGCCCTCGCGACCGGAGGGGTCGGATTCGTCGTCGTCGCGGGACTCGCCGAGACCCTGCGGCCTTCTGACGCCGCGATCATGGCTGCCGTCTTCGTGCTGTCGCAGGCTTTCCTCGGCTTCGCGCTCGCCCTCATCGGCAACCGTTTCGGCTACCGGCTCGTCGCGGTATTGGGAGCAGTGCTCATTATGGGCGGGATGCTCTCCGCCATGGTCGCGACAGAGCTCGTAGGCTTCGCTCTTGCGTGTGCCCTGCTCGGTGGTGCGAACTCCCTAACCTTCGTGTGCGACCCGAGCATGTCCATCGAGTTCGCCCCGCCCGGCCGCACGAGCGTGTACCTCGGCACGACACTCACTCTGCTCGCGCCGTTTTTCATCGTCGGTCCGCTCATCGCGGGAACGGTCATCCCGCTCGTTGGACCACCCGTTGTATTCGCGGTCTGCGCTGGTCTCGCTGCACTGGGAGGCGCACTCGCGCTCCGTGTGCGCGAGCCGCGGCGCGTGATCGCGGCCGCCCTCGCACCGCAGAAGGAGACGTCAGTATGACTCGACGCATCATCATCGACACCGACACCGCCGCCGACGACAGCTTCGCCATGCTTGTCGGGCTCGTGCATCCCGAAGCCCACCTGGAGGCGGTGACGATCGTCGCTGGCAATGTCGCCTTTGATCAGCAAGTGCAGAACGCGCTCATCACTATCGAGGCCGCGGGTCGGGCGGGGGAGGTGCCCGTGCACCTCGGTGCGCGAGTGCCGCTCATGCGCGAGTGGGTCGAGGCGAGCGCCCACGGTGACGGCAAAGGCAATCACGACTGGCCGACGCCGACGCAGCAACCGAGCGACGAGCGTGCGGCAGACGCGCTCGTGCGCATCGTCGACGAGAACCCCGGCGAGATCGACATCATCGCGATCGGGCCGCTCACCAACATCGCGACGGCCGTTGCTCTCGACCGCGATTTCGCAGCGAAGACTCGTTCACTGTGGATCATGGGCGGTTGCGATAACTCGGTGGGCAACATCACCGCCGCGGCTGAGTACAACTTCTATGTCGATCCTGAGGCGGCCGCGATTGTGCTCGACGCCGGGTTCGAGACGACGATCGTGACGTGGACGCTCACACTTCGCCGGGCGCTCTGGACCCGTGAACAACTCGATGCGATTGCGGCGTTGGATACGGAGTTGTCGCAGTTCTTCACGATTCTCGACGCACCGAATCTTGAGTTCAACGAGGGGGTCGGCATCGAAGGCAGCACGCATCCCGACTCTCTGACGGCCATGTTGCTCGTTCGCCCCGATCTCATCAAGGCCTCGTCACGCAGGTTCGTCGCCGTCGAGACACGCAGTGACCTCACGCGCGGGTACTCGCTCATGGATCACCGGGCGGAGAGGAACGCGCCGAACGCGACGGTCATCGATGACATCGACGCTGAGGGCTTCTATCGCGCATACGTCGACATGCTCGCGGGCGGGTCGACAGCGGAGTAGACGGCCTGTCCGTCTGGGCCCGTGCGCGGTGTGCGCGTGAGGATCGACCAGCCGATCGTCGCAACATGCACGGTGACGGCGCGCGACGGGTCGGTGAGTGCGTCGGCCCCGAGTAGTTCACCAATGCGGTCGAGCCTGCCGTACAGCGTCTGACGGCGGATGCCGAGGGCTCTCGCCGTTGCTGTCTTCTCGTGCCCGTGCCGGAAGTACTCCAGGAGCGTACGAAGAAGCTGCGAGCCGCGCCGCGCGTCATGGTCGAGCACGGCGGCGAGCTGTTGGTCGACGAACTCGTCGAGCACTCCATTCTCACTCGTGGCCCGCAGAAGCCGGATGAGCGCCGTGTCGTCGGCGAGCAGCGGACGGGAGCCCGCTCGCACCAAGGGCGCCACCGCGACGGCATCGCGAGCGTCGCGCAGTGCAAAGGCGAGGCGATCCCATCGCGAGACCGGTGTTGACACCGTGATGCTGCGGTAGAGAGCCGTCGGGGCCGCAGTCGCTCGCTCGACGAGCGCCCGCAAGACCTCTGGGCCCGTCGCGTGGCTGCGGGCGATGACGACGATCATGCCGGGGGAGCGACCGATGATCGACGGGCCGAGCACTCTGGGCGCGGTGTCAGATAGATGAACGTACACGTCGTCGAGACTGCGCCCCGCGGCAGGGCTCGCGCAGAGTGCGACGAGTGCCTCGCCGTGCGCGAGAGTGAAGCCCAACGCGTTCGCCCGCGTCGCCAGTTCATCAGCGGTCACGTCGGAGCGATCGAGTAGGGCAAGAAACTCTTCGTGAGCGTAGCGTCTGGTCGGCATGACGGGGCCGCTGCGTGCGAGTTCGAGGGCGAGTGCGGCGGCCCCGCGGTCGACGATGACGCGGTGCTCAGCGGTGACAGCCGCGGCCGAGCGCAAGGTTCCGCGCAGCTCTCCATAGAGCATGACCGGCCGGTCAAGTTCACGAGCCAAGGGGGGAACAGGACCAGAGGCGGCGAGCTCACGGTCATCCGTGCCGAGGTAGGCCGCGGGCGCCCCCGTGAGTTCGTCGACGACCTGCAGTACGGCGGCTGCCCCTCCTCCTGTGAGCAGCACGTCGATGAGTCGGGTTGTTGCGGCATCGGAAGCGCGCACCGATCGCGACTCGGCATCGAGAATGTGCCGGTGCGCCGCCTCGGTGATGTCGATGAAGGGCACGACACCGTGCAGCCGTACGAGGGCGATGCCGCTCAGCCGCAACTCATCGACGAGCTCGTCTGGTACGGCCGAAAAGGTGCGCCCTACCTCGAACAAGAGCGCACCGATGTCGGTGTCGACGAGCGAGCGCGCGTAGTCGCGCACGCGCGCGGGTGCGGCTCCAACAAGCCCGAGCCCCGAGGTCAATAGCGCTTCGCCACCCCTGAGCAATGGAGCGATATCGAAGATCTCAGAGGTGTGCACCCACCGCAGTTCGCGGTCACCTTCGCCACACAGTATCTCGGGCTCGGCGGGTGCCAGCGCTGGAAGCGACAGCAGCTCGTCGACGGTCAAGGCCATGACCTGAGTCTCGCGGCGTACGAGACACGGTGTCCAGTAACGGCTCACATGAGCACGTCGAGTAAGACACTCTGTCCCTTGTCGGACGCTCGCGGCCCGCCCAGACTGGCCCCACACCCTGGAAAGTCTCAGGAACGCGAAGGAGCGACACTGTGCCTGCTACCACCACAGAGGTATTCGTCCGCGGCACGAGCCCGATGGTCGACGTGCCGGAAGGTTATTCATGGATGGGCTGCGACGACTTCGAGCGCGAAGCGCCACGACGTCGCGTCTACGTGCCCCAGTTCTGGATGGACAAGTACCCCGTCACGAACGACGACTACGCCGTCTACATCGCCGAGACAGGTGCGGTGGCGCCGAGCTATTGGATCAACGGGGCAGCTCCAGAGGGCTACGGTGATCACCCGGTGATGGTGTCGTGGCGCAACGCCGACGCCTACGCGCGCTGGGCAGGCAAGCGGCTGCCGACGGAAGCGGAGTGGGAGAAAGCCGCTGGGGGTGCTCAGGGTCACGTCTTTCCCTGGGGAGACCGCTTCGACGCCGATCGTGCTCTCACCTGGGAGACCGGGGCGATCACGGGCACGCGCAGCGAGCCTGTCACCGCTCGACCCCAGGGCGCATCACCGTACGGCTGCGAGCAGATGGTCGGTCTCGTCGAAGAGTGGGTCGACGATGTCTATCGCGGCTACAGCGGCAGCGGCTATGACTCGATCGGATACACCCAGGGTTATCGGGTTCTGCGCGGCGGCAGCTGGATCTTCTCGCAGACACACGCCCGCATCACCTATCGCTGCTTCGAAGACCCTGACCTCAGCGATGAGCACTTCTGGGGCCTTGGAGGTCCGAGTTTCCGGTGCGCTTCCACTGAGGCGCCTCAATCGGAGCTTCGCGCATGAGCGCCACCACCCAGCACGGTCACGAACTCGTGCTCATTCCCGCTGGCAGTTTCGTCATGGGCAGTGATGAGTTCGACCTTGAGGCGCCTGAGCGCACGGTCGAGTTGCCTGCCTTCGAGATTGATCGCTCGCCCGTGACCGTGGCGCAGTACCTACGGTTCGCACGCGAGACCGGCCATGCGCTTCCGGCAGACTTTCCGAGCGTCGAGCAGCTCGACGCCGACCCTCGGCGCGCACAGCATCCCGTCGAACGCGTGTCGTGGTACGACGCTGTGACCTACGCAGAGTGGGCAGGGTTGCGTCTGCCGACCGAGCAGGAATGGGAACGGGCATCCCGCGGTGCCGACGGCCGGCGATGGCCGTGGGGCGACCGCTTCGACGAGTCGAGAGCCGTGGTGTGGGACAACGCGAAAGCGCTCGGTGTCACGACCGTGCCCATCGAGCAGTTTCCCGGCGGAGAGAGCGCGGACGGCGTGCGGCACCTCGCGGGCAACGTCGAGGAATGGGTGATGGATGCCCTGCTGCCGTATCCCGGAAGCAGCCACTCCTCACCGTCCGCCTCAGGAGAGTGCCGCGTACTGCGCGGTGGCTCGTGGTTCTACACCAACGAGTACGCGCGGGGCTCGTTTCGCCGTGGAGCGCTACCGGAGTTCACGGGCTACGACGGGGCAGGCGGACCTGGCTTCCGTTGCGCGCGGAGCGTCTGACCGCGTTCGACAGGTCAGTGGCCGAGGTCGATGGCCCCGGTCGAGAAGATCGAGATCGCCCCGAAGGCGAGCGCCGGCACCACGATCGCAGCCGTAAACACGCTGAAGAGCGCCACGGTGAAGATCTCGACACGGGTGAGCCCGGGGGTCGGGTTCTCGCGGTGCTCCAAGGTCATGGGTGCCTCCTGCTCGATGGTCTGCCGCGCTCGTGCGCTACGACTAGATCGATCGTAGCGAGTGGGGCTCACACGGTGCCCGCGGGTTCAGGCTTCTGGTAGCGAATATCCCTTCGCGGGTTCGCCGACGGCGAGTCCGTCGGCGAGCAACCCGGCAAGGGCTCGCTCGCGCTGCACGCTGTCGGGCCAGAGCAGTTCGAGCTGTTCAGCAGGCACGGGCGACTCAGCGCCACGTAACGTGCGCATGATGATGCCCCGCACTTGACGGTCGCTGCCCGCGAAAGTCGCCTGCATCGGCGCGCGCGGGCCTTCGTACGCCGGGTAACCAGTGCTGCGCCACGCGCAGAGCGCTGCCAAGGGGCAGACCTCACACCGAGGCGATCGTGCAGTGCACACGACTTGACCGAGCTCCATGGCGCCAGCGTTGACCGCTTGTGCCGCAGCGGGCTCGACGGGGAGGAGCGACTCCATGTCGGAAAGGTCGACTCGCGTGCGTGCGGGCCCGGCTTCGCCGTTGCCGTGCACCGCACGGGCGATGACCCTGCGGGTGTTGATGTCGACCACCGGCGTGCGCGTGCCGAACCAGAACGCAGCGACTGCTCGGGCGGTGTAGTCGCCGATTCCGGGCAGGGCGAGCAGAGCATCCACGTCGGAAGGAACCTCGCCCGCGTGCTGCTCACTGATCGCGACTGCCGCGGCGTGTAAGCGCAAGGCGCGGCGAGGGTAGCCGAGGCGATCCCAGGCGCGCACCGCCTCGGCGGGGGAGTCGGCAGCGAGTGCGTCGGGGTGGGGCCAGCGTCGCAGCCACTGCTCCCAGCGCGGGATGACGCGCGAGACTGGCGTCTGCTGCAACATGACCTCACTCACGAGCACGCCCCACGCCCCGGCCTCGGGGCGTCGCCAGGGCAAGTCGCGCCCGTTCTCGGCATACCAGCGCGCAATCGCGTCGGCCATGGTGGCGCGGCGGGCGGAGTCGTCGGGCTGCACGACACCACGCTACGTCGTGTCCCATGCACGAACCTGCTCGATCGGTCCCGCGTTGCGTCATTCTCTGGTGACTCTGTAATACGGGACCGATCCACGGCGGCGATGAACACGGCGATGTACACGAGGTGCCGTTGCTCGTGCGCAGCGTTCGCCGATCAGGAGGCCCCGCGACAGGGTTGACGGCCAACAGTCGACAAGGGCGGCCGGTGACCGCGTTCCGCGAGCCAGCTCCCAGCGCACGCCCCTATGGTTCGGGCATGAGGATGCTCGTCACCGGCGCGACCGGGTACATCGGTGGGCGGCTCGCGCCTCGACTGATCGACGCGGGGCACGAGGTGCGCGTTCTCGTGCGAGATGCGTCACGATTGCGCGACGTGCCGTGGGCGGAGCACGCCGAGGTCATGCAAGGCGACCTTGCCGAGGCGGAGTCGGTGCGCCGCGCGCTCGACGGCATCGACGTGCTGTTCTATCTCGTGCATTCGATGGCGACGACGCGTGACTTCGCGCGCACCGAGCGCGCCATTGCCGAGGTCGTCGCTCGCGAGGCGAAGGCGGCTGGCGTGCGGCGCATCGTCTACCTGGGTGGATTGCACCCCGACGGTGAACTCTCACCGCATTTGCGCAGTCGCGCCGAGGTGGGCCGAATCCTGCTAGAGAGTGGTGTGCCGACCGCGGCGTTGCAGGCCGGCGTCGTCATCGGCTCGGGCTCGGCGAGCTTCGAGATGATTCGGCACCTCACCGAAGTCTTGCCGTATATGCCCGCCCCGAAGTGGGTGCGCAACTTCGTGCAACCGATCGCGGTGCGGGATGTTCTGCACTTCCTCATCGGCGCGGCGACGCTACCCGACGACGTCAATAGAACCTTCGACATCGGAGGGCCCGACGTCTTGCGCTACGGGCAGATGATGAACGGTTACGCCGTCGAGGCGGGGCTCAAGCAACGGCCTATCGCGAGCCTGCCTGTGCTGACCCCGTATCTCGCGAGTCAGTGGGTCAACCTCGTGACGCCCATTCCGCGCGCCCTTGCTGTGCCGATTATCTCGAGCCTGCAACACGACGCGGTCTGTCGCGAGCATGACATCGACGCGTTCATCCCTCCTCCTGAGAATGGCCTTACGGGCTATGGGCAAGCGGTGCGCTACGCGCTCGCAAAGATGCGTGAGGGCGAAGTCGAGACGAGTTGGCAAGACGGCACAGTGCTGGGGGCACCAGCTGATCTGCTGCCGAGCGACCCCGAGTGGAGCGGCCACACGGTCTACACCGACGTGCAGGTGGTCGACAGCACGGCGAGCCCGGATGCGCTGTGGAAGGTCGTCGAGGGCATCGGTGGTGAGAATGGCTGGTATTCGCTGCCCGTGGCCTGGGCAGCGC
>Ga0209066_10004844_pt1 | contig 14440 bp, 11 predicted proteins | sample All_14_2_FD_187198 | JGI IMG/M metagenome (GOLD analysis project Ga0209066, IMG submission 187198) | Freshwater microbial communities in response to fracking from Pennsylvania, USA - Allegheny Zone_MetaG_DW_15 (SPAdes) (version 2) ...
ATCGTGAGCACGCTCAAACTGCTGCACAACCCACGTTGCAGCAAGAGCCGGGAAGCCCTGGCCTTGCTGCGCGAACACGGCATCGAACCGGAGATCATCGAGTACCTGAAAACGCCGCTCGATGGCGCGACGCTGCAGTCGTTGTGCACGGCTCTGCAGCGTGAACCGGTTGATCTGATTCGCTTCAAGGAAGACACCGCGAAGCAACTCGGTTTGCAGCCCGGCGACACGCGCCCGCGCGAGGAATGGCTGCAACACCTCGCCCAGCATCCGGTGCTGCTGGAACGCCCCATCGCCTGGCAAGGCAACAGCGCCGTCATCGGACGACCGACCGAGGCGCTGGCGAGTTGGTTGGAGACGCTGAAGCACTGAACGGCATCTCGCCCGATTGGCGACATCAACACGTTGCCTGATGCGCCACTCGACGTCTCCGCAAACCCCAACGCGCCGCCTCAGTTCGTCATACCCGCGAACGCGGGTAGCCCACTCTCGCAGCGCTGGTCCGCACCGCCGGACCAACGCCACGCCGATACCGACGTATCGACCTCAAGTCACTGCGCCGCAGGCTGCGCCACACCGCGCGTGTAGACAATGCGTTTGCTACCGCCGCCACAACTGCCGACCTCCTGGCGATCCGCCACGTCTGCCGGATCGACGATCTCCAACTGATAGTTCTGCACGCCCTTGGCATCCAGCTTGGCGGCGATCTCGGACTTCAATTCTTCACAGTCTTTGGCGGCCAGCGCCGTGCCCGACAGCATCAACAACACGACCATTGCGCTCACGGTTTTCATTTTTTTGACTCCTGAAGTGGCTGCGGCAGAAATGTTCTGCGGGTGGGGAACGTCAACATGCGGCGAAAACGGACAAGGCGGCATGTGGATGCCAACACATGGCGACGACACACCGCCCGACGCGCTGTCATGCCATTCGTCAAGGTGAATGTGGCGCCGCCTGCGCCACCTGTTCGCCCAGCAAGCGAATGGCTTCGCGATCAGGATGACCTTCGGGAAACGCGCGCTGGTATTCGGGCCAGGCCTCCTGCCATGCCGACAACGCGCGTGTCGGGTCATCCGCGCCGAGCGCCGCCTCGGCGAGCAAGGCATATGCTTCAGCGCGCCGCATCGGCACAAACTGATCGGGCTGCGATGCGATGACGGACAACGCTTCCATGAAGGTCTCCTTCGCACGCGGGAACTGCTGGGCGCGCAGGGCCACCCAGCCTTTCTGACGCAGGAAGTTCTCGTGTGCCGAGGGCAGCAACTCGCCCGCCCGCAGGCTGCGCTCGGCCTGATCAAGCACCGTGAACGCCAGCTCGAAATCGCCCTGCTTCGACAAGGCGCCCGCCACACTGCCCAGCACGTCGATGCGCTGCGAAGCACTGACGCGATCATCAGCGGACAAGGCACGCGCCTCGTCGGCCAGCGTGCGCAATGCACTGCGCTGGGTCGGCAATTCCAGCGCGAACGCCAGCAGCTTGAGCAGACTGAGGCGAACTTCCGGTGTGCCGTCGCGTTCTTCGTTCTGCGCCTGCAATGCGGCACGCAGCACCGGCACGGCGGCTTCGCTGTAGCCCTGATTGAGCAAGGCATGCCCGATGTCACCCAGCGACTGCCGCAGCAGCACCGGATCATCGGCGTGCCGTTGCTGCAAACGGGTCGCCGCCGCAATCAGCAAGTCCACCGTGCGCGACTCGTGTCCGCTGAACTCGGTCGGCACCGCGCCGCCGATCACATCCAGCAGCGCGCTCAACCGCGCTTCGGCCCGCGCGGCCTGCTGTTCGGCACGCTGTGCCTGACGCCAAGTGCCCATCACCCCCAGCGCTGCCACCAATAACACCGCCGACGCCACCGCCAAGGCGCGCCGATGTCGCCACAGCCGCCAGCGCCATTGACGCGCGAAACCACCCGTACCGCTGCGCAGGGCGCGCCCTGATTGCAGATCCTGCAGATCGTCGAGCAGTGCCGCGACCGAGGCATAGCGATGCTCCGGCACCTTCTCCAGACAACGCGCCAGCACCGCCTCCAGCGCACGTCGCTGCCAGCCGCGCGGCGCGTTGCGCAGCGGCAGGCGCGCAGGCAATCGGCGCACCGGGCCTTGCAGAATCCGCTCGGCCCAGGGCGTCGTCGTGCCGGTGACTTCGGCATGCGGCGACTGTCCGCTCAACAGTTCGAACAGCAGCACGCCCAGCGCGTGAATGTCGGTCGCCGTCGTCGTCGCCTGTCCCAGAATCTGCTCCGGCGCGGCGTAGCGCCAAGTCAGCAAGCGCTGTCCGCTTTGGGTGAGCTCCTCCGCAGCCTCATCCAGCCCTTTGGCAATGCCGAAGTCGAGCAACTTCGGCACCCCATCTCGCGTCAGGCGCACGTTCGAGGGCTTGATATCCCGATGCACCACCAGATGGCGATGCGCGTAGTCCACCGCTTCGGCGACCTGACGGAACACTGCCAGACGTTCGTCGAAGGTCGGATCACGGGCCACCCATTCCTGCCAGGCCGAACCGTCCACCAGTTCCATCGCCAGCCAGAGTTGACCGTCGTCACCGACACCGCCATCGATCAGTCGCGCGATATGCGGGTGATCCAGTCGCGCCAGCAATGCGCGCTCCTGCGCGAATCGGGCCTGTTGCGCGACATCCAAGCGTGAGGCGTGCAGCCGTTTGAGCGCGACGACCTGCGCGAAATCGCCACTGACACGTTCAGCACGAAACACCTCAGCCATGCCGCCCGAGCCGATGCACTCGCAGGCCTGAAACGGCCCGAAGCGCGGCAACCTCACGCGCGGCGCCGACAGATCTTCGTCATGCAGATGCGCCAGCAACTCCTGCAACGACGCTGCCAGCGCCGCATCACGCTGACGCCAGTCGGCGAGCGCCTGCGCGCGCGCGTCTTCGGGCAGTTCGCACAAGGCATGGAATGCGCTGCGCAAGCGCGCAAACGCCTGGGCTGCGTCCTCACTCACGGCGCACCCAAGGCGTGTCGCAGCCACGCCTTCGCCATCGCCCAGTCGCGATATACGGTGCGTTCGTCTACCTCCAGCAGATGCGCGATTTCGATGACTTCCAGCCCGCCGAAACAGCGCCACTCGACAATCTGCGCCATGCGTTCGTCATGCCGCGCCAAGGCCTTCAGCGCATCGTCCAGCGCGGCCAGATCCATGTCCGCCTCGATCGGCAGATGCAAGGCTTCCACCCATTCCACCTGCTGCCATAGCCCGCCACCGCGCTTGTCGCGCTGTTGTGCGCGGGCGCGATCCACCAACACCTGGCGCATCACCTTGCTGGCCGTGGTGAACAGGTGCTTGCGATTCTGGATATCGACCTGCTGCGCGCCAAGCAAACGCACGAAGACATCGTTCAGCAAGGCCGTCGGCTGCAAGGTGTCGTGATGCCGATGGCCCCGCAACGCATGCGCCGCAAGCTGACGCAACTCGGCGTAAACCTGCGGCAACAGCACCTCCAGCGCGGAGGAGTCACCCGCATGCCAACGGCGCAACAACTGGGTGATGTCGTCGGACATGAATACCGAGGCTCGGGAAACGCCGACGCAGTGTAGCGAAAGCGCCAGCAACATCCGAAGACAGCGCCGCGACGGACATCAGGAACCGGTAGATCGCCGAAAAACGAACGTCCGTTGCGCACGATGGATCAACACCGCCGGCGGAACACGCTATCGATCACACCACTCGCTGTGCGGACACATCAGCGCGGGCGACGGCGAAAAACCGATTGCCATGGCTGCCGGTCCCAGCAAACGGAACGTCACCGGCAGCAAAACGCAGAACGAACAACGAGAACCGAGCGGTGCGATTTGCCATCAGCGCGCGAGAGATAACTGGACCATTACTCCTCCAGCTTCGTTCCTGACCAGGGACAGTATTGCCAAGAAACATGTGCGTCCTTTCCGTTAGGACACTTACGAGGAACAAATAATGCGTTTATTGGCATTTCAATGTTTGCATACATCGGGACATCATCTCTCGTCGAAATTTTTATGTCGATCCTCCCCTTCTCGTAAGGATCAAGCAACCTGGAAAAGGACTCTGCGCGATCATTGAGGACATAAAAGTGCATATTGTTACCGAGATTACCCATAGCGGCGGTCAACACGGGCTTCAAAGTACCAAGAACCACCTCAAGATCAGGATCGATTTTCTCCACCGGCGATAGACTGTGTTTCTGACCATCAGAATCGAAATAGGACAATTTCATGCCCTCTTCTATTTCTTCTTTCGCATAATAGTCAAAGGCACCCAATGCAGAGACATCCGCCTCGACAACAGCGATCAACGATACCCCGGACATCGCATCGAGCACGGACTTCTCAGCCGCTTCGCTTGTGTTTGTATCTTTGGCAAAGATGGATTCCCAGAACTCGATGGGCATCCACCACGCCAAGGCGATGTGATTTTCGCCCGCGCCACTGGCGGTAACTTGGGTATCACTCGTGAACGCGTTGGTATCAATTTGTTCGATAGGCTTCCTATCAACGGCCACAGCGCCGGTAGAAACCATTGCGGCCATCATGACCGCGATGAACAACTTCTTCATTTCGTTATCCTTTTTTTATTGACATCAGAGGGATGAAACCAAACGACCCACGGTACAGCGGTTGCGACACCATCCTCTTGGCTCTCGCCGCGCTGGCGCGTGCGCAACCAATAAAGTGGGCAGGTCTCCATCCTACCAACCCGTTATCCGTGGCTCAGGGCGCGGTTCGCCCGGACGATCTGTCCGATCTTCGTGAAGTGGACGCTGCGCCAATACTAGACTTGATCCCGAGACGCGTGACCCCGAGATGCGCGACTGTGGGGAAGGTCCTTGTAGCCGCACCAATCCGTTGCCGAACGATAACTTAGCTTGAGCGAAAAGCCTATTCCGCAATTGGCTTGAATACATAGTCAGCCTTCTGTGATCCGAGCGGCGATTGCACGGAATTGTTCCTTCGCTTCTGCAGAGAACCAGGCTGGCTGATACAACACCATGTGCTTTCCACGCTTCTCCACCAAGGTGAAGCGGAAGATATAGATGGAAGCCTTTTCACTATAAAGCCATGGAGTAGTTTCCGGACCGACTGCCCCACCGCTAACTGAGCCCATCCAGTAGTCTTCGGACAGCCGAGGATTCAGATCAAGGACGAGAGGTACTACGACGTCACTTGGGGAAACCTCTGCAACCTCCACGGATTCGAGATCTTTGAGACGCTTTGATGTGAATCCAAAATGCCAGCGCAGAACGGCCTGCTTTGGGTCCTCATTGGAAGGGCCGACTGAAAATCCCGCAACCTCAATTAACGCCTTGCGGTTCTCTGCGGGAATAGCGCCCACCTCCGTTACGGGAAGGCGCACAGTCTCTCCCCCAGCTATTGGGAACGGAACGTTGACAACCTTATACCCCATGTATTCACGGGAATTTGCTGTGTTGAGAGTGGAAATCAATGCAAATGCGACGACAACTATACGTTTCACTAGCTATAGACTCCGAGAAAAATCTAACGAATGAAACGACTTTCCCCACCGCGCACCGGACGCAGCGCTCGGCAATTCGGCCAAGTAGTCTTGCGTGACAACGGGAAGGGCTTCTTCATCACTCGTACCGGTGGCGGTTATGGCGATTGTGTGCGCTGCGATGGATATTGCCAAGAACGAGTTTGCCATTCATGACGTCGATTGCGTCAGCGAACCGTTTTTCGTGCAACCTCGTGTTCCACGCACGCAGTTGCTTGGGGCGTTCAGCAATCTGCCATCGTTCCTGATCGCCATGGAGTCTCCCAGGCTCGACCTCAGAAGGCGGCAGGTTTGTCAACGTAGCACCCGATGTCCGCAGCTCTGGGCTTCGAATACGGCTCGCTCGCGCAATCCATCCCACCGTAGCGAAGTGGAACCCGCATCAATACTGGACCAGCCCCGTGGCCCCGGCGAGCTTACGGGGCTTCATTCGAAACCGTCGATGAAGATGCGGTCGTAGCCGAAGGCGGTGAGGTGGATGGTGTAAACGGGCTGTACACCGTCGGCGTTGGTGAACGAGATCGAGGTCTGGGTCTCGCGAAATCCCGCCGATCCCGAGAAGGCGTTGAACCCGAAGGTGAACTCGCAGGTGGCACCCGGAGCAAGTGCACTGGGGCAGTTGTTGGTCGCGCTAAACGGACTAAGCAGATTTCCACCCACGAAGCCGACCAAGTCCGATCCCGTGGTGTTGGTCACGCTTACCCGCGTCGTCTGGCTGGTCCCGATTTGCACATCGCCGAAGTCCAGCTCGCGTGCGGCAATCTGACCCACGGTGCCGACGCCTCGGCCGGTGAAGGTATAGGCAACACGTTGCGAGGCGCCGGGACGCGAGAAATCCATTGAGGTCGAACCGTTGTAGGTCCGCAGCTCGCGCGCCAGGAATCGATAGATGATCGAGCAGGTCGCGCCGACGGCGGCTGTGCCCGAGGTGCAGCCCGATCCACCACCGCCCTGAGCGCCGAATGCACCGCCGTCACTGCCTTGTGAGTTGAACCCGCCACCAGAGTAGGTGATCGGTAGCGCACTGAGGTTGGTGAACAGGAACGGTACGGATAGGCGCGAGCCCAGCCGCACTGGCCCAAAGTCGATTCCTACCGGGCGCACGCTTACCAACCCCACCGTATTCACGCCGTTCCCGCTGAACGACAGCGGGACGTACTGGCTGAACGGCGGCGAGCCGGTAGTCACTCCGAGGACGGTGCTGGCGGCCGCAGCGCCAGTAGCGCTGGGTGTGAACGAGTAATTGAACTGGCAGGTGGCGCCAGCGCCAAGGCTGGCGCCGCAAGTGCCTGCGTTACCGGTGAATCCCGTCCCTGAGTTGATACCTCCGCCGGAGAACTGGACCGCCGCGGTGGTCGGGTTGGTCACGGTCACTGGTACGGTCACGGTCTCACCGATAAGGGTGTCGCCGAAGTCGACGCTGCGCGGCGTGATGTCGACCATCGATTCCACGCCGATGCCGACGAAGTTCAGCGGCACGTATTGGACGGGCGAGCCGGGGGCCGAGACGGCCACCGACGTCGAACCGCTGACTTCGAGCCCGCTCGCACTGCGCGGCCGGAATGTATAGCGGAACTCGCACGTCCCGCCGGCGGCCAGAGAGGCTCCACAGGTACCCCCGGAGCCGATGAATTCGCTGTCGCTGTTGAATCCGCCGCCCGCAAAACTGATGGAGCTGCTCGTCAGATTGCGAACGGTCACCGGCACGGTCACCCGGGCACCCATGCGCACTTGGCCGAAGTCGATGAACACCGGCCCAACGTTTGCCAGCCGGGTCTGGGCGGTCGCGAGAGATGGCATCGCCAACAGGAAGGCAAATAGACAGGTCATCAGGCGCATGGGCGGTCTTCCTGCAGGTAGTACCCATAGAACGCTTCTGAAAGGCAAAACCGAACGCGTCGCCTGACCATCTCGCGCAAGAGAGGTCATGGACGGGGCAGATCGATCGTCGCAGCGCCCGATATCCGCGGATCTGGGCGATGAATACGGCTCGCTCGCGCAATCCGCCCCGGCGTCATGGGGTGTACGCAGAAGCATTCGGCGATCTGTTGCTAGCCGTATTACTTCGACTTATGCGCCGCTACCGTCGCCGCATTGCGGCTTGCGTGTGCGGCGGCAATCTCTGACCGCGGTGGTGCCGGTGGTCGTCGCTGCGCTCGCGGACCATTGAGGTCGCCCGTGCTGGAAGTGACTGCCTTCGGCGCCTGCTGCACGCGCGACGAACGCGTCGTCTCACAGGAACACCTGTCGGTTGAAGTGGCGCCAAATCGTGTTGCCGCCAATGCCGGCGGCAACGCATTCCACGTAACGTTGAATTTCCTCGGCGCGACGTTTGCCAAATTGGGCCCCGAAGCCATCAACGACCAGACACGGAGGTCGTGCGTCCATACCGACCGTCGCACGGTCACTGCTCCACCGCCATGCCGAAGGGGCTGCTCGCCTGCTGCCTGCACGCACGGGATTGAGTACCACGTAGCGTGTCAGCTCGCGAAGTTAACGATCCGCGTCGATCAGGATCGCTTTGTAGCGCGCACTGACCTGGACGTCGATCTGATTCCGCATTCGACGCCACCTCAGGGCAAACAACCCTCGCCTTCAAACCCGTCGCGGAAGGTGCGGGCTTCGCTGCCGTCGAGTATCTGCACATCCATCTGCGCGAACGGCAGGATGGCGGCGCCGATGACGTTGTTGAGATTCAGGCGGAAGTGTTCGTTCGATTCGCTGAGGGCGTCACTGAAGATCGGCACCGTGATGGTCTTGGCGGCGAGATCGCCCGGTGCCCACTGCAGGACCTGATTCGCGGGTGCGGTGTAGTCGACATCGATGCTGGCGGTTCCCGTGCTGTGTTCCAGGTCGACGCTGACGCTGGCAACACCGCCGCTGGGTCGCTCGATCTGGATCACCGCATCGCTGCCTTCCAACGCGCTGAAACGGCAGCTGCGGAAGCCGATCTGCTCCGGGCCGGGATCGGTGATCGTGTGCGTTGTGGTGGCGGTGATGTCGCCGCCAGTCGCGCTGGCAAACGCGCCCTGCAGGCTGCGATAGGTGGCGGTGAGGGTTCGATTGGTGCCGGTCACCACGGGGACCATTTGGCAACTGCCGATACTGGTGAGCGGCGCGCTGCTCGGCGCGAGGACTATCTGGCAGGTCGTCGCGGGCGAGGTATTCATCGATACGTCCACGATTCCATTCGGCTTGAACGGCCCTGAGGTGGCGACCGCGGTAACCGTCACCTCGAAGGGCAGTCCAGCGGGATGCGGATCGGGGCTGTCATCCACGCTGAGGTTGAGCGTGTCGAAGCTGAATTCGCTGCTGCGCCCCAGCGCATCCGTGGTCACCGCGAGCACCACGTCGTCGTCGCTCAAACTCACGCCGGGCGGTACATTCAGTGTGACCGATTGGGTTTGCTGCGCGGCGGGCGCCTCATAGACATCGCTGTCCAGCAGCACTTCGCCCTCGTCGCCCCGCGCCTTGTAGAAGTCCACGCGCAGCGGGTAGGCGCTGTTGGCCGGAGCCGAGTCGACCCGGTAGCTCACATCGAACGAACTCCCATTGACCTGGAACGCGCTGATTTGAGGCGAATTCTGCTGTTGATTGGCGCCGCTGTCCTGATCGTCGACATCATTCGGTGTGCGACCGAACGCGACACCGCCGCCGACCGTTGCGGTGGGAAAATCCAGACCGATGCCGGCGTTTCCCAGCATCGAATTGCCGACGAACTCGACAAACGTACTGACCGTTCCACTCGGCAGCACCACGGCTGCGCCTTTCGATCCCGTCGAAGTATTGACGAAAGCCCCGGCAAACACGTTGCCTTCCCCCGGTGCCAGACCACCGATCTGCAGGATTGGCACGCGCGCGCTGTTGCCAAGGCTCACGGTGATGTGATCACCCTCCACACCGATCACCGAACCATCCACGCCCAGACCGAAGACGTTGCCCTGCACCAGCGCACGCTCGGTCATGACGCGCGGAATCGAAAACGCCAACATATTGCGGAAATTGCCTCCGAAAAGTCGGGTTGCTCTGGCCAAGCGGTTGTCCAGCACTTGAATGTCGGGTGTTTGAAAGCTGTCATCGCCAACACTGATGGTCACCGGATCACGAAGTGGCAAGGCGGTCAGGCCGTCTGGCGCGAGCCCAATCAGATTGCCCTGTAGCAGCAGGACGGCACGCTCACCGCTGGCGCTGTTGGTCCTTAAACTGATGCTTCCTCCTCCCGCCAAAGCGGGCGAACTGGCGTCGCGGCCACCCCCCGCGAGCACATTGCGATCCGCCGCAGCGGGCCCGCCGATGCGGATCGACCGGGTGAATCCGGATAGGCCCAGCGCATTGCACGAGGCGGTGAATTCGGGGGATTGCCCTCGCGCGTCGACGCAGAACCAGTTGCCACGGTGATCGTGGTGCAAGCCACCGGAGATCAAGGCAGCGCCGGGTGCAAACAGGGCAAGACCGCGAACACTGAAGACGCGATCCGACTGCACGCTGAACATCGGCGTTGCCAGGCTGGCAAATCCGGCGCTGGTGATCTCGATCTTGAGCGCCGCGTTGTTGGCGCCCGGCGCCGGAATGCTGTTCGCTTGCGCACCGGCTTGGGTATAGCCGTCGATGTTGAGCGATTGCGATACGGATAGACCGGAAGTGAGGGCAATCCGGCAGATTCCAGCCGCATCGCAACCCGTATCCGCGGCGGGAATATCGAAGTGAATCGAGTCCACGTCCGGTGCTGAATTTGCCGTCGCAATTGCCCCACGCAGAGAGCAGTCCGCCGCTGCCGCAGTGCAGGCCGTGAGTGCGACATCGGTTGTGGTATCGACCACAAACGTGGCGGCTGTCACCGATCCACTGGCGAGGAATAGCATCGACAGCGAGGCACAGAATGCTCGGATCGCGCCTGAATGGTGCACGGCATTCGCAATGCCGGGTAACGGAGAACCGGAAATATGCCGCGTTGTTCGCTTCATGAGGCCGCTCCTAGGGTGCCGAAGGGAATCCGGCGGCAGCGCCGCCTGATCCAGCAAACCCCAGTCGAATCGAAACCCCGCCAACACAGCGCTGCGGCAGGCGGCTTGAAACTCAGTGCGGCGCCACGGGGAACCGATAGTGCCCGGTGATCTCGAAGGCAAACAGCAGGTCCTGCTCCTGCGTTCCCGCACCGATGTTGTGCAGGATCAGCGGCACACCGACGCGATTGTGGCGATCCGACACCAGGCCGATGTGCGGCAGGCCGTTCGACAGACGCCAGGTGACGATGTCGCCGGATTGGTAGTCCTTGGCATCTGCCGTGACGGGCAGTCGTTCACCGTGCCGGGTAAAAAAGGTCTGCAGGTTCGGCACACGACGGTGATCGATATTGCGGTCGGTAGCGCGCAAGCCCCATAGCTTGGGATACGCCTCGAAATGATCGCGCATGTCGTCATGCACGCGCTGCTGCAGATCGACGCCCAACACACGATAGGCGCGAATCACCACATCGGTGCAGACGCCGGTCGCTGGATCGACATCACCGCCAGGATAGTCGAGCCGCCGATAGGCCGGGTCGTAACCGAGTGTCACGCCAACTTGCTCGCGCGCCGCTTGCGGCAGGCTCAGGCTGCTTGCCTGAGTCGTCGACAGCACACAAAGCAGGCACCATCCCATCGCTGCAAGCCATCGCATGGTCGATCTCCCAAAAAGTGCTCGGGTGCACGCTAACCCAAGCCGTACGTCTCGACCGCCAATCTCGAAGGTGTCGTTACACCAGCGCTCAGCCAGGAGCCTGCGTGTCAGGTGCCGATCGATTCGACGTATGTGCCCACATTCCTGATTTCTGGAGCATCTCGGCATGAGGACACGTCACGCATGGATCGGTCTGGCTTCACTCATTTCGACACCGGCCTGGGCGCTGGATGCGGTCGTCGGCACTGGCACGCCTGCATCGTGTGGCGAATTCGCCTTTGAGCAGGCGCTGACGACGGTGCAGAACAGCGGCGGCGGAAGGGTGAGTTTCCAATGCGGGCCAGACCCCCACTACATCGTGCTGAGTTCACGCAAGACGCTACTTGCGGGCACGATCATCGACGGCGGTGGGCAGATCACTTTCACGGGTCTGAACACCACAGGTCTGTTTGCCGTTCCTGATGCGCAGACGAGCGTCGAACTGCATCACCTTGGGTTGACGCAGGGTCGTGCGGTCGCAGATTTTGGCGGCGCAATCCAGCTCGGCGCCGACAGCACGCTTCGATTGCTGGATACGCAGATCTACCAATGCGCGGCCGACTTTTCCGGCGGCGCGATTCACACCCAGGCCGGCAGCACGCTGCAGATCGATAGCAGCCAGCTGACGCAAAACCAGGCAGGCAACGGCGGTGCCATCGCCGCAAATGGCTCGGTCAATCTGACCGACAGCCTGATCGCGGGCAACCTCGCGACACTGGATCAAGGCGGTGGCATACAACTCTGGTTTGGCCAGTTGCATGCACAGGGCACGCGATTTTCCGTGAACGCCGCCGTCAATGGCGGGGCGTTGTTGTTGCGAGGCAGCTCTGCAGAGCTCATCAATGCGAGCTTCGACGAAAACACCGCCAGCGAGCGCGGCGGGGCCATCGCGCTGTACGAAAGCGCGGCCTTGCAGGGCAGCCACCTGCGATTCACCGACAACCATGGCGGAATGGGCGGCGCGCTGCATCTGGGCGGATTCGATGCCGGCGTGACCGGTGAGCCATCGCCCTCGGCCTTGGTCGTCATCGATAACGCGACCTTCCAGCGCAACGATGCCGACGACGGCGGCGCTGCCTACATCGAAGGCCCGAACCCAACGAATGCGGGCGGCTATGGGTTGTTTTGGACCACCGACGGTGCCTTCGTCGAAAACCTGTCGCGCGGCCACGGCGGTGCCGTGCTGAGTTTTGGCCAGGCGCGTTTCACCGACACCCACTTCACAGCGAATCAGGCCGAGCAAGGCGGCGCGTTGTCGCTGCTGGGCGGCTATGTCGCCAGTCTGCCGATGCAATGGGGATTCACCGCCATGGAGCGGGTGCGCTTCGACAGCAATCACGCCACGATGAATGGCGGCGCGATCTTTGGTGGCGGTGTCCCGGTCTTTGATCAAGTCCAGTTCGTGCGCAACCACGCCGATCAAACGGGTGGCGCCATTGCCGTGACGAGCCCCATGCCGGTGATCACGCAGTCCAGCTTCCTCGACAACAGCGCGCAGATTCGCGGCGGTGCGATCAGCATCCGTAACGGTCATCAGGAACTCATCAATCTGAGCTTTTCCGGCAATCAGGTCATCGACCCTGCCGGTAGCGGGAGTGATATCCACGTCTATGGTGATCGCACAGTCAGCGGCTCGACACGCCTGACCCATGTCACGGTCATCGGCATCGCTGCCGACGGTGGTGCCGCGTTGGCGGTATCAGTCATCGGCGGGCAAGCCTGGCTCTACAACAGCATCATCGTCGGTGCGCCGGGCGAATCCGCCTGTGGTTCGATCAACATCGCCTCCGATGGCGGCAATGCCGTGCCAGCCGATTGCAGCCCGCAAGCGCCTTTCGATCAGGTCATCGCTACCTTTGCGGACCTGCAGCTCACCCCACTGAGCAACCAAGGCAGCTTCACCGCCGGTTTCGTTCCCCTGCAAGGCAGTGTGCTGCTGGACACCGTCGACTGCCCACTTGAGCGCGGCGTCGATCAACGCGGTGTCGCGACGCCCGTGGATGCCGATGCCGACGGCACCGCGCGCTGCGATATCGGCGCCATCGAACGTCGTCTCAACGAACCCGCCGCGAGTTTCGCCACGTTCCGCAACGGCTTCGAATAGCCACGAGCGCGCGCCGCCAGTCACGCCTGTCAGTTCTGCACGAAAAGCACGTACGTGCAGACAACCCCCTGTCTGGAGCTCGCCATGCGTTTTGCCCTGTTGCTATGTCTAACCTTGCTGGCGGCCTGTCAGCCCGAGTCGATACCGACACCCAGTGCGACGACACCAAGTACCGCTGCCACGCCATCGAAAGCGGCCAACCATCTGCGCATGATGGTCGACGGCGTGAGCTGGGAAGCCGACCACGACATATTCGGTGCGGTACATCCGAATGGCTACGACAAGGCGGTTCTGGTGGCCGGGAGCTTCGGTCCCAAGGATGGCAACGAGCAGACTTTCAATCTCAATCTCTACGGTATCGATGCGCCCGGCGTGATCAGCGTACAGACCGGCAATCCGCAACAGCACGTCGCGCAACTGGCGAACCAGACCCCAGAGCGCTTTCTGAGCGGTGGACCGATGGGTTTCGACATGCAGGTCGAGATCGTCGACATGCAGGCCGCACCGACGCGGCTGCGGGTGCGCTTCGCCGGCACCTTGATGGGTAACGACAGCCACGCGGTGAAGATCACCGATGGCGAATTCAGTTATAGCGAGTAAGCCGCCATGCGCATAGTCAATCGCTGTCTGCTGGCATTGCTGGCATCGAGCCCCGCCACCTGGGCGGCCACGTTCACCGTCGACACCGGCAGCGATGCCGCGATGTCGGATTGTCAGGATGCCGTGCCTGCCGACTGCAGCCTGCGCGGTGCCATTCTCGCTGCCAATGCAACCCCGGATGCCGACCGCATCGAATTCGACATTCCCGCAACCGATGCCTCCTACCAGGCCAGCACGGCACACTGGCGCATCGATGTCGCCAGCGCCTTGCCGCTGATCGAGCAGTCGGTGGAGATCGACGGCTACACCCAACCCGGCGCGGTGGAAAACACCGTCACACCGGATGCGGGCGGCAGCAATGCCGTGTTGAAAATCGAACTACAGAACGTTTCGGTCAATCCGCTGGACGGACTTTCCAGCGGCAACAACTTCAACGCTCTGATCGTTCTGCGCGGTCTGGCGATCCACCATTTCGCCAACCAGATTGCCTACTTCAGCAGCGCGCCCAATCGCGTCGAAGGCTGCTTCCTCGGCACC
>Ga0209066_10004845_pt1 | contig 14439 bp, 6 predicted proteins | sample All_14_2_FD_187198 | JGI IMG/M metagenome (GOLD analysis project Ga0209066, IMG submission 187198) | Freshwater microbial communities in response to fracking from Pennsylvania, USA - Allegheny Zone_MetaG_DW_15 (SPAdes) (version 2) ...
GTATGTCGTCGCCCCTGCCCCCGATCAACGTGTCCTGCGCCTCCGATCCGATCAGGGTGACGCGACCATACGAGGAACCGGTCTGATAGATGTCGCCCGCGTTGACGTCGCGCCCAAGGGCCAGAATCTGGGCGCTTCCCATGTTCGATTCCGAGAAGACAAAGCTGGAACCGTTCGATCTCACGATAGTCACGGCCGTCACGAAGAACAGATTGGGATAGAAGAAGTCGATCTTGTCGATGCCGGTCTCGAAATCGACAATCGTGTCGTAGGCAAATGCCAGAGAGTCCGAAGACAGGTTCAAGGTAAAGCTGTCCGCGCCAGCACCGCCGAACAGGACATCGGCCCCGAACCCGCCCTCAAGGCTATCATCACCGTCGAGGCCATAAAGGGTGTCGGCACCGTTTCCGCCGACCATATACTCACCTCGGACCGAACCGATCATGGTCAGTGTCACGCCGGCCGGCAGCAGGACATCGGAGCCGTTGATCGATCGGGAAGACCCCACCTGCAGGACGCCGTCGGCGGTCGTCGCGAACAGGACTGTCCCGCCACTCCCCGTTTGGGACAGTGTGACCTGGGTGGCCGCCAGTCCGGTCAGGTCGATGAGGTCCCCATTTCCCCCGCCCTGATAACCATTCGTGAAGTCCGTCAGGATGTCGTAGCCGGTCGTGGCGTTCGACTCGGCCACCGAGGTGTATCGATAGGTGTCGCGGCCTTCGCCCCCCGTCAGAACGTCGGCACCCAGGCCGCCGATGACAATGTCGTTGCCGTCGCCGCCCAGAAGGGTATCGCCTCCCGCTCCGCCGTCCAGGGTATCCGCGCCGATCCCGCCACGCAGGGTATCGGCACCGCCGGCACCGACCACGACATCGTCACCGCCGTCACCGTTCAGGATCGAGTCGCCGGTCCCGGCCCGCAGCACATCATTGCCGCCCTGTCCGAACATGAAGCTGGCTCCGACGCCTTGGATCGTATCGGCCTGATCCGTTCCGGCGGTATAGATGGGGCCGCTCAGATCCAAGTAGGTGGCCGGCGCGATGAACCCCGGACCGCCCGGATTCTCGAGGAATGTCGCGGCCGTCAGCGTCGCAGGATCGACGTTGGTCAGGCGCGCGAAGACCCTGGACCCGTCTCGCGACAGCAACAGGGTGTCGCTGCCCTGACGCGCCATGATGATATAGCCGTTATGGCCGAACCCCTGAAGGTTCGGATTGCTGTTGTGCAGATTGAGACGATCGACCCCCACCTCGAAGTCGGTGATCAACACCGCGCCGACGGGGTTCTCGATGTTGAAGACGTCCGCCCCGGCACCGCCGGTTACCCGGATGGTCCTGTCCTGACCGCTCGGCACGGAGTAGAAGCCAGCGCCACCCAGCAGCCAATAGGGGCCGAGGCCTACGGTAATATAGTCGTCTCCGTCGCCTCCATCGATGATGGCATGACCTTGGGCGCGAATCTGATCGTTTCCCGCGCCGCCGAAGATCTGGATGGGGTCGCCATCGACGCCCGTGTAGACTCTCGCCGTTGATACGCTGGTGCCAGGTACTGGGCCGAAAATTGAAAAGACACCCGGAAATTCCGCCGTGATGCGGTCATCGCTGTCGTCGCCGTACAGCATCGTCCCGTTGTTGATGCCCGAGGCTGTGATCACATCGTTACCGGCACCGCCGCGCACGACGTCGCGCACATTGGTGACCGGCAGAGGCGTGGCGGGTGCGGTGACAGAGACCTCGAGATAGACCTCCCCGGTGGACAGGGTGTCGTTCCCGTCCAGGCCCAGGACGATATCCTCTCCCACCCCGCCGATCAGAGTGTCGTCGCCTGCGGTTCCGGTGAAGGTCGGCATGATGGAAATCCCTGTTTCAAGAAAAGCCTATGCTTCGTCTGTGACAGTTACAACTCACGATAGGGCGAGTGTCGCGGTGACTCCCGGCCCCCGGCCGCCGTGGGTACCGGTCAGGGGGTGCGATCGGGCCGCGCCGGGGATGAAGCGGAGGCCGCGACTCAGAGTGAGGCACGCTCACATTGGAACGAGAGCACGGCGTAACCACAGGCAACGTCCGGCATCGTGCCGCCACACCATTCCAACCCCTCCGCCTCCTCCGGGAAGGGCTCGCATACACCCCGGCACCGCACGTCACCTTCGAGCGATTGCCCGGCCTCTCCGAACCCCCGCTTGCCCGCAGGCGTTACGGGCACTAGGTTCCGGCGCTTCGCGCGGCCTCCCCGCCCGCTTCTTCGGACGCCCCATGGCCACGCACTATCTCGAGTTTGAAAAGCCGATCGCCGAGCTTGAGGAGAAGATCGAGGAGCTGGGGCTGCTGGCCGCCACCTCGGGCTCGTTCGAGACCGAGATCGCGGGTCTGAGGAAGAAGGCCGACCAGTTGCGTCGCAAGACCTATGCCGACCTCGACCCGTGGATGAAGACCCAGGTCGCGCGGCATCCGCAGCGGCCGCATTTCATCGACTATCTGGACGGCCTGTTCACCGACTATGTCGAGCTGCGCGGCGACCGACAGTTCGGCGACGATCAGGCCATCCTGGGCGGCCTCGCCCGGTTCCGGGGTCAGGCCGTGGTGGTCATGGGCCACGAGAAAGGCCACGACACCGCCACCCGCCTGACCCACAATTTCGGGATGGCCCGGCCCGAGGGCTATCGCAAGGCCGTGCGCCTGATGGACCTGGCCGACCGGTTCGGCCTGCCGGTGCTCAGCTTCGTCGACACCGCCGGCGCCTATCCAGGCCTGGGGGCCGAGGAGCGCGGACAGGCCGAGGCCATCGCCCGCTCGACCGAGCGCGGCCTGACGCTCGGCGTGCCCTTCATCACCACGGTGACCGGCGAGGGCGGATCGGGCGGGGCCATCGCCCTGGCTGCGGCGAACAAGGTGCTGATGCTCGAGCATTCGATCTATTCGGTGATCTCACCCGAGGGGGCCGCGGGCATCCTGTGGCGAGACGGCGCGCGGGCGCGCGATGCCGCCATGGCCATGAAGATCACGGGACCGGACCTTCTGGCGCTGAAGATCGTCGATCGGCTGATCCCCGAACCCGTCGGGGGCGGACATGCGGATCCGGACGCCACGATCAAGGCTGTCGGGGATGCCGTTCAGGAAGAACTGGCGGCCCTGCTGCCGCTCGATGCAATGGCCCTGCGGAAACAGCGTGCCGACCGGTTCTACGCCATCGGTCGTCAGGCCTGATCGGCGGACGGGAACGGGACCCGCGCGCCGCGCGTCTGTTTCTTCCACAATGAGGCATACTCGCCGCCGACGCGGGCCACCAGCGCGTGGTGGCTTCCCCGCTCGACGATCCGGCCTGCCTTCAGCACCAGGATCTGGTCGGCGTCCGCGATGGTCGACAACCGGTGAGCGACCACCAGTGTCGTCCGGCCGGCCTGGGCCTTTCTGAGCGTTTTCTGGATCGCGGCCTCGGTGCGACTGTCCAGGGCGCTGGTCGCCTCGTCCAGGATCAGGACGCAAGGATTGGCCAGCAAGGCACGCGCCAGGCCCACCCGCTGACGCTCGCCGCCCGAGAGTTTGAGCCCGCGCTCTCCGACCCGGGTCTCCATGCCGTCGGGCAGCGCGCGGATGAAGGCGGCCAGTTCGGCGGCCTCTGCGGCGGCCCAGATCGCCGCCTCGTCCGCCTCGGGCCGGGCAAAGGCGATGTTGGTCCTGAGGGTGTCGTTGAACAGGGCCACATCCTGGGGCACCAGGGCCACGCCGCGACGCAAGGAGGCCTGGGTCACGTCACGCATGTCCAGCCCGTCGATCAGGACCCGCCCGCCCTGGGGATCCAGCAGCCTGAGGGCCAGTTTGACGATCGTCGACTTGCCCGCGCCGGAGGCCCCGACCAGGGCGGTCGTCGTGCCCGGTCCGGCGATGAAACTGACGTCCTCCAGCCCACTGGACCGGGCATCGTGACGGAACGATACGGATTCGAACACTATGGAAGCCCCGCGAGGGTCGCGCGGCGGCGGCAGATCGGGGGCGCCGGGGGCGTCGGCCACCTGGGGCGTCTGGCGGGTGATCTTGAGCATTTCCTCCATGTCGATGAGCGACTGGCGGATCTCGCGATAGGCAAAGCCCAGGATGTTCAAAGGGGCATAAAGGGAGATCATGATCAGCACGGCCGCCGTCACATCGCCGGGCCCCATCCGACCCGCCGCGGCCTCGAACCCGGCCATCACGGCCATGATGCCGAGCCCGACATTCATGATCAGACCCTGGACGCCATTCAGCAGCGCCAGAGAGGTATTGGCCTTCAACGCCGCGCGGTTGTAGACGCCCAGCGCCTGGTCGTAGCCGGCCGCCGCCCTCGCCTCGGCCCCGAACGACTTGACCGTCTCGTAGTTCAGCAAGGCATCGACCGCGATCCCGGCGGCCTCGCTGTCGGCGGCGTTCATCGTGCGCCGGTGTTCGATCCGCCAGTTGGAGATGGCGAACGTCAGGCCGGTGTAGACCACCACCACCACAACGGCGACCGCGGCGAAACGCCAGTCATATTTGCCGCCCAGCACCGCCGCCGCCAGAACCAGCTCCAGCGCGGTCGGCACAAGGTTGAAGGCCAGAATGCGCAGCAGGAAGTCGACGGCGCGCGAGCCCCGGTCCACCGTGCGGGACAGTGTTCCGGACCGTTTGGTCTGATGAAAGTCCAGCGACAGGTTCAGGGCATGGCCAAAGGTCTCGGCCGCCGTTCGTCTCTGGGCGGCCGCCCTGACCGGGGCGAAGACCACATCCGAAATCTGGGGCGCGGCCGACGACAGGAACCGGACCAGGGCCCAGCCGACCGCAAACCCCGCGAACCCCAGTCCCACCGCAACGCCGGCCGGTTGATTCCGGGCCAGGTGATTGACCGCCGCCCCCAGCACCAGGGGGGCCACAACACCGAGCGCCTTGCCGCCAAGGGTCAGGACGATCGACAGAACCAGTCTGAGCCGCAACTGGGGCGCGCCCGAACGCCCGACCAGCCGCACGAGGTCGGCCAGCGCCGCCAGCGTGTTCGGGTCCTCGCCCTTGTCCCCTGGAACCCCACCGACCATGGCCTTGACCTCCGGGTCCCGACCACGCCCGGCCCGCTCGCCGCCACGTACCGTCATGGGAGGTCCTATGGACTGTGTCGATCGATCACGAAAGCCGTTGTGCCGTCGTGTCGGCAGGAAGCCGTCCTTGCCCATCCCGCAGCGCCATCGACCGATGCCGCATTCGTCCGTTCGACCAAAGTCGATCTGCCACGGACGGCCGATCACTGTCACGGTCCAGATCGATAGCCGCCTGTGCGGCGACAGAACAGCCGATCAACGGCGAGACCCGGGAGGCAAATACAATGACCGACAGCGCCATAGGTGCGCCAGAGATGGACCAGCAGGCCCTCGACAAGCGATCACGCCTTGTCATCCTCGCTTCGTCCGTCGGCACCGTGATCGAGTGGTACGACTTCTACCTTTACGGCTCCCTGGCCGCGATCATCACGACCCAGTTCTTCTCGGGCGTAAACGAGACCACGGGCTACATCTTTGCCCTCATGGCCTTCGCCGCCGGTTTTGCCGTGCGTCCGTTCGGGGCCATCGTGTTCGGGCGGCTCGGCGACCTCTGGGGGCGCAAGAACACCTTCCTGGTGACCATGCTGCTGATGGGGCTGTCGACCTTTGTCGTCGGTCTTCTGCCGCCCTATGCCGCCATAGGCATTGCTGCGCCGATCATCCTGGTCGTCATGCGACTGGTTCAGGGTCTGGCGCTGGGTGGCGAATACGGTGGAGCAGCGACCTATGTCGCCGAGCATGCGCCTCACGGCAAACGCGGCTTCTATACCTCCTTTATCCAGATCACGGCGACGGCAGGGCTGATGCTCAGCCTGATCGTCATCGTCAGCGTCCGCTATTCGATCGGCGAGGAAGCCTTCGCCTCGTGGGGCTGGCGCATCCCGTTCCTGGTCTCGATCCTGCTGCTTGGCGTGTCGCTGTGGATCCGGCTGAAGCTGGCCGAAAGCCCCGCCTTCCAGAAGATGAAGGACGAGGGCAAGGGCTCCACGACTCCGCTGAAGGATTCCTTCGGCAAATGGCCGAACCTGAAGATCGTGCTGATCGCCCTGATCGGGCTGGCGGCGGGCCAGGCGGTTGTCTGGTACACCGGCCAGTTCTACGCCCTGTTCTTTCTTGAGAAGATCCTGAAGGTCGACGGGGGCCTGACCAATATCATGGTCGCCATCGCCCTGCTGCTGGCCACGCCGTTCTTCGTCTTCTGGGGCTGGCTGTCGGACAAGATCGGCAGGAAACCCATCATCCTGGGCGGCTGTCTGATCGCGGCCCTGACCTACTTCCCGCTGTTCCACGCCCTGACCAATGCCGCCAATCCTCAACTGGCCGCAGCAACAGCCTCCTCGCCGGTCACGGTCTATGCCGACCCCGCCGATTGCAACCTGCAGTTCGACCCCATCGGCAAGACGGTGTTCAACCAGTCCTGCGACCTGGCCAAGTCCTACCTGGCCAAGGCTGGCGTGACCTATTCGAACCTGGAGGCCCCCGCCGGGACGGTCGCCGAAGTTCGCGTCGGGTCGGTCGTGATCCCGAGCTTCCGGGGTGACACGCTGTCGGCTGCAGACTTCAAGGCCGAAAAGAAGACCTGGGACGCCGGTCTCGGCGAGGCGCTCAAGACCGCAGGCTATCCTGCCAAGGCTGACAGCGCCCTGGTCAACAAGCCGGTGGTGATCGGCATCCTGTTCATCCTCGTCTTCTATGTGACGATGGTCTACGGGCCGATCGCGGCGGCCCTGGTCGAGATGTTCCCGACCAATATCCGCTACACCTCGATGTCCCTGCCCTACCATATCGGCAACGGCTGGTTCGGCGGCTTCCTGCCGACCACGGCCTTCGCCATGGTCGCTGCCACGGGCAACATCTACTACGGCCTCTGGTATCCGATCGTGATCGCCATCGCCACGGCGGTCCTGGGCTTCCTTCTGGTCAAGGAAGGCAAGGACGTCGACATCCACGACTGAGTTGAACCGCGACGGCACCATGCCTTCGCAACGACAGGGATCAGGGGCGGTACGGTCGCAGGACCGGAACGCCCCTGATCTTGCTCTTCGCCCTGTCTCACGGTCTAGGTGTCGATGATGCGCGCCACTGTGATCCTGTCGATGATGGCGGCCTATATGGCGATGCTGTTCGTCATCGCCTGGCGCGGCGAACGTCCCGGCGGCAAGAGCGCGGCACACGGATTCGGCCCCTGGGCCTATGCCCTCAGCCTTGCCATCTACTGCACCTCCTGGACCTATTATGGCGCGGTCGGCACCGCAGCTCGTCAAGGGTGGGAATATCTCCCGATCTACCTCGGTCCGGTCATCGGCCTGGTCGTGCTGTTTCCGATCTGGCGCAGGATCGCGGCGGCCGCCAGACGCGAGAATATCGGCTCCATCGCCGACTTCATCTCCTCACGCTATGGCAAGAGCCAGGGCCTGGGGGCCCTGGTCGCCTGTGTCGCGATCGTCGGCTCCCTGCCCTATATCGCGCTTCAGCTGAAATCGATGTCGATGGCCTGGAGCCTGGTCACGGCGGGGACGCCGGTGGCGGGTTCGGAGGGGCTGACTGTCGGCGTGATCGCGGTCGCCCTGGCCGGATTCACCATCCTCTTCGGCGCACGCAGACCCGACCTCACCGAACACAACCGCGGACTGATCCGGGCCATCGCCGTAGAGTCGGTGGTCAAGCTTGTGGCCCTGGCCGCCGTCGCGGGCTTTGCTGTCGTGCTGCTGATCGGGGCCAACGCTCCAGACGACGTCATCCGGGCGCTGGGGGAGCTGGCCGCCGTTCCACAGGTCGATGCCCGTTTCATCGCCATCACCCTGATCGCGACCCTGGCGATCTTCTGCCTGCCGCGTCAGTTCCATGTCGGCTTCGTCGAGGCCTCGGACCCCGGCCATATCCGACGGGCCCGATGGGTGTTTCCCCTCTATCTGCTCCTGACCAGTCTGGCGGTTATCCCTCTCGTCGCGGCGGGCGGTCTTCTTGCGGGGTCGAGCGACCCCGACCTGCGGGTGCTCGACATTCCGTTCCGCCAGCACGCCAACGTCCTGACCGCCGTCGTCTTCGTGGGCGGGTTTTCGGCGGCGACCGCCATGGTCATTGTCGAGACCGTCGCCCTGTCGGCCATGGCGTCGAACAGCCTGATCCTTCCCCTGCTGGCCCGGGACCGGTGGCGGCTGCGCGAGGATGCCTCCGACATGGCCCAGTCCATCCTCCAGGTGCGCCGGATCGTGATCTGCGCCATCCTGTTTCTGGCCTGGCTCTATTTTCAGGCCATCGACCGTTCCTCAGGCCTGGCGTCGATCGGTCTGACCTCGTTCGCCGCCCTCGCCCAACTGGCACCGGCCCTGTTTGGAGCCGTCCTGTGGCGCGAAGGTCATGCACGCGGAGCCGTGGCCGGCATCCTGTGCGGGGCCGCGATCTGGCTCGTCCTTATCGCCCTGCCCCAGATCGGGGCGGCTCTGGGCGCGGGCGGCATCCGGCCTCTCGGCCTGGCCGACGCCCTGCCCCTGGGCGTCTTCCTCAGTCTGGGCCTCAACACCCTGGTCTATGTGATGGTTTCGCGCGCGGCCCGTCCCCGCCTGATCGACCGGGTTCAGGCCCACGCCTTCGTCGACCGTCTGAGCCCGGACTGGAGGGAGCACAGCACCGCGCCCGCCGGTGCCTCGGTCGGAGACCTCAAGACCCTGGTGGCCCGGTTCGTCGGAGACGCCGGAGCCGAACGCGCCTTTGATGCCTTCGGTCGCGAGAGCGGGCGGATTCTGAAAGCCGGGGATCCCGCCGACGCGGGACTGGCCCGCGCTGCCGAAAGAATGCTGGCCGGGGCCGTCGGCGCATCGTCGGCTCGCCGGGTCATCGCCGCAGCCCTGGCGGGCGGTGGCCGCGCCCCCGAGGACGTCGTGCGCATGCTCGACGAGGCCTCCCAGGCGGTCCAGTTCAATCGCGAACTGCTTCAGGCCACGCTGGACAACATCGACCAGGGCGTCAGCGTAGTGGACGAGGATCTCCGCCTGATCGCCTGGAATGCCCGATATATCCAGTTGTTCGACCTGCCCGCCGGTTTTGTCCATGTCGGACAACCGGTCGCGTCCGTCTATCGCCTCAATGCCGAACGCGGCGAGGTCGATCCTGCCGAGGTCGAGGCCTGGGTGGAACGCCGGCTCGGTGCCCTTCGTCGCCGAGAACCCCATGATCACGAGCGGGCCCAGCCGACCGGACGAATCCTGAAATCGACCGGTGCCCCCATGGCAGACGGCGGCTACGTCACCAGCTATACCGACATCACCGAACTGCGGCGTGCCGCCCAGGCGCTGGAAGAGGCCAATGAGCGCCTGGAAGCCAGGGTCGCGGATCGGACCGAGCGCCTGGCCGAGGCCAAGCAGGCGGCCGAGGACGCCACCGCGTCCAAGACCCGGTTCCTGGCCGCCGCAAGCCACGATCTTCTGCAACCCCTCCATGCCGCCCGTCTGTTCATCGCCGCGATGAAGGACGAGGCTGGCGAGAGCCGGTCTCGCGTCCTGGCCGAGAATGCCGATCGTTCGATCGAGAGCGCCCACGGCCTGTTGCGGGCCCTGCTGAACCTGGCGCGACTGGAGGCGGGCGGGGTCAAGCCGACCGTCGGGGCGCTCTCGGTCGAAAGCCTGTTTGCCGGTCTTCGCCGAGAGTTCTCACCCCTGGCTGCAGACAAGGGGCTGAAATTGACGATCCTGACGTCGAGCCGCTGGGTCGCGTCGGATCAGGACCTGCTGCGGTCCCTGCTGCAGAACCTGGTCGGAAACGCCATTCGCTACACAGATCGCGGGCGCGTCCTGGTTGGTGCCCGTCAGGTCGGGGGTCAACTTCGGATCGAGGTCCACGATACGGGACGCGGTATCGTTCCGGAGCAGCAGGCAAGCATCTTCAACGAGTTCACCCGGCTACCGGGCCAGGCGGGCGACGAACCCGGCGTCGGCCTGGGCCTCGCCATCGTTCAACGGGTCGCGGGCCTGCTCCACCACCCGCTGTCGCTCCGCTCCCGTCCGGGCGTGGGCTCATGCTTTTCGGTCACCGCGCCCCTGGCAAGGCCGGCTCCTCGCGGTCCTGCCGAGACTACCCCGCCCGTCGCGGCCCTGGCCGGTCTTCGGGTCCTTTGCGTCGACAACGACCCGACCATTCTGGAGGGCCTGACCGCCCTGCTCGGACGCTGGGGCCTGACCGTGGTCACCGCGATCGACGAGGTTTCCGCGCTGGCGGCCCAGGGGCCCTTCGATGCGGTGCTGGTTGATCTCCATCTGGGTTCCGGAGCCGACGGCCTCGCGGTCGTCGCTGCCTTGCGCGCGCGCGGAAACGGGCATCTCGCCCTGATCACGGCCGACGCCGATGACGCCCTGCCCGCCAGAGTGGCGGCACTGGGTACTTCCCTGCTTGCAAAGCCGGTCAAGCCGGCGGCCCTGAAAGCCTTTCTCTCCCGGTCCCGCGCCGCGATCCGGGATGCTCAGACGTCGGCCGACAGGACCTGAGCCGCGATCACGGCCTGGGTGCGGTTGTGTACGCCCAGCTTTCTGAACACACCCGTCAGATGGGCCTTGATGGTCGCTTCGGTGACGCCCAGGTCGAACGCAATTTGCTTGTTCAGCCGCCCCTGTTGCAGACCGATCAGGATCTTGAGCTGCGAGGGCGTCAGGCTGGCGATCCGGGCCTCCATCGATTCGACCGCTCCATCGGGGCCGACCGGCGGGGCCCAGACATCGCCGGCCAGGATCGCGCCCAGGGCCTCGACCATATCCGACCCCGTCGCGGATTTGGGAATGAAGCCGGCCGCGCCAAAGGCGAGCGCCCGGCGGACGGTTCCTCCATCCTCGCTGGCCGAGACGATGCCGACCGGCGTGGTCGGGAAATCGGCCCGAATGCCCGCCAGGCCTGCAAATCCCTCGCTGTCTGACAGCTTCAGGTCCAGCAAGAGAAGATCGACGGTGCCTCGACCCAGCGCGGCTCTCGCGCCGGCCAGGCTGGACGTTTCCTCGACCACAGCCTGCGGAGCGGCTCGAGCCACGGCACTCGCCAGGGCGGTACGAAACAAGGGGTGGTCGTCGGCAATGACGATTCGATCCATGGTTGGCTTCCTCACAAGCCGCGATCTGGCGTCGCGTGACCTGTGCCACTCTGACACCCCCCGACCTTGGTCGAAAGTAGACCATTGGCTAATGGCTCCGGCTACCCCTCTGGCCGAAGCATTCTCACGCAGGTTCGCAGCAGACGAACCCTCGGGAGGACACCATGCTCAGACAGACCCTGATGGCCGGCGCCGCGACGCTCGCAATGATTGCTGCGCCGGCACATGCACAGGACAATACGGCGGCGCTCGAGGCCCGGATCGCCTTGCTCGAGGCGCAGCTGAATGCGCTGAAGACCGAAGTCCAGGCCTCGCACACCCAGCAGACGGCCCAGGCCCAGGACATCATCCGGATAGACCAGCGCGTCGCAGCCACGCCACCGGCTCCGGTCGCAGCCCCCCCTGCCGATGGCTTTCGGATCGGCAACAACGTCCTCAAGATCGGTGGCTATGTGAAGGCCGATTTCATGGCCAGCCAGTACAGCGGCGGTGATCCGGCGAACGGCGACCTGCTCAGGGACTTCTACCTGCCGGGGTCGATCCCGGTCGGCGGTGCCGACGAGAGTACGGCGACCGACTTCAATGCTCGCCAGACGCGATTCTGGCTGTCGACCGATGGCCTGATCGGCGGCCACAAGATGGGGACCCGGATCGAGATGGATTTCCAGGTCCTGCCCGGGACCGGGGATCAGCGTACCACCAGCCCCTCGACCCCGGCCCTGCGGCGCGCCTTCGTCACCATCGACAACTGGCTGTTCGGGCAGGAATGGACCAATTTCCAGAACCTGGCGGTCCTGCCGGACACCGCCGACTATGTCGGGTCGTCAGAAGGCACGGTGTTCGCCCGTCAGGTCCAGGTTCGCTATACGCGCGGTCCGTTCTCGGTCGCTCTTGAGAACCCCGAAACGACGGTCACGCCCTATCTGGCTGCGTCTCGCATCGTCGCCGACGACAACAGCCTGCCCGATCTGACCGTCCGCTATGCCGTCAGCAGGCCCTGGGGCGACGCATCGTTCGCGGGGCTCATGCGTCAGCTCAAATACCAGACCACGGGGGTCGGGGCGATCGATACCTCCACGATGGGCTGGGGACTGTCTGCCGCCGCCAAGATCAAGGTCGGGGCCAGAGACGATCTGAGGATCATGCTGTCGGGCGGCGAGGGCATCGGTCGCTATGTCGGGCTGAACTTCGCCAACGACGCCGTCCTGGACGCGTCCGGCGACCTGCAGGCGATCGGCCTAGTCGCCGGCTTCGCCAGCTATCGCCACGTCTGGACCCCGCAATGGCGCTCGAATCTGACATGGTCGGGCCAGAGCGTGGACAACGACCGCACCGTGATCGGTCTTGCCGCCAATGCGTCGGCCCAGAGCCTTCGCGCCAACCTGATCTGGACCCCTGTTCCGGCCATGGATATCGGTGCAGAGCTCATGTACGGCGAACGCGAACTGGAATCGGGCGTCTCGGGCGATATGACCCGCCTGCAGGTGTTCGCAAAATATGGCTTCTAGCGCGCTGAAAGGGTCTCTCGTGTCCGATCCAGAAATCTATCCCGTTCCCGCAGACTGGGCTGCAAAGGCCCATATGAATGCGGGGACCTATGAGGTGGCGCGAAAGGCCGCGCGCGAGACGCCCGATATCTTCTGGGCCGAGGCCGCAAAACGCCTGGACTGGATCACCCCGCCGACGGTCATCAAGGACGTGTCCTTCCACAAGGATGATTTCCGCATCCGCTGGTTCGCCGACGGGGTTCTGAACGTCTCGTACAACTGCATCGATCGGCACCTGGCCACGCGGGCCGACCAGACGGCGATCATCTGGGAAGGCGACGAGCCCGACCAGTCCGGCCATGTGACCTATGCGGATCTGCACCGTCAGGTCTGCCGCATGGCCAATGTGCTCAAGGACCTGGGCGTCGCCAAGGGCGACCGGGTGACCATCTATCTGCCCATGATCCCGGCGGCGGCCGTGGCGATGCTGGCCTGTGCCCGGATTGGCGCGGTCCATTCCGTGGTCTTCGGCGGCTTCTCTCCCGACAGTATCGCAGGCCGGATCGAGGACTGCGGTTCACGGTTCGTCATCACCGCCGACGAGGGGCTTCGCGCCGGCCGGCGTATTCCGTTGAAGGCCAACGTCGACGAAGCCCTGACCAAGGTATCGGGCGTCGAGGCGGTGCTGTTGATCCGCCACACCGGGACCGAAGTGCCGCTCGTCGAGGGCCGCGACGTGGTGTTCGACGTCGCCGTGGCCACCGTGTCCGACGACTGCCCCTGCGAGCCGATGAACGCCGAGGATCCGCTGTTCATCCTCTATACGTCGGGCTCGACCGGAAAGCCCAAGGGTGTGCTGCACACGACCGGCGGCTATCTGTTCTGGGTCAGCTATACTCACGAGCTGGTCTTCGACTACCGGCCCGGCGAGGTCTTCTGGTGCACGGCAGACGTGGGCTGGGTCACCGGCCACAGCTATGTGGTCTATGGGGCCCTTGCCAATGCCGCCACGACCCTGATGTTCGAGGGCGTCCCCAACTATCCGGCCAACGACCGGTTCTGGCAGGTCGTTGACAAGCACAAGGTCGAGATCTTCTACACGGCCCCGACCGCGCTCCGGGCCCTGATGCGCGATGGCGACGAGCCGGTCCTCAAGCATTCGCTGGCATCGCTGCGCCTGCTGGGTACGGTCGGAGAACCGATCAATCCGGAGGCCTGGCGCTGGTACCACGAGGTGGTCGGCAAGGGCAGACTGCCCATCGTCGATACCTGGTGGCAGACCGAGACCGGCGCGACACTCATCGCGCCCCTGCCCGGCGCGACGGCTCTGAAGCCCGGGTCCGCAACAAAACCCATGCCTGGCGTCGAGCTGGAACTGGTGGATGCCGAAGGCCTGGTGCTGGAGGGCGCGACGTCCGGCAACCTGTGCATCACCGACTCCTGGCCCGGCCAGATGCGGACGGTCTGGGGCGATCACCCCCGCTTCTTCGAAACCTATTTTTCGACCTATCCCGGGAAATACTTCACCGGAGACGGCTGCCGCAGGGACGACGACGGCTATTACTGGATCACCGGCCGGGTCGATGACGTGATCAACGTTTCGGGTCACCGGATGGGAACGGCCGAGGTCGAGTCGGCCCTGGTCCTGCACGACGACGTGGCCGAGGCCGCCGTCGTCGGCTTCCCCCACGACATCAAGGGCCAGGGCATCTATGCCTATGTCACTCTGAATGCCGGGGTCCAGCCGAACGACGACCTCAAGAAGGCCCTGGTCGCCCATGTGCGCAAGGAGATCGGCCCCATCGCCGCCCCCGACGCCATCCAGTGGGCCCCCGGCC
>Ga0209066_10004846_pt1 | contig 14439 bp, 13 predicted proteins | sample All_14_2_FD_187198 | JGI IMG/M metagenome (GOLD analysis project Ga0209066, IMG submission 187198) | Freshwater microbial communities in response to fracking from Pennsylvania, USA - Allegheny Zone_MetaG_DW_15 (SPAdes) (version 2) ...
TGGGCAACGAAGGCGAGCGCTCGTTTGCGCAACTGGACGCGAACCTGGTTCGTGTGCTGGAAGACCTGATCGACGCGCTGATTCGGCGCAATGTGCTGCGCATCACCGACTTGCCGCTGGAAGCGCAGGCGAAGCTTTTTGACCGCAAGCATGTCCGGGAAGGCATGCAGGCGCACGCGCTGTCCTTGTATGGGGGCGGGCAGGCGGGCTTGTCTTCTTCCGGTCAGGTGGTGACGCCCGAGGGCGGGGATGCGGCCGGGACCGACTGGGCCGATCTGATGCCTTGAAGGGCGTTGGGTTTGACCACGGGTTGCCTGAGGTGTGAGGCCGCGCGGTGGCTCAGCTTGAGCCCAGCACGCGGTGTTGCAAGGCGGGCAGTTGGGCGCGCACCTGCCGTTGTCTGGCTTGGCTGAGATCGGCCAGGACCACACCGGGGCCTTCTGCGTGGACGGCCAGCACCTCGCCCCAGGGACCCACGATCAACGAGTGACCGAACGTAGTGCGGCCGTTTTCGTGGCGACCGCCTTGGGCCGGGGCGAGCACATGGCAGAGGTTCTCGACGGCGCGGGCGCGCAGCAGCAATTCCCAGTGCGCTTTGCCCGTGGTGTCGGTGAAGGCGGCGGGCAGGACGATGAGGTCCAACGGCTGCGTTTTCCCGAGTTGCCGGAACAGCTCCGGGAAACGCAGGTCGTAGCAGATGCTCAGGGCAATGCGCCAGTCGGTGCCACTGCGGTCGGTGAGGGTGAAGGCCACGGGCTCGTCACCCGGGCGCAGCGTGGTGGACTCGTCGTAGCGGCGCTCTCCGTCATCGAAGCAGAACAGGTGGATCTTGTCGTAGCGGGCCACGCGGCGACCTTGTGGGTCGTACACCAGGGTGGTGTTGTAGACCTTGTCGCTGTCAGGTGCGCGGATGGGCAGGGTGCCACCGATCAGCCAGATGCCGTGTTCCTTGGCGGTTTCGGCCAGGATGTGCTGCATGGGCGTGCTGGCCGTGGCGGGATGGTGGGCGTCGGCGAGGGGCTCGGCGATGGCGAGCTTGTCGGCATCGCGCTGGCCCATCAGGCAGAAGTACTCAGGCAGGGCGACGAGCTCGGCGCCGGCCCGGGCCGCCTGCGCGATGAGGGCGCGGGCCTGGGTGAAGTTGTCGTCCACCCGGGGGGTGGAGATCATCTGGATGGCGGCGGTTTTCATGGGCGCTGAATGCGGATCTCCTCGATCTCTCCCGTTTGAACCACACCCGTCATTTGACAACCCAAACCTCTGTCACTGTCTCCTGACCCGGGGATGCGGCCCGAGAGGTGCGGAACTTGATCTTTGACCCGATGGGCAAAACGGAGAGCTTCGATGCCCCCGACCGTGGAGATGGGTGAATGAGCAAGGTCTTTGGGTCAAACCTGTAAACACCTTCATCAACGGTGATCGTGCCGTTTGCTTGATTGACCGCAGTGACGGTGCCTCCGCGCTCAATGCTCGTTGTTGTCACCGGGAGAGCCGTGGCATGCAGGCGGTCACCTACCGTGGTCACCGCATGACTGAGGGGCGCGAAAACAACCCCACACAACACGGAAAGGGAAATTGCGATGGATCTTGTCATTGCAGTCCTTATGTTGAGGCTCACCTCATGATTTCTCGCCACGAAATGCGCTTCTTGGTCGAGGACGTGCTGGAAATAGGGACGTCCACTTTGACCGTTGTCGCATCAGACAACCTGGTCAGGCTGATGACCTTGCCGCTGGGCAGCTGCACGATGGTCGGCCGGCTCGCCAGGCCGTCGCCCAGGAAGGTACCAGACCACGTCACAGTAGAGTTCTCCGCCAATCCGCCAGTTTTCAGGTTGATGAAGTACTCCCAACTGCTGCCGCCAGGATTGCATTTTGTGGAGCTGGGAATGTTGGTGGTGACCACGAGTGTGCTCAGCGCAATGATGGGGTCGCCGATGACTCGCTCGCCAGTGGACGGCAGATCAATGTACCAGCCTACGTCACTGCTGGGGGTGCTCCCATAGTTGACTTGGTTGTTCGAGAGCGTTCTCAGCGTGCCGCTGGTGCTCAACGTTTGCTGTTGCAAATCCCCTCTGAGAGGGTCGCTCAGGGTGGTGAGAGAGTCTCGCAAACCGTAAATGGTTTGGGTCGTTGTGGCGGAACTGTTGGCGCCGGTCGCGCCAGGAATGTCTTTGGCGCCCAGGTACTGGCCCGTGCCGATGAAGACCATTCTCATGTTGTCAATCAGGCTGAGCTCTGGTGCTGAGGTGATGGGCTGAACATTGCCGGAGGCATCTTTCAGTGTGGCGAATTTGGCGACAGACCAAGATGAGCTCGACGTCAGGTCTGTCAAATTGAATCGCCAAACATTGCCATACAGGTCGCCCCCATAAACATAGTCCGTGGTGTTGTCCAGTTCGCTGTCGACATAGGCACTGATGTGCGCCAGACCACAGGGGTTGGTTGCCGGCGCCGAGGAACAGGTCGCTGGAGTCACAATGTCTCTGATCAAATCGCCTGTCTTGGCGTTGATGACATACAAATGGCCTCTGCCATCGCCGCCGCTGTCTCCAGCGTTGGTACCGTTGTTATAGCCCGAGGTGACCAAGACCACCCAACCCGCGGCCGGCGTCTTGACAATGATGGGCTTGCCGTGGGTATAGCCCATGTTCGCGATGGCCGCAGCGCGGGCGGTTGCGTTGGTGATGCTGTTGGGGAACTCCCATAGGACCTTGGCCTGGGCATTGGCCTCGCTCGTGGCTGTCGGGGTCGTGACGTCCAGGGCGTAGTACCCACGCCCTCCTTTGGCCAAGCCACCGACCAGAATGGTCCGCCAATCTGGCGCGGCGAAGGTGCCTCCGACAACGTTGTCGAAATCGACATCACTAACCACAGGGGTGCCGTCGACGTAATACTTGTGATTGAATCCGACTTTTTTGCTCAGATTATTGAGGTTGCCTAGCACCAGATTCGGAATGTACGCCCACGACTCGGCGCCACTTGAGGCGGTAAAGGCGTGGAGCATGCCATCGTTCGAGCCTTGGAAGATCATGCGGGTTCGGCTGGCGTAGTTGGTTTTGAAGGTGCTGTAGCCGTCGTCGGCGTATCGGGCACTTGGTGCTTTGACCAACACCGGCTCAGCATTGATCAAGTCACCCAGCAAATGCGCCCGTGTGCGGTAGGTCGTCCCTTCGCCAGCTCGGTTGCCGCGAAGATAGGCCAGAACCGCTGCGCCGTCAGTGGACAGCGGAGAGTTGAGCAAAGTTTGTTGCGCGGCGCTCAGCTTGGTTGTGGTGGTCGCCGAAGTCGGCTGGAACTGGACGCCACCAATGGCGCCTGCCGTGTCCGTCGACGTGACAATGAAGCGGCTCGCGGGGGTGCGCAGGTCGAGTTGTGTGGAAGCAGATCCGGATGTCCACAAGGGGGTGGTCGATTGCAGGCCCGTGACGCTGTCTACGTCGAAAGCTTGGAGATCACCTGTCCAAGTGCCAGAGTTGTAGCTGGTGACGAAGGAGTCGTTGTCTGCGGAGGTGAGCCGCACATTCGAGACGGCCACGGCGGCGGCGGCACCGACTTTGGCATTGATGTCATCCGAAATGGCTGTCATGGCAGCCCGGAAGCTGGCTTCGTCAGTGGCGGCGATGGCACTGTTCGTGCCCCCTGCGTGGGCCATACCGTGCATGACGGACATCGCTGCGGGGTTGGCAACGGTATCCCCCAGTGCGACCACATAAGTGCGAACGTCAAACTTGCCCGTGACTGAGCCCGTGCCATCTGGGTAGGTCGACGTGACACCGGTCACGGTCGTGGTGCGCAGTGCGCTGACAGCTTGAATGGCGTCGGTGGCTGCCGTTCCGAATGCGCCTGTGGTGCAGGCGTTGGTCAATGTGCTCCAGTCGCAGGAGGATGTTCGGTCTGCTGCGGAATAGAGCGTGCCGCCGGTTGTGCCCGTTGGCAAACCATCGGTGACCAGCATCACGAAGTTCTGCTGACAGGAATAAGCGATCGGGGTTGACTTGCTCTCGAAAGTGGAGGAGAAATAGGTCTTGGCGGAAGTGAGGGTGCCCTTCAGGGGGGTGAAGACCGCCCCATTCTTGATTTCGCTGGTGGCCACGTCGTCTGTTTCATTGGCCAACATGCTGTTGAGTGAGGCGATCTGCGCCGAAGTGCTGGCTGCCACTGCGACGTTGAGCGTGCCTGCCCCTGTGATGTCGGCGATGTATCCCCAGCCGCGCTGGATGTACAGTTGCCTGTCGATGGGCGGTGACTCGGAGAGGTACCCTGCATCCGTCGGAGTGAAGGACCAGGTCCCCTTGGAGTTTGAGAATGCAGTCGACGCCCAAGAGTTGCTTGAGCTGTGATCTTCGTAGATGTGGTAGCTTGTCCCGCCTGCGGTCAGACCCCAAAGTTGGTCGTACGACGTGTTGGTGTAGAGGACATCGAGGATGTTGGAGTCGTCTCCGCTGACGTCATAGGTGACGTACTCCCCACCCGTAAAGGATTGGGGGTTGGCAATGCAGCGCCTGTTTCCATTGGATGCTGACGTGCCAGGGGTCGGCGGGACGCCTGCAATGAAACCAACGCAGTCACTGGTGTACACCATGCCACTGCTGGACCCCAGGTAGTAAGCGTATGTGTTCCGCTTTGCCAAGTTTGACATCTTGTATGTCATCAGGCCCCAGTTGAAGGAGCCTTGATAGGCAGCGATGGAGTCGCGCATGACAAGACGGCCAATGTTGCCGCGCGTCAATGGATTGTTGCCAGAGACCAGGGTCCCAGCCATGTAGGCGTCCATCGATTGCGAGTTGTCGTACACCACCAGCACATTGGGCGTGACCATGTTGGACACGGCCATGGGATAGTCGGCGATGTCCGTCGAGGCGGCGTCCACGGGCATGCCGGCGTATGGGAACAGCAGCAACAGGACCGCGGTTGACATTGCGGTTTTCAAGCGCGCAGTGAGGACATTTGTTTTCATGATGCCGCTCCAATTCTCACGTTAGATCTGATTTCACAGATCGATTGATTGCTTCAGGCGTGGTGGCAGGACTGTTTCAATGGGCGTACAGCGCCTGAACAATACTCTCTGTATTTCGAGGGCCCACGACGCGGACGGTGGCGCGATAGTAGACCTGCACGGGTTTGGACAGCGCCTCTACGCCTGCTTTCTTGCTGCCCACCAGTGCTGCGCCCGTGTTCATGCATTGCGTGCGCACATCGGTGACCGGGGTGGGGGCATCGCACTGGCGGTCCAGAACATACTGAACGGTGTAGCTGCTGTCGATCGTTGTGCTTGGTACCAGCGTCCAATTGATGGCAGTGGGGACGCCGGTGCTATTCGTGGCTTGTCGGGTCGGGTAATAGTTGCAGGCACCTGTGGCGCAGCCACTTGGATAGTTGCTGTCCAAAGATGCTGCGGCAATGGTGTCAATCTGGGCGAATGCGGTTTCGACGCCCACGTCCGTGGTGTGCAGGGCGGCTTGCCGGAAGGCGAGGTTGCCGGAGATCACGTTTGTGGTGTCGGTGGAGCGAATGAGGGCGAGGCCTGCCAGCGTCAGGGCGATCAGGCACAGCAGCGCGATGATCAGCGAAACGCCTTGTTGGGCGCTGCGCCGCGCGGAACGTTTGTCAGACTGAGTCATGCTCATACCCCTGCCCAGATCACGTTGCGAATGGGAATGATGGTCTGGTACGTGCGATACCGGTATCTGCGCCAGTTGGCATCGGCGCTGAGATTGATGATGGGCGCTGGATCGGCTGCCGTGTCAACCCAGGCGCAGGGGCCGTTGTTGACGCCACCGCTGGCATTGGTGCAAGGCGCGGTCACATTGGTGCCTTCCAGCTTGGAGCTCCGGGCGACTATCACCAATCTGATGGCCTTGACCCGTTTGATTTTGGCTGCGGTCAAGCTCGCTTCATCCCAGCCAGCCGCACTGGTCGCACTGACCCACTGGGTGACGTCCTGGCTACCGGCATCGGCGATGCCATATTGGGCCTTGAGGCGGACGATGTCGGAGGCCAGTATGGACACTGGCGCCACACCGGGGGTCGTCAGGTCGGTCAGTGTGAGTTCATTTTGTGCGTTGGTCGTGAAGGTGTGGGTGACCAGTTGCCCCACCTTCATGATTTTGTCGCCCTCGGTGAAGGCGGGCCAGTTGTTGCTGTTCTGGAAATTGACGGGGGGGTTGTAAGTTGTTGTGCCACCAGGGTTGTGTTGCAGCTTGAGTGCGGGGCCTTGCACCTGAGTGACCAGCATGACCGCGCATTTTCCAGATGCCCCCACGGCCAGGACCACATCCCCTTCGACGATGCCTGAGGTTGAGTTGATGTTCAACTCCGCCGAGGAACTGGGCATGGTTTTGGTCAACGTGGTGGGCAAACCACCCAACAGGTCTGCTGACCGTTTGACGGTGATGGTGTCAGACGCGGAGCCTCCGTCGATGATCTTGACGGGGGCCATGCCCATCGTCCCGGTGTAAGCCGGGATGGGGGTCGTGACGGTCGTGCCATTTTTGTAATAGCTGTACATGTTGGTGCAAGTGAACGCTGCCGCTTCGGTGATGCCGGCGCCCGCGCTGCGAATGTCTTGCTCGAGTTCGGTCAATGCCAGCAGGCCGCTGGCCTGGGCAGAGGAGCCGCTGATCGTGCGCTGCTTTTGACCCTCAAAAACGCCCCAGACCTGGGTGATGATCAGGGTGACCAGCAGCCCCAAGGTCAGCCCGACCATGGTTTCGATGAGGCTCATGCCGCGCTGAGCTGTGGCCAAGCGCATGTGCCGAACGAGGTGTGTCTTCATTGGTTGATATGCGCTGTGGCAACAAAGTTGTGGGTCACGGTCTCTTGGGGGCTTTTCCAGCAGACTGTGACCTTGACCTGCCTGGTGTCAGGGGTAGAGACGGGGGTGGTTACTTCTATTTGTGTTTTGTTAGACGCTGCGCCGGGTAACAGGGCCACGGCTTGCGCCGCCCAACTCGTGACGTGCGCATTGCCGGAGGCAGACCCACTGAAAGTGCATGACGTGCCAGTGGGGTAATGGGCGTAGCTGTCAATGTTGGCTCGGTCAACCCACATCTGAGCAATGACCTGGTTGGCCAGGTACGACGCATCGGAGCGGTACTTGGCGTCGATGCTGTTTTTAATGGCGGCAGCCTGCATGGCCACAAGGCCCAAGATGCCGATGGAAAATATCAAAATGGAGATCAGCGCCTCCAGCAAGACGGAGCCCTGCTGCTTGAAGGGGTGTTGTTGGTGTTTCATCAGCATCCCATCCCCACGCCGGCGGTGCCGTGCGGGTCGCACAGGCGGATGGCGCCCCCACCCGTGATCATGATTCGCAGCTCTTTAGAGTCTGCGGCTGAAATGGCGCTGGTTGGTGCATCCACATCCAGCTGCGAGATAGATGCGGAGGCATCCGCGTTGGCGATGACTCTGCCTAGCGAGTTAAAAGTGATTTTGGTCGCCGAGCTGGGCGTGACGGCCACCGTGGCTACATTGGACCCTTCGGTGTGGGGCCTGGACTGCACAACTGCGCCACCGTTGACGACCGTGAGGGTCCAGCTGCTTTGGGTTCCCTTGGTGAATAAAATGGGCTGGTTGAGTCGAATGGCCTCGGCTCTGGCCAATTGAAGACCATCGGACAATCCTTGTGCCGCCGTGCGGATTTGGGCGTTGATCAGGAGATTCTTGAAAGAGGGCGCTGCCAGCGCGGCCAAGATGCCCAGGATCGAGATGGTGATGAGCATCTCAATCGCGGTAAACCCAAGAGGCCTTTTCTTCAGCATTCGCCACCCCTGATGATCCAGCATGCCTTGGTGACAGAGGTTCCCTTGAATTTGCTTGTCGCTTTGGCGTTGGTTTCATTCAAGGAGTAGGTGTAATCACCTGTGGCTGCGCCCAAGGTGCCCGCGATGCTCGTGGCTGTGGCTGTGTACGACGCAGTCGGCGTGGTTGATCCTGTGGTGCACGAAAACGTGAAGTACGTACTCGTGGGTAAGGTGACCGGACAGGTTCCATTGGCCGCACCATAATTCCGGTTGTCTTGGAAATATTGCTCCATCCGAACGCGGTAGTCCGCCAGTGACGCCAAGCCGTCAGTGATCTTGCCTCTTGCGATGTAGGCCGTGTAGGAGGGGAGCGCGATGGCGCTCAAAATCGCCACCACGGCAATGGTGATCATCAATTCGATCAGTGTGAATCCAAGCTGTTTCAATTGGAGATCCTTTGGCATGGCTGGCCTTCATTTTTCATTTCGGCTCGATTTGATTATCTGCCTCATCAACTGCGTACAGGGGGCTCGTTTCAGAGGCAGACGGCGTAAAAAGCGCTAAACCAAGCTTTTTTGACGGGACTCGGGATTGATTTTGATCCTTGCTGTCGACCTTCTGCCGCTCATCGGGTGTGGGTGACCGCTCGGCTCAAGTCAGAACAGCGCCGAGCTCAGCTTGCGGCGGTATTTGTCCACCACCGGGTCATTGCCCGTCACCGCCACCTTGCCGGCGATTTCCAGCTGCGGTTTGCCCTCGGCGGCTCCCGCTGCTGCCGCAGCCTTGGGCGGGATCGGCTTGGGCAGCGGCTTGCTCATCACTTCCAGGATGGCCACATAGGTCTTGCGGGCCAGTTCGTCATTCCAGCCCTTGTCGCGCATGATGATCTCCAGCAGCTCGTCCATCGCTTCGGTGAAGTGGCCGCTGGCAAAGAAGATCTGGGCCAGCTCGAAGCGGGCGGTGAAGTCGCGCTTGTTGGCTTCAATCGCGGCTGACAGCTCAGCCGGCGAGCGCCCTTGGCGGGCTGCAGCCAGGGCGTCGATGTAGCGACCAAAGGCGTTGACGCGTTGCTCGGCCAGCAGGCCCGTGGCGCGGTCGGCCATGGGGGCGAAGATGGCCTGGGCGCCTTCCAGCGCACCTTCGGCCAGCAGCAGCTTGATCAGGTCGTAGCGGGCCTCGTCGTTGCCCGGGTCCTTGGCCAGCGCGTCTTCCAGCTTGGCCAAGGCCGTTTCCGTGTCGCCGGATTCGGCCAGTTGCTCGGCCTCCAAGGTTTCCAGCTCCGAGGCGATTTCGCCTTCGGCGGGCACATGCTTGTTCAGAAACCCGCGGATCTTCTCGGCGGGCAGGGCGCCCACGAAGCCGTCCACCGGCTGGCCGCCCACGAACATCACGCAAAACGGGATGGAGCGCACGCCAAACATCTGCGAGAGCTGGCTGGTGATTTCTTGCTGCTCGTCGGCGTTGACCTTGGCCAGCAGGAAACGGCCGGCGTACTCGGTTTCGAGCTGTTCCAGCACCGGGCCCAGCGCCTTGCAGGGGCCGCACCACTCGGCCCAGATGTCCAGCAGCACGGGTTGTTGCAGGGAGGCCTGGATCAGGTCGGACTCAAAGTTGGCAAGGGTGATGTCGATCATGGTGGGCAGATCTTTCCGAGGTGATTCAGATTGTGCGGCGTGCCGGGGCGACAGCGCCTAAAATTCAGGGTTTTGAGTGACGAGGACGAGCCGTGAGCAGCACGACAGGTTTGACAGACGCCATCAAGGTGGGCGTGGTGATGGGATCCAGCAGCGACTGGGATGTCATGCGCCATGCCGCTGACATTCTGACCGAGTTCGGCGTGCCTTTCGAGGCTCAGGTCGTCTCGGCGCATCGCATGCCCGACGACATGTTCCGTTACGCCGAGGCTGCGGCCGATCGCGGCTTGGTGGCCATCATCGCCGGGGCGGGTGGCGCTGCGCACCTGCCGGGCATGCTGGCCGCCAAGACCACGGTGCCCGTGCTGGGCGTGCCCGTGCCCTCGCGTCACCTGCAGGGGGTCGATTCGCTGCACTCCATCGTGCAGATGCCCAAGGGCATCCCGGTGGCGACGTTTGCCATCGGCACCGCCGGTGCCGGCAATGCCGCGCTGTTTGCCGTGGCGATGCTGGCAAATGGCGACGCGGCCCTGCGCGCCAAGCTGGACGCCTTCCGTGCCCGCCAGACCGAGGTGGCGCGCGCCATGACCCATGACCTGACCCTGGACGCCAAGGCATGACCGCTCGCACCGATGTGATCTTGCCCGGTGCGACGCTGGGCGTGATGGGGGGCGGCCAGCTGGGCCGCATGTTCGTGCACGCTGCCCAGGCCATGGGCTACCGCACCGCGGTGCTGGATGCCGATGCGAGCAGCCCGGCCGGTTTGGTGTCGCACGCGCACATCCGCACGGGTTATCTGGACGAAGCCGGTCTGGCCGAGCTGGCCCGCGTGTCGGACGCCATCACCACCGAGTTCGAGAACGTGCCGGCCCAGGCACTCGACCAGCTGGCCGCGTCGCGCCCAGTGGCCCCTTCGGGGCAGGCCGTGGCCATCTGCCAGGACCGCGCCCGAGAGAAGGCCCACTTTGTGGCCTGCGGGGTCGCTTGCGCGCCCTATGCCGTGATCGACACGCCCGAGCAACTGGCTGCGGTGTCTGATGACCTGCTGCCCGGCATCCTGAAAACCACCCGCCTGGGTTACGACGGCAAGGGGCAGATCCGCGTCAAGACGCGCGCCGAACTCGTCGCCGCTTGGGACGATCTTCAGCGCGTGGGCTGTGTGCTGGAGAAGATGCTGCCGCTGGCCTACGAGGTCAGCGTGCTGGTGGCGCGGGGTCGCGATGGCCAAGTGGTGCATTTCCCGTTGCAGGAGAACCTGCACCGCGATGGCATCCTGGCCGTGACGACGGTGCCGGCGCCCCATGTGACCGAAGCGGTGTCGCAGCAGGCCTATGCCGCCGCGCACCAGATCGCCGCGTCCATGGACTATGTGGGTGTGCTGTGCATCGAGTTCTTCGTGCTGCAAGATGGCCGCATCGTGGCCAACGAGATGGCACCGCGTCCGCACAACTCGGGGCACCACACGATTGATGCCTGCGACGTGTCGCAGTTCGAGTTGCAGGTGCGCGCCATGACCGGTCTGCCCCTGGTGGCGCCGGTGCTGCACAGCCCTTGCCTGATGCTCAACCTGCTGGGTGATCTGTGGCTCCCGGATGGTGCCGCCGAGCAGGTGGAGCCCGACTGGGCCGCCGTGCTGGCGCTGAGCGGCACCCACCTGCACCTGTATGGCAAGGCCGAGGCCCGCCGGGCCCGCAAGATGGGGCACCTGACCGTGACTGGTGCCACGCCCGAGGCAGCGCGTGCCACAGCCTTGCAGGCGGCCGCCATTTTGGGCATCGCGCCTTTCTGATCTTGCCGTTTCAACCGTCGCCCACAGGACGCACCCATGCCCATGCTCGACCCTGCCACCCAGTCTGATGCGATCGAGCGGGCGGCCCAGCGCCTGGCCGACGGGGGGCTGCTGGCACTGCCCACGGAGACCGTCTATGGCCTCGGGGCGCGTGCGGACGACGATGCAGCTGTGGCGCGCATCTTTGCCGCCAAGGGCCGTCCAGCCGATCACCCCTTGATCGTGCATGTGCCCAATCCGCAGGCGGCGCTGCATTTCGTCTCGGCGTTCCCGCCAGTGGCGCAGCGTTTGACGCAGGCCTTCTGGCCCGGCCCTCTGACGGTGATCGTGCCCCGTGATCCGCGCGTGGCCACGGCCGCCGCAGGGGGGCACGACACCATTGGCCTGCGCTGTCCGTCGCACCCGGTGGCGCGCCAGTTGCTCGACGCCTGTGCGCAGCACGGCATCCTGGGTGTGGCCGCGCCGAGCGCCAACCGCTTTGGGCGCATCAGCCCCACCACCGCGCAGCATGTGCGTGAGGAGTTCGAGGGGCGTGGCGCCGGACTGGACGAGGTCTGGGTGCTCGATGGTGGGGCGTGTGAGGTGGGCATCGAGTCCACCATCATTGACTGTTCGCGCGGGCATCCGGTGCTGCTGCGCCCTGGCAGGCTCACGCTGGCCGAGATCGAGGCGGCAGCGGGCGAGTCGGTGCAGTGGTCTCGCCCTGAAGCCCCGGATCCTGCCGCGCCCAAGGCCGCCGGCACTTTGCTGTCGCACTACGCGCCGCGTGCCCGTGTGCGCTTGATGAGCGATGCGCAACTGGGCACGGCGCTGGACGTGATCGAGCCCGAGCTGAGCGCGGCCGTCATCGCCGGGGGGCTCAAGGCGCCCCGCATCGCGGTGTACTCGCGCAGCCTGTGGGCGCACCGGCCGCCGCATCCGGGCATCGTGCATCGCTCGATGCCGGGTGATGCGGCCACGGCGGCGCACGACCTGTTCGCCGACCTGCGTGAGATGGATGCCGCCGGGGTGGAATTGATCTGGGTGGAGACCCCACCGCTGGACCCCGCCTGGGATGGGGTGCGTGACCGGCTGGACCGGGCCGCCGCCTGATGGCCGGGCTCCTGCGCTGCTGCGTGGGGCGCACGTTTCTTTCCATGGCAGACTGGCCGCCACGCACGACGCGTTTTATGCTGTCGGGCTGCCGCTTTGAATGAATTTCCGGAGATCTCATGTTTGTCACCTCATCCTCATTTCTGCCTGTGAGCCTGCGCCGTGTCGGCGGGGTGGCCTTGGCGTGTTCGGCCTTGCTCCTGTCGGCCTGTGGTGGGGGGGACCGGGCGGCGGAGTATCAGCCCGCGAGTATCGTGTCGTTCGGGGATGAGGGCAGTGCATTCACCAGCGTGGCGGTGCCTGCGGGAGGTGCTGGAGATGGTGGCACCATCCAAGGGATGACCTATGCGGTCAACAGCCTGGTCAACCTTTCTACGACCTTCTGTACAGACCAGACCGCTAATACCTTGTGTGTGACACCGCAGACCGGCGTGTCGAATTTCACTGCGACGGGCTCGCCCACCTACGGGTACTTCACCAGCGTCAACACTGACGACGTGTTCAACGTGGTCACCCGTATTGACCTGGGCACAGGCGACTACGCCACCTTGACGGGAGACGATCTCAAGCGCACGACCGACCAGTTCTACAACTGTTCGGCCATCACGCTTTGGACGCAGGTGGTGGCGCGCGCGTTTGGCAAAGGCTACGAGGCAGATTGCCAGTTGGACCAGGCCGGTGCGGTGAGTCATGCTGTTGCGGAGGCGAAGGTCGCTGGGCTGGCCACTCAGATTGCCTCGGCCAAGTCGGCGGGGCAGCTGAAGTCGGGTGCGCTGGTCACCGTGTGGTTGGGTCAGAACGATTTGGTGGAGATTTTTGACAACACCAGCTTGTCATTGCCGCAGAAGGAAGCAGAAGCCAAGCTGCGTGCCGCCACGCTGATTGACGGCGTCAAGCAGATCCTGGCCACGGGTGCCAAGGTGGTGCTGGTGAATGCTCCCAATCTGGCGTATTCGCCGTACGCGCTGGCGAGAAACGCGGTGAGCTGCGCCGATGTGAGCAGCCGGCCGTGCAATCCGGAAATGGACGCCTTGGTTGTGGCGTTCAACAAGCAATTGATCACCAGCCTGGGAACGGAGTACGCCTTGAACGGTCGCCAGCTGGGTTACGTGGATGCCGCGCAACTCACCAACACCTATGCGCGCAGCACCAGCTATGAGAACAAGCGCCAATGTGATGCCGCCAAGATGGCTCGGCCGGATGGCACACCGGACAGCAGCTCCTTGGCGTATTGCCATACCGGCACGCTGGCGAATGGCGGCAACGTCGGCAACTATCTGTGGGCCGACGACGTGCGCGTGTCGTGGACGCTGCACAGCGTCATCGCCTCGACAGCGGTGACCCGAGCTGCCAAGCAGTTCTGATGACGCGTGGCCGCACGCCAGTCCGCGTGCGGCTTCAGCGAAACCGCAAACGCATCACCAAAATGGCCGACGCCAGCGTCAAGGTGATCGCATTGGCGACGGTGATGGGCCATGAACCCATCGCCACGCCATAGGCCAGCCACAGTGCCACCCCCGCGGTGAAGGCGCTGTACATGCCCACCGAAATCCCCTCGACCTGCCGGGTGCGGAAAATCAGCCAAGCCTGAGGGATGAACGAGCCTGTGGTCAGGATGGCCGCGCACGTGCCGATCCATTCGATGGCGGCGGGCGTCAGGGGCAGCAGGGCTTGCAGGGCGCTCACGGTGGGGCAGCTCTCTTCATTGGTCTTGTCGGGCCCAGCTCAACAGGGCATCCAGCACGGGGCGAGCCTGCGTGGCCTGAGGGTGCTGAACCAGACCGACCACCACATGGCGTCGGCCGCTCTCCCCGTCCACATAGCCTGCCACCGCGGCCACACCGGACAGTGAGCCGGTTTTGATGCGCGCGTGGCCGGCGGCGCCTTGCCAGCGTCGCGCGGTGCCGTCCACTCCAGTCAAGGGCAGGGAGGCCATCAGGTCGGGCATGGTGGGGCTGGCCCACAGCGCTTGCAGCCACTGCCCCAGGCACAAGGCCGTGCTGCCCTCCGTGCGCGACAGCCCCGAACCGTTGTCGAGCACCAACTGCGCCGGGCCGCAGGCGGAGGGGGTGCTGGTGGCGGTCGCTTCGAGCACCGTGCGGGCGGTGGCCTCTGCGCCCCCCAGGGTCAGAAACAGTTGCCGTGCCATCACGTTGTTGCTGAACTTGTTGATGTCACGC
>Ga0209066_10004847_pt1 | contig 14438 bp, 8 predicted proteins | sample All_14_2_FD_187198 | JGI IMG/M metagenome (GOLD analysis project Ga0209066, IMG submission 187198) | Freshwater microbial communities in response to fracking from Pennsylvania, USA - Allegheny Zone_MetaG_DW_15 (SPAdes) (version 2) ...
GTCTGATCCACGCTCCAAGCTGCTCATTCGGGACGCCTTTGGCTACCTAGAAGAAAACCCTGGCACATTCGACGTCATCATCTCAGACACTACCGATCCTATTGGCATGGCAGAGCGCCTCTTCTCCGATGAGTTTTACAAGCTGATGGTCCGTGCCCTCGCTCCCGGTGGTGCCGCCGCGACTCAATGCGAGCAGCCTTACTTCGACACCGAGTTGATTAAAACCATTTATCAAACCGCCAAGTCACTCACCAAGAATCCCGCCTATTACTACACCAATGTCCCGACCTATCCCGGCGGTGGTATTGGTTTCATGTACGTTTCTGATACGCCTTGGGAGAATGGTTTAAAGACTCCCTATCCTCCCGGCGTGAATAACTATCTCAACCCTGAAATCCACAAGGCAGCCTTTGCCTTGCCCGAGTTTTTTCGAAAGGAACTTTATAAATGAATAAAACCCAAATTGAGAAAGAAACCGTGAAAGAAGAACAAGAATACTGGGGCGTATCCTCCAGCATTGACCTGTACGATTGCGATCTCGCTCTTATGCAGAACGCAGATGCCATCCGTGAGTTCGTGCGCATTCTCTGTGACCGCATCAAGATGCGCCGCTATGGCGAGACCCAAGTCGTTTTCTTCGGCGACGAACCGCGTGTTCAAGGCTTCAGCATGACCCAGCTCATCGAAACCTCGCTCATCTCCGCCCACTTTGCCGATGCCAGCCGCGCCATCTACCTCGATGTCTTCAGCTGTGCCCCCTATAACCCCGAAGATGTTGCCAACTTCGCCAAAGAGTACTTCAAGGCAGATCACTATCGCTTGAATGTCGTTCAGCGACATTAAGAAACAGAGTCTGAGGCTTTACAAACACTCTTCAAGTTTTAGGCTTGGAGAGTGTTTTCATATAAAATTCCTATGAATGTTTTTACAGTAGAGTGCGTCTAGTCGATAGGAGATAAAATGGACCCCATTAAAGGTTTACATCATGTCACAGCGGTGGCACGCGACCCACAGCGAAATGTGGATTTTTATCGAAATGTTTTGGGGCAGCGTCTGGTCAAGCGGACGGTCAATTTCGACTCGCCCGATACATATCACTTCTACTTTGCAGATGAGACGGGTTCCCCCGGTAGCGTTCTGACCTTCTTTGCCTGGCCCAATATGCGGCGCGGAGTGCGCGGCAACGGTGAGACCAATTCCGTGGCATACAACATCCCAGTTGGGTCGATCCCATTTTGGAAAGATCGTCTCAAACAAAATGGCATCACAACCGGCACTATTGAGAATCGCTTTAATCAAAATGTGCTTCCGTTCACTGACCCCGATGGCATGAACTTGGAATTAGTGGAAGTGGAAACTCTACCCACCATTCAACACTGGGAAGATGGACCGATTCCACGCGAATATGCCTTGCATGGTTTTCACAGCGTCACCTTATGGGTGGACGAAGCCGAACCAACCGCCTCTCTCTTGACCGAGGGCATGGGCTATCGCTTCGCCGGGGCGGAAGAAGACCGTCAACGTTTTAAGGGCGATACAAATGAGTTGGGTCATATTGTGGATGTGATCGAACGTCCGCAAAAGATGCCAGCAGGGTTTGGTGCCGGGTCGATCCATCATATTGCATTCCGCGTTCCGAGCGATGGGGAGCAGGTGAAGTATCAGTCTGTGTTGAACGAGGCGGGGTTCCGCGTCAGTCCGGTAATGGACCGTAGTTACTTCCACTCGATCTATTTCCGTGAACAAGGCGGCGTGTTGTTCGAGATCGCAACTGACACCCCAGGCTTTATGACCGATGAACCCAAAGACTTGCTTGGCATGAAACTGAAATTGCCACCCTGGGTGGAGCCAAATCGCGATGAGATCGAAGCCAGCCTGTTACCATTAACCCTTAAACCAATTGAAAAAGCGAGCAATTCATGACATTACCTCACGAAAACTCACCTGTCTATGCGGCGGGTGCAAAACTGGAAGAAGCCAAATCTGCGATGATCCTCGTCCACGGACGTGGGGCATCGGCGCAGGATATTCTCTCTCTTTCTTCGCCGCTGAACTTTCCGGGCATGGCATACTTTGCACCCCAAGCGGAGGGATTCATCTGGTACCCGAATCGTTTGATCGCGCCTGTTGAGTCGAATGAGCCGTATCTTTCGGCAGCCATTGCTAAAATTGATGGGTTGGTGAAACACATCGAAACAAGTGGAATACCGGTGGAGAAAATCTTTATCGGCGGGTTCTCACAGGGAGCCAGCCTTTCCAGCGAGTATGTGATTCGCAATCCCCGCCCGTATGCTGGTTTGTTGATCTTTAGCGGTGGATACATTTGGCAGAGTGGAAAACCCCGCGAAGCCACTGGTGATTTGAAGGGTGTACCCGTCTTCAACGGCTGCTCCAATGTGGACCCGTTCATTCCGTTGGAACGGGTGAAAGAGACGACCGCATTGCTCACCTCCATGGGTGCGGAAGTGACCGAGCGTATCTATCCAAACATGGACCATACCATTATTGATGAAGAGATCGAACTGGCAAGGACATTAATCGAGAAGCGGATGTAAAACATAGTTATCCCCCAATTTTGTTTGGGACGCGGACGAGCGCGGATTTACGCGGATAGATCTTAAGAAATCTGCGTATTCAGCGTTTATCTGCGTCCCATTTGTTCTTAAAAACGAGATCACCAGCAAAACCTTAATTTTGGAGTGAGGCATATTTTGTCATGCTACCAAAATTGTATTTTTTAAAGCACGTGCTATAGTGAAACTGGACAGGGGTATGTTTTTGTCCCTGTGATTGGTTTCCTATGAATAAGCGTTCAAAAATCTCGAAACTTCTTTTTATTGGCGTAATTTTTGTGGTTTTATCTTCCCTCATAGTGCCGAGCGGACAGGTCAATGCTCTTCCTGAACGGGCTTTGGGGGTGATCAGTTTTGTCCCGAATATTGAAACGGCAGGAGTTGTTGTCAGTGGGGCAGGATTGCCTGCCACAGCGCAGTTATTCTATCGCCGTACGGGTGACGTGAATTGGCAGCCTGGTCACAACCTTTTGCGCATCAAAGACGGTCGTTTGATCGGGAGCCTTTTCAATTTATCGCCCTCAACTTCTTATGATGTAAAAGTCTCAGACGGTGCGACAGAGGTATTAGGTTCGTTTACGACCCAAGCCGATGAACTGTCTTTCGTGCCTACAAACACCATTTATGTAAATGCATCCGCAACAGTGGGCGGAGATGGCTCGGCAACCGCGCCGTATCGGACGATTCAAGAAGGGGTCAATCGGGCGACTCCAGGGACACAAGTTTTGGTGGCGGATGGGGTTTACAGTGAGTCGGTCACATTTCCGGCTTCGGGAATGTCTGGAAGTTGGATTCAGGTCAAGGCGCAGGGAGGAGGCGCGGTGCTTGATGGGTCCACATCGATTGCCGCGGAGGATTGGATTCCCGTTGAGGGGAAGTCTCATGTCTGGTTCACAAAAATTCATAACAACGTAAAGTATCTGGCGCGGGATGGTCTGCGTTTTTATCAATACGATTTCTTGGGAAACCTTCTCGATTCAAGCGGACATAACAATGTACCGATGAGTGAAGGCTGGTTTTATGACCCGATCAACGGACGTTTATATGTGCGCGTTAACCGTGAGCCGAGTAAATACAATTGGCAGGTTCCAAAATTCAATGCTGCCTTCATGGTGGAGGGACGCGACTGGGTTTGGATCGAAGGATTTGAGATGCGCTACTATGGCACGGAGTTTGGCTGTGGAGTGTGTTCAAAAAATTCTTCGCATGTGGTGATTCGTAAAAATAAAATTCATCACATTCAGAACCCGGTCTTTGTGGAATGGACGGGCGGAGAAGACCGTGGGAACGACACGCGCATTGAATATAACGAAATGTACGACACGGTCTCTGGCGGAGATTGGGCATGGAGCGCTGTCAAAGGGACGGCGATGGAGTCGATGGCGATCGTCTTGCGCGGACATACCGGCGCGATCGTGCGTGGAAATACCATCCATCATTATTTCAATGGGGTGTACACCAGTTCATCGGCGGCGTTGGATAACCCCGGTGTTGCTTTTGATGTGGATGTTTACAATAACTACGTTCACCATATTGGTGATGATGCCTTCGAACCCGAAGGGACGGCTGTCAACCATCGCTTCAGAAACAATAAAGTGGATGCAACGCTGGTGGGTATTTCGCTTGCGCCTGTCACAATGGGGCCGGTTTGGATTCTGCGAAATTCATTTACAAACTTTACAGCTCGCAGTGTGAAATGGGATAGAGACTCCGATGGCTGGGTCTTGATGTATAACAACACCAGCTTTACGACCTATGCCAATACCCATTCGGTTGAGTTGATCAGCGCAGTACGAAATTCGATCCTTCGCAATAACATCTTTCATGTGAATGGATATTCCATCGAAGCGCGAAACCCCGGCTCCGCCGGGCATGATTGGAATTACAACGATTGGTTTACGTTAAACACCAACACTCGCTTTATGTGGGAAGGCGTGACCTATGCCGATTTGGGTCAACTGTGCCGCTCAACAGGGTTGGATTGTAACGGTCACGAAGGTTCGCCCGGTTTGGCAACGGATATGACGTTGCTTTCCACGAGCCCGAACATTGATCGCGGTGTGGTCATCCCCGGTATAAACGATCAATTTTTTGGCAATGCGCCCGACCTTGGCGCGTATGAGTCAGCGTATGGTGCGCCGCCTGTGGTCACGCCGGTTGTGACGAATACGCCTGTGCCAATCCCAACGGATACACCAACTCCGCTGCCAACGACAGCGCCGGTTGCAACTTCGATCACCTTGGCAGACCCAACGCCGAACAATGCCGAACTCGTGCGCTTCTTTGTGAATTTTTCAGAAGCGGTCAGCGGTGTGGATGTGAGCGACTTCACGTTGACTGCAACCGGTTCGATCTCGAATTACACCATCCTCGATGCGTACGCGGTTGGCAATGCATACGCGGTCACCGTTTATACGGGCATCGGTGATGGAACGCTGCGCCTTGACCTTGTCGATAACGATAGCATCTTGAGCGCGACATCGACTCCTTTGGGTGGATTTGGCTTGGGCAACGGAAATTTCGCTGTAGGTGATACCTACGCCATCAACAAGAACGCCCCATTCGTGACCTCCATCCTGCGTGCTGACCCAAACCCTACCGCCGCCGGAAGTGTGCGCTTCGCCGTCACATTCTCCGAATCCGTTAGCGGTGTGGATGCGGCTGATTTTGTGCTATCCGCTTCGGGTGTGAGTGAGGCGGGAATTGCATCCATAAACGGTACAGGCTCGGTATACATCGTCACCGTCAACACCGGAAATGGCAGCGGCACACTTCGTCTTGACTTGATGGATGATGACAGTATTCTCGATTCGACTGGCGCTCCTTTGGGTGGCATCGGGGTTGGCAATGCGAATTTCACAAGCGGAGATTCCTATATCATTGACCGCAACGTGCCTGAGATATTATCGGTGTCTTTTGCGTCGGATGGCGCGCAAGATGGGTGGGTGATGGAGTCGACGGAGAACAGTAACAAGGGCGGCACGATGAATGCCAATGCGGTCACATTTAGAGTGGGCGATAACGCGCAGGATAATCAATATCGTTCCATCTTGCAGTTCTCCACTGGGTCATTGCCGGATAACGCTGTCATCACGCAAATGATTCTGACCATGCAGCTTGAGACCATCGTTGGGACAAATCCATTCGCTACGCATCGCAATATGTGGGTGGATGTCCGTCAGGGTGCGTTCGGTAGTTTTGGTCCGTTCCAGATCGGCGCTTTGCAGACTTCAGACTTTCAAGCGCCCGCCAGTTTGTACCTGGCTGGATTGATTTTGGATAACCCTGTGGGCGGATGGTATTGGGTGAACTTCGACCCAAAGGTTTTCCCATATGTCAACTTGAAAGGTGTAACCCAATTTCGCCTCGGATTTTTGTTGGATGATGACGACGACCGAAAAGATGATTACCTCTCGTTCTTCAGCGGGAATTATGGGGTGCAATCTGCCCGCCCGCAGTTGACGGTCAAGTATTATGTGCCAAAGTAGATTTCTCGATTTTTTACCCAACCGCTCTTCTGAAAGTTGAGCGGTTTTTTCCTGCCTGTAAAAGGTATAATTCCGGCAGGTTCTCTCTTATTTAAGGCTGGTGGCGGATGACAGGCGTATTTATTTCATATTCTCGGAAAGACTCGGCTACTGCTCAAAAATTGATGAAGGCATTTCAGTCCATCGACCTGGATGTGTGGGTCGATTGGGAAGATATTCCTCCGGCAGTAGGCTGGCTGGACCAGATCTTGAGGGGCATTGAACATGCAGAGGTCTTTGTATTTCTCATCAGTCCAGATTCAGTGATCTCTGAAGTTTGTAATATCGAACTTGAGCATGCGCACAAGAACGCCAAACGCATCATCCCCATTGTTGTGCGAGATGTGGTCACAAAAGAAGTTACCGCCATCTTGCGAGATCTGAATTGGATTTTCCTTCGCGAACAGGATGACTTCAACGTTGGGTTGGAAAGAGTAAAGGTGGCGATCAACATCGACATCGAATGGCTGCAGGAACATCGCCGTTTGCAAGTCCGCGCATTGGAATGGGACCGTAAAAAAGACCCCAGCTTGCTCTTACGCGGCGGCGACTTACGAAGCGCCGCGAAAATGATCGTTTTTAACGAAAAGAAAGACCCGTTCCCTTCGCCATTGCAAAAACTATATATCGAGTCGAGCCGCAGGAGCGAACGTTTGCGGCTTTCTATCTATATTTCCGCTGCGATCACCTTGTTCATCATGGTCTTCTTGTCTCTTGTGGCGTTGAACCAAAGGCAGGAGGCATTAAGTCAACGGCAGGTTGCGTTAGAGAATGAAAAGATTGCCAAAGAAGCACGCGATGAAGCGGATCGCAATGCATCCATTGCGCGCGCGCAAAAAGATAAAGCGCTCACGAACGAAAATATTGCTAAATCACAACGCAGCGCGGCACGCGCTCAGATCTTTCAAACTCGCACTGGGGGCGTGTTCACCAGTACTTTGCTTGCGATCGATTCGTATCAAAGAAATCCGTCCACAGAAGCGGAAGGGATCCTTCGCAAAAACATCAGCCTATTGCCGATACCAATCAAGCAATTGGAGCAAAAGGGTTCGATCTTGCACCTCGAGGTCAGTCCGGATGCCACATCCTTTATTGCCACCAGCGAAGAAGGCACAGCATGTTTGGTGAAGTTTGAGGATGGCGAAGCTGTATTCTGTCTGGAAAGTTCCGCTGCTGTGTTGGATGCAGCATTCAGCCCTGATGGTGCAACTTTGGTCACCAGTGACGCCAATGGCGAGGTTCGCATCCTCAATGCTGAAAGCGGTGAGGTCATCAAACAAATTAATTTGGGCGTTTCTGTTCGAGATGTGAACATCAGCCCCGATGGTAAGTTGCTTGCCATGGCGCGGGATGATGCGCGTATTACCCTGATCAAAACATCCACCTATGAGTTTGCGGGGGAGTTCTCTGTCTTCGGTAGTTTGCGCGTCACGGCCTTCAGCCCCGATGGCAAATGGTTTGCGGCGGCTTCAAACCTTGGCGCGATCACATTTTGGAATTTAGGCACAGGGCAGATCGTCAATGGCGGCGCGCATCGTGGTGAAGTTTTTGAGATTGCTTTCAGCCCTGATAGTTCACAACTGATCTCCGGTGCGGCAGATAATTGTGCGGTTCTCACCAGCCCTTCTACTGGCAGACAACTCCTAAAAGTGATCAATGAAGATCGTGTTACCAACGCTGCCTTTAGTCCCGATGGCACCTGGTTTGTGACCGCTTCAGATGATTTCCGCATCCGCGTTTGGGATGCAGACTCAGGCGAAGAGCGTTTTCGTTTCTTGCAAGATAGTGTTGTGAAAGAAGTAAAGATCAGCCCCGATGGTTCGTGGATCGCATCGACAGGGTCAGATAGAACTGTGCGAGTGTGGAGCGCTGCCAATGGCGCCGAGATGTATCAGATCCCGTTGGAAGCGGAAGGTCGAGTCCTCGGCTTCAGCCCCGATGCCAAACATCTCGTCGTTGGCGATGCAGAAGGAAACCTTTCTATTTGGGATATTTCCTCGCTTGCGATCAACAAAGGATATTTGCGTTTCAATGAAGTGGTTGGGAATATTGCCATGAGCCCCAATGGAGATTGGTTCGCCGCTTCAGACAAAGGTCAGGTCTGGTTGCTCGACCCTGAAGAGATTCCAAGCCGAATCGGTCCGTTCGGCAAAATCGTCGTGGATTTTACTCCCGACATCGTCGCGGATATTGTGGTCAACCCCAAAGGTGACTCCTTTGCAGTATCAACCCAAAACGGACAAGTCGTGCTTGTCAGTGTGCAAGGCGGCACGCGTACCTTCATCTCGTCTGGACCTGCACAATCGCTTGCATTTTCGCCCGATGGCAATACCTTGTTCATAGGCGGCAACAATGGACTGCTCCAATATCGCAGTGTAGAGGCTGGCGAGAACGGCACTCTTTGGCAAGGTACATCTGCGATCTACTCGTTGTCTATTTCTGCAGAAGGTCAAGTTGCTGTAGGTATGGATAATAAGATCATCCTTTTGCAATCAGGTTCCACAGCTCCTGAAGAGGCATTGAATGCTCCGGGCAGGAATCAACACGTGGAATTTGACCCCACAGGAACCATCTTGGTTTCTGGCACAACTGTCGGGCGGACGTATCTCTGGCAATTGAAAGACGGCGAATTCAAGCAGACCTTTGACTTCACCAGCGGACCCGTTACTTCGCTTTCCTTCTCTCCGAACGGAAAAAAACTATTTCTCGGCGATACAGATCAGATTCTGGTCCTTGACCCATCCACGGGTGGGGAGTTGAACCGCATCCGCCAAAAAGGCGAGGTGGCAGATATGACGTTCGCGCCAGATGGCGGCATGTTGTATTCCGCATCCCTACGCACTATTCAATACTTTGACCTGACCGCCATGAACGATATTTCCGGTGACGATATCATCCCCGCTGCTTGCAGCCGCCTAACTCAAAACTTCAGCGCATCTGAATGGATATTTTTCTTTGGCGAGGAAGAATATCGTATGCTATGTGAGGCTCTGCCGATCCCGTAGACATTTTGAGGCTAGCAAGACATCCGATAATTTTGAGTTAAAAAGGGAAATTTTTTAGAACGATTTTGTTACATTCTCTGCCTCCTTCACAGGCATATGATGAAGTTGCAGAACAAGAGGGGTAGTTCTCTGCGTGAGTGAAGGAGCTGGGTATGACCCCAAGGATCTTAAGTTTATTCGGGAGGAGTGCCTCGGCATTCCTCCTGCTTGCTTTGGCATTTTCGCCAACACAAGCTTCAACCGTCCGCGCGCAAAGCGGAGCGGTTACACGTGCGTCTGTGGACACCAATGAAGTTCAGGCAAATGCGATCTCGTACAAAGGTGATATTTCTGCAGATGGTCGCTATGTGGCGTTTGACTCAGAAGCTACGAACTTAACTGCTGTGGATGTGAACAATGCTGGGGATGTCTTCCTGCGGGACCTGACTCTGAGTACGACCAGCCTCATTTCTTTGACCTCAACTGGCACCCAAGTAGACGGCGGTTCCGGCAACCCGTCCATTTCTGGCGACGGACATTTTGTAGCCTTTGAATCTGACTCGACGAATCTGACGGGGACCGCAGACACGAATGGTTTTACCGACATCTATGTGAAAGATACCCAAACCGGCGCAGTCGCACGCGCCTCGTTGACGTCTGCGGGTGGTGAGCCAAATAGCGACTCGACATGGCCGTCCATTTCAGGGGATGGGCGTTACGTGGTCTTTGATTCAGATGCGGATAATCTCATTCCGAACGATACGAATGGAGCAGGGGATATCTTCGTCCGCGATATGCAGACGGGAACGACCCTTGGGGTTTCCGTCTCCGGGAATACTGGCGGATTTGATGGCAGTATTTCATTGGATGGTCGTTTCGTGGTCTTCAATTCAAGCTCGACCAACCTTGTACCAGATGATACGAATGGGGTGATGGATGTTTTCGTCTATGCGGTACAGACCGGTCAGATCGTGCGCGCTTCCGTCAATTCGAGCGGAGTGCAAGGTGACTATTCCTCGATGGAGCCATCCATTTCGGGTGATGGGCGATATGTGACGTTTTCATCCTCGTCGAACAATTTCACGACCTTGGATACCTACGGGTATTCCCATCTTTATGTGCGTGATATGCAAACGGGCACAACAGCCTTGGCTTCGTACAAAGATGGCTATGTAATGGTGGGCGAATCGGATTCTTCGGAGATCTCTGCGAATGGACGTTACATCGTATTCAGTTTTGATGATAAAGGCGATGGAATGCCGGATCGCTGGTTATACATCCATGATCGGGAGGCGAATATCACCAAAATGGTGGTGAACCGCACGAGTGACTATTTTGGCAGCGCGGCGTTGCCCTCGATCTCTGCGGATGGGCGTTTGATCACCTTTGTATCCAGTGCCAACTCGTTCGTGGTAGATGATACGAACGGTGTGCGGGATGTCTTCGTCAAAGAAGTGAGTTATCCGCAAGACCTCAACCCGACGGTAGTTTCCATTCAACATGGCTGCCCGAATGGATGCAGTAATGCATCGGATCAGTTCGTTGATTTCTTGGTTAAGTTCTCGGAGCCGGTTACAGGCGTGGATGTGACGGACTTTGCACTCACTGTCGGCGGGGGGATTGTTGGGGCAACAGTAGCAACCGTCAGCGGGGTAGGAAGCGATTATGTCATCCATGTGGATACGGGCACGGGTGATGGCACCTTGCGTTTGGATGTCCTTGATGATGACAGCGTCAAAGACTTTCCGTTGAATCCGCTGGGAGGGGTGGGGGTTGGAAATGGCGGGTTTACATCGGGCGAAGTTTATAAGGTGGATAAGAACATTGTAGCGGTGACGAGTATCATGCGGCTCGATCCGTCTCCGACCATGAGTGGTAGTGTGCGCTATGCTGTGAATTTCTCCGAGCCGGTTACAGGTGTGGACGTTAGTGATTTTGTGGTGATGCCGACCGGAAGCATTGCATCAGCCATGGTGACCGAAGTTCTTGGCGGTGGAACATCGTACACGGTGACTGTGAACACTGGCATGGGAGATGGCACGCTGCGGCTTGACCTGATCGACGATGATAGCATTCTGGATGCATATTTGAATCCGCTTGGTTGGTTGGGTGTGAGTACCACCGGAGTTTTTCCCAATGGAGAAGTTTACACATTGGATCGCACTGCCCCAACTGTTGTGAACATCTTGCGGCTTGACCCGGAACCAATTGCGGCGGAAACGGTTCATTTCAGCGTGATCTTTTCTGAACCTGTGAAGTATGTTGACGTCAGCCAATTTGCGTTGACTGCGAATGGACCAACGGGCATATTCATTTCAGAGTTATCCATCGACGCGAGCACTTCGATAGTGACTGTCAACACCGGGGCGGGAAACGGCACCATTCAACTCAGCTTTGTAGACAACGACACTCTTTTCGATGCAGTTGGAAATCCGATTGGTGGAGTGGGGGTGGGGAACGGCAATTTCGTTGGACCGTTCTACTCGATCAGTAAAAAAATCAATGAGGTGAAGACCGAGAAGTTACGCTCGAATGGCAGGAACGATGGCTGGATCCTTGAAACGAATGAGAATAGCAATCTTGGGGGGACGAAGAATTCTGCTGCAGATACCTTCCGTGTGGGGGATGATGGACAGGATCGTCAATATCGTTCCATTTTGCATTTCCCCACAAACTACCTGCCAGATGACGCCGTCATTACACAGGCGATTCTGATGATGCAGGTTCAGAGCATCACAGGTACAGATCCATTTACTACGCATGGAAACATTTTGGTGGATATCTGCTATGGACCATATGGCTCATTTGGTCCGTTCAAGATCAAAGCCTTGCAAGCGATGGACTTTCAATCTCCAGCCAGTTTGAGTTCAACAGCAATGGTTCAAAATAATGCCGTTGGCGGTTGGTATTGGGCGATCTTAACGCCAGATGCTTTCTCATTCATCAACAAGACCGGAATTACCCAACTCCGTCTTGCCTTCCAACTTGATGATAATGATGACCTTAATGCAGATTACATCTCATTCTTTAGCGGTGATGCTATTGGTCAGGCAGATCGTCCGCATTTGCTGATCGATTATTATGTGCCGTGAACGATAAAAAAATTGCCGAAGTCAGAAGACTTCGGCAATTTTTTTATTTTGCACAATCCAACATCGCTTGCCAGGCAATCTCCACATCTTTTTCTTCGGTGCGCCAATTGCTGAATGCGGCACGGATGCCGGGAGTGCCGAGATAATTTGTGGGCGTCATAAATACATGCCCATCATCGCGCAGTTTGGCTAAAAAGATTTTTACCTTTTCGGCATCCGCATCTCCGCTCAATGTAAAACAGACCACGTTCATCCGCACTGGGGCGAGCAGGCGAAATTCTTTGCTGGCTGAAATCTTCGCGCCAAGTTTTTCTGCCATTTCGCAATTCCGTTCCACGATATCGCGATAACCTTCCTTGCCATACGCCATCAAACTGAACCACGCTGGCAGGGCGCGCATGCGGCGCGAGTTTTCTGGCCCGAGGTGAATGAAGTCCACGGGTTCGGCGATGGCACCGAGATAGGCTCCGCTGTTTTGGAAGACCGCGATTTGCAGGTCGCGATGCTGCGTGAAGATCATTGCCGAGTCGTATGGCACGTTCAGCCACTTGTGTGCATCGATGGTGATACTGTCCGCGTGTTCGATGCCGATGAGCAAATGCTTGAACTTTGGTGAGCACGCCGCAAATCCGCCAAACGCCGCATCCACATGCAGCCAGAACTTGAACTCGGATTTCAATGCTGCAATAGATTGGATATCATCGAAGTCCACGGTATTGACCGTCCCAGCGTTGGCGATGACGATGCACGGTTCACCGTTCATCTCTTCCAATGCTTTTCGCAGCTCGACGACGTCCACCGCCTCTCTATTTTCGGGTAGTTTTGGGATGACTTTCAGGGAGTTTCGTCCCAGCCCAAGCATTCCTAACGACTTGAACGAACTGGCGTGCGCTTCTGCGCTCAAGATTTTCACGGGCGGAATCGCATGCAACCCAACCTGCGAAACGGATTTGCCGTGCTGGCGTCCGATCCATTCGCGGGCGATGGCGAGACCGGCGAAGTTAGACATCGTCGCGCCGGTAACAAATGTCCCTGAGAAAGAGGCTGGCAGACCAAATAACTCACGTAGCATGGAAATCGCTTCCATTTCGATATCCGGTGCGATGGAGTTTCCGGCGTGGCTTAAGTTCAGGTCGTAGGCAGAGGTCAGCCAATCGCCGAGGAGGGAAGCAGGAGTTGTGCCGCCAGTGACCAAGCCCCAAAAGCGTGGTCCATTGCTGGCGGGCATGTGATTCCCGTATCGTTCTAAGAAAAAGTCGAGAGTCTTTTCAGCGCCTGTGCCGCTTTCAGAAAGTGTGAGTTGATCTTTTTTTATATATCCCGTTGCGGTGGGACGTTGCTCGATCTCGTTCAGGTAATGGTCGGATGCTTGTTTTGTCTTATCAAGCAGGGCAGATAAATTCTTCAGGTCATTCGCTAAATGGTTGTGCATGGTTACCTCATAAAAAAAGTAGGTCACGCAATTGCGTGACCTACTAAGTTTACATCAACTTGAAAAGATTATTCAGCCAACAGTGTGGCAGTCAATGTAATTGGCGTGCTTGCCAATGCCGCGGAAACGGGGCAGCCTTCTTTTGTGGCTGCTGCAATTTCCTGGAACTTTTCGTCGCTGATCTCAGGAACAACCGCTTCGGTTACGAGATGAATCTTCGTGATGCGGCTCTTGCCGTCGATCACTTCCAAGGTGACCTGTGCTTGTGTGCGGACGGTCTTTGGGGTAAAACCATTCTTCCCAAGCCCGGAGCTGAGTGCCATCGAGAAACAACCTGCATGAGCAGCACCAAGCAATTCTTCGGGGTTGGTCCCCTGTCCATCTTCAAAACGGGAAGACCATGTGTATGCACCTTCATAGGTGCCGAACTTCATAGTGCCTTTGCCTTCCTTCAATGTACCTGTCCAAACTGCATTTGCATTTCTTGTAGCCATTTTGTTTTCCTTTTCTATGAATAAAGTAATTGGTTGAAAAAACTCCGAGCTTTTCACGGCTCGGAGTTTTCATTTTACACCAGCATTCTGACAGGGTTTTCCAAAAACTCTGCCAGTTTTTGCATGAACTGGGCGGCTTCGGCACCGTCGCTGACGCGGTGGTCAACGGAGATGGTGGCTTTCATGCGCGAGCCGATCTTGATCTCGCCGTTCACGACCACGGGCGTTTCCTTGGCGGAGCCGATGGCGAGGATGGCAGCCTCAGGCGGGTTGACGATGGCGATGAATTCTTCCACGTCGTACATGCCGAGGTTGGAGGTGGAGAAGGTCGAACCG
>Ga0209066_10004848_pt1 | contig 14431 bp, 9 predicted proteins | sample All_14_2_FD_187198 | JGI IMG/M metagenome (GOLD analysis project Ga0209066, IMG submission 187198) | Freshwater microbial communities in response to fracking from Pennsylvania, USA - Allegheny Zone_MetaG_DW_15 (SPAdes) (version 2) ...
ATAAGACATCAAATGTCTTTTGTGGGTCGGGAGACGGACACAAACAGCCAGCAACGCCGCCCGTTAGGCGGCGAACCATCGTCCGAAACCAGCGTCAAGGCCAAGCCGCGCGTCCCGCGCGGGGGCTGGCGCCCGCCTTGACCCTGGTTTCGGACGATGGAAAGGGCTTGGCATGGCGTTGCTGGGGATCAGGCCCGAATGGGCCTGTTCTGACGGATGGGGGAGAACGGACGCGGGCCGGGAAATGGATAGGCCGATGGGTGTTTGGGACTGGTGGTGTATTTTGATCCCCCCGTGTTACCAATCACGGGGGGAGCGTGTTGATCTGACGATTTCCAGCCATTTGTCCATTATGCGCTATTGTAGGTCGTTCCTAGTATCTGCCCCCGTTCTCAAAAGCTGACGTAGCAACTGCTTCGGCTGTTGGATGACCTTAAGGTGATGGCAATGTGCCCACTAATCACGCACCAGAGAACGCTCGGGAGCCGGGCAGCAGAAAATTGAACTTAAAAGGGGGACAGCCGAAAACGGCCACTAGTTGTAAATTATCTTTCATTCGGATAACGATTAGGAGCTCTCTGGTGGCCCCGCCAGAGGCTTCTTTGCATGTGTACAATAAGTTGGTGCGGGATGAGCAAAAGACAGGATCAGGAGCAGGACCCGCATCCGCCGTCCCTTGAGAAAGGGACGGTCGGCAGGACGACTGTTCCTTTGACCGCTCGACTTACGCATGAAATCCTCAAACCCAAGGACTGGCAAACGTTCCAGCGAAACACTGTCCTGCTTTTTCGGGCGGAACTGAATGACCCCAATGCTCAGGAATATGGACGCAACGGCCAGGACCAGGGCGGCATTGATGTTTTGGGGAAGCGGAACGGCAACCCAGACCACTATGTCGGCATTCAGTGCAGGCTCATCGTTAAACCACTCAAGGAAGCGAAGATACTGGAGGACTGCCGCGCTGCACTTGGCTTAAAAGCTGGCCTCAAGGAAATTATTTTTGCGACAACGGCACCGAACGACACGCATGCTTCTGACGCAGCTATCGCTGTCGAGCGGAAACTCCGCGAGGAAGGGCATAACCTCACTGTCGTGATTTACGGTTGGGAGGCCCTTCAAACACTCATCGCCGTCCATGAGGCGGCATATGCCGCCTTCTGCCCTTCCATCGTAGCGAGCACCGCCCCCCAGAGCCCGGTCCAACCCGCGCAGACCATTTCATCCAGCGCCGAGTTCGCGGATGAGATTGCCGCTCGATTGATCGAACGGATGCGCCAAGGTGGGTTGGTCGGCCCCCCAGCCGAAGTGGAGGAGGATGGGGTATCAGACGAAGACCCGGGCCTTCACGCCAAGATCGATATCTTCCGTGATTTGTTTAAGGATCAGCACGAACCCCTCCTCGCCGAGAAAGGCTTGCTCGCCCTCTTGGAGAAGGAAGCGCTCGATGACAAACCGTGGGCACGTTTTCGGCTCGAGACCAACCTAGGTTCCATCGCAATGGACCTGGGCCGGGAGGAGGAAGGCGCAGCACGGTATGAATCAGCCTACGACATACGGCCGAATGACCCGAAAGCTATTGCCAACTTGGCACTCGCCCGAACGATTCAGGGGCGGTACGAACAAGCGATGGAGTTGGCGACCCAGGCGCTCAATGGGACCCCGCGAGCAGATCACGCCGTCGCATATCTCCTTCAAGCTGCTGCTCGATCCAATTGGGATGGGGCCCCTGAAAGCCTCATTCCCGATGATCTTGTTGGCAGTAAAGATGCTGACGTTGGTCTCGCTGAGTTCCTTCGGCACCGCGACATACCCGGCTGGGCCGAGCGAACACTCGAAATTTGTCGTCAACATCCGGCGGCAGAGGAGTTCAAGCGGATCAGTGCTATAGCCGTGCTGACGCTCGCGCTCGACGCAGGAATGTTGACGGTTGGCGGCCACTGCCCCGTCACTATGGATGAGCTCAACCAGGCCGCCGATCACATGAAGACCATGGCGGAACGCTGCCTTCAGATCGGCTTTGCGGATAAGCATGACTTGACTGCTTATCTGAACAATGCAGCCGTCTTGCTCCGCCTGTGCGACCGCCACGCTGAATGCGAAAGCCTGTTGGCCAGAGGAATCCAGGTGGTGGGGGCTGATCCGCAGCTTCGCCGGCTGCTTGCTTTGTCGCAAGTATCGCTCGGCCGAAGAAAAGATGCCCTCGCGACCCTTGCCGCCGATGATGACAACGAGAACAGGTTGCTCTCCGCCGAATTAACTGCAGAGCAAGATCCAGCGGGTGCACTTGAGACGGTGCTAGCGCTCGACCCAGCAAAGCTCGATCCGCGCATTGCCGAAATACGCTTAGGCCTGATGGGCGAATTGGGCCTGCGGACCGGAAATAAGGCCGTCCTCCAGGAGGCTGTCGCAAGCCTGCGGGAAAGCGCCCCCAATGATGTGGCTGCGTCGTTGCTGGAATTGCGCAGTGAAAAGTCCTGTCTAGATGAAAATATTGTTCAAGATCGTCTGCGGAGCATTGCCAGCACGTTACCCGACGAGGCGAACTTCGGTGATCGTTTCGTGCTGGCAGAAGAGCTCCGGGATGAAGGGCTTTCGGATGAGGCCGCTAGGCTTCTTGAGTCCTACGTCGATTTGAGCCGGCCAAACGCGGCGACATTCCTTTACCTGGATAGTTTGGCTTCGGCCCGGCGAGATGAAGCTTTTCGCGAGGCGCTGAGGGTTGCCTCCCCTTCTGTCCGCAGAACGCCTAAAATACTTTGGACGAAGGCAACTCACGCATGGAATATCGGTGACCTTCCTGGTGCCTCCGACGCTATTGAGGAATTGCTCAAGCTGGAGCCTGAAAATGCCCGCGCGAGGCTTTTAAAAATCGAAATATTAGTCCGACAGGACCGCTCGTACGACTTGCTCTCAGAACTCGACAAGCCAATTGAGGCGCTATCGTGGACTCGGTTGCAGGACCGCTTCCGCGTGGCGTCTTTGCTCGGCTTCTTCGGGTATATCGATCGGGCCGCCGAATTTGCCTATAAGCTGTTTCTCGAACACCGCGACAACTCGCAAGCCTGGATGACTCTCTCCATGCTTGTGCTTAAAGAAGGCCGCGAAGACGAGACAAGGCGTCTCTGGGATGCTCCCGTAGTCGCACCGAATGTCGCTGTCGATCTGCAATTTGATGATGGTCGGACCCAATTTCTTATCGTCGAGCCGGATGCCGGCCTGCGACGGTTCGATAACGAAGCCTTGGAACCGGACCATCCACTCGTGCACGCGCTGATTGGTCTAACTGCGGGCGATCGATTTACGGCCCCGGATGGGCGGGACGGAACGGTGATGGTGCTCCGCCATAAGTACGTGGCGAGGCTTCATTATGTGATGGAACACCACGAAAAGCGCTTCCCCCAGATTTTTGGCTTCCGCAGCGTCACAATTGATCCCGAAAGCCCTTCCGGCTTAGATGAATTTATTGGGGAGCTAAAGGACAGGCGTGAGTGGATCGAAGGAGAGCAGGAGCGTTACCTTAATGGGCCATGGCCGCTGGGCATCCTCGCCCACCGCCTGGGGCTGGATGTCATTGAAGTGGCGCATGGCCTTGCTTCGCAGGGGCTTAAGCTGAAGGTGGCTCTCGGCAATGAGGTCGAGCGGAATGCCGCGACGGCAGCGATAAATTCACATCAGCGAGGCGGCTGTGTACTAGATCTTTTGGCCTTCTGGACGGCGTGGAAACTTCAGGCCCTGGACACGGTAGCTAATGTGTGCGGTCCAATCCACTTGCCCCAAGGCGTATTGGATCGTCTCCGCGCCCGAAGAAAGAGGATCGAGTTATCCGTCCACGATGGCCTCCGCTCCGCCCGGTATGATCACGGGAAGATTGCCATCCAGGAAGTTCCGCCGGAAACGGTCCGAGAGTGGCGAGAAGATGTTGATCGGGCGATTGCTTGGGCCGAAAAGAAAGCCTCGATCGATCCGGTCGTCGCAGGGGAAGACCTGCCAGCATCGCTCCGCGAACATTTACGGGAAGGTCGTTCAGACATATTCGACAGCTCGGTGCTGTCGATGCAGCAACGCCTTATTTTGGTCTCGGACGATTCCCCTACTCGGAATCTTCTCCCCCTCTTCGGGGGAAAAGATGCCGTTTGGCTGCATGCCGTATTTGGTGCAGCGTTGGACAATGGCCTGATCGATCTCTCCACCTATGTCCGCTGGTCCGCCGACCTCGTCGAAGCAGGCCATGACTACCTCGGTGTTTCGGGCCCAGCTCTCGTGCAAGCACTCAGAATGGATGCGGCAGAAGGGAAAGCCCCCGGTTATCTGTTCACGACCTTGGCCAAGGTCATCGGCGGCAAGAAAGCTGACCCGCGCTCGCATCTCAGAGCGTGTTTGGATTTTCTCAACGATGTTTGGATGGACCCCAATACCGCAGCGTTTCGTGAGCCCGCTACGGGCTTGCTTCTACGGCAATTGATCCGCGAACGGTTTGGCGATTATGGGCCGATACTGGGCCTTCTGTTCAATAACGTCAAAAGCACCTCTCGGCTCGCCAACTACATCTACGCATGGGCAAGAGGGCATTTTGTCGCGGACGCGATGATCGCAAGTTTGCTCAAAGGGGCGTGACGCTACGACGCGGGGCCTTGGTCTCTGTGCCGATAATGGTCGTTCGGCGTCCCCCCCCAATTCTCATAGCAGCATTCGCGGACCCACTTCAGACCTCAGGTTGAGGATGCGCATCCGGTTATTGATGTTTGCTCTCCGGCGCAAGTATGTGGGGGAGGCGCAGTTCTCCTTTGGAGCAGGTAGCCTCTCTGTATCCCGAAGCAGCGGCCACTTGAAATAACGGATCGTGACCATATAGCTTTCAACCAATGTACGCGCACAGCTACGGCACTTTGGCGGTTATGTGCCATTGCCCACTTTCATCACCGTTGGCACGCCAAGCGAAATCAATGGCTTAAGGTCGCCTTCGGGCGGCCTTTGTCGTTTCGTACGGAAATTATACGGAAAAGGCGTTTCCAGACGGTTGGCCGGACAGCCCTTTTGGATAGACCGGTGAGCAGTTCACGATGCAGGAACAGCGGGCAAGCGTCACTCTCTCCAGCTAAGGGGTGACGAGGCCCGAATTACTCCGGGCCTTTCATACTGTCGCCTATTTGCTCTTCACCCTTTCAGCCTCACGCTTGGCCCGCTGATCCGCGTCATACTGCTTCATCTTGGTAAGGCAGGCGGAGAATGTAGGAAAAACCTTGTCGTAGTTGTCGATCAAAACGGCCACGGACGGCGGAGCCTGGGATTATGATTTTGCTTCTCTGATGGCGCGTCTTCGCACCGTGCACACCATGCACGGTGCGCCCAACCCATTTTTCCCCTCAGTTGACCAGCGGTACATTCCGCTCTACCGTTGTTGGGTCGATAACTCAGGGGAGGTCGTAAATGTGGCGTGTATTGGTGGCACTCGCGCTTGCGGGGCTGGTATCGGCTTGTAGTGCAACTGTCCCGCTGCCCTATAGCCCGGAAAATGCCTACGAGATGAACGGCGGTGCGGCTGTGACGAATTTCGACTATCAGCCGCCGAAGCCGCTTCCGAGCAACCAAATTCGTAATACCGCCATAGGTGAAATCTTCCTGCCGGTGCCAGTCGGTACACACGTCGCCAACGCTGTTCGCAAGGAATTCCGCTACGCTGGCCTTTCCACTAAGGCGGATTCGAATTGCAGCATCGCTGGAACCGTCTACGACTTCGCCTTCGATGACTTGGGCTACAGCGTGGATTTCATCAGCGACGTTGAATACGTCGTGACTGATAAGAGGTCTGCGGGCGAGGTCTTTCGTAACAGGTACTTGGTGAAGTTCCGTGGGCAGAAAGGCGGCCCCAACACGTTCGAAAACATCAATAAAATGCTCTCCGACAACATCGCCAAATTCATGGACGACCCTGCTTTTCAGAGGCTCTTTCCCGCGACGTGCCAGCGGGCGGTATCTAAATAGTCACCCCATGCTGACGGGAGCGCATTAATAACCTGATGATTGTGGTGATCTGGTGGCATTCTCTCTTCGGGCGGTAATCCCTGTAAGGATGGATAGTCATAGGTACGCGTACGCGGTCGCAATTACGCACTACTCAAGACTTGAAGCGAAAGACGGATTTAATCCGCAAGTCTTTGCCATGGCCTTTTCCCGTTCCTTAAGAAACTGCATTTCATCGCTGTTGAATATCTCAACGGAAAGCAAGCCGCCAACAGCATCAAACATCGCTGCAAACACCTTCGCCCCCGTATAGCCGCCATAACTATTTTTAGCATTGACGGTTCCGCAAGCCACAGAGTGGACTTGCCCCGGAAAGAGTGGAGAGCGTGCATGGTAACCTTGCACGAAAGACATTCAGATGACGGGTTTCGGGATGAGGAAATTCACCGAGGATTTCAAACGCGAGGTGGTGCGTCTAGTGCAAACCAGCGGTCGGACCATCGAGCAGGTGGCGGACGATCTTGGGATCGGGCGTTCGACGTTGGGCAAATGGCTTGCCAAGCATCGTGAGGCGGATTTGCTGTCGGGTCCGCACGAGGACACCGCCAAGGAACTGGCTCGGCTGCGCAAGGAGAACGAGATCCTGCGGGCGGAACGGGACTTGCTAAAAAAAGCTGCGGCCTTCTTCGCCAAGGAGACAAGTCGATGATCTTCCGGCACATCGACGCAGCGAAGAAGGCAGACCTGTGCTTGGCCCGGACATGCGCCCTGTTCGGGGTGAGCATCAGCGGCTATTACGCCTGGAAAGGGCGCAAACCCAGCCGCCGACAATTGGACGACATGGTGCTGTTGGCCCATATTCGCAGTCAGTTCAGCTTGTTGCATGGAACTTACGGTTCTCCCCGCATGACGGTGGAATTGCGCGAAGACGGCGTTGCGGTCGGGCGTCATCGCGTTGCCCGGCTGATGCGTGAAAACGGCCTGAAAGCCCTGCAAAAGCGTCGGTTCAAGAAAACCACCGACAGCGCCCATGGCGGCCCCGTCGCTCCCAACGTGCTGGACCAGGACTTCGCCGCCGATGGTCCCGACCAGAAATGGGGGGCCGACATTTCCTATATCTGGACGGCGGAAGGCTGGCTGTATCTGGCGGTTGTCGTCGACCTGTTCTCCCGCCGCATCGTCGGTTGGGCCACCAGCGACCGCATGAAGAAGGACCTGGCTTTAACCGCCCTGAAACGGGCCTTGGCCACGCGTCAACCACCGTCGGGGCTGATCCATCATTCCGACCGGGGCAGCCAATATTGCTCGGGCGACTACCGAAAGCTCTTGGCCGACCACAAGATCGTCGCTTCCATGAGCGGCAAAGGAAACTGTTACGGATCGAAGAGACGCCGAAGGCGGCACAATGCCATGGTCGAAACCGTGTTCAAGACCATCAAAGCCGAGCTGATCTGGCGCACACTCTGGCCATCACGCCGACAGGCCGATAACGCCATTGGCCGTTATATCGATGGCTTCTATAATCCCGTCAGGCGACATTCCGCCCTCGGATATAAAAGCCCATGCCGCTTCGGGGCCAAAGCGGCATAAACCGAGAAATGCTCTCCACTCTTTCCGGGCAAGTCCAACGTGGGATAGACGGACTTAAAACACCACCCCATACACCAGCGGCAACCACAGCAATGCCGCCAGTGTCGACAGCGCCACCGCCACCGCCGCGCGGTCGGGGTGGATGTTGCGTAAGGTCGCGTGCACCACGGTGACCGCTGCCATCGGGGTCAGGCTTTCGATCAGCAACACCTGATGGCCGATGTTGGAAAAAGCGTGCAGCCACGCGCGGTCCAGAACAATAAAGCCCACGGCCAGGGCTGGCCAGATCACGAATTTCCAGCCAAACGCATAGGCGATGAAGCCCAGGTCAAGCCGGAACCGGGTCAATCCGGCCAGACCAAGGCCGACGATCATCATGCCGACAGCCGAGAATCCGCCGGCCAGCAAATCCACCGTTTGTGGGATGTAGCCGGGCAATACCACCTGATAGGCGTTCAGCGTCAACCCGATCCAGCAGGCGTGCAGGCCGGGATATTTCAGCACGCGGGCCAGCGCGCCTTTCCAGGTGGCGTCGCCCCGGCTCATGATGAAAAAGCCGACCGAGTTTTCGTAAGCGGTGAAGCCGAACGACACCAGCACCACGTACGGCAGTGATTCGGGGCCGATCAGCGACAGGCAGGCGGGGATGCCGAAAAAGCCGGTATTGCCGGTGGCCACGGTAAAGGCGCTCAGGCGTTCGCGTCCGTCGCTCCAAAAGCGGGCGGCGATGGGCAGGGCGATCCAGGCGGCAAGGCAGGCCAGGGCCATGACGGCGAAGGGCAGCACCAGCATGGCGCCTTCCAGCTTGGCGGCGTAAAAACCCTTGAACACCACCGCCGGCGACAGCACGTACAGCGACAATTTGCCGATTTCCTGGCTTTTCACCCCCAGAAACCGCCCCAGGGCAAAGCCGATGGCCACCAACAGATAAAGCGGGATCAGTTTCACCGCCAGCGAGGTCTCGGTCATGGGATCAGCACTACCCTGAAATCGTTGACATTGGTCCGCGTCGGCCCGGTCAGCACCAGATCGCCCAGGGCCGCGAAAAAGCCATAGGCATCGTTGTTGTCCAGCATGGCCGCCCCGTTCAAGCCGGCCTTGGCGGCGCGGGCCAATGTGTCGGGGGTGAGCAGCGCGCCGGCATTGTCCTCGCTGCCGTCGATGCCGTCGGTGTCGGCGGCCAGGGCGTATACGCCGTCCAGCCCGTCGAGCGCAAGAGCCAAGGCCAGCAGGAATTCCGTATTGCGTCCGCCGCGCCCGTGGCCGCGCAACGTTACCGAGGTTTCACCGCCCGAGATCAGCGCCACCGGCCCCGCCAGCGGTTGGCCGTGGTGGCGGATGGATTTGGCCATGCCGGCCATCACCCGGGCCACGTGGCGGGCTTCGCCCTCGATGCAATCACCTAAGTTCAGCACCTGCCAGCCCTGGGCTTGGGCCAGGGTGCCGGCGGCGTTCAGGCTGGCCATGGCGGTGGCGATCACCTGGGCTTCGGCCCGTTGCAGGCGCGGGTCGCCCGGTTTGGGCGATTCGTCCAAGGCGGGGATGGGCAGGCCATAATGCCGCAAGATGGCCTGGGCCTGGGCGCAGGTGCTGGTATCGGCCATGCCTGGGCCCGAGGCGATGATGGCCGGGTCGTCGCCGGGCACGTCGGAAATGGCCAGGGTGAGGAAGCGCGCCGGCCAGGCGGCGGCGGCCAGCCGTCCGCCCTTGATGGCCGACAGGTGTTTGCGCACGATGTTGATCTCGCCGATGCTGGCGCCGCTTTTCAGCAGGTCGCGGGTGATCGCCTGCTTGTCGTCCAGGCTCAGGCCCGGCGCCGGTAGCGGCAACAGGGCCGAGCCACCGCCCGAGACCAGGAACAGCACCAGATCGTCGGCATCAAGGTCGCGCACCATTTCCATCATGTGGGTGGCCGCCTGCTGGCCGTATAGGTCGGGCAGGGGGTGGCCGGCTTCCATCACCTGTACCGAACGGCAGGCGACGCCGTGGCCGTGACGGGTGACCACCAGCCCTTCCAGCGGTATGCCGTAATGATCCTCGGCCACTCGGGCCATGGCGGCGGCGGCCTTGCCGGCGCCCAGCACCAGCAACCGATTGCTGGGCAGCGGCGGCAGATGGGCGGGCAGGCATTGGGCCGGCAGGGCGGCGGCGATGGCGGTCTGCAACATCTGGCGCAAAAGTGTGGCGGCAAGCCTGTGCATGGCGGCTCGGATAGGTTAGTGTTGGTGCTTCGCCACAGATGGTGCCCTTAAACGGAGCTTCACGGCAATGGCCGCTTCGATCCGTCCGAACCGCATCACCGGGGTTCTGGCCCCGGTGCTCACCCCGTTCGACCGTCAATTGGTTCCCGATTCCAAGCGTTTTGTCGCTTTTTCCCGCGTGCTGACCAGCCTGGATATCGGTCTGGCGCCGTTCGGCACCACCAGCGAAGGCAATTCGCTGACGGTGAAGGAAAAGCTGGACCTGCTCGATGCGCTGGTCGGCGCCGGTATCGACATGGGCCGGGTAATGCCCGGCACCGGGGCCTGTGCGTTGCCCGATACGGTGGAGTTGACCCGCCGCGCCACCAAGCTGGGCTGCGGCGGTGTGCTGATGTTGCCGCCGTTTTATTATAAAGGGGTGTCCGATGACGGCCTGTTCCGGTCCTATTCCGAGGTGATCCAGCGGGTCGGCGACAAGAATTTGCGGGTTTATCTGTATCACTTCCCCCGTCAAAGCGGGGTGCCGCTGTCCCTGGCCCTGATCGAACGTCTGCTCAAGGCCTATCCCGGCACGGTGGTGGGGATCAAGGACAGTTCGGGCGAATTTTCCAACATGGAAGCGATGATCCGCGCCTTTCCCGGTTTCGACATCTTCACCGGCACCGAGGCCTTGATGCTTAATTTGCTGCGCCTGGGCGGCGCCGGCTGCATTTCCGCCAATGCCAATGTCAACGGCGCCGCCATGGTCGAGTTGTTCCGTAAATGGCGCGATGCCGAGGCCGAGGGCCTGCAAGAGGCGCTGACTGCCTTTCGCGTCGCCACCCAGGATTTCCCGCTGATTCCGTTGCTGAAAACCCTGGTGGCGCGGGCCAGCGGCGACCAAAGCTGGCGCGCCACCCGCCCGCCGTTGTTGGATTTGTCCATCGACGCCGAGGATATGGCGGCCAAGCGTTTGGCCAAGGCCGGGTTTCCGGTTTAATCCGCCCGTTTCCAGCCAACAGTAAGGGCAAGCGCGGCGACGATGACGATCGCGGCGACGGCGAAGGTGGTACGCATGCCCGTGGCCATCGCGTCGGGCGTCGCCCGCGCCATGTCGGTGCCGGCCCAGGCCAGGGCGAACACTGCCCCCATGACCGAGGCGCCGGTGATCAGGCCCAGATTGCGCGACAGGTTGAGCAAGGCGGAAATCACGCCGCGCTGTTCGCTGCCGCCTTGGCTCATGATTCCGGTGTTGTTGGCGGTCTGGAACAGGGCATAGCCGGCGGTGACCATCACCAGCGGCGCCATATAGCCGAGAAGACCAAGATTGGACGGGATGACGGCCAGGGCGGCGGTGCCCGTGATCATGGCGGCCAGACCGGCCAGACTGGCGCGGTGGGTGCCGACGCGGTCGACCAGCCGCCCGGCGGGCATGCCGGTCAGGGCGGCGACCAGCGGGCCGGCGGTCATGGCCAGTCCGACCATGGCCGGACCCAGTCCCAGCGTGCGCGACAGATAGAACGGCCCCACCACCAGCGTCGTCATGATCACCGTCGCCACCAAGGCGCTGGTGGCGAAACCGGTGCGTAGGCCTGCTTCGCCAAACAGGGTGAGCCGGATCAAGGGGGAGGCGGTCCGCCTCTCGACCATGACGAACAGCCCGACCCCGACCAGGGCCGCCGCCAGCAAGGCCAGATTGAGCGGGCCGAACCTGCCGCCGCCCATGGTCATGGCCAGGGCATAGGCGGCCAGGGTCAGGGCCAGCAGCACCATGCCCGCATGGTCGAAAGCGGGGTGGCCGGACTCAGCCTTGGCGGCGATGGCCGGAAGATGGCGGTAACACAGAACGAAGGCCACCACCCCCAAGGGCAGGTTGACCAAAAAGATGGCCGGCCAGCCGAAGGCGCTGATCAGACCGCCGCCCAGCGACGGCCCCAAGGCGGTGCCCATGGCCGACATGGTCCCCAATAATCCCATGGCGCTGCCGGTTTTGTCCTTGGGCAGGATGTCGCCGACAAAGGCCAGACCGAGGGCCATCATCACCGCCGCCCCCAGTCCTTGGACGGCGCGGATCGCCACCAGGGGCGCCAGCGCCGGGGCGGCGGCCCCCAGGGCAGAGGCCAGGGTGAACAAGGCGATACCGCCCAGCAACAGCCGGCGCCGTCCGCTCAGGTCGGCCAGCCGCCCGACACCGACGATCAGGGTGGTGATGGCGAGAAGATAGGCGAGGATGACCCATTGAACCTGCTGGAACGGGGCGGCGAAGGCCTCGGCCAGGGTGGGAAGGGCGACATTGGCGATGCTGGTGCCCAAAGACGCCAGTAACACCGCCAGCGACAAGCCGGCCAAAGCGCCGTTGATCGAGGTGGGGCGGGGGAAGGGAAGGGGCTGCATCATGGGACTCCATGTCCGGGCACCCCGGAAGTGGGGCTACCCCGACCTTAATCCGTCGCCATATGTGGCGGAACGCGCAGCATTTGCATTATATTGATGCATTGAACGCCATATATCGGCGGGGGGATGTCATGCCCGGACCTGATCTGAACCTGCTCTACCCCCTTGAGGCGCTGTTGAGCGAAGGCAGTGTCGCCGGGGCGGCGCGCCGCTTGCGGTTGAGCCCATCGGCCATGAGCCGGGCCCTGGCCCGGCTGCGTGAAGCGACGGGTGATCCGCTGCTGGTGCGGTCTGGCCGCGGTCTGGTTGCCACCCCGCGGGCGCTGGAATTGCGCGAACGCATGGAGTTATTGGTGGCGGAGGCGCAAGCCGTGCTGCGCCCGGTGGAAAAGCTGGATCTTGCCCGGCTCGAGCGGGTGTTCACCCTGCGGACCGGTGAAGGGTTCGTCGACACTTTCGGTGCGGCGCTGATCGCCCGTCTCACCGCCCAGGCCCCCGGCGTGCGGCTGCGTTTCGTCGGCAAATCGGAACGCGGCCAAGCCTTGTTGCGCCATAACGATGTCGATCTGGAAACCGGGGTGGTGAGCGCGACCGATGGGCCGGAAATGCGGACCGTGGCCCTGTTCCACGACCGCTTCTTCGGCGTCGTCCGCCACGGCCACCCGCTGGCAACGGGCGAGATCACCGCCGAACGCTATGCTGAGGGCGGCCATGTCCTGGTCTCGCGGCGCGGGCAGGAACGCGGCTTGGTCGATGACGCGCTGGCTGCCCTGGGGCTGCACCGCCGCATCGTCGCCATGGTCGGCGGTTTTTCGGCGGCTTTGGCCCTGGTCCGAGCCTCGGACCTGATCACCGCTGTTCCCGAGCGCCACACCACCGTGCCGAGGGCCGGATTGCACACTTTCCCGTTACCGGTATCGCTGGCGCCCCTGACCGTCAGCATGCTGTGGCATCCACGGCTGGATGCCGATGCCGGGCACCGCTGGCTGCGCGATTGCGTCCGTGCCGTCTGCGGGAGTGGTGAAAATCAGCCGTAAGGGTCGTCGCACTTGGAACACATGGGGATGCTGCCTACGTCGCCACAGCGGAAGGCATCGACGATCTTGCGGAATTCTGGACCCTGGCGGATTTCCGCCAAGGTTTGCTCCATGATGTTGCCGATCTTCAACTCAGCATTGGAATCATAGCAGGCGCAGGCGGTCACCGTGCCGTCGCAGAACACGCCGACGGCGCGCAGCAGCACGCGGCAGGGCATCAGCCGCTGGTGTTCGATGTTCTTCAGCGACCACACGCCCAGATGTTCGTGGAACTTGCCGTGTACCACGTTGCCGCCGAAATTGTTGGCGATGACGGTGAACACCTTGTCCACCCCATGGCCTTCCAGGAAGGCGCGGGTGCGGTCGCGCACCTCGGCCCAATTGTCGCCGGTACACACGGCTTTGACCATGAAGTTGGTCTTGGTGCCCTTGGTGGTCTCGGCCATCTTGTGCAAATTGGCCAAGGTGCGGTCGAACTTGGCCCCCACATAGGTGGCCTCGTAGCTGTCCTTGTCCCAGCCGGCGAAGGAAAACTGGATATAGGCGAGGCCCAGCTTGCCCAGTTTTTCGCAGCGTTCCGGCGTCAAGGGGGTGCCATTGGTGACGATGCCGACGTTGAAGCCCATGGCCACCGCTTTTTCCAGCATCTCGAAGACCTGGGGGTGCAGCATGGGCTCGCCCTGGCCCGACAGGATGTGCAGCGTGGTGATGCCGTTGGCCTTGGACTGCTCCAGGATGCGGTCGAACACCTCCATTTCCATGAAGCCGGAATTGCTTTTCCACACTTCATGGCCGCACATGGCGCAGCGCAGATTGCAGCGCCGGGAAATCTGCATGTAAAGCTCGGAGGGCAGCAGGTTGCGGGCTTCCGATTGGGCGATGACATGGGCGCGGGCCTCGGCCAGCAGCTTGGCGGCGCGGTCCTTTTGCCCGGCCTGATCCAGGCCGATGCCGAGGAAATAGCGGGTGCGCCCGCCCGGCTGCGCCTTGTAGGCGGCTTCCAGCAGCGGGATGGCTTCCTTGGCCCGGTTCTGCTCGATCAGGGCGCCGGCCAGACCCATGGCGCTGTCGAAATGGCTGGGCGCCAGCTTGAGCAGGGCGCGGAACCCGGCTTCCGCCTCGGCCCAGCGTTCCAGGGTCATCAGGATGGCGGCGCGGCGGAAGACGCAATCGGGCACATGCGGGTACTGCGCCAGCAGCTTTTCCGCCTCATCCAGTTTCTGGCCGGCGGCCAGGGTTTGGGCGCGGGCCAGGGCCTGGGAAATCTCG
>Ga0209066_10004849_pt1 | contig 14429 bp, 15 predicted proteins | sample All_14_2_FD_187198 | JGI IMG/M metagenome (GOLD analysis project Ga0209066, IMG submission 187198) | Freshwater microbial communities in response to fracking from Pennsylvania, USA - Allegheny Zone_MetaG_DW_15 (SPAdes) (version 2) ...
ACCTTTATGCCTGGATCTTCCTCACCGTCCTGCCGCCCCTGTTCGGCCTGCAGGGCAGCGTGGTGGACGTCAGCGTCTGGACCATCGCCGGCGCGGTGCTCGTCTACCTTGGCCTACCGTTCCTAGCCGGCTTCCTGACCCGACGCAGCCTGATCGCTCGCCGCGGCGCCGACTGGTACGAGCGGCGCTTCCTGCCGCGCATCGGGCCGATCACCCTGATCGCTCTGCTGTTCACCATCGTGGTCATGTTCAGCCTCAAGGGCGGGGAGGTGGTGGCTTTGCCGCTGGACGCCCTGCGCATCGCCATTCCCCTGACGATCTACTTCCTCGTCATGTTCGTGGTGAGCTTCCTCATGGGCAAGCTGATCGAAGCCGACTATCCGCGCACCACCGCCCTGGCCTTCACCGCGGCCTCGAACAATTTCGAACTGGCCATCGCGGTGGCCATCGCGGCCTTCGGCCTGACCTCGCCGGTCGCCTTCGCGGCCGTCATCGGCCCCCTTGTCGAGGTGCCGGTGTTGATCCTGCTCGTGTCGGTCGCGCTCTGGATGGGCCGACGCTGGTTCCCGGACACGGCCCCGCCGAAGGACGCCGGCTGATGGTCAGTCTGCATTTGGTCGACTCGACCGATGTCGATCTGATCGCGGCCCTGCGTGGCGAGAACCTGCCTGAGCCGGGCACCGGGCGATACTTCAGCGCCGACCACTACGGCGCGGTCATCGGCTATGTCGGGCTGGAAGGGGAGCGGCGCGACCTGCTGCTGCGCTCCCTGGTCGTACTTGCCGACCAGAAGGCCCGCGGCCTGGGAAGTCGGGTGCTGGCCGCCGCCGAGACCACCGCCGGCGACCTGGGCGCTGCACGTCTGCACCTGCTCACCACGACGGCCGAGCGCTTCTTCACCGGGCGCGGCTTTGTCGCCGCCGATCGTGAGTCCGCGCCGCCCGCGATCCGGCAAACTCGCGAGTTCGCGGACCTCTGCCCGGCGTCTGCCGTCTATTTGACCAAGGACCTTTGAATGACCTTCATCCGTCTGCGTTCGCTGCCGGATCCGGATAACCTGCCGGCCCTGGACGCGGCCTATCTGTCCGCCGAGCCCGCCCGGGGATTGGGCTCGACCGACCCGGCGCCGCGGATCCTTCTCTTGTACGGATCGCTGCGCGAGCGGTCGTATCCGCGGCTCTGCGTCGAGGAAGCGGCCCGCCTACTGCAGCGCATGGGATGCGAGACCCGCATCTTCGACCCCTCCGACCTCCCCCTGCCGGGCGCGCCCGGCGACGACGACCACCCGGCGGTGCGCGAGTTGCGCGAACACGCCTTCTGGTCGGAGGGCATGGTCTGGTGCAGTCCGGAACGGCACGGCCAGGTCTCCGGGCTGATGAAGCTGCAGATCGATCACCTGCCATTGAGCCAGGGCGGCATGCGCCCGACGCAGGGCCGGACCCTCGCCGTCATGCAGGTGTCGGGCGGGTCGCAGAGCTTCAACGCCGTCAACACCCTGCGCCTTCTGGGCCGCTGGATGCGGATGATCACCATCCCCAACCAGTCGAGCGTGGCCAAGGCCTTCCAGGAGTTCGACGGGGCCGGCCGGATGAAGCCCTCGGCCTACTATGAGCGGATCGTCGACGTGATGGAGGAACTGGTGCGCTTCACCATTCTGGTCCGGCCCCACGCCGTCCAGCTCGTCGATCGGTATTCCGAACGAAAGGCGGAGGGCGTTCCGGTCGACGCCGCGTCCGATTTGTCATCCATCGCCATCGCGGCACAATGAGGTGCCGGGATCGGCGCAGTTAAGCTCGGTCATCGAACCAAAGCTCATGTCTGGTTCTCGGAACTTCGCCAATGACCGCTGTTGGCGCTTGGCCGAACTTGCAAAGCTCGCCAACCGCCAGTCACTCGTCAGAGCATGGCGAGGTGCGTCTTGCGGGTTGGGGGCGGAAAATCAGCGTCGATTGCAGCGAGATCTTCCGGCGTCAGCGCCAGGTCGAGGGCGCGGCGGTTGTCCGCGACGTGCGCCGCCTCGCCAGCCTTGGGGATGGCGATGACCCGCGGATCGCGTAGGACCCATGCGAGGGCGACTTGGTACGGTGTGGCGTCGTGGCGCTTGGCGACAGCCGATAGGGCAGGGGACGTCGGCAGCGCGCCCTGGCCGATCGGGCTGTAGGCCATGACCGGTATCAGGTGTCGGTTCAGCAGCGGCAAGAGGTCGAACTCCGCGCCGCGCTCGGTCACATTGTAAAGGATCTGGTCGGTCGCGCAGTCCTCTCCGCCGGCGCGAAACAGCTGTTCCATGTCGGCGTGATCGAAGTTGCTCACCCCCCATCGCCGGATCTTTCCGGCTTGGACGAGGGCGTTCATGCCCTCGATGGTTTCGGCGAGCGGCACGGAGCCGCGCCAGTGCAGCAGATAGAGGTCGAGCCGGTCTGTCTTCAGGCGTTTCAGACTGGCTTCGCACGCCTTCTCAAGGCGACCCCTCCCGGCGTTCTGCGGATAGACCTTGCTGATCAGGAAGACCTGATCGCGAACCCCGGCCAAGGCTTCACCGACCAAGTCTTCAGTCGCGCCGTCGCCGTACATCTCGGCGGTGTCGATCAAGGTCATGCCGAGGTCGACGCCAGCGTGAAGGGCGGCGATCTCCTGTTCGCGTCGGCGCGGGTCTTCGCCCATCCGCCAGGTCCCCTGTCCGAGGGCGGAGACTTCGGCGTGGTCGGGAAGCGTCACGGTTCGCATTTCGGTCTCCTGGCCTCGGACGTCTTTGAAGCGAACGCCCGGGACCGTGTTTCGCCTCCGGCTAATCGTGTCCGGCGTCGAGTCATCCATGACGAAGGCCCGGAATATCCCCGTCCCATGCAACCGAACGGGCTGGGCGGGACTAACAGAAGGTCAGGATTTTCGCATGCGAGAGCTCAAGGCGACCGGCTTCGTCCGCATTCGTGGCGCGCGAGAGCACAATCTCAAGAACATCGATGTCGACATCCCGCGCGACGCGCTGGTCGTGTTCACCGGCGTGTCGGGGTCCGGCAAGTCGTCGCTCGCCTTCTCCACCCTCTATGCGGAAGCCCAGCGCCGCTACCTGGAATCCGTCTCGCCATACGCGCGCCGCCTGTTCCACCAGATGGAAGTCCCGGAGGTCGATCTCATAGAGGGGCTCCCGCCGGCGGTTGCGCTGCAGCAGCAGCGGGGCTCGCCGACCACCCGATCGTCGGTCGGCAGCGTGACGACCCTCTCCAACCTGCTGCGCATGCTCTATTCGCGCGCCGGCGACTACCCGCCGGGACGGCCGCATCTTGAGGCCGAATCCTTCTCGCCCAATACGCCCGAAGGCGCCTGTCCACGCTGTCACGGCCTGGGCCGAATCCATGAGGTGACCGAAGCCTCGATGGTGCCCGATCCCGCCAAGACCATCCGCGAGCGCGCCGTCGCCGCCTGGCCGATGGCCTGGGGCGGCCAGAACCTGCGCGACATCCTGATCAGCCTCGGCGTCGACGTCGATAAGCCCTGGCGCGACCTGCCGAAGAAGACGCGCGACTGGATCCTGTTCACCGAGGAGCAGCCACAGGTCCCGGTCTATCCCGGGTGGACCCATGAGGAGATCCAGCGGGCGATTAGGCGCAAGACGGAGCCCGCCTATATGGGCACCTTCTCGAGCGCGAAGCGGCATGTCACGCACAGCTATGCGACCACCCACAGCGCCATGATGAAGAAGCGCGCCGCGCGCTTCATGATCGCCCGGCCTTGCCCCGTGTGCGACGGCAAGAGGCTGCGCCGGGAGTCCCTGTCGGTCCGCTTCGAGGGTCTCGATATCGCCGAGATGAGCGGCCTGCCCATGGCCCGCTTCTCGAAGATTTTCGCGCCCTACGCCGAGGCGAAAGCCGGCAAGCTCGGGACGTTGCGCGAGACGCATCCGGAGAAGGCCCTGGTGGTCGAGCGCATCGCCGGCGATCTCTGCCGCCGGCTCTCGGTGCTGCTCGACCTCGGCCTCGGCTACCTGACGCTGGAACGCAGCACCCCGACCCTGTCGCCAGGCGAGCTGCAGCGGCTGCGGCTCGCCACCCAGGTCGTCTCCAATCTGTTCGGGGTCGTCTATGTGATGGACGAGCCGTCCGCGGGCCTTCATCCCGCCGACACCGAGGCGTTGCTACGAGCGCTCGACGGCCTGAAGGCGGTGGGCAATTCGCTCTTCGTCGTCGAGCACGAGATGGATGTCGTTCGCCGCGCCGACTGGATCGTCGATGTCGGCCCCGCCGCAGGCGAGCATGGCGGCGAGATCCTCTACAGCGGCCCGATCGAGGGCCTGCGCAAGGTCGCCGCGTCGGAGACCCGGCGCCATCTGTTCGACGAAGACGCCGGGATGCCGAGCCGACAGCGCGAGCCCGCCGGCTGGCTGCGGCTCGAGGGGGTCTCGCGCAATAATCTGAAGCAGGTCGACTGCGAGATCCCGCTCGGCGTGATGACCACGGTCACCGGCATCTCCGGCTCGGGGAAGTCCAGCCTGGTCAGCCAGGCGCTGGTCGAGCTGGTCGCCGGCGCCCTCGGCGCTCCCCTCGCAGCCGAATCCGGGGCGGACGCCGAAGCCGCGCTCGAGGAAGGCCCCGCCGACGCGACCGAGGGCCGGATCCTCGGCGGTCTCGAAGGGATCAGGCGGCTGATCGAGGTCGATCAGAAGCCGATCGGCCGCACCCCGCGCTCCAACCTCGCCACCTACACCGGTCTGTTCGACCATGTCCGCGCCCTGTTCGCGGCCACCCCGGAAGCAAGGAAGCGCCGCTACGACGCCGGCCGCTTCTCGTTCAATGTCGCCAAGGGCCGCTGTCCGCGCTGCGAGGGGGAAGGCTTCGTCATGGTCGAACTGCTCTTCCTCCCAAGCGTCTACGCCCCCTGCCCCACGTGTCACGGCACGCGCTACAATCCGAAGACGCTCGAGATCCTCTATCGCGGCAAGACCATCGCCGAGGTGCTCGCGCTCACCGTCGAGGACGCCTGGGATTTCTTCGGCGACGCGCCCCATGTCTGCCGGTCGCTCAAGGTGCTTCGCGAGGTCGGGCTCAACTATCTCCGCCTCGGCCAGCCCGCCACCGAGTTTTCGGGCGGCGAGGCGCAGAGGGTGAAGCTGGCCACCGAGTTGCAGCGAGCACAGCGCGGCGGCGCGCTCTATGTGCTCGACGAACCGACCACCGGCCTTCACCCCACCGATGTCGAGCGCCTGCTGGGCCAGCTCAACGCCCTGGTCGACGCTGGCAACAGCGTCATCCTGGTCGATCACGACATGAAGGTGGCGGCGGCGAGCGACTGGGTGATCGATATCGGCCCCGGCGCCGGCGACGAGGGCGGGCGGATCGTCGCGAGCGGCCCGCCGGCTGTCGTGGCTGCGTCCGCGGAGAGCCGAACGGCATTGTATCTCGATCGTGCTCTACGGGGAGGGCCAGCCGCAAAGGGGCTTTCACACATGGAACGGGATCCTCACTGAGGACGCCACGCCCTCATGCGAAGACCCATGGCGCGGAGCGCGGCCTTACGCGCTTCGAAGGGTTCAGCGATGCGGTCTTCGCGATCGCCCTGACCCTGCTGATCGTCGAGATCAAGGTGCCGGGGTCGCCCCAGGGGCCGCAGGGCTACACCGATCTGGTCCATGCCATGGCGGAGCAGTGGCGCGAGCATCTGGCGCTCGTGCTCTGCTATATCGTCATCGGCGCCTACTGGCTGCAGCACCATTACTCGGGGCGGATCTACGCCCGGAGCGATCACTGGTTCGGCGCGATCAACCTTCTGTTCCTGCTGGCGATCGTCGTCGTCCCGTACCCGATCCGCATCTGGGTCTTCGATCTCGGAACAGCGTTCGAGCCCGTCGCGTCAGTGGTATTCACAACTGGCGTCGCCCTTATCGCCTGCGCCTGGATGGCCAAATGGTTCTACGGCGTGGTGGGCCGACGGACGATGGACGAGCGGCTCGCGGCGGATTTCATCCAGCAGATGACGCGTCGCTACGGGCTTGCCGCAAGCACCCAGATCGTCGCGGTTCCGATTTCAGCCTTCTCGCCGCGGATCGGCGTGGCCGTCACCCTCCTCGCGGTCGCCTTCTTCTTCCTGCCCCAGCCGAGGCCTCGTTACCATCCGGGCGAGGAGCCGAGCTTGAGAGACGTGTCGGACGGGTAGTCGTCCCCCACTGTGCGACGCAGACGCTGTGCAGTTCAGGCGCAGCCAATACTGCGGTGGAGCGTTTGCATGTCGCCCTGGACTCGAAAGGAGACCGTGATGGCCAATGCTGAATCCCGCTCACCCGTGAATAAGGCCCTGTTCGTGCGACTGCGCGCAAAGCCCGGCAAGGAGGCTGATGTCGAGGCCTTCCTGCGCGACGGACTGGCTGCCGTGATGGAGGAGCCGGACACGACGACATGGTATGCGCTCCGCTTCGGTCACGACGACTTCGCCATCTTCGACACCTTTCCGGGAGACGCGGGGAGGCTGGCTCATCTGGCAGGAAAGGTTGGCCGTGCACTCGTCGCCAAGACACCGGAACTGCTCGACGGCCTCCCGAAGATCGAAGACGCACAGGTTCTGGCGTACAAGCTTACCGACCAAAGCGGTGAGGTCCGGGACTGAGACGCGGCTGGCCAGTTGCCTGGCTGCTCTCTTCTCGATGCAGGTGCTGATTGGCCAAGTATGTGGAAGCGCAAGCGCCGGGGCTGCTTAATACCCCTGCAGTGCGGCGCTGTCCGGTCAAGGTAGTTCATAAAATCTGCAGAGCGGCCAATCCGAGCTGAAGTTGTGCTGAGGGCTGTGCGGTCTCGGTTGTTGGGCTACGAGGCGATCTCAGTATCTGACATCGACAGGCTCAGCTGAATGTCCGGAGTCCGGCGGCATGCCAATGTCCGCTCATGGCGCAAAGCCGTCGCTCAGTGGTTCTAAAAAAACACCACCATAGCGTGGCGCAACTATCGCCTCACGGCTCCGAGATCAGCCGCCGGCCGTTCACACCCGTCCAAGGCTCCGTGATCAGCGGCGAGAGCACCGTCTTCGGCACGCGCCAGTTGCTGCCGAACGCCGGCTCACACGCAAACAGGAACCGGCCGGCGTGACGCCCGGGATGCTGCTTCGCCAGGAATTCGATGATGTTCGCCGCGTGCACCGCATTGGTCGTCACCGTGAGAACGCTCAGGTTCGGAACACCAAAATGCTCCCGGAACGTCTGACGGTTCAGGATGTCGAGATAGCCCACGATCTTACGACCAAAGGCGTTCTGGGTGGGGTCCCGCCGTTCGATGCTCTCGGTGTTTCGATCGATCTCCAGAGCGAAAAACCGGAACCAGTCGCCTTTGTCATCGAAGCCCTGCAGGCCGAAGATGTCGTCCGGCGTGATGGCTTTCTGAGCGCCGACCAGATGCACCGGAAGAGCGAGCGGATTGGCGAGGTCTCGCGTCGCGGCGGGGCATTTGGGATTGGTGAGGATCTCCTCGCGGCTGATGTAGCGAAGACCGTCCGCCTTTGCGGCCAGCTCCAGTGATGCACCGACGCAGGCCTGCATGAGCTGGTGCAGGAACGGGTCGGCTCGCCGCGGAGAATACCGCGCGAGGGTCCCGCGCTCGGCGAGAACAGATTTCGCGCGCGCCGTCAGGTCGTAGACGAGATGCTGGTAACGCGCCTCGAAGCCGGCGAACTGCTGCGGCGGCCGAGTCAAGTACGCGCCGGCGCTGTCGCCGTTGTAGAACTCGGTGAGCCGGTTCTGAAAGCGGGCGTAGTCCCGGCGCTGGTCCTTCACGAACTCGAACAGATAGTGGGTCGGCAGCGGACCGTGCCGGTTGATCGCCTCGAAGACCAGATAGTCGAGATCGGTCAGAACGAGCCGCGAGACCTGCGGGTTAGGCGGGGCGAACCGCAGGCGTCGGTTGAGGGCGTCGGTTTTCATACATGGGTGGATAGACCTGGGCTGACCGGTCGTAACCGTTCAGCATGGGCAGGCATGTCAGGCGGCGGAGCCGTATGCACTGCCATGGGCACCTGAAAATTCTACCACTCCCGGCTGACATCTTCGTCCGGCCGCTGGGCTGGGGGCGGACCCTCTTCGGTGCCTGACGGAACCGGTCGGGACGTGTCGAGGCGAGGCAGGGAGACCCGGCGTCGGTTCGTCGCCATGAGCTCTTCGAAGGCCTCCTCCGAGAGCTTCGGCTGCCCCTCGAGCGCGCCGGGGACGATCGGGATTGAGACCGCATGGGGGGTGACGTTGCGGATATGCGCCGCGAACTGCAGCCTGGGCTGATCGAGAATGAAATCGGCCGTGGTGCGCATTTCCGGGGCCATGGACCGCGCGTCCCCGGCCGAGAGGCCGGAGGCGAGCTTGATGCCGGTGTTGGCGGCCAGAGAGGCCTTCAGGCCGGATGAGGCCTGGTCGAGGTACTGGTGAGCCAGCACCATGCCGCATTTGTATTTGCGGGCTTCGGTGAGGAGATCATCGATGTTGCTGTCGAAATAGGAGGCGGCCTCGTCGATGTAGACGAAGGTGGGCTTGCGGTCCTCAGCCCGGATCACCGAACGCTCCAACACGGCTTGCAGCACGAGAGAAATGAAGATGCGGCCGAAATTGTCCGAGGCTCCCTTGAGGTAGTCCTTGGCGGTGTCCACCAGGATGATCGCGCCCCGGTTCATCTCCGTGAACAGGTCCACCTTTGTTTCCGGGGAGGTGAACAGGCGGGCCATCGTCGGGTTCTCGAGGATGGCCTGGAGCCGGTAGCGGATCTGCTCCTTGGTTTGCTGGAAGGTCTTGCTCTGAAAGTCGTTGAGGAAGAACTCCCGCGGAATGTCGGGAAGGCTGGCGATGGCTTCGGCATAGGGCGCCGGGTCGCTCATGAGTTTGAGCATGTCGAGGATGGTGGCATTGCGCCCCATCGTCTCCGGCAGGGCCAGCATGAGCCGGGCGACATAGCGAAAGAACACGCCCTGTTTGGCGGTCAGGTCTGCGCCGATGAGGCCGGAAAACAGATAGTCGAAGGTCTGGATGACCCCGGCCGTCACCTGCTCGCGGGCCGCCGGGTCATAGCTGTCAAGCCGGTCCTTGTTGAGCGCGAATATGTTCAGCGCCGGGGGATGGTTGATGTCGCGCGGGTCGACGAGGATGATCCGATCCTCGATGCCGAGGTCTGCGTGCAGGAGCCGGCGGATCAGGTCGGAGTGTGGGTCGATGACGACGATCGTGGGCGGGTCGTCGGACTGGAGGTCGTACAGGATCAATCGCTCAATGAGCGATGTCTTGCCTGCTCCGGAACCGCCGACGACATGGGTGTGGCTGAACCGATCTTCATGCGTGAACTTCAGAGGCACCGAGGTTTTGAAGAGCGCGTGGAGCGGCGTCTTGGACAAGTAGACGTCGTTCAGCTTCTCCGGCCGCAAGTCGCTCGAGACGGCGTGTTTGAACGCCCTCTTGGTGTCGGAGTAAGGCGGGATGTCAGAGTGAAAGCAGAGGTTCAGATACATCTGCTCCCGCATTGACACGAGGATGTCTCGGTCGATGTGCTGCTCGTCGAAGAGCTCCTTGTAGAGGCGAGAAATCCACTCGCCGGGTCGCTCGACTGTATGCATTAGTGAGATCGTGAAGGGCGACGGCGTTTGGGTCTTTGGCAGTGAGACCATCAGGCTCGCAAAGATGTTTTGCAGGAGGGTGCGGACACGATCTCCGCCGTCCTCAAGTTTCAGTTCAAGGCGTTTCAGCTTGCTCCGAAGTGCGCTTTGCTGGCGGAAATCAAGGGTAGGAAAGTCGGGCCGTCGTCCAATGAGATACTCGTCCGCTACAAGCCCTCGAGCTGCGACGAGCATGGGCTCTTTGAGACGAGCGTCGACCACCTCAATGATCGCGCCGATGAAGCGGATGGCGCTTTCGACTTCAAAGTCATCCTGTCGCGACACACGGTCATAGAGTTCGACAAGCTCTCGCGCCTGCCGCTCTCGGATGTCCGGCTGAGGTGTGCCGAACAAGCCCATCAGAGGTCGATTATTCGCTCGGTGCCGCTCGCAAAGCTCTCATCAGCTTGACACTGGACCTTGATCGCCTTGCAAGCCGCCGTGATGCCGGCCTCTGCCTCTTGGATCACGGCAGCGTCTGCCGACTCGAGGGTGAGGCCGCGCTTAACGAAATTCTCGGTGCCGTGGTCGCCGATAATCGCGTAGTCCATCGCACGACGCTCGGCCAGGTCGGCCGAAAAGTCGTCGCTCCTCCCTCGGTGAAGAGCCATTCCCAATGCGAGGTATTGGAGATTGAAGTTTTTGAGCATGAGAGACCGCTCCGCGTCGGTCGGATCAACAAGGGCCTCTAGCTTATAAATCGTCTTCGAGCCGAACATGCCCTTCTTCTCGAAGGACGACCGGTTGAGCTTCAGTTGCATAGGTACCTCCCGATAGTGTGAGGAGAACGCCGCTACTGGAAGGGAGTCAAGCGGGCCGGATTTGCCGCTGGATGAAGTCGTTGTAGGCGATGGTGTGCGGAGTGAGCCCGGCATAGAGCGCCAACAGTTCGGCGTCGTTCGGCGTGCAGCGGCTACCGATTTTCCTCTCGAACTGGACGAGCGCGTTCCGGAACCGTGGAACCTCGTCGAGGGCGGTGACGCTGACGACGAGCCGGTCCTGCCGGATCAGGTCCACGTGAAACGGGCATGAATAGAAGCCGAAGTCTGGGATGACCACGGGACCGGGGTATTGCTGGATCAGCAGGTTCGCCAGGAAGAAGCAGTCAAAATCCCCGAGCTCGGCCCGGTTCAGTCGCGCCAGGATCGTCCCCTTGAACGACAGGTTGGTGGGGCGGGTGATGACCTGGGTAAGGACCGGGGAGAGGAGGATCGTCTGGATCTTCTGATACGCGTCGCGGGTGTCCTTGGTGTCCCGGATGAGGGTGTCCAGCCTTTGCGCGCCTGACAGCAGTGCCGTGAGAATATGAAAACTGGATATGCGCCGCGTGAGGGTGCTCTCACCCTCTGGAAAGGCCGCGTTGATGAGATCGACGAACGCCCTGGCGCGCAGGTAGGTCATGTCCTTCAGCGGATTGAAGGCATGATGGGCCGGGTCGAACACGGTCACGGCCTTGCGCTCGGGCAGCTGCAAGGCATCGATGATCGAGCCGTCGTCGATGAGGAGAAACGTGTCGGGGAGGTGATCCAAAATCGGTCTCTTCGCAGAGCCGAGGATGAGGGTGTTCATGGGCCGGGGTGGGTAGAGCCTCGTCTCGTGTAGGGTGCCCACGCCGGCCACGAAACAAGGAACTCCGTCTACAGTATACCGCGACGGCGTTCATGATATGTTCCCCGCCGCGCCGATGCCCAAAAGAGCCCGCTACGCAGGAGGCAGGGCTGCATCCCTGGCAGCCTGTCGTTTGGTTTCACGCGCCGCGACCATCTTGCGTGCGTGGGCGCTGCGTTCTTCGGCTGTCGTCTTCGCCCAGCGAGCCTTTACCGCGCGGCGCATGTGCGAGCTGAGACTGATCTCGGATCTCTTGGTCATGACGGTTGGTTAGGAAGTCCAAAGCCGGGGGCATGGGCGCCCGGCCTTTTGGGACTGTTAGTGTCGTGGACGGCGTTGCAGTAGATGCCGCCGTGTGGGGCCACCATCAGACCAGCCCCGCATTTAGGGCATTTGTAGTGGTCGTTCGCATTCTTCGTCAGTAAGCGCGCGGCGTGTTTTTCGCGTTCGCTCCAACCCGCCGCCGTACGGAATGAAATGTCCATAGGCTAGGCAGGTAGGGCTTCGTCTTCCACCTCATTCTGGTCCCCGTCGAGGTAGGTGAGCGCAATATTGGCCGCGTCGAGAATGGCGTCTCCGTTGATGGCCCCGTGTCCGCGATCTTCCGCCTCTTCAAACACGTTCCGAGCATGGGCGAAATCGACGAGGTCGCGGAAGGATTGCATCTGGTCAAAGTTCATAGGGGTTGTTGGTTAGCCGGGCTTTTATGCCCGCTCCTACGTCCCCCGTGAGAGGCGCAGGGCGGAAAGGCTAGCGGCCGGTCATGTCGACCCCGTGTTCTGTGTGATGATGCACGCGGACAAGGCCGTTCAGGGGTTCGCCGCATTGTTTGCACGCGCCGATTTCTGCGTCCCGTCGCTCGAGCTCTTCAACGAGCTCGCTCATGCCCCAGGCGAAATAATCCATAGGCTAGGCGTTCGTATTTTTGATAATCTCGGCCGCTTGGCTCGTCGCCATCCCGAGCGCGTTTTCAAGGGTGGTGGTGCAGAGGCCGCCGTCCAGGCTCACCGCGTAGCCGCTCTCAATCTCGCCCGGTGCTCCCGTGTAGATGTCGTACTGGTAGCCACCTTCCGAGACGGCCTCGATGACGATCGTGAGAGCGTCCATCGGCAAGATGGTCGCACTTTCGATGTAGGCTTCAAGCGTGGCCGCCGCCTCGTTGACGCCGCTCGGGGCGTAGCGCGTGTCGTTGTACTCAATGTCGCGGGCGAACGTGATGAGATGGCGCGCGGCGGCGAGGTTTTCCTTGTCCATAGATGAAGATGATTGGCGTCGGGTGCTAAGTCGCCGACCCTTTCATCTTACATGTATGTTACTGATAATGCAAGGAAACCGTCAGGGCCCCTTGCGGAACCCGTCCCCTCTACAAGCGCCGCCGGCGCGAGCGTGACCATACCCCGCGGCGCGCTGCCGCGTGTTCGACGGTGTCCCGCTCCCGCATGCCCGCATCGCGCCGACGTCCTGCCGTCCGGCAACAGTCAGGGCGTCCTTCAGGACAGGGCGGGCGGGCAGGTTTTCGTCTGACACAGTGGCGTCTGAGGACATGTACCGGACCGCCCGTTTCGTCGTTGGCTACAGCCACGACCCCACGATCGGTCCTGATGTCCGTCAGGACTCAGGTGGGCCACTTTAAATAAGGGGCGCAAGGGCGTGGGGTCGTGGCGCAGAGCGCTCGACGAAACGGTGCGGAACCGTCTTCTCAGGGGTTTTCACCCCGGCATACAGAGTATGAGGGGCTATGCCCCGGACGTATGCGCACCCACAGGGGCGGTTACAAAGAAGCCCCCGGCCGGGGCCGGGGGCTCAGTGGCTCCGTTAGGAGCCGGTGTCCGCATCGCGCTCGGCAATGCGCGTGGTGATCCAGGCATCTATCTCCTGCTCAACCCAGCCGACCCTTCCGGTGCCAAGCCGTACCCTTTTGGGGAACTGACCGGCTGCCTCCAGGCGGGCAATGTGTGCAGGGCTGTAGATGACCTTCTCTCGCACCTGCCTCTTCGATAACAGCTTCATCGCGGTACTCCCTTGCGAGAGCGTCGCGACGCCCGGTTGGTCCCGGGACGGCGAACATAGCACGTCATAGCTACGCGAAGGAAAAGGTGGACCGTAAGGTGGACGGCGTTGATCCCCATTGAGGGGAATGCTTAGATTTCAATACCTTCGGAATGCCAATGGTGCGGTCGAGAAGACTCGAACTTCCACGGGTTGCCCCACAGCGACCTCAACGCTGCGCGTCTACCAATTCCGCCACGACCGCTCGCATCGGAGCGGGGGCGATAGCGCAGGTCGCGGGGAAAGGGAAGGGCCAAAGCCCCGGCACGTGACTGTATCAGGCCGAGCCGGCCATATAGTCGTAGACGTCGGCGGGGCGGGTGACGGTGATGGCGATGCGGTCGTCGCTGATCGAAATCTCGCCACGCGCGATCGGGTGGTTGTTGGCCAGGATCCAGACTTCGTCCGACTCGGTCGCGTTCAGCGGGATGACGGCGCCCCGGCCCATCTTCAGCAGTTGCGACATGGGCAGCACGGAGCGACCGAGGACGACGGAGATTTCGACATCGACGGCATTGATCTGTGTCATCTGGGACTCGAGCGTACTGGACGGACTTTGGGATGGCGCTTGCATGGGAACCCCCATCCGCCACATTGGGGGGGTCATGCTTTCCCAAGCCTTAAGCTCTGCCGATTCCCCGCTGCTGCGCGCCGATTCCCGACCTGTCGAATGGGTGGTGTCGCCGGGCTATGCCGACTATCCGGCGGCGGAGGCTGCGATGGAGGCGCGCGTGGCGGCCATCCATGCGGGTGAGGCCGCCGAGCGGGTCTGGCTGCTGGAGCATCCCGCGCTTTATACCGCAGGCGTCTCGGCGAAGGACGAAGACCTGATCGACGCGCGGTTCCCGGTGCACAGGACGGGCCGGGGCGGGCAGTTCACCTATCACGGGCCAGGCCAGCGGGTGGCCTATGTGATGCTGGACCTGGCCGGGCGCGGGCGCGATGTGCGCGGGCTGGTGCGGGGGCTGGAGCGCTGGATCATCGGGGCGCTGGCCGAGTTCGGCGTCGAGGGCGAGGTCAAGGACGGCCGGGTCGGGGTCTGGGTCACGCGGAAAGGGCCCGGATGGTCGCGCGAGGACAAGATTGCCGCGATCGGGGTCAAGGTGCGCAAATGGGTCAGCTTCCACGGCATCAGCCTGAATGTGGAACCGGATCTGGACCATTTC
>Ga0209066_10004851_pt1 | contig 14427 bp, 10 predicted proteins | sample All_14_2_FD_187198 | JGI IMG/M metagenome (GOLD analysis project Ga0209066, IMG submission 187198) | Freshwater microbial communities in response to fracking from Pennsylvania, USA - Allegheny Zone_MetaG_DW_15 (SPAdes) (version 2) ...
CTTTAACCCTATGAAATTAGTCTTCGCTTTTTTTATAAGTCTGATAGTGATCGCAAACATACTCACTGCCCAGGAAGCTTCCCAATGGCGTGGCAAAGACCGCGATGGCATTTATGATGAAAAAGGATTGCTCCGGTCGTGGCCGGCAGCCGGGCCAGCGCTTTTATGGCATTACGATAATCTGGGCGAAGGACATGCTTCGGCAGCAGTGGTTGCCCATGAAAAAATATACACTGCCGGTGCTACCGAAGGGAAAGGGACGGTTTTCGCTTTTTCACTCGACGGAAAACTCGTTTGGAGCACGCCTTACGGCGACGAATGGGTTGAAAGCTATCCCGGTTCGCGCTCCACACCTGTGATCAACGAAGGGAAAGTTTACCTGATGAGTGCCTTTGGTAAAATTGTTTGTCTTTCGGCTGACAAAGGAAACATTCTGTGGTCAGTTGATATTATGAAGGATTATGATGCCCGGAATATAACATGGGGCGTTACCGAAAACCTGCTGATTGACGGTGATAAGCTGTTTTGTACAGTTGGTGGAGTTAAACATAATGTGATCGCACTGAATAAAGATACAGGTAAACTTATCTGGAGCAGTGCTGGCAACAGCGAAATCAGCGCTTACTGCTCACCTTTGCTGATTACTTTGCCGGCGCGAAAAATTGTGGTAACCATGACTGAAAAAACCATCCTCGGGCTAGATGCTGCTACCGGTAAAAAACTATGGAGTTACGAACAGATAAATATGTATGCTGTTCATGCAAATACACCACTTTATAGCAATGGATACCTGTATTGCGTTTCAGGATACGGATACGGCGGTGTTATGTTAAAGCTTTCGGCCGATGGAAGTTCCGTTGAAAAAGCGTGGAAAAACACACGACTCGACAGCCGTATGGGTGGCGTTGTGTTGCTCAACGGGAAAATTTACGGATTAGGTGATAAGGTAAAAGGCCTTTTTGCCATCGACTGGAAAACCGGTGATGAAGTTGCGTATGAAAAAATGAATGGTCGGATGGGCAGCATTATTTCGGCTGAAGGTTTACTTTACACCTACGATGAAAGTGGCGAAGTAGCTTTGGTTGAACCCACTTTAGCGGGATTTAAAAAAACAGGCGGCTTCAAAGTTCCTTTTGGAACAGCTCAGCATTGGGCTCACCCTGTAATTGAAAATGGCCGGCTGTATATCCGGCATGGCAATTCGCTTATGGTTTACGATATAAGGAAGTAGGCTGGGCTTTCAACCCGAAAATCCATATTCCTTTCAAATATAACTGCATCTCCTGATCTTAAAATTCAATCCGGAGTGCAGCAAAGGAGAAGCACTACGCTAATCCAAATCCGGAGTTTCTAATCATACATCAAACATTTAAAATTCCACATGCTTACAAACCATCACACTCATAGCTTATACTCCGATGGCTCATCGGAGCCCGAAGAATATATCCTTGAGGCTATTATCAAAGGTTTCGATATCCTGGGTTTTACCGAGCATTCGCCTCTGCCGTTTGAAAATACATTTTCCTTTAAGCAGGAAAACAGGGATGAATATGTTGCTTTGATGCAGAACCTGAAGCAGAAATATAGTTCACAACTAGTAGTTTATTCAGGTATGGAGATGGACTATATTCCTGGTATGTCCGAAAGCTTTGCGAAAACAAAACTGGAGTATAAACTCAACTATCTTATCGGATCAGTTCACCTTGTAAAGCCCGAAAACAATGAAGAACTCTGGTTTACTGACGGTCCCGATTACAGAACTTACGACAAAGGGCTGAACGAATTATTTGCGGGCGACATTAAAAAAGCTGTAACAACATATTACCGGCAAATCAATGAAATGATCGAAACACAGCAGTTTGACATAATCGGTCATTTTGATAAGATTAAGATGCATAACCAGAATCGTTTTTTTAAAGAAGATGAACCCTGGTACATGGCTTTGGTTAATGAAACACTCAATCTGCTGCAGGATCGCGATATTATTGTGGAAGTAAACACAAGAGGTATTTATAAGAAACGATCGGAAACCACCTATCCCGGGCTGGATATCCTCAGGCAGATTAAAGCAATGCGGATTCCGGTAATGGTAAACTCCGACGCCCACAAACCTCATGAACTGGATGGTGAATTCGAATATGCGTTTTCATTGTTAAAAGGAGCAGGAATTGATGAAGTGGTTAATTTTAAAGGAAACGGATGGGGATTCGAAAGTATAAAATGAGTTTTTTTACATGATAAGCCCTCTGTGACAGAATGAAATTGTATAAAAACTTATTTGATTAGTTCCAGCGGGTAAAACTCATCCAGGCTTTTACCTTTTAATTCTTTCATCACATATTTGTCAATTCCATCTTCCTGCACAATGTATTCGTTTTTATTTGCAGGATTTGCTTTTAACTGGAAGTTGTCCATCTGCAGATATGAGCCATTTTGAATAATGTAAAAATTTTTGAAATCATTCGATAGCACCCAATATAAACCTGTTGGCGATTCAGGCAGAAGAACACAGTCGAGCCATTCGTTTATTTTTGTTTCGGTGTTGTAAAACTCGTAGCATAACGAAGTAAAACCGGTTTCGATATCGTAAAACAGCAAGTCCAGGTTATTAGGTGTTTTCAGAGCAATCATATCTTCGGTAATATCAATGCCTTCAATATCTTCTACCCTGAACGAATTATCTTCCAGTTTTATAACCATCACTTCCAACAACCAGTCTAATCCGCTTAAATCGAGGATGAGTTTATCCTCAGTTTTTGTTTCATTTGTACCTTCGTTTTGACCGAAAACCGGGGATACAATTGCAGTTGCAACTGAAATTATAACAGCTATTAGTTTTGCTCTCATGTTTAATTTGGAATTAAAACCACATCCGAAACTGTTTTAGGTTGTGGTTTGGTTAACAATGTTTTTACAACTGAAATCAGCAGGCCGTTTGATGTTGATTCAATGGCTGAAATATATTCGCCATCAACAGTAAGGCCGGCTTTATCAATTACAAAAGTTGACTCTGATAATTTGTACAGATTTCTGTCGCGTCCGGTGATGAGGTAAACGTTATTTCCTGTGAACTTAATTTCTTTATATGTCCGCAGGCTTCCGGAAATAATCGGTATTGAAGTGGGCAAGTTTACTCCCGCTTTTACAATTTCGATTGCTGAGCCTGTGAATTTATAGATATCAAGCACATCCGAATCGTAATGCCTTACCACCATATAAGGATTATTCAGATTATCGGGGTTTTTGTGTAGGGTTATGGAATGGCTGTACACCTGGCCAATCCTTCCAATTCCGTCGAGCGATGTTGCCTCGCTGAAACTGCTTCCGTTGTAGCTTATAATGTTAATTTTCCCGTTATCCTGATTAGTGGTATAACTCAGCCACGCCCAGAAAACTTTGTCGGTGTTGCCTGCTTTGGAAGCATCGTTGGTGGTTGGGATATTCACTCCGCTACCCCATACAGCATCCATCTGCGAAACAACAGAGCCTGACCATGTATAATCGCCGGGGATATAATTGTACAGCATCGGATGTCCGTAATTGGAGTTATAGCCCATACTGAGCATGAAATTCCGGTCGTTGAGGGTACACATATAGCCCTGATTTGAACTTGATGATATAGCGCCCTGAAAATACACCGGGTTGTGGACATAAACCGTTTGTCCAATAAACCCATAAGAACCATGCGAACCACCTGTGGAATTATACGATACAAGCCGTGTTTTATCGAGAATTTCAAAATCATCGGTAAAATGTTTCTTTTGAAGGCTTACCACGGTTGATGTTTGAGGGGAAATATAATCGCCCTTGCAATCAAGTACAGCTCCGGGACCCGAAAAAGCAAGGTTCCAGTAATCGGCAACGATGGATACAAAACCATTATCATCAATTATTTTGTCGATGTAAGCAGCATGGTTATTGTAATTGCCTGTTTCGCCCTCGGTTGGCGGGAAATGGTACAACCTGAATTTAAACGAGGCTCCTGCTGAGGAATAAAAACTTTTGGCAGGATCAATTTCCTGGGCTATAGTTCCGGTTGTTGTTCCGCCTGCATCTTCATCCTCGGGCTTGGTGCAGGAAACCAGTATTAGCAAGGCTGACAGCGCAATTATGGTTTGTAGTTTTCTCATAATTATTACAATTTAAAAGTTATACTGAACGCCAAAACCTACATGATTGCTCTTGAAGGATGATGTTCCCTGGTTGGCGTTTGTCCACGAATATTTTCCAAAATCGAAAACCGCATTCACAATCCATTTGTCAGAATCGGACTGGAAAATCTGTGGCTGAAGTCCCCAGCCAAAGAATTTCATGTTGCGTTTAACGGTTTGATCCTGAAAACCAGTGTCGGCATAGTCAGTTTCCAGGATTTTGCCAAAGCCAACGCCATAATCAAAATGCAAACTGTTATAGCAGGAATAAATTACAATCCAGACGGGAATCTCGATCAGGAATGGCAATCCTTCGGGCAGTGCTTTTTCCAGCTCATCCTGCAGGTTGCCATTGTTGGCAAAAGGATAAATCCGTGCCCGGAGATTAGGAACTGATACTTTTAGTTCTGTAGAGCGGTCATTGGCTAAAAAGTTTGCATAATCAATGCCTGCAACTCCGGCTAGTTTTACTCCGAAGTTTTTTTTTTTGAAATAATTAATATGATAGCCGGCTTCGGCAGTAGCAAATAACTGCATGGCTTTACCTTTGGTGGCCACTTCGCCCAAATCGTCGCCGGGTTTCGAAAACGACATTCCTGTGTTGAATTTCACGGATAGGTTTTTACTTTGTGTATATCCGGTGATACTAATAAATACCAGCATAAATGCGAAAAAGAGACTCTTTTGAATCTGTATGGAGTTTGATTTTTTCAAGGTAATCGCGGTTACTGATTTTTTAAAATGAATGATTTAACAGGTTGTAATTACTTTTTACCTCAAAACACCGCTGTGAATGGAGATCTGACCGGAAACTCTGTGAAGATCTTTTTTCTTCCAGAAAAATGTTAAACTAGGAAGGTGTAAGCAATTACAGCGACAAAATTAGTGTGTGACGTGCGTGGCGGAAATACGAAATTCGTCGTAATTCGCTACGACTTTTACCGTATATTGAAGAAAATTGAAGAGAGATTTGTGATGCTGAAGCCGATTTCAGCAAACTTTCGGAGGAGGTATTGAAATAAATTTGAGATAAAGGGAGCCTGAAGATGGCTTGGCGCTTCAGATAATCCCGTTTTTTATAGCAAAGCTGATCAGGCCTGCAATGTTGCTTACCCCGAGCTTTTTCATAAGGTTGGTGCGGTGAGTGTCAACGGTGCGATGACTGATAAACAACTTGTCGCCAATTTCCTTGTTCGAAAAACCGGCGGCTATCAGTTTCAGGATTTCTGTTTCACGCTCGGTGAGGATTTCTGTTTTTTGTTCCGGATATACCGGTTTTAACAAGGCCATGGTTACATCGGTCGAAAAACAGGACTGGCCGGCAGCCACTTTACGGATGGCGCTCACCACTTCATCCTGCGTGCAGCTTTTAAGCAAATAACCATTGGCACCCAAATCAATCAGACTCTTTATCATCCCGGCTTCGTTGTGCATCGATAGAATAATTACCTTCACATGAGGGTATTGTTTCTTTATTTCTTTGAGGGTTTCAATGCCATTCATAACAGGCATATCAATATCCATCAATACAATGTTAATAGGAAGAAAACTCAGGATTCGCAATGCTTCGCGGCCGTTGTTGGCTTCTGCCGAAACGTTAATATCTTCCTGATCTTTCAGAAGTGATTTTAATCCGTCGATAATCAGCTGGTGGTCGTCGGTAAGCAGTACGTTGATTTTGTTCATGACAGAGGTGTTCTGATGGTTACTGTTGTTCCGTTGCCGGCATCCGATTCGTATCTTAAATTTCCTTTAATGGCATCAATGCGGCTGGCTATGCTTAATAAACCGATGCCGTTTTTTTGGATATTTTCAACATCGAAGCCTATACCGTTATCGCTTACATTAAGCATCACATGTGTGTTGAGCCTGATGAGTTGAACGGAAAGCAGGCTGGCTCCTGAATGTTTGATAACATTACTTACCAACTCCTGAAGCACACGGAAAAGAGCAAGTTCAACCCCAGCACCTGCCCTGACATCAAATCCCGAATGTTCAAAACTAACCTGTATCGGCGAGTTCCCGAAATGAAGTTTTAACATACCTTCAATGGCGGGCACCAGGCCGAACTGCTCCAGTTCCTTTGGAAGCATTTGGTGCGAAATGCTGCGGACTTCGGAACCCACGTTGTCGAGCATAATCTGAACTTTTTTGAAATCGGGTAGCATTTCGGGCTTGTCTATTTTCTCCGAAAGGATTTGATAATTCATCTTTATCGCTCCTATGGTTTGCCCTATGCCGTCGTGCAGCTCCCTGGCAATGCGCCTGCGCTCTTCTTCCTGTGCCTGAAATACAGCATTAATCCGTGTTTCCTGTTCTTTGATCCGCTCTTTGTTAATTGCCGTTTTTTGCCGCTGCTGATGCCGGTAAAACAGAAAAATTCCTGCTCCCGTTATCGAAATAAATATAAAGATTAATAGCAGTATTTGTGTTTTACGCTGTTGCAGTTTTATGTCGGCAAACTCCTTGTCCTGTTTAACCAGGTAAAGATCCTGTTCCAGTTTGTCGGTTTCGTACTGCGTTTGAACATCAAGTATTTGTTGTGTGATGCGCGCTTCATACACCGAATCGCGTAGAGAAATGTAGTATTTCATCAGAAAAAATGAACTGTCGGGCTGATTGGTAAGTACTTTTAGCTTGGCAAGAGCAAGGGTGGCACTAAGTTCCTCATCAACAACCGCTACTTTGCGGGCTATTTGCAGGGACCGGTGCAGTGCATTTAAAGCTTCCCGGTAATGGCCTGTATTGGTGTAAACCATTCCCATCCTCGATAGCGTTGACGAAATTCCCTTCGAATCACCTAAACGTTCACGGATTTGGAGCGATTCCTTTAAAAGGTCCAGAGATTTACTAAACTTTTTCTGGCCCATGTATAAGTTGCTGATGTTGCTCAGGTTGGCGGCAACCATTTCTTCCTTATTTAACTGCCTGGAGAGCGTAATGGCTTTTTCATAATAGACAAGAGCCTGAACGGTGTCGTGCATAAGGGCGTAAAGATTGCCCATGTTGCCGTAGGAAGTGGCTTCGCCTTCCGAATCTTTTAATCTGATGCGGTAAGCGAGTGCTTCCTGATGGTATTTGAGTGCATTATTCAGATTGCCAAGATTTTGGTGAATAATTGCAATGTTGTTTAAACTATACCCAATCCATTTATCTTCACCTAATTTCCTGTATATTTTCAGGGCTTCGATCTGATGTTGAAGCGCATCCTTGAGCCGTCCCTGTTTCTGATCGATAATGCCGAGTTTGTTGTGAAGTGATGCAATTCCAGGCTGATCGTTCAGCTGTTGGCGGATTTTCATGGCTTCGCTCAGGTAATTGGCAGCACTGCGGAAATTAGACTTATCCATATAAATAATAGCCATATCGTTGTAAGCCTGTGCAATGCCTTTCCGGAAATTGATCTCCGTGGAGAGTTTCAGCGCCTGCTCTCCGAATAGCAATGCCGAATCGGACGAAATAAACCGGTAATTCCAGCATAAATCGCTCAACTGCTTTACTTTATTGGTATCGGGTTTTGCACGAAGGATTTTCGCAATGGAGGTAGCTGTTTCGCCAAATGACAAATTCACTGATGTAAGAAAATAAAGAATAAAGGAGAGTGCTAAGATGACCTTCATTTTTGACTTTTCTGAATAAGCCTGACAGGGTTTAAAACCCTGTCAGGCTTATTGGGTTATTAATGGTTATTAATTGATAGGACTAACCAGGTTATAAAATCCGTTTCAGCCCTCTTTCGTTCAATTTTTTGAGCGTTGCCGCGGCATCCTTAAATTTGTTGTTAAAAATCATGGCAGCAATAATATAAGGTTTAAAGCCGGCTTCCTTGTATGTTTCGATGCGATACCGATCGAACACCGATTCCGACACTTCGCCTTCCTTACACGAAACACCCGAAATATCAGCAGGCAGGCAATGCATATACAAAGCTTTTCCGCCTTTGGTGAGTTTCATTTTTTCTTCGGTGCATTCCCAGTCTTTGAAACGGGCATTGTTGGCCAGGCATTCCTGCTCAAGGGCTTTCAAACCATCTTTATCATTGGCATGTAAAAGCGGTGTGCGGCGCTGCATCACCGAAAACGGCGCCCAACTCTTCGGATAAACGATATCAGCATCCTTAAAAGCTTCGTCCATGCTGTTTACAACGCGGAATTTACCTCCTGAAGCAGCGGCGTTTTTTCCTGCCAGTTCCACTACATCAGGAATCAGCGAATAGCCTTCGGGATAAGCCAGGTCTACTTCCATCCCGAAACGGGTCATCAGCCCGATAATTCCTTGTGGCACCGATAACGGCTTTCCATAACTTGGCGAATAGGCCCATGTCATGGCAATTTTTTTGCCTTTCAGATTTTCGAGTCCGCCATACTGATCGGCCAGGTGCATAAGGTCGGCCATAGCCTGTGTTGGATGGTCGATATCGCATTGCAGGTTCACAATTCCGGGACGCTGCGGAAGAACGCCATTCTGAAACCCGTCGTCAAGCGCATTCCCGACTTCCTTCATATACGTATGGCCTTCGCCCAGGAACATATCGTCGCGTATGCCGATAATGTCGGTTAAAAAGCTAATCATATTGGCTGTTTCGCGAACGGTTTCGCCGTGGGCAATCTGTGATGTGCTTTCGTCCAGATCCTGAACTTCGAGGCCTAACAGGTTGCAGGCCGATGCAAACGAAAACCTTGTGCGGGTGGAGTTATCGCGGAAATTGGAAACTGCCAGCCCCGAATCAAAAACTTTGGCCGAAATATTATGATCGCGCATGTATTTCAATGCTTCGGCAACCAGTAGGGTTTGTTTGAGTTCGTCCTCGGTTTTATCCCAGGTAAGCAGGAAATCGTTAGCGTATAGGTTGGTGTTGAGTTTCTTAAGTTCTTCGATTATTTGGTTGAATGATTTCATGGTTGGTGGAGGTTAATAGTTAATGGGAAATAGAAATGATTAGCTCAGTTTTAGGCAGAACCCTTCAAGGGTTTTAAACCCTTGAAGGGTTTGAAGTTCATTTATTAAATCAGAAACGCATACGCTGCATAAAAAGCAGAAGCTACCACCAGATCCGAAACAGGAACTTTTTCATTAGGTGCATGGGCAAGTACTTCGTTACCAGGGCCAAAACCTATAATCGGGATTCCGTAATAGCCGTTAATGGTAACACCGTTGGTGGAAAAAGTCCATTTGTCAACAATCGGATCCTTACCGAAAAGCCCTGTAAACGCATCTACACCGGTGGTTACCACCTTGTCATCAGCCGGAATTTTCCAGGTTGGATAATATTTTTCCATACCGTATTTCAGCCCGGTGTAAGCTACTTCTTCGTAATGCAACACTTCAACAGTAGCATCCATATCTTTGATGATTTCCTGTATTTCGGCTACGGCCGACTCCTTGGTTTCGCCCCAGGTAAGGCGGCGGTCGAGGTGGAATTGCGCATAATCGGCTACCGCGCAAAGCGAAGGACTTCCTGATTTGATTTCGGAAATGGTAACGGAGCCTTTTCCAAGAAATTCGTCGGTGCCAAGGCGTTCGTTCAGTTTTTCGATTTCGAGGGCGGCGCGGGCGGCCATATAAATGGCGTTTTTGCCGCGTTCGGGTGCGCTGCCATGGCACGAAAGTCCTTTAAACCGAACCAGTATTTCCATCCTTCCACGGTGACCACGGTAAATATTGAGGTTGGTAGGTTCGGTACTGATGGCAAAATCGGGCCGTACATTTTCCTCTTCCACCAGGTATTTCCAGCACAGGCCATCGCAGTCTTCTTCCATTACACTGCCTACAACCAAAACGGTGAGATCGCGGTCGAAACCCAGTTCTTTCAATATTCTTCCGCTGGTAACGGCTGCGGCCGGTCCGCCTTTCTGATCAACCGTGCCGCGGCCATGTACAAAACCGTCTTTTATCTCGCCGCTGAAGGGGTCGAATGTCCAGTTGGCCGGATTGCCTACATCCACGGTATCCATATGTCCATCAATAGCCAGGATGCGTTTCCCGTTTCCAATGCGACCGATAACATTGCCAAGTCCGTCAATACGCACTTCGTCGAAACCGGCTTCTTCCATCTGCCGCTTTAGTTCCAGTTGTACATCTTTTTCGTACATGCTGGTCGATTTTATCTTAACCAGTTTCGATAAGTTTTGAGCCGTGTAGTCGCTGTACTTGTGTGAGAGGGCGTTGATTTTTCCGAGTAATTCGTTCATTTTTCAGGATTTATTTTTGTTGTATTTTCAAACAGTTCGTGTAGTTTCTGCTGGAGAATCTTTTTCTCGGGCAACATTGTTTTATACTCTGCAACCATTGCAGGCGAAAGGCTGCGGCTCATAGCATACTCCACTACTTCCGTGTCTTTATCTTTGCATAGCAAAATGCCGAAGCTTGGTTTTTCATTGAGTTTTTTAACATCGCGATCCAGGGCTTCGAGGTAAAAATTCAGTTTCCCAAGGTATTCGGGGATAAATTTATCGGTTTTTAGTTCAAAAGCCACCAAACATTGCAAACCCCTGTGGTAGAACAGCAGATCGATATAAAAATCGCTGTTCCCGACCATCACTTTATATTCTTCCGAAACGAACAGGAAATCTTTACCCAATTCGAGGATCACATTTTTCATCTGTGTGATGAGGCCTTTTTGCAAATCGTTTTCACTGTAATGATCCGGAAGATTGAGGAATTCGAAAATGTAACTGTCTTTAAAAGTATTAATTATATCGGAATATTCTGTTTTGAGACTTTTTGAAATAGTAGAATTTCCAAGCATTGTCCGCTCATACAGTCCTGCAGATATTTGACGGTCGATTTCTCTGACACTATATTTTTCGTGAATGCACTTCCAGATATAGAATTCTCTTTCTTCGTCTGACTTTGTTCTTGAAATCAATATTTTATGAACACTCCAGTTAAGTTTGGTTAAGACTGAATGCTTTATTGATTCCTGCGAAAATTGTCGCCACAGTGTAGCGACTATTTCCTGGGGTGTTTCTTTCCCGGCCTGTCGCCACTGTGTAGCGACAATTACATCTTTCTGATTAACTGTATCATAATGTTGATCAGCTACAGGAGCAAGAAAAGCGGTTTCTTTATAGCATTCGTAAAACTGAACCATCCGGTAGATGCTTTTACGGTCGAAACCTTTCAATGCAGGGTCATTTTTCAGTAAAAATTCCGACAGTTTTTGAACTGTTTTATCGCCCCAGGTACTTTGCACAAGCTGCTTGCTTACAAACGCCCCGGTTTGCCAATAAAGATTCACCAATTCCGCATTAACTGATGAAAATGCATTTTCCCTGGCTTGTTTAATAGCCTGCTGTAATATTGAAAAGCCAAGATTTTCTATCGGTTCGATCATCGAGTAGAATTTAAAAGAAGTAATTGGTGTTATTTTATAAAATTGCCTTTTGCTTTCAGGCCCTTAATACGAATATCCTCAATACTAAGCAGAACTTTTTCCGCAGTTGCCGGCAGTGAAAAAGTAGGCTCAAATTCATGATTTCCAACTGCCGAAACAGCATCTTTTATTGCAAGCCAAACCGAAAATGCCAGCATCAGCGGAGGTTCGCCCACGGCTTTGCTTTGGCGGATAGTACCCTGGTTGGGATAACCTTTTAAGAGTTCAACATTAAAAACATCCGGAATATCGTTAATGGTTGGAATTTTATATGTATCAGGCGAATGGGTTAACAAATGGCCGTTTTTATCCCACTTTATTTCTTCGGTGGTAACCCAGCCAACCCCTTGTATAAATCCACCTTCAATCTGACCAATGTCAATTTCTTTATTTAAAGTATCGCCAACATCATGCAAAATATCGGAACGTAAAAGTTTTGATTCGCCGGTAAGCATATCCACTTCCACTTCCGAAACTGCCATTCCGTAAGCATAGTAATAGAACGGGTTGCCTTTACCCAGATCGCGGTCGTAGAAAATGCCCGGTGTTTTGTAAAACCCTGTAGCACTGAGGCTCACTTGCTTGAGATAGGCTGTTTTTACCAGGTCGGCGAAAGCAATTTTTGTACCTGGTTGCGATTCGGAGAAAACGAAATTTTCGGCAAAAATAATCTGCTCAACGTTGATTGCATCATTTTTAAGAACTGTTTTCAGTTCAGCCAAAGCAATTTCAGCGAGTCGCGATTTCAGTTTTTCTATTGCATTTTTTACAGCCATTCCATTCAGGTCGCTTCCTGAAGAAGCCGCTGTTGCCGAAGTATTTGGAACTTTGGAAGTGCTGGTAACGCTGATTTTGATGTATTCAGCTGAAACGCCGAATTCGGCAGAAGCAATCCCATGAATTTTGGTATTTAATCCTTGCCCCATTTCGGTTCCGCCGTGGTTTACGGCAATAGTTCCATCGTTGTAAATATGAACCAAAGCTCCGGCCTGGTTAAGGAAAGCGGTAGTAAACGAAATGCCGAATTTCACTGGAGTAAGAGAAATTCCACGTTTTAGAAATTCATTTTCGTGGTTGAATTTAGCAATAGATTTTCTGCGATCGAAATATGCCGAGGATGCAAGCAGTTTGTCGTACATCAGGTGCAAACGGTTGTTGCTCACGCTTTCACCATACGGAGTTATATTATGTTCTCCAATTCCGTAAAAGTTAAATTTACGAATTTCTACCGGATCCTTTTTCAGGTATCGTGCCATTCGATCGATAGCATTTTCGATAACAGCCATCCCCTGTGGCCCGCCGAAACCGCGGAAAGCGGTATTTGAAGGCAGATTCGTTTTGTATGCTTTCCCAACTATTTTTACATTCGGAATAAAATACGCGTTTTCGGCATGTAGCATAGCTCTTTCGAGAATGGCGCGACTGAGATCGGTTGCTGCGCCAGCATCGGAATTTAACTCAACCGAATAAGCAAGTATTTTACCTTCGTCAGTAAAAGCAATTTTATACTTTGACAGGAAACGATGTCGTTTGCCGGTAATTTTCTGGTCGTCGTCGCGGGAAAGATGGATGCCAACCGGCCGATGTGTAGCATTAGCAAGTAAAGCAGCCCATGCTGCTACATGATTTGCCTGGGTTTCTTTTCCGCCAAACGCACCGCCCATTCGCCTGACTTCCACTTCCACTTCGTTTTTAGCAATACCCAAAACTTCGGCAACTATAGCTTGTGTTTCGGCCGGATTCTGACTCGATGCATGTATAAGCATTTCCTTCCCTTCACCAGGAATTGCAAGCGTAGATTGTGTTTCCAGATACCAGTGTTCCTGTGCTCCGGTTTCCAGTTCGCCGGAAATTATATAGGGTGCTGATTTATATATTTCTTCCACATTACCACATTCGATAAGTCGCGGTGGAGTAATCAAGCTATCTTTTTTAATGGCATCCTGCAAAGTGAGAATAGGTTCTAACTCTTCAAACTCAATGCGGATAAGCTTTTCAGCTTTAAAAGCAGCTTCTTCGGTTTCTGCGGCAATCAAAACAATGGCCTGCCCGATAAAAGTAACTTCATCTTCGGCAAGGCAGAGTTCGTCATCAACAACCGGCCCCATTTGGTTTTCACCCGGAATATCTTTATGAGTAAGAATGGCAACAACTCCGTTCAGTTTTGAAGCTGCTTTAGTATCAATCAGGCTGATTCGTGCATGGGCTTCGGGACTGTAAACCACCCGCCCATACAATTGCCTGTTAGCTGAAATATCATTAACAAAAACCGATTGGCCGGTTACATGTTTTATAGCGCTGTCGTGTTTAAGGTCTGTGGTTTTCATAGCGACGGCGTTGAAGTTTCTGCGTAAAATTTCAGTAAAAGGTTACGGGCGGCAAGGTTGCGGTATTCGGCTCCGGCACGCGCATCGCTCCAGGGCAAAAATTCCTGTACGAGTATTTTCATGGCATGTTCAACATTGGACCTTGTCCAGATCCTTCCGAGAAGAATTTTTTCGGTTTCTGATGCCCGTTTAGCTGTTTCGGCCATTCCGCCAAAGGCAAGTATAATTTCTTTCACCTGTCCGTTGTCCAACTGAAGTGAAAATCCACCGCTGACGGTCGAAATATCCAGATCCTTGCGTTTTGAAACTTTATACGATCGGATAAAAGTATTTGATCCGGGTTTTGAAATATGAACGGCGGTAATTAATTCATCGGCGTGGATATCGGTTAACCGGTAGCCTTTTATAAATTCTTCAATTGGTATTGTACGCAATAATGATTCGGACTGCAATTCGATATGCGCTTTATACGCTATAAACAACGGGAGCGTATCACCTATTGGTGACGCTGATCCTATGTTTCCTCCAAGGGTTGCCAGATTTCTGATTTGCAACGAACCAAAAACCTGCAGCA
>Ga0209066_10004853_pt1 | contig 14422 bp, 16 predicted proteins | sample All_14_2_FD_187198 | JGI IMG/M metagenome (GOLD analysis project Ga0209066, IMG submission 187198) | Freshwater microbial communities in response to fracking from Pennsylvania, USA - Allegheny Zone_MetaG_DW_15 (SPAdes) (version 2) ...
GTCCGTGAGCGACGCGATCGCCTTCGAGACGTCCGCCGCGGGCGCACCGCCGCGGACGCGCTGCTCGAGCAGCGCGACCTGACCCTGGAGCTCGACGAACTTGCGCTCGAAGTAGGCGAGCGCCTCCTCGGGCGTCGCATCCGGATAGGAGCCGACGGCGCGTTCGCCATCCGCCTCACGGACATACACGGTGCCGTCGTCGTCGACCCGGCCCCAGGCCTGTTCGTTCGCCACTGCCGTCCCTCGCTGTCGGGTGCGTCTGGTGCAGACGCGACCGTCCGGATGCCTCGTCCGGACCCGGATCAGCCTATTGCACGGCTCGGACCCGGCCTACGGCCCGAGGTCGCCTACTGCAGCGTGAAGCCCGTGATCTCGATCGGCTGCACCGGGAAGCCGCTGCCGTCGACGCCTGCCGTCGCGGGGTCAACCCCGTCGGCGACGAGCGCGGCGAGGGCGTCGAGACCCGAGGTCACGGTGCCGACGATCGTGTAGCCGCCCGCCGTGTCGGACCCGAGCGTCGTCTCGGCGAGCACGACGAAGAACTGGTGACCCTGGCTGTAGCCGTTGTCGCTCTGCCGGGCCATCGCGATCGAACCCGCGGGGTAGACGTTGTCGGCCGGCGCGTTCTCGACCGGGCCGTAGGAGAAGGCGGGGTCGGAGCCGCCGACGCCGTCGACCGAGCCGCACTGCAGGAACGAGAGGTCGGCGGCGAGTCGGTGGCATACCGTGCCCGGGTAGTAGCCCGCCTCGAGGTCCTGCACGAAGCCCGCGACGGCCTGCGGCGCGAGTGTGCCGTCGAGCGCGATGCCGACGACGGTGTCGTTGAAGGTGAACTCGCCCGTCCAGAGCCGGTCCTCGGCGAGGTCGGCGTCGGGTGCCCCGACGTTCTGGCCGGCGACCGGCGTCTCGCTCGGCGTCGGGGTCGGGGCGCCCGGACCGGAGTCGAAGTAGACGAACTGAGCGAGACCGGCCAGCCCGGCGACGACGACGACGCCGATCACTGCGACGACGTTGTCCCGTACGCGCCGCGTCTTCTGCGACGCGTTCAACTGCTGCCGGGCCTCGTAGCGCTTGAGGCGGGCGAGGGCCTCGCGCGACTCGCGCTGCTGCTGCTTGTTGCCTGATGCCACGCTCGATCCGAACCCTTCCGTGTGCCGTGGAGAACTCTAGCGCGGGCCCCCTGGGCCGTCGGACGGCGCGGATACGATGGCCCGATGAGCGCTCAACCCGGACTCCGCGCCGGATCCGCGCCGCTCGCGGTCCGGATGCGACCGCGCTCCCTCGACGAGGTCGCCGGTCAGGGGCACCTGCTCACCCCCGGGTCGCCCCTCGTGACGCTCGCCAACGACACCACGGGGGAGTCGGGCGCCGTCTCGATCATTCTCTGGGGCCCGCCCGGCACGGGCAAGACGACGCTCGCCCAGGCGATCGCGCACTCCTCCGGACGGCGCTTCACCGAACTCTCCGCCGTCACGGCGGGCGTCAAGGACGTGCGTGAGGTCATGGAGAAGGCGCGCGCCGATCGCGACCTCTACGGCGTCTCGACGGTGCTCTTCCTCGACGAGATCCACCGCTTCTCGAAAGCCCAGCAGGATGCCCTGCTGCCCGGCGTCGAGAACGGCTGGGTCATCCTCGTCGCGGCGACGACCGAGAATCCGTCGTTCTCAGTCGTCGCGCCGCTGCTGTCCCGCTCGCTCCTGCTCACGCTCGAGCAGCTCGGCGACGACGACCTCGCCCTGCTCGTCGATCGGGCCGTGGCGGACGCGCGCGGGCTCGCGGGCACCGTGCGACTCGACGACGACGCGCGCGCCGCGATCGTGCGGCTCGCGTCGGGGGATGCCCGCCGTGCTCTCACGGCGCTCGAGGCGGCGGCGACGGCGGCTCTCGCCGAGCACGACGGCGAGGGCGTACCGGTCGTGACTGCGGCCCTGGTCGCGGCGACCGTGGATCGGGCACTGTTGCGCTACGACCGGCAGGGCGACGAGCACTACGACGTCACCTCGGCGTTCATCAAGAGCGTGCGGGGGTCGGATGTCGACGCCGCGCTGCACTACCTCGCGCGCATGATCGAAGCGGGGGAGGACCCGCGGTTCATCGCCCGGCGCGTCATGATCCTCGCGGCCGAAGACATCGGAATGGCCGACCCGCAGGCCCTGCCGATCGCCGTCGCGGCCGCGCAGGGGGTCGCCCTCATCGGCATGCCCGAGGGCCGCATCCTGCTCGCGGAGGCCGTGACCTACCTCGCGACCGCACCGAAGTCGAACGCGTCGTATCGGGCTCTCGACGCCGCGATCGCCGACGTGCGCGCCGGCCGCATCGGTCGCATCCCGAAGCCGCTGCGCGACGCGCACTACCCCGGCGCCAAGCGCCTCGGCCACGGCAAGGGCTACCAGTACGCCCACGACGCCGAGTTCGGCGTGGCACCGCAGCAGTACCTGCCCGACGAACTCGTCGGCACGACCTACTACGAGCCGACCGGCTTCGGTTACGAACGGGATGTCGCGGCCCGGCTCGAGAAGATCCGCGCGATCCTGCGGGGGCAATAGCCGATGTCTCCGGGTACATGCCTGGAGCCCTCCTCGACTGCGCTCCCGGCCGATAGATTGTCACGCACTATGCGCCTTCAGCGATCTCGACTCACAGGACGTTGGGCGACGGCTGTCTTCGCCTCCTTCGCCGTGGTCCTTCTCTCAGCGTGTTCCTCGGTGAGCATCGGATCGGAAGTGGCGGCGTGCCCCGACCCGGCGTCGATTCCGCTCCCCGATGGAGCGACCTCGAGCCGCGGGATCGCGGAGGTCATCGAACCTCTCGGTTTCGCCGATCTCGCAAGCGGTGCATGCGCGTACGAGGTCGTCAGCGACGACTACAACACCGGAACGATCTTGCTCATCGATCCCTCTGCGGCCAAGGCCGAGGCCTTTATCGATCGCGCTGAGGAGCTGGCGATCGCCAACGGCTTCACGGTCGACGATTCCGGCCGAGATGGCGTCCAGCCTTCGGAGATCGAGTTGAAACGAATCCAGGGACAAAACGTCGACGAGGGATCGACCTTCGACGTTAGCTACTTTGTCGACATTCCCGCCGAGCTCGTCGATCAGTTCGCTCCGTTCGGTCTGTCAGAAGGCGACTCGCTCGTGTTCGCCGGGTTGTATTTCGCCGTCAACTGAGCAATGGCTACGCCTCTGCTAAAGTAGGCGGGTTCGTCTGGATGACGGACACATCCTCTTCCATCTCAACCTTCCGGCGTGCTCCGACGTGTGCACCGGATCCCGGGGAAGCGGCATGTACGTCCGTGAGTCGCGACAGCCGCGTCCACGTGTTCGAAGGAAGTCATCTTGGTCACCAAGTCCCAGGACCGCCGCAAGGTCCGCCTCTCGCGAGCGCTCGGCATCCCGCTGACGCCCAAGGCCGCCCGCTACCTCGAAAAGCGTCCCTACGCTCCGGGCGAGCACGGCCGCACCAAGCGCAAGACCGACAGCGACTACGCCGTCCGGCTGCGCGAGAAGCAGCGCCTCCGCGAGCAGTACGGCATCCGCGAGAAGCAGCTGCGCATAGTCTTCAACGAGGCCCGTCGCACCCAGGGCCTGACGGGTGAGAACCTCGTCGAGCTGCTCGAAATGCGTCTCGACGCTCTCGTGCTGCGTGCCGCGTTCGCCCGCACCACGGCGCAGGCGCGCCAGATGGTCGTGCACCGCCACATCATGGTCGACGGCCAGCTCGTCGACCGCCCGTCGTTCCGGGTCAAGCCGGGTCAGACGATCCACGTCAAGGAGCGCTCGGAGTCGACCGAGCCGTTCCAGGTCGCGGCCGCCGGCGGACACGTCGACGTGCTGCCGAAGACCCCGGGTTACCTCGAGGTCCAGCTCGACAAGCTCCAGGCGACGCTCGTGCGGCGCCCGAAGCGCGCCGAGGTGCCCGTGACGGCCGAAGTCCAGCTCGTCGTCGAGTACTACGCCGCGCGGTAATCGAGACACCCAGGTGACGGGGAAGCCACTCGGCGTAAGCTGGGGGCTTCCCCGTCGTCGTCTCACCAGGAGGAATCCCATGAAGGGTCTGCTGCTTCTCGCCGTCGGTGCTGCCGCCGGTTTCGCGATCGCCCACCAGGTCTCCAAGACGCCCGAGGGGCAGAAGTTCTTCGCCGACGTCGACAAGAAGGCCAAGGAGTTCGGCGACGCCGTCGTGCAGGGCTACAAGAGCCGGGAGGCCGAGCTCAAGCAGACGGTCGACGGTGTCGTGTCCGACATCGGCGCCCGCGCGCGCTCCGCCGCCAACTAGCCGCCGACCGAGGTCCGGCGGACGCCCCGCCGGGCGGTCCGCCGCGCTCCCACACCGACCCGATCAGGAAGCATCGTGCAGACCGCCGAGATCCAACGCCGCTGGCTCACCTTCTTCGGTGAGCGCGGACACACCGTCGTCCCCTCCGCCTCGCTCGTGAGCGACGACCCCAGTCTGCTGTTCACCGTCGCCGGCATGGTGCCGTTCATCCCGTACCTGACGGGCGTCGTGCCCGCGCCGTACCCCCGCGCGACGAGCGTGCAGAAGTGCATCCGCACGAACGACATCGAGGAGGTCGGCAAGACCCCTCGGCACGGCACGTTCTTCCAGATGAACGGCAACTTCTCGTTCGGCGACTACTTCAAAGAGGGCGCCATCGGCTACGCGTGGGAGTTGCTGACGACCCCCGAGGCGCAGGGCGGACTCGGCTTCGACGAGAAGGACCTCTGGGTCACCGTCTACGAAGAGGACTCCGAGGCGCGCGAGCTCTGGAAGAAGGTCGCCGGGCTTTCCGACGATCGCATCCAGAATCTCGGCAAGGACTCCAACTACTGGTCGACCGGCCAGCCCGGCCCGGCGGGCCCGTGCTCCGAGATCTTCTTCGACCGCGGACCGGCGTACGGCGTCGACGGCGGACCGGCGACCGACGACGACCGCTACGTCGAGATCTGGAACCTCGTCTTCATGCAGTACGCGATCCAGAACGTGCGCAGCAAGGTCGACTTCGACATCGTCGGCGAGCTGCCGAAGAAGAACATCGACACCGGCATGGGCATGGAGCGGGTCGCGTTCCTCAAGCAGGGCGTCGACAACATGTACGAGATCGACCAGGTGCGCCCGGTGCTCGACCGCGCCGTCGAGCTGTCGGGCAGGAAGTACGGTGCCGACCACGGCGACGACGTGCGGTTCCGCGTCATCGCCGACCACGTGCGCTCGAGTCTCATGCTCATGACCGACGGCGTCGCGCCGGGCAACGAGGGCCGCGGCTACATCCTGCGTCGGCTCATGCGCCGCGCCATCCGCTCGATGCGTCTGCTCGGCGTGGATGCCCCGTCGTTCGCCGAGCTGTTTGACGCGTCGCGGGTCGCGATGCGGGACGCCTACCCGGAGGTCGAAGAGAACTGGGAGCGCACGTCGCGCCTCGCGCTCGGCGAGGAGGAGACCTTCCTCTCGACGCTCGCGAGCGGCACGACGATCCTCGACGTCGCCGTCGCCGACGCGAAGAAGTCGGGCTCGACGACGCTTGCGGGCGACACGACGTTCCTCTTGCACGACACCTTCGGCTTTCCGGTCGACCTCACGCTCGAGATCGCCGAGGAGGCGGGTCTCACGGTCGACCGCGCCGCGTTCGACCGGCTCATGCTCGAACAGCGCACGCGGGCGAAGACCGACGCGAAGGCGAAGAAGGGCGCGATCGCCGACCTCGCCGTCTACTCCGATCTGCGGGCACGTGGCGAGACGGTGTTCACGGGCTACGACGCGCTGCAGACCGAGACGAAGGTGCTCGGAATCCTCGTCGCCGGCGTGCCGGTTCCGACGGCGACCGTCGGGCAGACGGCGGAGGTCATCCTCGCCGAGTCGTCGCTCTACGCGGAGTCCGGCGGCCAGGCGGCCGACCAGGGGGCGATCGTCGGCGCCGGCTTCGACCTCGAGGTGCTCGACGTGCAGCGTCCCGTGAAGGGGCTCATCAGCCACACCGTGCGCGTGCGCTCGGGCGAGGTGGCGGTGGATGACGCCGCGACGAGCGTCGTCGACCCCGTGTACCGCCACGCGGCCGCCCAGGCGCACTCCGCGACGCACCTCGTTCACGCGGCCCTGCGGCAGACCCTCGGGCAGGAGGCGCACCAGTCGGGCTCGTTCAACAAGGCCGGCTATCTGCGCCTCGACTTCTCGTGGAACCAGGCGCTCAGCCCCGCGACGCGCAGCGAGATCGAGGAGATCTCCAACAACGCCGTGCGCGACAACCTCGAGGTGACTACTCGCATCCTCTCGCTCGACGAAGCGAAGGCGGCGGGGGCGATGGCGCTGTTCGGCGAGAAGTACGGCGACACCGTGCGGATGGTCGACATCGGCGACGGCAGCTGGTCACGCGAATTGTGCGCCGGCATCCACGTGCGCACGTCGGCAGAGGTCGGCCTCGTCAACCTCGTGAGCGAGTCGAGCGTGGGCTCGACCAACCGCCGGGTGGAGGCGCTCGTCGGGATCGACGCGTTCCGCGACCTCGCGGCGGAGCGGGCGATCGTGGGGCAGCTCACGAGCACCCTCAAGACGCCGCGCGAGCAGCTGCCGGAGCGCATCACGTCGCTCGTCGAGCAGCTCAAGGCCGCGGAGAAGAAGATCGCCGCCTTCGAAGCGCAGAAGCTCTCGGGGCGCGTGCCGGCGCTCGTCGAGAACGCGACGCGGGTCGGGGCGCACCGCACGGTGATCGAAGACCTCGGGACGCTGGGCTCCGCCGACGAACTGCGCACGCTCGCGACGAGCGTGCGCGAACGGCTCGGCAGCGAGGCGGCGGTCGTCGCGCTCGCGGCGCGCATCGGCGACAAGCCCGCCGTGCTCGTCGCGACCAACCAGGCGGCACGGGATGCCGGGGCGAAGGCGGGCGTGCTCGCCAAGCAGGCGGCGGCGACCCTCGGTGGTGGCGGCGGTGGCAAAGACGACCTCGCGCAGGGCGGCGGCAGTGACGTCACCGCGATCGCGGCGGCACTCACCGGCATCGCCGACGCGCTGCGGGCCTAGTGAGCGTGCGACCCGGAGTCCGGCTCGGCGTCGACGTGGGGAAGGCCCGGGTCGGGATCGCGGTATGTGATCGCGACGGGCTGATCGCGACACCGGTCGCGACGCTCGCCCGTCCCGACGCCGACGAGCGCTCCTTCCGGATGCTCGTGGCCGAGTATCGACCGATCGAGCTGGTCGTCGGTCTGCCGCTCTCGCTCGGGGGCGGTGACACCGCCTCCACGACCGACGCGCGCGACCTCGCCGACTCGATCGCGGCGTGGGTCGACGTGCCGGTGCGACTCGTGGACGAACGGCTCTCGACCGTGTCGGCGCAGCGCGCGCTCCAGGCCGCGGGGCGACGCAGCAAGGGGTCGCGTCCCGTGATCGACCAAGTCGCCGCTGTTATCATCCTGCAGAACGCCCTCGACCATGAGCGCTCGGCGGGCCGCCCGCCCGGCAGCCTGGTCGACCCCGACGGAGGTGCCTGACGTGGCGAACGAACCCAGCTGGGACGACATCTTCCGTTCCGCGGGCGACGAACCGGTCCGCGCGACCCCCCCGGCTCCTGCCGCGGAACCGACGGCCTACCCCGGGGTGCGTGCCTCCGACCCGTTCGCCGTCGCCGCCGCCGAGGCACGCGACCGCCAGGGCTCGGCGTCGAGCGCGCCTGTCGCCACCGAGACTCTGACGCGACGTCAGCTACGGGAGCAGGAGGAGCAGGCGGCCCGGGGTGGTCGCGGTTCGACGCGCCCCCCGACGGAGCAGCTGCCGAAGCCGCGCCGGAAGCGCCGCGGTCTCGTCGTGTTCCTCGTCATCCTCGCGGTCCTGCTCGGGCTCGGCGGCGGGGCAGCGGCCTACGTCTGGCTCAACTACGAGGACCAGGTGCGGGAAGTGCTCGGCTGGGAGTTGCCCAACGACTACGTCGGCGAGGGCAACGGCGTCGAGGCGATCGTCACGATCGCGCAGAACGACTTCGGCGACGACGTCGCCCGCAAGCTGCACGACGAGGGCGTCACGATGTCGTTCGACGTCGTCTACGAGTACCTCATCGAGCAGGAGGCCGAAGGCAACCCGATCACCTTCGTGCCCGGCAGCTTCCGGCTGCAGCAGGAGATGAGCGCGGCATCCGCCGTCGCCGCCCTGCAGGATCCGGCGAACCAGATCGTCAACCAGGTGCTCATCACCGAGGGCATGGCCTATCCGGCGGCTCTCGACCAGATCGCCGCCGCCACGGGTCTGCCGCGCGAGGAACTGCAGGCCGCGGCTGACGACTACACCTCGTTCGGCATCCCCGCGGACGCCCCCAACATCGAGGGCTGGATGTTCCCGGCGACGTATCAGTTCGACCCGGGCGTGACGGCGCACGAGGCGATCCAGCAGACGGTCGACGAGATGTTCAAGCGGCTCGATGCGCTCGGCGTCGCGCCCGAGCAGCGCCTCGACATCCTCAAGATGGCGGCCCTCGTCCAACGGGAGTCGGGTCCGAGCGTCGAGGACATGGGCAAGATCGCGCGCGTGTTCTCCAACCGGCTCGCGCAGGACATGCGGTTCGAGTCGGATGCGACGGTCGCGTACGGCACCGGCAACACCCACACCGTGTGGACCACGTCGGAGGAACGCGCCGACCCCGACAATCTGTACAACACCTACGTGCACAAGGGTCTGCCGTACGGTCCCATCGGGCTGCCGGGTGAGGACGCCATCCGCGCGGCGCTGTCGCCCACCGAGGGGCCGTGGCTGTTCTTCGTGCCGATCAACCTGCAGACCGGGGAGACGGTCTTCTCGGAGACGGCATCCCAGCACCTGGCGGCGGCCGAACAGCTCTACGCCTGGTGCCGGGCGACCCCCGAGAACGCGTCGTACTGCGAGTGACCGGCCCCGACACCGGGGCACGACGGCTCGCGGTGCTCGGGTCGCCGATCGAGCACTCGCGCTCCCCGGATCTGCACGCTGCCGCCTACCGCGTGCTCGGCCTCGACTGGGAGTACGGGCGGCGGGACGTCCCGGCGGGCACGCTTGCCGACGTGCTGGCCGGGCTCGACGACTCCTGGCGGGGCTTGTCGCTCACGATGCCGCTCAAGCACGAGGTGCTTCCGCTGCTCACGACCCGCAGCGACGTGGTGGAGACCTCCGAAGCTGCGAACACCGTTCTGCTCGACGAGCGGGGGGCGCACGGGTTCAACACCGACGTCGCGGGGATCGTCGGCGCGCTCGGTGATCACGGGGTCGCGGAGGCCGACACGGTGCACGTCATCGGCACCGGCAATACGGCCGCGTCCGCGTTCCTCGCGGCGGCGCAGCTGGGAGCCTCACGCATCCTGCTCTCCGGCCGCAGCCTCGAGGGTCTCGCGGCGCTCGAGCAACTCGGCGATCGCCTCGGGGTGCACACCGAATGGCGGCTCTACGGGTCGCAGGTGCCCGTGCGCGCCGACCTCGTCATCAACACGCTTCCGGGCGACGTCGACCCCGACGACGTTCCCGAGGCCGACCTCGGCGGCGCGTTGCTCGAAGTGCCGTACGACCCGTGGCCGACGCCGCGCGCCGCCCGGTGGGCCGACCGGGACGCGCTCGTCGTGAGCGGGCTCGAGATGCTGCTGCACCAGGCGTTCGAGCAGGTGCGCATCTTCGTGACGGGCGTCGAAGGCGGCGAGCTTCCCGACGAGGACGCCGTCATCGCGGCGATGCGCGAAGCGGTCGGTCTGAAGCTGGAAGGATCGTAGACATGTTGCGCTGGTTGACCGCGGGGGAGTCGCACGGCCCCGAGCTGGTGGCGATTCTCGAGGGGATGCCCGCGGGCGTCCCGATCTCGAAGGCCGCCATCCAGGCCGACCTGCAGCGTCGCAAGCTCGGTTACGGCCGCGGCGCGCGCATGAAGTTCGAGGAGGACGTGCTCGACATCTCGGGCGGCATCCGTTTCGGGCTCACGATGGGGTCGCCGATCGCCCTGCGTGTCGGCAACACCGAGTGGCCGCGCTGGGTCGACGTCATGAGCGCCGAGCCGGTCGACCTCGAAAGCCTCCCGAAGGGGCGCGGGGCTCCGCTCACCCGACCGCGGCCGGGGCATGCCGATCTCGTCGGCATGCAGAAGTACGACTTCGCCGAATCCCGCAACGTGCTCGAACGGGCGAGCGCGCGCGAGACCGCCGCGCGCGTCGCCCTCGGGGCCGTCGCGCGCGCCTTCCTCGGAGAGCTCGGCATTCGCCTCGTCGCCCATACGCTCGCGATCGGCACCGTGCGCGTGCCGGCGGGCGCGGCTCTGCCGACCGCCGACGACGTCGACGTGCTCGACGCCGACCCGTTGCGCTGCTTCGACGCCGCGACCTCGGCCGCGATGGTCGCCGAAGTGGATCGCGCCCACGACACGGGCGACACCCTCGGCGGCGTCGTCGAGGTGCTCGTCGCGGGGCTGCCGCCGGGCCTCGGCAGCTACGTGCACTGGGATCGCCGCCTCGACGCCCGGCTCGCGGGCGCGCTCATGAGCATTCAGGCGATCAAGGGCGTCGAGGTCGGCGACGGCTTCGAGACGACGACGCGCCCCGGATCGGCGGCCCACGACGAACTCGTCGTCGGCGCCGACGGCATCACCCGGCTCTCGGACCGCGCGGGCGGCATCGAGGGCGGCATGTCGACGGGCACCCTGCTGCGCGTGCGCGCGGGGATGAAGCCCATCGCGACCGTGCCGCACGCGCTGCGCACCGTCGACGTCGCGACGGGCGATGCCGCTCCCGCCCACCACCAGCGCTCGGATGTCTGCGCCGTTCCGGCGGCGGGCGTCGTCGCGGAGGCGATGGTCGCGCTCGTGCTCGCCGAGGCGATGCTCGAGAAGTTCGGCGGCGACTCGATCGACGAGACGCGCCGCAACCTCGCCGGCTACCTCGCGGCGATCCCCGACGCGCTGCGCACCGCGCCCGCGTCGGCTCCCGAGTCATGACGCCGCTCGCGGTGTTCGTCGGTCCGATGGCGTCGGGCAAGACCAAGGTCGGTCGGCGGGTCGCACGCGATCTCGGCGTCGGCTTCGTCGACACCGATCGAACGATCGTCGCCGACCACGGCCCGATCGCCGAGATCTTCGCACGCGACGGGGAGCCTCGATTCCGCGAGCTCGAGCGCGCGGCCGTCGTGTCGGCACTGCAGACGGACGGCGTCGTCTCCCTGGGCGGCGGAGCCGTTCTCGATCCCGCGACCCGTGCCGACCTCGCGACGCAGCGCGTCGTGCTGCTGACGGTCACGCCGCAGGTCGTGGCGCGCCGTCTCGCGCTCCAGGCGGGCAAGCGCCCGCTCGTCGCCGACGGCGTCGCGCAATGGGAGCGCATCTTCGCCGAGCGGCGCCCGCTCTACGACGAGGTCGCGACGGCGACGTTCGACACATCGGTCGGCGACTTCGACTCGATCGCCCGGGAGGTGGCGGCATGGCTGACGACGTGACGACGATCCCCGTCGCGGGAACCCCCGGGTACGACGTGCTCGTCGGACGCGGGGTTCTCGAGCGACTCGCCGACGTGCTGTCGCCGAAGACGGCGAAGCTTCTCGTCGTGCACGCCCCGCCGCTCGCGGAGCGCGCCGAGGCGTTGCGCGACGCGCTCTCCGGCCGGTTCGAGGTCTACCTCGCCGAGGTGCCGGATGCCGAAGCCGCCAAGCGCGTCGAAGTCGCCGCGTTCTGCTGGGGCGTCATGGGGCAGACCGATTTCACCCGTACCGACGCGGTCGTCGGACTCGGCGGGGGAGCGACGACCGACCTCGCCGGGTTCGTCGCCGCGACCTGGCTGCGCGGCGTCGACGTCGTGCAGATCCCGACGTCGGTGCTCGGCATGGTGGATGCCTCGGTCGGCGGCAAGACGGGGATCAACACGGCCGAGGGTAAGAACCTCGTCGGCGCCTTCCACGCGCCTCGCGCGGTGCTGTGCGACCTCGAACTGCTCGACGCGCTGCCGAAGAACGAGATCCTCGCGGGGTTCGCCGAGGTCGTGAAGTGCGGCTTCATCGCCGACCCCGAGATCCTCGAGATCGTCGAAGCGGATGTCGACGCGGTGACCGACCCGACGACGCCGCAGTTCCGCCGGGTCGTCGAGCTCGCGATCGCCGTCAAGGCACGCGTCGTCGGCGAGGACTTCACCGAGCAGGGCCTGCGCGAGATCCTCAACTACGGGCACACGCTCGGCCACGCGATCGAGCACGCCGAGCGCTACCAGTGGCGGCACGGAGCGGCGATCGCGATCGGGATGATGTTCGCCGCGGAGCTGTCGCGCCTGACGCGCAATCTCTCCGACGACGCCGTCGACCGGCACCGCCGCATCCTCTCGTCGCTCTCGCTTCCCACGACGTACCCGGTCGCCCGGTGGCGCACGCTGCTCGCGACGATGCAGCGCGACAAGAAGGCGCGGGCCGGGATGCTGCGCTTCATCGTGCTCGACGCGATCGGCCGCCCGACGACGGTCGAGGGTCCCGACGAATCGCTGCTGTTCCTCGCGTACCAGAACGTCGCCGAGGCAGACTGAAGCCATGAGCACCGCGCTACCCGCCCCCGCCGCCTCCGGCGACGACAAGGCCCTCGCCGTGCTCGCGCACCTCTCGCCGCTCATCGCGCTCGTGCTGAGCGCGGGCTGGCTGAGCTTCCTCGGCCCGCTGCTCGTCTGGCTCGTCTGGCGCGACCGCGGCGAGCTCGTCCGCACGGCGTCGGCGACCTCGTTCAACTTCAACATCACGATCTGGATCGCGATCGTGCTCGGCTGGATCTGCGCGTTCACGCTCATCCTGCTTCCGGTCGCCTTCGTGCTCTGGTTCGTGCCCGGACTGCTGCAACTGATCTTCTCGATCCTCGGCGCGATCCGCGCGAGCCGCGGCGAGGCCTTCCGCTATCCGCTCCAGGTGCCGATCCTGCGGTGAACGGCGCACCGGGTCGGGTCGCTACGCTCGGGAGCATGTCGCGCATCCTCGTGCTCAACGGTCCGAACCTCGGTCGCCTCGGCAGTCGCGAGCCCGACGTCTACGGCGCCCAGGATCTCTCGGCGCTGCGCGTGCTGCTCGCTGCGAAGGCCGAGCCGGGAACCGACATCGACCTCCGGCAGACCGACGACGAGGCCGAGATGGTGCGCTGGATGCACGAAGCGGTCGACACCGCAACGCCCGTCATCGTGAATCCGGCGGCCTTCACCCACTACTCCTACGCGCTCTCCGACGCCGCCCGGATGGTGACGAAGGCGGGCCTGCCGCTCGTCGAGGTGCACATCTCGAATCCCCACGCACGCGAGCAGTTCCGTCACACGAGCGTCATCTCCGCCGTCGCGACCGGCGTCATCGCCGGGTTCGGTTTCGACTCCTACGTGCTCGCGCTCCGCGCCATCCAGGGGGCGTGAGCCGGCATCCCGCGCCCGGGGGCTAAGCTCGACGCTCGTGGCTACGACGAACGACATCAAGAACGGCAGCGTTCTCAACCTCGACGGACAGCTCTGGAACGTCATCGAGTTCCAGCACGTCAAGCCGGGCAAGGGCGGCGCCTTCGTGCGCACGAAGATGAAGAACGTCATGTCGGGCAAGGTCGTCGACAAGACCTTCAACGCCGGCACCAAGATCGACTTCGCGACCGTCGACCGCCGGGACTTCCAGTACCTGTACAAGGACGGCGAGAACTTCGTGTTCATGGACACGACCGACTACGACCAGGTGACCGTGCCCGGCCCCATCGTCGGAGACGCGGCGAACTTCATGCTCGAGAACCAGAACGTCACGATCGCGACGAACGAGGGGGAGCCGCTCTACGTCGAGCTGCCGACCTCGGTCGTGCTCGAGGTGACCTACACCGAGCCGGGGCTTCAGGGCGACCGCTCGAGCGCGGGAACCAAGCCCGCGACGCTCGAGACCGGCTACGAGATCCAGGTGCCGCTCTTCCTCGAGCAGGGCACGCGCGTCAAGGTCGACACCCGCGACGGGTCGTACCTCGGCCGCGTGACCGACTGAGTCCCCGCCCCTCGTGAGCTCCCGCAGCAAGGCGCGCAAGCGCGCCCTCGACATCCTGTACGGGGCCGACGTGCGCGGCATCGAGATCTCGACGCTCCTCGGCGAAGAGGCCGAGCGTGCCGAGACGATGCCCGAGCGCGGCTCGTCGTGGCCGTACGCGCGGGAGATCGTCGAGGGCGTCGACCGGCACCTCGCCGACCTCGACGAGGAGATCGAGTCGCACTCGCAAGGCTGGAGCCTCGCCCGGATGCCCGCCCTCGACCGGGCGATCGCCCGGATGGCGGCATGGGAGATCCTGCACAACGACGAGGTGCCCGACGGCGTCGCGATCGCCGAGGCGGTCGACTTCGCGACGTCGCTCAGCACGGAGGACTCCTCGGGCTACCTCAACGGCCTGCTCGGCGCGATCTCGCGGTCGCGAGGCTGACGCCGTGGCGTCGCCGAGTCGCGCTGACCGGGTGACGCGACCGCGAGATCG
>Ga0209066_10004855_pt1 | contig 14418 bp, 13 predicted proteins | sample All_14_2_FD_187198 | JGI IMG/M metagenome (GOLD analysis project Ga0209066, IMG submission 187198) | Freshwater microbial communities in response to fracking from Pennsylvania, USA - Allegheny Zone_MetaG_DW_15 (SPAdes) (version 2) ...
GGGGGGGGGCAACCCCAGACACGGTGCATGGCCAAGACCCCCTCCGTCACGACGCGAAGTCGCGCCGCGCCACCTCCCCCATGGGGGGAGGATTAATCCGCCCCCTCGATCGCTTCCCCTTCGTGCCGGACGATGCGGCCCGGCTGGACCAGGACTGTTTCGAGGCCTTCAACATCCAGGTTCAGGGGCTGATGAGGCGCCTGACCGCGACAGGAACCGCGCGACTGGTCATCGGGGTGTCGGGCGGGCTGGATTCGACCCAGGCCCTGCTGGTCGCGTGCCGGGCGTTCGACCGGCTGGAGCGGCCGCGCAGCGATATCCTGGCCTATACGATGCCGGGCTTTGCGACCTCGGATGCGACCAAGGCCAATGCCTGGGCCCTGATGACCGCCCTGGGCGTGACCGGGGCCGAGCTGGATATCCGGCCCGCCGCCGAACAGATGCTGAAGGATATCGGCCATCCCTATGCCGACGGACGGCCCGTACACGACATCACCTTCGAGAATGTGCAGGCGGGACTGAGGACCGACTATCTGTTCCGGCTGGCCAATCAGAACCGGGCCTTGGTCCTGGGCACGGGGGACCTGTCCGAATTGGCCCTGGGCTGGGCCACCTATGGCGTCGGCGATCACATGAGCCACTACAACGTCAACGGCGGGGTGGCCAAAACGCTGATCCGGCACCTGATCCGATGGGTGGCCGATGGAAACCTGGTCGGGGCGGCGGCGACCCCGACTCTGAATGCGATCCTGGCCACGGAGATTTCACCCGAGCTGGTACCACCGGGTGCGGACGGTCGGATTCAGTCCACGGAGGACACGGTCGGCCCCTATGCCCTGAACGACTTCTTCCTGTTCTATGTGACGCGGTTCGGGATGCGGCCCTCAAAGATCGCCTATCTGGCCCATCAGGCCTGGGGCGATGCCGCGACCGGCCACTGGCCCGCCCATACGCCTGACGACGAAAAGGTCGAATATGACCTGGCGACCATCAAGGGATGGCTGCGGAAATTCCTCGTGCGCTTCTTTGCCACCAGCCAGTTCAAGCGGTCGGCCCTGCCTAACGGGCCCAAGGTGGTGACGGGGGGCTCCCTGTCGCCGCGCGGCGACTGGCGGGCACCATCGGACGGCCATGCGCGGGTATGGCTGGACGAGCTGGATGCTCATGTCCCGTGAATGCGGGGCGTCGAGTGAAGAGTGCTGGTGAGCGAGCCTGCGGCCAGTGTGCCAGTCTCCGATCCAGCCAAGCGCGCCATGCTCACCGGCGAGAGCCGCTCACCAGCACTCTTCACCCCACAGCGTATGAAAGCCGACCCGAGATGACCGACGAGCCGACCAAGGATTCCAACGGCAATCTTCTGGCCGATGGAGACAGCGTGACCCTGATCAAGGACCTGAAGGTCAAGGGGTCGGGCGGGGTGACGCTGAAGCGTGGCACCCTGGTCAGGAACATCCGCCTGACCGTCGACCCCGACGAGATCGAGGCCAATGTCGACAAGGTGCGCGGCCTGGTCCTGAGGACCGAGTTCGTCAAGAAGGCCTGATATTGCAAGCGTCAGTCCGGGCGGAACCCGGACTGACGACAGTGTTTAGGCCAGGGCCTTGAGCTGATCGACCAGATCGGTCTTTTCCCAGCTGAAGCCACCCTCGGCGTCGGGCTCGCGACCGAAATGGCCGTAGGCGGCGGTGCGGGCATAGATGGGCTTGTTCAGGCCCAGGTGCTGGCGGATGGCCCGCGGGGTGGCCCCGCCGATCAGGCCCAGGATCTTTTCCTCCAGAACCGATTCCGCGATCTTGCCCGTGCCATGCAGGTCGACGTGGATCGACTGGGGCTTGGCCACGCCGATGGCATAGGAAATCTGAATGGTGCAGCGGTCCGCAAGACCGGCGGCCACGACATTCTTGGCCAGATAGCGGCAGGCATAGGCGGCCGAACGGTCGACCTTGGTCGGGTCCTTGCCGGAGAAGGCACCGCCGCCGTGGGGCGAGGCGCCGCCGTAGGTGTCGACGATGATTTTGCGGCCGGTCACGCCGGCGTCGCCGTCCGGACCACCGATCTCGAAAGTGCCGGTCGGATTGATGTGCCAGACGGTCTCATTGGTGATGAAGCCTGCAGGCAGGATGGCCTCGACCACCGGCTTGACCACGGCGGCCACCTCGGCCTGGGTCTTGCCCTCGGCGTGCTGGGTGGAGACGACGATGGAGGTGGCCGCCACCGGCTTGCCGTCCTCATAGCGCAGGGTGACCTGGCTCTTGGCATCGGGCTCCAGCAGGGTGCCGCCGGCATGACGCAGGCGGGCCAGTTCCTTGAGGATGTTGTGGCTGTACTGCAGGGTGGCCGGCATCAGTTCCGGCGTCTCGTTCGAGGCATAGCCGAACATAATGCCCTGGTCGCCGGCGCCTTCATCCTTGTCTTCCGAGGCGTCCACGCCCTGGGCGATATGGGCCGACTGCGGATGCAGATGGTTCTGGAACTCGAACTTTTCCCAGTGGAAACCGGCCTGTTCATAGCCGATGTCCTTGACTGCGGCGCGCACGGCAGCCTCGATCTCGTCCTTGACGCCGGGGGCCCAGTTGCCCTCGGTGTCCATGATGCCCTTGCCGCGGATCTCGCCGGCCAGGACGACCAGATTGGTGGTGGTCAGAGTCTCGCAGGCGACGCGTGCCTCCGGATCCTTGGCCAGGAACAGGTCCACGACCGTGTCGCTGATGCGGTCGGCGACCTTGTCGGGGTGGCCCTCGGACACGCTTTCCGAGGTGAAGTAGAAGGACGAACGGGACAAGGCGGGCTCCTGGCAGGATGGCGGCGATCGGCGCTGGTCGCAGACATATAAAGATATGCTTATATGTTCAAGTGACCTTGGACGCCGACGATTCAGGCCTCCTTCTCGGCCAGGCCCGCCATCTTCCTCAGCCGTGGCGTGACGATCGGAATGGTCAGCATGGTCGAACCGACCGCCATAAGGAGCAGGGCCGTGAAGGTCTCATTGGTGATGATCTGACGGTCCAGAAGGATGTTGGCGAAGATGATCATGATCAGGGCCTTGGTCTGAAGCAGCCAGCCGATGATCCCGGCCTCGCCCTTCTTCCACTTCAGGATGCGACCGGCGATATGCACCCCGGCCAGCTTGCCAGCGACCGAGGCCACCAGCAGCACCGCCGCCGCGCCGAACACCATGACGCCCCCGACATCCCACTGGGTCCGCAAGCCGGTGCTGAGGAAGAAGACCGGCATGATGGCCAGGAGGACATGATGACGGAACAGGTCCATCCGCGTCTGGTCGAACCATTTGCTGTCCAGCACCGCCCCGGCCAGGAAGGCTCCGACCATGAAATGCAGACCCGACCAGTCGCCCGCGAAACCGCAGGCGGCCAGCCAGATCAGGGCGACATACCAGCGGTCCCGTTCTGGAATGCGTTGCATGATCCAGCGGACAGCCCAGGCGGCCAGGGCGAAGCCGATCAGGAAGACGGCCTGGCGACCCATCCGCTCCCAGTCCAGCAGGATGATGGCGAGGACGCCCCAGATGGCGATGTCGTCGACACTGGCATAACGCAGCACCCGCTGGCCCATGGGCTGGCGCAGGATGTCCAGCTTTTCCATGAACAGCACCAGGATGGGCAGGGCGGTCACGGCGCAGGCCATGCCGATGCCCAGGACGACCTGCCAGGTCTCACCCAGGGGGCCGACCCAGCCGGGGAACTGCAGCATCCCGACCGCGGCGACCGCCCCGAAGGCCAGGGGCGTGGCCAGGGCGAGGCCCGCCGTCACCCCGGTTTCTCCCCGGCGGGTCCAGGCCTGGCTGAGATCCAGTTCCAGGCCGGCGATGAAGACGAAGATCATGACGGCCCACCAGGCCACGCCGTTCAGGGCCGTGATCACGTCGGGCGTGAATATGGTCGCGTAGTAGGTAGGGAAGGCGGACCCCAGGACACCGGGCCCCAGCAGGATGCCGCCGATGATCTGCACCACCACCAGGGGGGCATAGTATTCGGTCTTCAGCCCCCGCCAGATCAGATAGGGCACGCTGAAGATGATCAGCATGGCCACGAGATAGAGCTCGGTCGTTGTGACGGCGTGCGACATTTCCCCCCCAGGATCGCGTTCTGGCCGCCGCCCTTGTCTTGACGATCGACCCTTCAACCACGCCTAGCGCAAACCGGCCCCAGTTGGCACAGCACATTCGGTTTCGGCCTCGCCGAGGTCATCGACGGGTCAGAGAGGTTCACCCGGCAGGCGTGCGACTGTCGCCGATTTCCAGCCTGGGGCGGCGGCGATCCAGGCCTGGACCGGGGCGTCGCCCGGGCCCTTGGCGATCTGTGGGTTTCCGCCGGACAGCAGCCTGGCCATCGCTCAGTTCGGGATGCGGTCCGAACTGCCGCCCCGGATCTGGCAGGCATTGTCGACTTCCGGACGCCCGGTATTGGCCCCGGTCGTGACCAGTATGCCGCCGCGCTCTCGGCAATCGGCCATCAGGCGATCCATATCGGCGGAATAGCGGCTTTCGCTGGGGCCCGTGGCGCAGGCCGCGGCCGACAGCATCAGGATGGTGGCGAGGGTATGGGGCAGAACACGCATTGGGTTTCTCCTTTTTCGGGGCACGTTAGAGTCGCTCAGCTTTCGCACTGAGGCGGCCGGGTTTCGTCAGGGCCGTACTGGGCACAGGATCGGTCGATCTCGCTCTGGATCAGGGCACAGGCATTGCCGACGTGACAGGGGGGCCGGGTCGCCGGGCTGACCGCGAGACACCGTTTGACCAGAACGGCAGCAGCACCGTCACCGATCTCTGCCGCACAGCCCGTTCCGATCGGCACGGCAGGCATGGCCACAGGCAACACCGGGTCCGCAGAGCCTGTCGCATCGGTGGATCGGTCGACGCCGGTATCGGACGAGGCCGACGATGTTTCCAGTGCCCTGCCAGGCGCGTCAGGGGCCGCCGGTGCCGCAGCCTTGTCGACAGTCGTCCCAATGGCCTCATCGGCTCCCTGAGGGCTGCAAGCCGCCATCAGAGCAGCGACGGCGATCACGATAGCGAGGCGCATTTCCAAAAGCTCCGACAGCGGAACCGGGGCCGAGCCGCCCGGTTCCGGATCGAGCAGCAGCCTATCGCCCCAAAGCGGACTTTTGCATGGCGAAAAGCGTGCGGCAGCCGTCATCGGCCAGGGCGAACAGCCGGTCGAACTCGGCGCGGGAGAAGCCGCGCTTTTCGCCGGTGGCCTGGATCTCGACGATGGTGCCCGAGCCGGTCAGGACGAAGTTGGAATCGGCCTCGGCCGAAGAATCCTCCTCATAGTCCAGGTCCAGGACCGGCTGGTCCGAACAGATGCCGCAGGAGATGGCGGCCACCTGGTCCAGGATGGGGTCGGTTTTCAGCACGCCTTCGGTCCGCAGATAGTCGAAGGCGCTGGCCATGGCGACCCAGGCCCCGGTGATGGCCGCCGTCCGGGTGCCGCCGTCCGCCTGGATCACGTCGCAGTCCAGCACGACCTGGCGCTCGCCCAGGGCCTTCAGATCCACCACGGCGCGCAGGGAGCGGCCGATCAGGCGCTGGATCTCCTGGGTGCGGCCCGACTGTTTGCCGGCCGCCGCCTCTCGCCGGCCGCGGGTGTGGGTGGCGCGGGGCAGCATTCCGTACTCGGCGGTGACCCAGCCCTGGCCGGTGTTGCGCATCCAGCCGGGGACCTTTTCCTCCACCGAAGCTGTCACGAGCACCTTGGTATGACCGAACGAGACCAGGCACGACCCCTCGGCATAGCGGTTGACGCCCGTCTCCAGGGTCACGGTGCGAAGCTGGTCGGCCAGGCGGCCGGACGGACGGGAAGCAGTCATAAGCGATGGTCCTTGGAAGCTGGGGCGGTGGTGCTTATCCTGAAATCATGCCGCTGTATCCCCCAGGGTCATCCTCCGAGTCATCCTCCGCGCCGTCCGTCGCCGTCCGTCTGCGCCCGGCCACGGTGGACGATGCCGACACCCTGGCCGCCTGGGACCGGGAACCGCACGTCATCGCCTGTTCCAGCGACGACCCGGACGCCGAGGTGGCCTTCGGCAGCGACTGGCGCGAAGAGGTCACCAACTCGGCCTATGAACTGACCTATGTCATGGCCGAGGTCGACGGTCGGCCGGTCGGGGCCATGGCGGTCTGCGACCCCCATACCGAACCCAGCCACTACTGGGGCGAGATCGAGCCGGGCCTGCGGGCGATCGACATCTGGATCGGGCCGCCCGAGTGGCTGAACCGGGGGGTCGGCACTCAGATGATGTCTCAGATGATCGATCGCTGCTTCGCCGAACCGGACGTCAGTGCGATCGTCATCGACCCGCTGAACACCAATGTCGACGCGCAACGGTTCTATCAGAGGCTGGGGTTCCGGGTCGTCGGACGCCGGACGTTCGGCGATGACGACTGTCTCGTCATGCGGCTGGAGCGTGAGCACTGGCGACCAGAAACCCCGAACAGGGCGGCCGACCGATGACCTTCCTGGCCAGTCCCTCGGCCTCGCTGTCCAGCCTGGACCAGAGGGCGCGCGACATCTTTCGCCATGTGGTGGAAACCTATCTGGAGACAGGCGAGCCGGTGGGATCGCGTACCGTCTCGCGCGGCGGGGTGCATCTGTCGCCCGCCTCGATCCGCAACACCATGCAGGACCTGACCCTGGCCGGCCTGCTGGCCGCGCCCCACACCTCGGCAGGACGGATCCCGACGCACGCGGGCCTGCGCCTGTTCGTCGACGGCTTCCTCGAGATCGGCGACATCGGGGCCGACGAACGCCGCGAGATCGATGCGCGGCTGGCGGGGAAAGGCCGGGGTTTCGACGAGGCGCTGGATGCGGCCTCATCCCTGCTGTCCGGCCTGGCGGGCGGGGCGGGCATCGTGGCCAGCCCGGTTCGCGACGCCGGCGTCAAACACGTCGAGTTCGTCGCCCTGGGGCAGGATCAGGCCCTGGCCGTGCTGGTGGGGGACGACGGCTCGGTCGAGAACCGGATCATGACCCTCTCGGCGGGGGTGACGCCGTCGACGCTTCAGGAGGCTTCCAACTTTCTGAATGCGCGACTGAAGGGCCGTCCCCTGGCCGAGGCCCGGACTGAGATGCGGGCCGAAATGGACGCCGCCCGGGCCCAACTGGACGCCGCCGCCGCGCGTCTGGTCGAGGATGGCCTGGCCGCCTGGTCCGGCGGGGCGGATCGCGATCGCTCCCTCATCGTGCGGGGCCGCGCCAATCTGTTGCAGGACCGCGAGACGGCCGAGGACCTGGAACGGGTCCGGGTCCTGTTCGACGACCTGGAGCAGAAGGAACAGCTGATCGGCCTGCTGGACGGCGTCAATGCCGGACAGGGGGTGCGGATCTTTATCGGCGCGGAAACGCGACTGTTTTCGCTTTCGGGTTCCGCCGTGATCGCGGCGCCCTATATGAACGGTCGCCAGGGGGTGCTGGGCGCCGTCGGCGTCATCGGCCCTGCGCGACTGAACTATGCCCGGATCATACCGTTGGTGGACTATACCGCCCGGGTGCTGGGCCGAATGCTGGACGGACAAGAGACTTGAGCGACATCAACGATACCGAATTCGACCCCGCCGCCGAGGCCGAGGCCCAGGCGGCTGAAACACGCGCGGCCGAAAAACGCGCGGAGAGCGACGATCTGGCGCCGCTGGACGCCGTGATCGCCGAGCGCGACCAGTGGCGCGATCGGGCCCTGCGCGCCGCCGCCGAGGCCGAGAACGTCAAGCGACGCTCCGAAACCCAGATGAACGACGCCCGGGCCTATGCCATCCAGCGGTTCGCGCGCGACCTGCTGGGCGTGGCCGACAATCTGGAGCGGGCGCTTCAGGCTGCGCCCAAGAATGCCGAGGGGGCCGAGGCCGGTCTGGTCACGGGCCTGGAGATGACCCAGAAGGCCCTGCTGACGGCGTTCGAGACCAATGGGCTGAAACGCGTCGCCCCCGAGCCGGGCGAGGCCTTCGATCCCCATCTGCATCAGGCCATGATGGAACAGCCCTCGACCGCCGTCGCCGGGGGTGGGGTGATCCAGACCCTGCAGGCCGGATATGAGCTGTTCGGTCGCACGGTACGCCCGGCCATGGTGGTCGTGGCGGCCAAGGGATCGGCGGCGGCACCCGCCAATCCCTATGCCCAGGCCGAGACGCCCGGCGGCAACGTCGACGCCAAGGCCTGATCCGTCAGGCGGCGGCGAACTCGGACAGGGCGTCGATCACGGCGCGGTTCTGGTCCTCGGTGCCGATGGTGATCCGCAGACACTCCGGCAGGCCATAGCCGCCGACGGGGCGAACGATGACGCCGCGCGTGTTCAGATGGTCGTTGGCGGCCCCCGCCCGCGCGGCATCGGCGAACCGGACTAGGACAAAATTGCCCGCGCTGGGCAGGACGTCGAAGCCGAAGCCGCGAAGGGCCTGGGTCAGGCGCGGCCGCCAGGTCTGGATCAGGTCGCGCGAGGCCTTTTGATGGGCCGCGTCGCCCAATGCCGCCACCGCCGCCTCTATGCCCGGCACCGAGACGTTGAAGGGCAGGCGGATGCGGTCGATCGCCTCGGCCACAGCCAGGGGCGCATAGCCGAAGCCGATCCGCAGGCCCCCCAGGCCGTGGATCTTGGAGAAGGTCCGGGTGACCACGATGTTTGAGCTGTCGCGGGCCAGGCCGAAACTGGTCTCCCAGTCGGGCTCGGTGACATATTCGGCATAGGCTTCGTCGACGACCAGCAGGACGTGGGGCGGCAGGCCCTCATGCAGCTGCCGGATTTCCTCGGGCGTATTGTAGCTGCCGGTCGGATTGGACGGGCTGGAGACATAGACGATGCGGGTCCGGTCATCGACCTGGGCCAGCAGGGCCTGTGGCGTGGCCTTGAAGTCCGGCTCGGGTGCCGACTTGACCTCGGCCTGGTTGGCCAGGGCGCTGATCCGATAGGCCAGGAATCCGTACTGGCCGCTGACGATATTGTCGCCCGCTGTCAGATAGGCCTGGTTCAGCAGGGCGAAGACCTCGTCCGAACCATTGCCGAAGATCAGGCGCTCGGGCTCCAGCCCATGATGCTCGGCCACGGCGGCGCGCAGCTTGCTGGCCCGACCGTCGGGATAGATATGGATGTTGCGGATCGCCGCCTCATAGGCGGCGCGGGCCTTTTCCCCCGCCCCCAGCATATTCTCGTTGGAGGACAGCTTCATCGGCTCGGCCACGCCGTCGATCTTCGACTTGCCGCCCACATAGGGGGCGATGGCCATGATGCCGGGCTTGGCCACGGGCGCAGCGGCGTCGGATGCCGAAAGGGGGGCGTCGGTCATGGTCATCCTCAAAAACAGGAACGGGATCAGAACTGGGGGGCCGCGCCGATCACGCCGCTCAACAGGCCGGGGGCGGCGGTCAGCCGCGCGTCCTCGGCCTGCACATAGCCCGCCAGCATGAACAGCTTCAAGCCGCCTGCGGCCGCCAGCGGTGTCGCGGCCAGGCCCGCCATGCCCAGCGCCTCGACGATCCGAAGGTCACTCTGGTTCGCATCGGTGACCCAGAAGGTGCGGTCGTCGCCGGTCGGGCCCGTCGGCCGGGCCGCGACCATCAGCGCCTGGGGCAGGCCTGAACGATCGTCAGGCAGAGCCCCTATGATCCGCAGATCGGGCAAGGCCAGCAGGCGGCCCCACCACGGCCTGACACCCGACAGATCGATCAGGGCCTGGCCGCCTGTGACGACCGCCGCCAGGACCGCCTCCGGATCGCCCGCGACCTTTCCGCCCAGGCCATAGCGGTCCGCGGCCAGCAGGCGTGAGATGCCCCCGCACAGGAGGGGCGTACCCGTCTGTCCGGCCTCGATCCGTCCCCACACCGCCCGAATCACCGCCCTCGTCGCCGGGTCCGTTCCGTCCAGGACGGCTCGCAGGGCCAGGGCGGCGGCGTCCGGGGCCGGATCGGTCCCGGCGCGGACGCGGGACGCCACCGCTTGGCGGACAGCCTCGTCCAGTCGCGCACGCTCGGGATCGGGCAGAGGCTCGTCCAGCATCAGAACAGCTTGGGCGCGGGCGCCAGGGCAAAGGGACCCAGCCAGGTGCGGCCGTCCCGGAAGACGATGGTCAGGTCCACGTCGCGATCACCACTCGCGGCGGAAACGGCCGCGGCACCCGCCGCCCCGGCACGATCCACCGATCCCGAGCCCGACCGGGCCAAGCCCGCGATGGCGGACATCGGCTGTTCGGCCTTCAGGGCGACGCGGCCCTGCAGTCGGCCGTCCGGGCCGGCGTTCAGCTGATCGCTGGACAGCAGGGCCCGGCTCTGGCCTGCCTCCAGGGTGCCGCGAACGCCGGTGAACCGCCCGCCCGCCCTGGTCCAGGCGGCGAACAGCCCCGCGGCATCGGTGCCACGCAGGGCCCGCGCATCCTCGACCACGCCCTCGACCTGGGCCGTCAGCCGTCCGTTCTGGGCCAGCCCCTCCACCGGACCGCCGGACCGGCCCTCCGCATTGGTCATGCGGAACAAGACGTCCAGGTCGGCGACATCAGTGGCATTGGGCCGGGTGTAGAGCTCGATCTTGCCGGCCCGGCTGATCGGAAACGCTTCGGCTCCCGCCTGGGCCGTGAAGACCGGATTGACCAGCTCCAGCGCCAGGGTGGGGAAAGGCGCGGCAAGGCCCGATGCGCTCAGCCGCAGGGCATCGCCCCGGATATCGACGCGGCCCTTGTCGCCCCGGACCAGGGCCAGTCCCTCCGGCGCGATGACCACCCATTTGCCGGGATCATAGGCACTGGCCTCGGCCACCAGGACCGGGCCTGACACGCCCTGTCCGGAGGGAGCCAGGATGTCGGGATCGGCGATCTGGACCCTGACCCGGAAGGGCCAGCCGGTGGTCTGAATGGAGCCATGTGTTACGCTCCATCCGGCCTCTCGCAGGGCCTGGGCCTGAAGCTCCAGACGGGTCTCGACCTCGCGCGCCAGCACGAACCACCAGACGGTCCATCCGGCCAGCGCCAACAGGGCCAGGACCAGCGGCACATAAAGGCCCCGGCGACTGTGACGGGCGGGAGAGGCGCGATCGGTCATGATCGATCCCTAACCCGTCCCCGGCCTTGTCGCCACCACCAGAGAGCCAGCTCACGCGCTCAAGTAGCGCGAAGCGCGATAGCGCCCCTTAAAACGTCTTCCTCAACCGGATGGAATAGAAGGTCCGCGGATCGACGACGCGACTTTCGACGAAGTCGACGGCGCGGGTGGTCCGGTCGGCATAGACGGTGCGCTGGAACTCGATGTCGTTCCAGATATTGACCTGGGCCCGGATCGACAGGGTCGCGATCGGCTTGTACTCGGCCCAGGCCTCGAAATAGTCGTGGCCGATGAAGCCGGAGGTCTGGTCGGGATCGTAGTCATACTCCCCCAGTTTCGGGATGAAGGCCGCACCCCACTGCAGTTTCCACGTCGTGACGTCCTGGGAAACGCTGATCACGGCTTGTGAACGCCGCACGTCCGAGATGGGGCGGGGCTTGCCGGTCGTGGGGTCGGTGACCTCGGTGCTGTTCCAGGTGTTGCGGAAGCCCAGCTGTCCGCCGGAGAATCCGGCCCAGTCCATCGGCAGCAGGATGTTGAGGACCAGCTGATCCAGGGTGCCGTCACCGATATTGCCGACCGCCGACAGGCCGTCGTCCAGGGGGATGACGTCGATCACGTCCGAAATCTCGTCGTGGCGCAGGCCGATCGAGACGATGCCGTCGTCCAGGAAGCGCCGCTCCAGCGTCAGCTCCCCGACCCAGCGTTGTTCGGGCTCCAGGTTCACATTGCCGCCGAACACATTCTCCTCGTCCAGATCGGCCGAGGCGGCGAAGTCGCCGAAGTCCAGTTGCCCGACCTCGCGCTCGACCCTGACACGGACCTGGGTCTGAGCCATGGGGGTCCAGGTGGCCAGGAAGCGGGGCTTGGCGAAGACGAAACTCTTGTCCTGATCGGCGTCGCCCGACTGGGTGAGGGTCGAGGCCTCGACCCGCAGGCCGCCCTCGACGGTCAGGTCAGCACGGGGCCGCCAGGTGCCCTTGCCGAAGACCTCGCCCCGGGTTTCCTCGACCGTCACCGAGGCCGACGGCAGGGGGATGGGCACGCCGCCGATGCTGAACCCCTGTTCGGTTTCCAGGCGATTGTAGGCGACCTCGCCCCCGCCCTCCAGGGTCAGGGCGGCGGACCGCTCAAACCGTAGCGAGGAGCGCAGGATGGTTTCGGAGGCCTGGCCGTCGCTGACGAACCGCTGCTCGGGGCTGTCGACGCCGCCGACCCGGTTGCGCGACAGGGAAACGGCTTCGAAATCGCTGAACTCATGGATGAAGCGGGTCTCGCTGCTCAGGCGGTCTCCCATGGGGCGGGTGTAGACGGCCCCGAACTCGCCGCTGGAGCCGTCCTCCTGATACAGGCTCTCGCGCAGCACGGAGGGCGCACTCTGGACCAGGCCGGAGGTGAAGTCGTTCACCCCATACCGGGCGGTCAGATCGATCTTGCCGCCGAGCAGCGGGGTGGCGAAATTCACCCGCGCCGAGGTTCCGCCGCCATAGTTGCTGTCGGCCGTGGCCTCGTCACGCAGGACATTGCCGTTGGCATCGACGCGGCGCACCCGGCCCACGCCGTCCGAATCGCTCATCGATATCCCGTCCGACAGGGTGATCCCCCAGGTCCGGTCGCCGTCCTTGGCGGTGAACTGATAGGAGGCGCCGTACAGATCCTGGCCGCCCTCGAACAGGGCGGCGTTCCAGCTGAGGATGGACTGGCGGCTGGACTGGCTTTTCAGGACCACGTTCACGACGACGGAAAAGCCCTGCATATCGATGCCGGGCGCGCCTCCCCGGATCAGCTCGATCCGCTCCACATTGGCGGCGAGGGTGCGCCCCAGGACCGACGAGCCGGTATCGTTCTTGGAGGCGGGACGCGAGCCATTGATCAGGATGTTGCCGACCGACCCCTCGAACCCGCGGCTTCCGTCCCCGTCCGAGACGCTGAAACCCGGCACCCGATCGACCATGTCCAGGGCCGTGTTGGGCCGCTGGTCGGCGAAGAAGTCTGGCGTGAAGATCAAAATGCCCTGCTGATCCGCCGCGGCAATCACGGCAGGGTCCGGGGCCACCGACTGGGCCTGGGCCGCCACGGCATGGCCGCCGAACAGGATGGCGGTCGTGGCCAGCAGGATGGTCTTGGTCATAATCTGATTTCCCCTCGTTGTGGCCGAGGGTTTGGCCGGGCCGACTGATCCTTGCCAGTTACAAGACGGACAGATCGATTAAATCGTTGTCACCATTACAGAATGGTCACTTTGAGAAACTGCGGCGGCAGGACCTATACTGCAGCATGGCCAGGATCTATCGCAGCATTGCCCAGTTCGGTCTCGCCATGGGCGTGGCGATCCTGATGGCATCGACCGCTGACGCCCAGATCCCCACGGAGCCGATGATCGAAGCCACTGACGTGGAAGAGATCATCGTCATCGCCCGTCGCTCTGGTGCCCCGACCTGGACGGTGACCGAGGGTGAGGCCACGGTGCTTTTGGTAGGGTCAATCCGCGACGTGCCCGAACAGGTCGAATGGCACCCCGCGGCCCTGGAGAACGCCGCACGCCGCTCTGACAGGATCCTTTTTCCCCAACGCCCGGACATCTCGCCGGCGGATATTCTGCGGATCATCTGGCGATCCCGCACACTGGCCCTGCTGCCGACGGGCAAGACCTCGGCCGACTATCTGTCACCTGTATGGCAGGCGCGGCTGGACGTGCTGGGCGATCGTCATGATCAGGACTGGTCCCGCCAGAGCTTCTTTCTGACGGCCAACGATTTGTTGTTCGATACCACCGGCCTGCGGCGTGGCCGAGGCACGGACATCAATGATGTCGTGCGCCGCGCGGCACGAGAAGGTCGCGTGCCAATCGAACGAGTGGGACAGGTGCGAGGTGACGATCTGATCGACGGCCTTCTGGAGCGTGGGCCAGAGACCTGGTTGCCGTGCGTTCATGCGTCGATTGTCGCTGCCGAGGCCGGGCCAGACGCCGTCCTCGATCGGGGTCGTGCCTGGGTGCGGTTCGATATTGCCGAGGTTATGGCCTCGCCGGTCGAGATCGCCCTCGGTCAGTGCTGGCCTTATGACGACTCCGAGATCGGACCGCTCGTCCGAAGCCAGTGGACGGTCGCGATAGACCGCGCCCTGACCGAACCCGGAGTGACGCTGGCGGTCGTTCCACTTCGATTGTTGGCAACGCCAGGCGGTATGCTGGATACTCTCGAGGGGCGAGGGCTGGAGATCCGCGGTCCCGAGTGGCGGGCCGCGCCGGCGGACTAGGTTCTGGACTCATAAGCTCTGAGCCAGAGGCGTGCTGAGGCGAGCAGAACTGCGGCGAGGAAGTTGCGGGCCAGCTTGTCGAAGCGGGTGGCGATGCGGCGGAAGTGCTTGAGCTTGCAGAAGT